>Ga0310342_100001180_pt1 | contig 15981 bp, 24 predicted proteins | sample S15DNA20500_MG_FD_206155 | JGI IMG/M metagenome (GOLD analysis project Ga0310342, IMG submission 206155) | Marine microbial communities from station ALOHA, North Pacific Subtropical Gyre - S1503-DNA-20-500_MG | ecosystem: Environmental > Aquatic > Marine > Oceanic | place: Pacific Ocean: North... | reverse complement strand
AATTGGTGCAGAAATCCTGTCGTCAGGCCAAAAAAAAAGGGGCCGAACCGGTTTCCCGATCCGACCCCTTGCGGTAGTTGATGACCTTACAGGTTATTCACTCAGGCCGTATCCCATCGAGGCCACCTTATTTTCGTCGATGCTTGTCCCAATACAGACGTGTTACCGCTCACCGATGAAGGTATTGATACGACTTCGTAAGTCGGCAGATAAGAGTAAAAGGTATACCATGCCGCGCTCCTATCTGCGGTCAGATGTTACGCGCACCCATGATGTTAACCGCGACATGGTGATTCATTGTTGAAGGTTCGTATCGGATAACGCAAAGCACTGGCCCTCTCTGTCAGCCATCATCCGTTGGAAACGTGATGTCGGCAAAGTAGACAGCGTAACTGGTTCAGTTGAGGGTGTAAAGTCCTTCGCAAGTTTGATCATCTTATCCAAGATGGGATGGTCAAGATGTCGAATTTCACATCGATTGTAAGTGCTATCCGTACAAATCAGGCCACTGTCGCCACGTTTCCATCGCTTGTCGTGAGCATCAGCCCGATAATCGATGATCATATCGGTAACAGCTTTCGACCAACACATGCGTCTAGGCAATTGCTTTCCTGTTAACAACTTTTTGAGACGCATCATTTTACGGAACCAGTGCTGTGCTTCCGCCGCCTCAAGACAGACCAACGCAAAGTTGTAACACCAACTGTCCTTGCTTTGTCCATGCGGTATGCGTCGTGACCACTGCGTCACGTTAAGTCGGAAGTAATCACGCTTTGGCTTGAAGTAAGCCGTGACAACAGTTGACTGACCTTCGCGTGATTCATGCACCTCGATTGTTACGTCGCCTACCTTCCACCGGTACTCGAACAAACCGTGGTAGTCGTACTCATCATACGCCTCACCGGGTGGATAGATATGCAACGCCGCTCTGGCGATTGCATCGCTACGTTGAGATTGTTTCATAGTTACTTTCCTTCCGGGTATGGGTGGGCAGGATTATCTGATTCTGGTGGTTCGTAGTTTGGGTCTTGCATTTTGTCCCATACTTCCCCGACGATCCGATCAACCCTTTTCCTATCTGTCTCGATTTCTTCAGCGAATGGTATGAGGAACTTCACATGAACATAGCCACCGGACATCGATGAGATTGTGAATTGGCAGGGCGATGACTTAACCCACGTTAGAAATGTTTCGAGATTGTCAACTTGCATCATAAGGAAACTCCTTTGTACTTGAGGTCATAGGTTAAAAGGTTTTTAATATATTGAGTGTTTTCTTTTATGTGACCGTAGGCTAGGTTGCACTCTTTGCATAACAACCCCCTAACCTTTCCTGTTTCATGGTTGTGATCTACATATAAGTTACACTTGTCTAGATGACAACTGTCTTTTCCGCGCTTTCCAAGTGCGTTCTTTTTGAACCCTTTGAAGGTGTGGGTTTCATAGTGTTTTACCTTATTGCATATAGCGCATAGATTATTTTGTGCTGATACCTTTTGGATATATTCATCTAGCGTTATGCCGTAATTACGCATCAGATGCGATTTTTTACTTGTCATGTGGTGGCCGAATTTTTGTTTATCTGTCATTTCGGAATAACGCTTTCTTGAGTCTACTATTCGACAAGGTTTACACCAACTGTGAACCGAATGAATAGCCCTGTTCTTTCTTGGACTAAAGAACTTTATTAGACGAGTTTTGCCACACATAGTGCATTGTTTTCGTTGCATGGTTAATACTCCAACCCGATTGATACTAGATACCGGGTAGTTGTGGAATTGTATTTGTTGTCATAAACACGTTTGCAAAGATCGACGATGTGTTGATGACAGGATAGGTTGTTCGCATCTTTAAGAACAATCATTAGATCGCGTGTTACTTCATCGATCTCATCGATATGTTTAGTGCGACGTTTGTTCTTGCTAAGTTTAAGTTGTCGTGCCTGTAACTCGTTCACATAGTACGCCGCTTGATCAACGTATGGTTGCATTGTTACGCTCCTTCGCATAGTGCGACTAAGTCAGATGTTCTCAAGGGGCCGTTGGAAACACGATAAGGCATCTTGAGATCGATAAACATTTTGAAGTCATCATCCGTCATAAATTGATACGGTGTGAAATCTATGGGAATGTAATCGATAGGATAACCACGAGCATAGTGATAAATTTTTGAGCAGTCACCATCTGCCTCAAGGTCTTCTCGTGCTTCGTACCACCAACCCTTATACCGGTTATGTTTGCTAATCGTCATGGCAAATCTCCAATTCGTGATAGTGGAAAAGATTGCCCCGGCGTTAACCGGGGCATCCAAGGTTAAACAACTACTTCGAGTGACTGACCCCACGGTGCGGCTACCCATCGTCGGCGTGTAGAGATTGCCCACAACACCGGGTAGTTCGGCTCGTCAGGATAACAGGACTCAGGCATTTCACCGTCCGTCATGTAGATCATCGCGGTTGGTGCATCGTCCATGTTGTCTTCGACCCAATCGAAAGGCGGTTGAAATTCCGTACCGGCTCGACCGCCGATGCGAAAGCCATCGACTTCTGATGGATAGTCACCGGACTCGAACTCTTGCACCTTACCGATGCGAGAGTCGCATGGGATGAAGGTGATCTTGCAGTCGAACTGATCAGCAATCTCTAGCGTTTCAGAACAGAACTGTTTGATCTCTCGATCCGATACTGAACCCGACGTATCAACGGCGATGACCAGATCGCTAATGCCCTCACGCTTCATCGATGAAAAGTAATCACCGTTATCGATGAACCGGCGGTTAGGTCTTGCCCATGTTATGTCGAAGTTGTTACCGGCATCCGACATGAAGTTGGCGAGTGCCTCGCGCCAATCGACATACGCCTCGTTGCGACCCTTGATTGCGGCGATAGCATTACCAGACATAGTGCCGCGACCGTCACGCTCTTGGGCGATGGCGGCAGTGATTGCTGTCTCCCACTCAGCCTCACACTTCGTATCAGACTTGCCGTCATCATCAGTACAGTCGCGCACGTCACCAAGTTGCCCGGACTTCATGGCCTCTTCGAATGACGGTACATCATCTGCACCATATTCACCACCGTCACCAGTTCCACCACCGCCACCTGCATCGTCTGCATCGTCGGATTTGTCACCGTCCTCTGAACTACTTTCTGAGGATGAGTCATCGTCTTCCTCTTTGCGATCCTTCAGCAGTTGGGAGTAAACATATTCGGATGACATGTCACGGTATTTTTCATCCAACAGAATGTTGGGGATCATTCTGAACCCATCATCCTTGCAGATCAGGTTGATGACAAAGTCACACGCCTCGTTGAACAATCCCGGCTCGCGCCCTTCACGCCGCCACGGATGTTTAAGTACGACGTGAAGTACTTCATGGCACACGAGGAATTGAACTTCATCCCGGCTTAACTTCTCGACGAAGTACCTGTTGTACCCAAGTACCTTACCGTCGGTGTATGCCGTTGGTTGCATGTTGTCCTCTACAAGTTTCAATCGCAGTGCGGTTGAACCGTAGAACGGACGCTTGATAACTAAGCGTGACATCGCGTTTTCAATTTGTTCCATGTTGGTTACCTTAGAAGTAGGCCGACGCCTTGGCCTGTTGTTGTGTGGATAGATCAGCCTTAGTGATCCCGGCATCCTTCGCCGCTTTGCCGATCTGCTTCGCCGCTTTCTTCGCCGCACTCTGGATTGACTTCTTCGCACCCGCCGCCGCTTTGACTTCACCGGCATTGTATCGAAGTGTCTTCTTCATCGACTCGCAGAGTTCGTTGATCTCTGCATCATCGTTGATGTTGGCGGCAGGTATGATGACCTCGACCAGTTCGCGCACGTTGTCAAACAATGAGGGGAAAATCTTTGTCTTCTCTTTGTCTAACGTGTTCGCCATGTGAGAAACATTTTCAAGCATACGAATTAACAATTGCTTGTTGACCTCACTGACCATGCGTGACTCACGCTCTGCGGCTTTGGCCTTCATACGATCAGAGTGATGACCGGCGTTGATGCTCTCGATGGTTGGCATACCATCGACGAATACTTCAGCATGAAACTTACTGCGAACATCTTCACCAGACATGTAGTCTGACTCTCTGTACAGATCACCAAGTCGTTCGCGTTCACGGTCTTGCCACTCGTCCAACTTCGCGCACTCTTCATCTGCGTAGTTGTGGAAAGTATCAATGGCAGACGTGACCTCATCGAGAAACGATTCAGCAAGTTTGGTTGGCAGTAGGCGTGGGCCTTTCTGCTGACCGCCGCCATTCATTGGCAGTGCGAACGTGTAGTTGTACAAGATGTCGTTGCGAATGCGTGACGCTTGTCTGCGTGTCTTCGGAAAGCACTCATCGTACATGCGCTTGCTTACCTTGACTGAACGCTTGGTTGCTTTCTTGTCGATAGCAAGTTGGTTCGATGCTTGCTTGTCTTTCTTGTCAGAACCGAACTGCGAGATACGAACGCTTGCAAGTTGTGCGGCTTCGGACAACACAACACCGCGACCATTATTTGGATTTGATATATGCATTTGGTTACCTTGAAGTAGTTTGTGTGCGCCCTCACAGCGAGGGCGCATCAGGTTAACAACGTTACGAAGTCAGTATGGCTTTGTGAAGAGATGTGATCTCGTTGTGTACTGGATGCTGAGTAATGTCAAAGTCCTCATTGACCAGTGCAAACTTTGCCCACAATACTTGGAACTCATCAGGCATCTTCAACATGAACTGCCAGATGTTTTCCACGTTGTCCTCATCGACACGTCGAGCGAGTGCAGATGTAAGCGCGTAACGCAGATCAGGTTCTTTGGGTGCATCGTGATCATCCGGGTTAGCGATGATGTCATCGATGTCAGGCAATTGATCGAGTGCCGAAACAAACCCGGCAAACTCACCGCCAGTTGCTTGACCAACAGCGGCTCGTGCGAACGTTCCGATCAACTCGCTGTTATCAGCGACACCGTCTAACATGTTCGACAGCTTGACCCATGTACGCAGTGATGGAAACGCAGGTGCAGTCGCCTTCGGATCGAACTGGTAAATCTGTTCGGGCCGAAACTTGATGTACGACACAACATGTGAATTGATACCGGCATTGATTGCCCAATCGATCCATTCCAACGGACGCACAACCAATTCGTAATGAAGGAATCGGTTAGCGGTATGCGTCGGCATCCTGTTGACTGCCGCTCGATCAAAGTGACGATTGCTTGCCGCGAAGATCACAACATTGTCAGGCAGTTTGTAGTCACCCAACATGCGCTCGTTGATCAGTTGACCGGCAGGGCCGACAACACTGCTGTGCGCTTGACCTATCTCGTCGAGCATCAGCACAGTTGGCTTGCAACCCTCGACCGGTAACGATGCAGGGGATGCGTAGTGAGTACGACCATCTTCTCCGCGATACGGTATACCGCGAACATCGACGGCATCCATCTGCGCTAACCGCCAGTCGATGAATTCGTAACCGGCACTCTCGACAATCTGTTTGATGTGTTCTGTCTTACCGCAACCCGGCGGCGACCAAACACACATTGGTTCACGCACTCGCAGATGTTGTAAGACAATCTCTTCGAAGTTGCTGTGGTAGATGGGAGTAGCTGTTAAGTTTGTTTCAGTCATGGTTACTTTACCTTGAGGTTGATGCGGCTTGTGTTGAAGTAGTTCATAGAGAGTAGTAGTACATCTCAAATACTCAGGGTGTTTGTCATCCCCCGTTTATCTGAACCAGTCTTGTCTCGAAGACTTCGGTCAATCTCAGTTTGCATGACCGTCAGCAACAGGGGGGAGCGAGATGCCTCGCACCCGTCAGCTTTACCCAAGGGTCTGACTCCCGAACAACAGTACAACCAAGACCTATATTTTACCAAAAGTAAAGCGGCATTGACACCCGAAAAAAGGGCCGGGGAAACCTGTTTGATTGCCGGGTCTGCGAGTCGATCAGGCAGGATCAGTCAACCAACCCACACTCGCAACTTCGCAAAAAGGAGGCTCCCTACGCGGGGGCATGAGGCGAGAATGGGTCGTGATAATTCCAGGCCGCGCCAGCGGGGGCGGGGCTTTACCACTCATACAATATAAAGACACTCTACGTCTCAGTGAGGTTTTGAAATGCCAATCAAGAAGGTAAAAGGAGGCTATAAGTGGGGTAATAGGGGTAAAACCTACCGTTCTAAGGGGGGCGCACAGCGTCAAGCTAGGGCGGCTTATGCCAGTGGCTACAAAAAGAAGAAATAACCCCGTAGCGAAGCATTCCAATCGGTTAAATAGACCTCAAACCCACAGAGATCGTACCAAATACTACCGACAGGATGAACAAATCATGTTTTACCAAGAAGATGATGAATCATTTGAAGAGGTAAGAGTTAAGTGGGCAAAAATTTGCAGAGAATTTTCAGATGCCGCACTTAGGGAAACAGCGAAAGAGAACATCAGCTTTAGTTCCCCCGTATATATTGCCTGTCAGGACGAAATGAACAGGCGAAACAAACTTGCTATGGAGAAGTCCATGAGAGATGAGGTACGACCTTACCTAAACAAGAGAAAAAGGCAGATTAGGCGAAATAGAGCCTTAAAAAACAAAGAGTTACATGCCTAAAAAACAGCAGGTAAGGGGGTAGTACCTTAGAGGATGTTTTGTTCTGTAAGTCATTGATTTATATGGAAGCTATTTATATAACAATTTTGGTCTGGATGCTCGGAATTATGCTGGGCTGGAGTTCTTGGTGAAAGAAGATTGATGAAAATTGATGCTAAATTTTTTGGCGCAATATTATTTTTGGTTGCTCAAACAAGTGGGGCTATCTGGTGGGCTTCATCATTATCTGCGGAAGTGGAAAGGCTCGCTGGAATACAAGGTAGGGCTATTCCAGCGTTGGAAGCCGAAGCAAAGCAGTGTGGTCTTGAAATACACAACCTTAAAAAACTCGTTTCTGATCAGGCTAAGATCGAAGAGGCCATTAAAGGTCTTGATGTCATGCGATTTCAAGTGGAGCAGATCAGCGAAGAACTTAAAAGAATCAGAGAAACCAACGCAGACATAGCAAGCCAGCACGGCAGGTTGTTTGATGTGCTAAGAAACCAAGGTGCGGCTGGCCCCATGCAACAGAACAGCAAAGGTAGTTATGGTTATGGTGACTACTAATGAGCGACGCGATAGATGTAAGCGATAAAACTAAATTCGCTATGCCTGTACGCAATCTTATTTCCCTGATTGCATCTGTTGGTGTAGGGGTGTGGGCTTACTTCGGGATTATTGAAAGACTGAACCGGATAGAAACAAACAACATTTTGATGCAAGCTGATTTAGTAAAAAACACCGAGTTCAGAATTAAATGGCCTAGAGGCGATTTGGGCAGTCTTCCGGCAGATGCCGAGCAGTTCATGCTTATAGAGCATTTATCGGGGGAGTTCGACAAACTTCTTCACAACATTGAAACGGGCAAAGCCCCATTCGACCAGCAACAAGCACTCACTTTGGAATTCTACAAACAAAGGATCGAGGGTCTTGAGGGGAAGGTGGAGAAATTAAAGGACACCGTGGCAAACTTGAAGGCCCATAATGGAAACGCACTATGACTATTAAAATAATGTTTGTGCTTATGTTATTCCTTGATGGGAATCTTATTGAGTACATGGGTCACCATGAAAATGAGCAAGGCGAATGGGTAGAAATGGGGGTTCCGGGATGTCTTGCCATGAAAAGAACTTTGGCTCGGAATGGCTGGAAGGACAGCGAATCGGGACAAACTAGATACGCTTGCGAAAAACATAAGGTGGCCGTAGAAGAGAATTGGGAAGGTAGGGAAGTAGTCAGGAAGGTACTTGACTGATGGCTTGCGAGTGCCAATATTGCCTAGCGGCTAATTGCGAATGTACCAATGTTTGCGGTGATTGCTTATCTTGCGATGAGTGTTTATGCGACAAATGCGGTATACCACCGGGAGGAAATAATGCCGAAAGTGGGTAGAAAAAAATTTTCTTACAACAAAGCAGGTAAGAGAGCCGCGAAGGCTTATGCCAAGAAAACGGGGAAGAAAGTGAAGAAGGCAAAGGGGTACTGATATGGGATTATCTATCAAAGGTAAAACCAGTGGACATATGTCTGAACGTAAGAGCGGAAGTGGGATTAGCTACGGCGAAGCTCAGAGAAGCAGAAACATAAAAAAGATGAAAGACAAATCAGTCGCCAATTCTGCTGAAAGAGGCTCACCAATAGAAGGTAACCGATCAACAGAAAGAGGACGCGATAACTGAGTATGACCTACGCAAAGGAAGTTATCCACAGCTTCACTTGTATTTTTTGTTCAAGATTTTGGTCACTTGCGTTACCACCCGGCGCAGAACACAACCTCCTTAATGTAGAACTGCACTGTCCGTGGTGTGGTCAAGGTTATGAGTATCTTACAGATGATGATTTCAGAGGAACAAAGCATAGAGATAAGAAGGCTGGAATTGAATGACGATTACGGAAGCGGCACAAAAGAAGGTAAACCAAGTCCTAAATGGAGAGGGCTTCTTGGGCATATTGCTCGAAGGTGGAGGATGTTCCGGCTATCAAATAAAGCTATCGCCCACTGGAGAAATTCCCAAAGATGCCCAAATGATTTCACCCACTATATATTCTGATTCTGTATCTTTGAACTTATTGGGAGATGCCCAGATGGACTGGGATGATGACCCTTTTAAGCCAGCATTTAAGTTCACACCTCCTTCTGGCTCCCATTCCTGTGGATGTGGATCAAGTTTTCAACTGGACTAATGACCTATAACGTCATAAAGCATACTTCAAACGGATACGTTCTCTATAACCAGAACGATATGTATGTGGGTAAATCCATAGAAACCTATGGAGATTACCAGTTAGAAGAAACCAAGTTTTTTAGTGGGTTTATCCAGAAGGGCGATATGGTGCTTGATATAGGTGCCAATATAGGCACTCATACGTTGTGGTTCGCCAAGAAGGTGGGCAAGAGGGGGCGAGTTATCGCTTTTGAGCCGCAGAGGCTGTTATTTCAGACCTTATGCGCGAATATGGCGATCAATTCGGTAATAAATACTGACTGCAAACAGATGGGTGTTGGTTCGGTTCAGAAATTGATCGATTTACCGGTTATTGATCCCACAAAAAAAACTAATTTCGGCGGAGTAGATATACGAGGTCATACTTCTGGCGAAAAAGTGGCGATTTGTAAGATAGATGATATTGGCCTCAAACGATGCGACTTCATCAAAATAGATGTTGAAGGCATGGAGCCAGATGTTCTGATGGGTGGTGTCAATACCATCGCAAAATTACGTCCATATATTTATATGGAAGTTGATCGTGATGAAAACAATGAATTGCTCTCTCAGATTCTCCATGAACTTAAATACGTTATAGAGGAGCATAACCCAAGATTGTATTCCCCGGATTACGAAAGCGACAATATTTTCGGGGAAATTTTTTCTAAAAATGCAATATGCATTCCGGGGGAAAAGTATGGCGGGCCTTATAAGGGCAAGAAGAACAAGCGAATACAAAACAATGGGCGGGAAACCGCGCAACTACAAGCATGAATACAAGAAGTTTCATTCTTCTCCTAAAGCTATTGCTGAGAGGAGCGCAAGAAACAAAGCCCGTAGAAAGATGACTAAACTAGGAAAAGTTCGCAAAGGAGATGGCAGGGATGTACATCATTCCAATCGCCGTCCTACTGACAATCGAGTGGCAAATTTGAAAGCTATGGCTAAATCACGAAACAGGGCCATTAAATAGAGGATAGACATGCCGGGAAGAGATGAAATTAAAGAGGGGATAATCACAACCCCAGTTGCCGCAGATGAATTCGCGTCTAATGATCCCAAAGTGGATAATTTTGCACAGCCAACGCGCTATAACACACCCCCTCATCACCCTAGTGATATAGACCCTCTTGCTGGATGGACACCGGGATTTGAATCTGAAGGTTACAACCAAAGAACGCCGCAGGTTGAAGTGATTGAAGAGCCGGTAGCAATGCCAGTGGACGTTACTACAACCCCAGTTAATATGCCCCCTTTTGATCCACCTATGCCGGAATATAGACCGGGTGGAATGGGTGGAATAAATGTAAGCCCTAAAGGGCGCGATGTTGGATATCACCCCCAAAAAGACCCTGTAAAGGATAATAAAACGGGTAACCATGACCAACTTACACAGGATACTGTAAAGATGTTACGGGCGGCAAGTGCGATGGAAGACAATACCATGACCGCTATGGATAAGATTGAGCAAATGCGTAAGGATACTGTCGCCAAAGCGGATAAATCGACAGGACGAGGTGTGTAAATGTATTCAGCGGATTTTTTCAAACGATATAGAGTACTTCAGCAACAGCATGTGCAGAAGCAGATTCAATCAGGTGCGATAACGGTTGATAACACTGGTGCGCCTCTTCCAGAGGGAGTTAAAAGATCGGTTGGAACTAGAATACCGCATTGGGCCAGAACACAAGCTACGGATGTGCAGAGGATTGTTTATGATATTTTGACGGGTAAAGCCTTTCCGAATCCGAATGAAGCTAGAAAGGCAGGTGTAGTTAATTTTTCATACCAAGTTCCATCAGGTATGAACGTGGACTGGTCGTATTGGGATAAATACAAAACGCCAGCACCGGCAACACCAGCGGCAGTACCAATAACAGTTGCGGATCAAACTATTCCATTTAATCCGCCAGCACCGGAACCTTATCCGTTGCCAGCACCGCAACCACAACCGGATAGCGGGGGAGGAGATGAACCACCTCCACCGCCGCCTCCACCTCCACCGCCGCCTCCACCGCCGCCGCCTCCGCCGCCACCTCCACCGCCGCCGCCTCCGCCGCCTCCACCGCCTCCTCCTCCGCCTCCTCCCCCACCGCCACCGCCGCCAGAACCGGACGACGATAGCAAGAGTAGGGACACTAACTCTCGTTGGAGTAGGAATGTTGGCGGTTCAGGATTCCAGCATTGGGATGTAGGTGGCCCAGACCCAGAGCCAGAGCCAGAGCCAGAGCCAGACCCGTGGGGACATGAAGACAGACGAGGTGGTTGGCGTAGATGATCTATAGCGGTGAGATCGGCCTCACTGTTCTTGATAATTTTATAGCGGAGCCTGAACGGCTGGATGTACTGGAACAGTTTGATGATATGGAGTCATCGACTGTTTGTACTGAAGATGGAGCAGGTGAACTTCATAAATCAAGAACGGGTAATCGTAAATTCATACCATACGATATAACCCCGATGTGTGAAATGATGTGTGAGCGAATATCTCTTTTAGTAGGTATTCCTATGTCTCACGCAGAGAAAATACAGCTTCTCCATTATGAGCATGGAGAAAAGTATCTTCCGCACTTTGATGCGTTTGATCAGAACTCTCCTCAGTGGGAACACTATGGGATAGGTGGTCAGCGCATTATTACTGCTATGGGTTACTTAACAGATGTTCGTGTTGGTGGGGAAACAAGTTTTCCAACTTTAGGTATAGATGTTCGTCCTAGAAAAAGAAGGCTTCTTGTTTTTAATGATGTTACGGATGATGTAACAAAAGCACATCCTGATTCACTTCATGGTGGTATGCCAGTTGGTGAAGGAACAAAAAAATGTTTCACTATTTGGTTTAGAGAACAGCCTATAAATAATGCAGTGTGATGAATTTATTGAACGCGCTAAAGAATATCTTCCAACAGCAACACTTGAACAATCAGGATTATTCTATAAGAACTTACTAGAGAAGAATTACGATAAGGAATTACTGAGAGAACTAGCAAAAATAGATCGCTGGTTCCTTTTGGTAATTCTTCTCAATAGAAAGGATGCAGTTCATCCTTGGTTGTATGACAGATGTAGAGAAGTAGAACAGAACGCTGAAAGTTATCTTGATTTGTGGGCTAGAGGCCATTACAAATCAACTCTGATAACTTATGCAGGTTCTATTCAAGAGATACTTAAAAATCCAAACATAACGATAGGAATATTTTCTCACACAAGACCTATCGCTAAAGGATTTCTTAAACAGATAAAGCGTGAGTTCGAAGTCAACGATTTTTTAAGAGACTTATTCCCTGATATCTGTTACCAAAACCCTCGTCAAGATTCCCCACAGTGGGGAGAAGACGCGGGAATAATCGTAAAGAGACGATCAAATCCTAAAGAGGCCACAGTTGAGGCATGGGGATTAGTAGATGGTCAACCCATTTCACGTCACTACGATTTACGAATATATGATGACGTTGTAACCAGAGATTCTGTAAACACTCCAGACCAGATTTCTAAAACAACTGAGGCATTAGACCTTAGTCAAAACTTAGGAGGTGGTCAGAATAGGGAATGGTATATCGGTACTCGATACCACTATGCCGATACCTACAGAGAACTGATAGAAAGGGGAACAAAAACAAGGGTTTACCCCGCTACAGACTCTGGTACACCAGATGGAAAACCCGTTCTTCTTGTTGAAGAAGAGTGGGCAAAGAAAAAATCCTCAATGGGCCAGTATGTACTTGCCTGTCAAATGTTACAGAACCCAATAGCAGGTTCTGAACAAGTATTCGATCCAGAGTGGATTAGAAGAGTAGAGATAAGACCTAGAGTCTTAAACTTATATATTCTTTGTGATCCAGCCCACTCAAAAAAAGCAACTTCTGATCGTACTGCTATTGCAGTCATTGGAGTTGATTCGGCGTTTAACAAATACTTGTTGGATGGAATGTGCCATCGCATGAACCTTAAAGAAAGGTGGCTTTCATTAAACAAGTTGCGTCGGAAGTGGTTGCGGCAAACTGGAATACAGTCTGTCAAGGTTGGATATGAAAGATACGGGAAGGATTCTGATATCGAGCATTTCAAAGAAATGATGAAGATAAAGAATGATTACTTCCCTATTGAGGAACTAGCATGGCCAAGAGAAGGGCCGGGTTCTAAACGGGATCGCGTACAACGACTACAGCCCGACTTTGAGAACTGGCGTTTCTTCTTGGCCCCTTCTTCAGACAACGTGACATCAAGGCAGAAAAAAGCCCTTGAGTATGGGGATGCATCACTTATTGTAAGACCCATAAAAAATAAAGATGAGAACGGAAGGTTATACGATCTTACGCAAAAAATGATCGATAATGAATACAACCTGTTCCCTGCTGTTCACGTTGATATGTTGGATGCGATGTCTCGCATATACGATATACAGGCTTCTCCTCCAAGAAATTATTTTGCAGATGATCTTGAGCCAGAAGCTGTTCCAGCTTATTAGGAGCAACAATTGGATTCATTACCAGAAAATTCAGAAATGACGGCAGTTGTGTTTCTTGCTAACTTTATTGATGCGCCACATGATGAAATCATAGAGTTAGATATTACAAAAGCATTAAGCCAACTATTGTCTCGTGTTGTTATAGACACGGTTGAAATAATGAACCATCAACCTCTCCCAAGGACACTGCACTAATGGTTACAAAAGTAAAAACACGCGAATACAACTTTAGAGATTTAGTTGATAAAACAGTTGGAAAGGAACAACCAATCCCTGTTTACACCTTTGCGAAGGGTGGTGTCAGGGGTAGAACATTTTACGAAAATCCCAACCGGCCTTATGGGCCTAAGAGGTAACAACGATGGATAAATTTAAGAAACTTGTTGATGAGGTGAGAAGTAAGCCTTGGATATGGGGAGTAATTGTCATAATAATTGCACTTGGTATATTCAGTTGAAATGAAAGTTCTTATAGATGAACATAAACGGGGTATGATGAATGAAGCTACGATAACTTCATTAGTTAAGAACGTAGCAGACACTCTATACAAGCATTACCCCGGACACTTATGGGCTGTTGGCCCTAGCAATGATTACTCAATGCTGGCGATATGGAATGAGGCTTTATCCAATAAGTATGGAATGTGGATAAGGGTAAATGATATTGATCCAGAATATAAAAACATCATGCGATGGGCTGGGGAGTTGCTTGAGCGGGCTAAAGTTACCAGAGGAGCCGCTAATGAAGAGGAACTGGCATCCCTTGAAAGAGATCACTTAGGTGAAGTAAGATTCTATGGATAACGACGTTCCGATTAACAAGGATTCATTAAAGTCTCCTTGGCTCAGATTAGCAGAAGAGGCTTATACTTCTTCTACTACATATTTGGATTCCAACTACAGACAGCAATGGGAAAGAAATTTGTCTTTATTTCAATCCCAGCATCCGTCTGGCTCCAAATATCATACTGCTCCGTACACTCATAGGTCACGTTTATTCCGTCCTAAAACGAGGTCAGCTATACGAACGAATGAAGCCGCAGTAGCGGCTGCATTCTTTGCTACCGAAGATGTTGTTTCTGTATACCCTCAGAATGATTCCGATCCAGAGCAAAGAGCATCGGCAATAATTCTTAAACATCTTCTTCAGTACAGATTAACAAAAACGATTCCTTGGTTTCAAACTCTGGTTGCGGCTTATCAGGAATCTTTGGTATTCGGTTCTGTTATTTCCCATCAGTCTTGGGACTATAAAGAGAAGAAAACAAAAACATCAGTTCCTGTTCTCGATATGGAGGGGAACCCTGTATTTGATGAGGATGGGAATGAAGCAGAAGAGTCTGAAGATTCTGTAGAAGTAATAAAGGATGAGCCATCTATACGCTTGGTTGCTTCAGAGAATTTTAGAATAGACCCAGCCGCTGACTGGAATGATCCAGTTAATAGTTCTCCGTTTGTAATCGAAATTATTCCGATGTATCTCCAAGATGTTGTAGAGAAGATGTCGGTTATTGATCCAAAAACAGATGAGCCGAAGTGGAAACGCTTAACAACCGGCGAACTGATGCAGACAACCAAAAGGGCTGAGTTTGATTCAACTCGTCAAACTAGACAGGGGAATCGACAAGACCCGATATCAGATAGAACTGAAGAGATATCTGACTATACAACTGTATTTATACATAAGAATATTATAAGAAAGGAAGGAAAGGATTGGTTGTTTTATACGGCTGGCACCAAACATATGCTAACCGATCCAAAGCCACTACAAGATGTATACCCGCATTTGAAGGTTGGGGAACGACCCTATTGTATGGGTGGTGCTGTTATAGAAGCGCACAAAACATATCCTTCCTCTCTTGTTGAATTGTCGCAAGACCTTCAGACAGCGGCTAACGATATTACAAACCAGAGAACGGATAACGTTCAACTGGTTCTTAACAAGCGTTACCACATACGCCGAAGTGCCAATATTGATATACACGCCTTAAAGAGGAGTGTTCCGGGTGGTTCAGTAATGATGGATGATCCAATGTCGGATGTCCAAATCGTGAATACACCGGATGTAACCGCCAGTAGTTATGAGGAACAAGATCGGTTGAATGTTGATTTTGATGACATTGCTGGAAATTTTTCTCAAGGAACAGTCCAATCAAGCAGAACGATGAACGAAACAGTTGGCGGTATGGAAATGCTTTCATCCAATGCCAACTCAATTATTGAATACATGATCAGGACGTTTGCTGAAACATGGATAGAACCTGTTTTAATGCAGGTAATTCGTTTAGAGCAGTACTACGAAACTGATGAAGTAGTTTTGACAGTAGCGGCTAACAGAGCAGAACAAGGTGGTGACGTTGCTCCGGGTTTCTATCAGAGATACATGGACAGTGAAGAAGATTATTTACTCCGACATGAAATGACCATAGGGGTCAATGTAGGAATGGGTGCAACTGACCCAGTTAGAAAGATCGAAAGATTGCTATTGGGCATACGAACAATGGGTGAGATCAACCCAGAACTTATTGGTCTTTTGAATCAACCTGAAATTACTAAAGAGGTTTTTGGTGCGCTTGGATACAAGGATTCAAAACGATTCATCACTGAACAACAACAGCCCGGTCAAATGGAACAAGTTATGGGGCAGTTGGAAGAACTCTCTGCTGTTGTGCAACAGCTTATGGATCAGGGTGCGGCTAAACAACTTGATGTTAGAGGTAGGATTGTTACAGCGCAGAT
>Ga0310342_100001177_pt1 | contig 15995 bp, 11 predicted proteins | sample S15DNA20500_MG_FD_206155 | JGI IMG/M metagenome (GOLD analysis project Ga0310342, IMG submission 206155) | Marine microbial communities from station ALOHA, North Pacific Subtropical Gyre - S1503-DNA-20-500_MG | ecosystem: Environmental > Aquatic > Marine > Oceanic | place: Pacific Ocean: North... | reverse complement strand
GTGCTCTGGGTGACGGCCTACGATTACATTAAGCCTCCTGCTACCGTGGGGAGAATACCCCGGATGCGGCATTTGTACTGGGGCCTGAACGCTCCCCTGCTACTGGGCAATGTGCTCGTCGTTGCGCCTCGCGATTCGCAGTACCTGTTGGCCATCGACATCGGCAGGGGGCCGGCTGGCAGGGGGAGAGCGGGGGAGATTCGCTGGGTCTATGACAATTCAGCAGGCGATCTTCGCGACCTGCTTGGAGTCCACCAGGGCAAGCTGTATTTCTCCGGGCCGGATGGGGTCTTCGCTCTCGACATTTCTTCTCTCGACGCGGCTGGAGATGTGACGGCCAGACCGCGGGCGCCGAGACCGTTGAGCAATGCCGCGGCCCGCAAGCGGCTCGAAGCCCTGCTGGGTTCCGGGGTGACCGTCGCCGCCGACAACAATAGTGACAGGTTGTCACGCCTGCCCAGCCTCTCCCGTATCGGTTCTCCACTGGTATGGAGCACGGGTTCTATAGCGGCCCGCGGCCTTCTTACCTCCAGCGGGGTGATCTATGCCAGCAGCGGACAGCTGCAGGCAGTCGACTTCGAGCTTCGCAAACGCAACGTTCTGCTGCCGAAAGAGGTGGCCGTGAGGAGCGGTCTTTCGCTGGGCGACATGTCTGGAGGTATCCATATCGGGGCGGGGCAGATCATCATTTCCTCCCAGAGGTCCCTGACAGCCTTCAGCGGGCCGACTTTTTGAGCCTAAAAGGGCGTGTCCATGGTTGAAAAGCCTTTATTCGCCTGATTTTACGTATCTTAAGCGGTAGAATTCCCGAGGAAGCCGCAGACGGGCTGCGGAGCAGTTCAGATATCCTCGATGGATCGCGCAAGAGTGTTGAAAGAAGCCGGAAACAAGCTCGTCGATTCGCTTTTTCTGCGGGTGGCGCTGGTTCTCATCGTCTGCTGGCTGGGGGTTCCGGGGAGGCATCTCGCAGCCCAGGGGGTGAAAGCCGAGGCTAAACAGGGAGCTAAACAGGGAGCTAAACCCGAGGCTAAAGGGGCCAGGCCCGGGACTCCGACCCTCACGATCCCCGCCTCCACCGCCCGGGCGGTGGAAAAAGGCCTCAGCTATCTGGCCATGCATCAGAACCCGGATGGATCCTGGACGGACAGGGTCGGCCGGAAGGTGCACATGACCTATCGTGGTACGGTGGCTCCTCATGTCGGGGTGACCGGACTCGTGGGTATCGCCTTTCTTGCCCACGGTGTTCTTCCCGGCCAGGGCTCTGCCGGCTTTGTCATGAAGAACGGCAGGAAGATCAGCTACTGCGATGTCCTGGAGAAGGCCCTCGAGTACGTGATGAGCCGCGTGTCGGCGGCCAATGGATTCATCAGCGCCAACGGCTCCCGCATGTACAGCCACGCCTTTGCCACCCTGTTCCTGGCCGAGGTCTATGGGACGGGTTCCTACCGTGATGCCGAGAAGGTGAGGCGGTCCCTTAAGAACGCTATCCGGCTGATCGTCAACGCCCAGAACGCCGAGGGCGGCTGGCGTTACCGCCCCGGAGCTCAGGATTCGGATATGTCGATCACGGTCTGCCAGGTGATGGCTCTTCGGGCTGCCCGCAATGCCGGTGTGGAGGTCCCCCTGGGCACGATCCAGAGGGCTGTGAACTATGTCAAGAAGAGCTTTGTCCCCGGGGTTGGAGCCTTCACCTACCAGTTGGGGCTCGAGTTCAGGGGGGTGCACAGTCGCTGGACACCCGCCCTGACTGCGGCCGGGGTCACCACCCTCTACTCAGCCGGAGAGTACGACGCTTTTCAGATCAACGAGGGACTGCGTTATATCCTGCGAGAGCGTCCTATGAGAGGCGTGGCAAGGTATACCTTCGATTATTACTACTTCCAGTACTACGCCGTTCAGGCCGCCTTCCAGAAGGGTGGCGCCTATTGGGAGCGTTGGTACGATTCGATCCGGCAGGATCTGCTTCTTCTGCAGGAGTCCGATGGCAGGTGGACAGACCTGGTGGGATCCAATTACGCGACGGCTATGGCCTCCATCATCCTGCAGTATCCCAACCAGTACCTGCCCATCACGGAAAACTGATCCTTTGCAAAGTTCGAAGCCCCACCCCGGCGGCACGACTCCGCAGAAGAGCCTGGCTGTACTCGGCCAGTTGCGCCAGAGGATACGTACGGTGTCGCTCTTCAGCGCCATGGTATGGATAGGCTTCATCCTCGCCATCGGCCTGCTGGTTTCCTTCGGGCTCGATTATTTTCTGAGGCTGCCGCTGGCTGTAAGGCAGTTCTTCGTATTCGCGGCCGTGGTGGGGGTGATCGTCCTCTTTGCCAGGCGAATCCTCGCGCCGTTGTCGCGAAAACTCGGCGATTCGGAGCTCGCGATGCTTATCGAGGAGGCCAACCCGGAGTTGAACCAGTCCCTGCTCACCGCCGTTGAACTCTCCGGTGAGGGAAGCTCGGGTGACAGGTACGTCTCCCGCGAGATGCTGGATTCCGTGGTCAGGAAGGTCGAAGATGGAGCGGAGACCCTCTTGTCGAGCGGTGTTCTGAATCACCGTCGGCTGATGCGAAACCTGTTCCTGTTCTTCATGGCGGCGGTCCTGGTCGTTGGCGGGGCCGGCTGGCAGCCCGATCTCGCCGCGATCTGGTTCAAGAGAAACCTGCTCCTGGATGGTGCGGTCGAATGGCCCAGGACGATCCAATTGGAGATCGAACCAGGGACCCCGGGGGTTATTGCCATGGGGGATGATCTTCCTGTCGCTGTGCGAGTGGTTCGCGGAGCGCCCAGGACCATCGAGATGAACTGGAAGCTCGCGGATGGGGTCGGCGGCAGGAAACCCATGGAGGCGAGTCCCCAGCAGTCAGATGACCTCTGGCTGGAGGATGTCGGAGAGGGAGACGAAAGCCTCGAGAGGGTCCTGGTGAAGGCGGGCATCGATGAAAAGCTGCGCACCGCCGCCATCGAGGCCGGCCAGGGGCTCCTCGCGCGTGGGCTGCAGGCAGGCCGCAGCATCGAGCTCAAGCGCCTGCTGGAGGACGCGGGAGCGCGAGTCCGAACCGAAAGCTTTGACCGTTTTGTCTACGTCTTCAGGAATGTGGGCCTGCGCCTGAGCTTCTGGGCCATTGACGGCAGCGGAGAGGGCCGTACTGAAACGGTCGAGGTCAAGGTCAGGCAGCGCCCCCGGATCGACATGAAAGAATGGGAGGAGGGTGGCCTCAACCAGGTGGTCTACCGCAATCCCCCTTATACGGGGAAGGCGGAGGAGGATGTCACCCAGCGCCATGGAAACCTGAAGGTACCTGTAGGAACGGCTGTTCGCTTCACCCTGGCCACCAATGTGGTTGTCGCCAAGGTGTTCTTCATCCTGAAACAGGGGGTTGAGGAGGAGCGGGAAGCCGCGGCCCGGGCTTCAGGGTGGCCGGATCCGGCCGCTGTCAGCCTGGAGGTCCGTGACGGAAAACAGTTTGAGGGAAGCTTCGTTGTCGAGGAAAGCGGCAGCTATTACTTCCAGTTTGAAGACCCTGAGGGCTTCCGGAGCACCCAGCCTGAGCGTTTCAGGATACAGGCTATTCCTGACCGCAAGCCGATGGTGCGCATCGTCGAGCCGGCCAGGATGACGGAAGATGTCTCTCCCCGGGCGGAGATCCCCATCCTCGTCTGGGTCAAGGATGACTACTCCGTGAAGAAGATCGACCTGGCGGGAAATTACTATGCCGCCGGCGAGTCGGAACCGGAGCGGAGCCGGGTCACCTTGCTTGACGCCGGGGCGGATGGGCCACGGGCGGCGCAGAGCGAGCCGAAGCTGGAGCCCTATGTTCTCAAGGTCGCCGACCTGGGCTCAGGTGATGGTGGTCCGCCCTCCCCGGGCGCCCGCTTCGAGTATTTTGTCCTCGCCGAGGATTTTGGAGAGACTGGAAACAAGACCTCCGAGGGCCGACCTGTGGGTAATATCGGCGAGTCCCAGGCCTATCTCCTGCAGGTGGTCGATCCCGATTATCTCGAGGACCAGTATGCGCGTGAGGTGATGGCGCTTCGCGACGTTACGGACAGGCTTCGGGGCCGGCAGGAGTCGGTGCGAAAGGATCTTGAGGATTCGCAGGAGCAGTTTCTCCTTGGCGGAAAGATGGACCGGGATGCCGCCGCCCGGCTCTCACGCCATCGTCAGGACCAGGTCCGGGTATCCGAGGGTGTGAAGGAGCTTGCCGGAAACCTGGGCCATTTGCTCGATAAGATGGAGATGAACAAGGTCGGCGAACAGAAATGGAAAGACTGGCTCCAGGGCCTGGAGAAAGAGTTCGAGGACATCGCATCACTGAAGTCCGACAGCATCGCCGCGGACCTCGACGAGTTGCGTTCCCTGGTCCAGGAGTCTGACCAGGATCCTGCGGCTCTCGCCGGGGTTGTGGCTTCCCAGCTCGAGGTGGAGCGGGATCTCGATGCGATCGTGGTAAGGATGAGTGAATTTGGCGATTTGCGGGGCCTGATACAGTTGATGCGGGAGATCAAGCGCCGCCAGGAAGGGCTTCGGGACAGTACGAAAAGCAGGCTTGGAGCCGATGGCGAGGGGGACAAAGAAGAATGATGACCCAGGTGTCTTCCATCGCGCAGTCGGGTAAAATGAAAGACGTTATGAGCACCTCCAAGCTTTTTCGACAGGCTGTTTTATTCTCCTGGTTTGCCTGCTTCTTTGCGGTCGCTCCACCGGTGTTTTCTCAACAAGGTCGGAATTCAGATAAGGATCTGCCCAGGGAGCAGGAACAGATTCGCGCTATCGTTATCAAGCTGGCCGATGATATGGAGAAGGTGGCTGATAAGCTTGAGGCGAGCGAGCCACAGGATGCCGAGCGTCTGCGGACGGGCGCGCGTCAGATCCGGACTCAGCGGCTGCCCGATACGCTCTCTCAGATCGAGGGAATGCTTTCGAGTAAGCAGTTCATCGAGGCTGTGTCCCGGCAAAACGACGCGATCAGGATCATCGACGATATCCTGACCGTCCTGGAGGCGAGCCAGTTCAGCGAGAGCCGTTCCGGGGAGCAATTGGAGAGGATCAAGTCACAGCGACGCATCACGGCGAAGCTCAAAGAGGAGCAGGGACGATTGCTGGATGAGACCAGGGAGTTCCTGGGAGAGAAAGAGGGTGTGCAGGGACTCGAGAAGCTGCAGGAACTCATCAGGAATGTCCTGAAGATGCAGCAGGGCCTCGTCAAGGGAGAGTCGGCGGAGAAAATCGACTCCTCTGGCGAGGGGAAGGATCGGGAGGCCCTCGAGCGGGCGCTGGATGCCGTCCGTGCTCTCCAGGACCTGCAGAAACGCGTGAACGAGGGTCTGGACAAGCTGCCCCGTGGTGATGAGCGCGCCAGTGATGAGCGGGAGATAGCTGATGCCAAGAGAGCTATAGAAGAGTTGGATGAACTCATCAGGCAGGCTCGAGGGCTTACGCAGGATTCCAGGGAGCTTGGCTCCAGGTCGGCCGAGCTGGGCCGTATGAGTGAGACCGCGAAGGGCGAGACCGCGAAGGGCGAGATCCCGAAAGGTGAAACATCGGATTCCTCAGAGGGCAAGCCCGGCGAAACCGGGAAGGCAGGCAAGCCGAGAGAAAAAAGCCAGGAGGGAGAGCGTTCTTCCGAGGGTGAGGCCGGCAAGAAAAATCCCGGAGAAGGAGAAGGGGAGAAGAAGCCGGCGGAGACAGGTGAAAAATCCGGCGAGGGGCAGGAAGAGAAAGGCCCGGAGGGAGAGAGGAATCCGGAGATCAAAAAAGGCGTCAGTGAGCTCGAGCTTGCGCGGGCCGCCCAGGAGATTTCGCGATTGAAGGATGAGCTGCAGGAGCGTTCGCAGGAGCACCAGGGCAACCTTCAGCGCGCCGAGGGCAAGTTCAGGGAGTCGGCGCTGCCTGAAGAGGCCAGGGAGAGCGTCTCGGCAGCCACAGGCAAGAACAGGCAGGCCTCCGAGGACATTCAGCGCGATGACTACCAGGGCGCCGAGCGAAGCCAGGAGGCCGCCACGCAGGAACTCGAGAAGGCCCGGGAAAAAATTGCCGGCCAGTTGAAGGAGGCGATGGCCAGGAACGCTCTCCAGACTGCCGGCCTGGAGCAGGAAGAGCAGCGGCTGGCGCGGCAATCGTCTTCGGCTTCAGAGGAGTTGGCGCAGGAGTCGGAAAAAAGTCTCTCGCAGACCGCGAAGGATACCCTGCAGAGGGGCGCATCCCTCTTTCAGAAGGCCGCGCAGGCGATGCGGCAGACCCGTGAATCGCTCAGCGAGGCGCGCCAGGAGCAGGCTCGGCAGTCCGGCAAGGAGGCCGAGGCCGCTCTCGCGCGTGCCGGCAAAGAGCTGGAGGATGCCAAGCGCGACCTGGCGGGACGTTCTGAACAGCAGAAGAAACAGGACCTCGAGAAAAAGCTGGCCCGCAAGACGAACGAGGCCGCCCGTGAGGCGAAGCGGCTCGAGCGCAAGCTGCGCCGCAAGGATGAGCAGGATCCTGAACGATTGCAGGAGGCGGGGCAATCCCTCGAAGAGGCCGCGCGAAAGATGACACAGTCGGCGGAAGCTTCCAGCCAGGGGCGCCAGGAATTGAGTCGCAAGCGCCAGCAAGAGGCGCTCGATCGTCTGAAGAAGGCTGAAGAAGCTGTCGAGAAGAAGAAAGAAGACCAGCTGGCAAAGCTTGAGCGGCGCAAGCGCTTCGACAAGCAGGCCGGCGAGCAGCAGGAACTGGCCCGTCAGACCTCCCAGGCCGCCCAGCAGGAACAGTCTTCAGGGCAGCGGTCCCAGCAATTGGAGGAGGCCGCCAGGGAGATGGAGAAGGCCTCGAAGAACCTGGAGCAGGGCAATCCCGAAGAGGCTGAGGAGAACCAGGAGGAGGCGCTCTCGAAGCTCGAAGAGCAGGAGGAGGAGCTCAGGCAGGAAGAGGAGAGCCTCGAAGAGCTCAAGCGTGAGCAGGAGCTGGTCTCGATGATCAAGGAGTTGACAGAGGCGAAAGATGCCCAGCTGAAGATCAACACTGAAACCGCCCAGGCTCAACAGCAGAGACCGGAGGGTCGCCTGAGCCGCCGCCGCCGGGCCCTTCTGCAGCGTATGCTCGAACCGCTGGCCGGGCGGGAGGGGGAACTGGCTGACAGCATGCTCGCTCTTATCGAACGCCTCGAGGAGGAGTCATCACGAGTTTTCAGCTTCATGCTGAAAAACGTCAGTGCCGATATGCAGCAGGTCCGGGATCTTCTGCTCGAACTCGAGACGGACTCTTTTACGCAATTCCTGCAGAAGGGTGTCGTGGTCGATATCGAGAGAATGATCGCTTCCCTGGAAGAACAGCTGGAGGTGATGAAACGTCAGCAACAGCAACAGCAACAGCAACAGCAGCAGCAGCAACAGCAGCAACAGCAACAGAACCCGGCCCTTGTGTCGATGCTTGCTGAACTGCTGATGCTGAAGAACCTGCAGCTCGAGATCAACAGGCAGACCGGGCAGCTTGAAGACCTTCGCCAGAGCAATGACGGCAGCGGCTCAGAGCAATGGGCCAGGGCTCTCGATCGCCTCCACCAGCGCCAGGGGAACGTCAGCCGCCTGGTGATTCAGCTGGCCGAGGATTTCCAGAAGGCGCAGCAGCAGATCCCGGGGGACGGAGCCGGGGGAGAGCCTCCGGAGCCCGCTCCGGAGGAAGACGGTGAGACCGGCGAAGCTGCAGAGGAGTAGGAGTTTGAGCGGAGTCACGGGTAATCGGCTCCCTGATCCACGGGTAACGTTTTCGCAGAGGTAGAATTGGACACACTGCTGTCTTATGAGCATTTCTGGCTGGTGGTTTCTCTCGCTTTTATCGCGGCCGGACTCTTCGTCTCTATCTGCCGCAAAGCTACCGAGCGTTTCTCCAGGAAGGCGATGCTGGAGAGATCTGTCGATTGGAGCCAGGAGCGCGTCGAGCGTTTTGCCCGGTTCAAGGAAGATTACGAGGGAACGCTCGGCAATCTGGACATCGTTCTGCGCTGCATCATCTCCTGTTGTATGCTGCTTGGAGGGCTGCCCGAGGGTGGGTTTGAGTTGAGCGTCGATACCGCGCTCCAGTTCGGAATCCTGGTGCTGAAAATCGTCGCGGTACAGATCCTGGTCCTGGAATTGCTGGCGTCTATCATCGGCCGACTCTGGCCGGAGGCCTGGCTGGCCAGGTTTTCGAAGCTCATTCGTTTCTTGCACGCCTGCTTCGCCCCGGCTCGTTGGCTCGTGGAGAGGATCCTGAGCCCCTTGGCCCGGGTTTCCGGCCGTAGTTCCCATCGAGACTCAGCTGACATCCTGGAGGAGGAATTGCTCTCCAAGGCTGAGGAGGGGGAGCGCGAGGGCTTGCTCGAGTCCGAGGAGATCGAAATGATCGAGTCGATCATTTCTTTTGGAGATGTAGAGGTGTCCGAGGTGATGACCCCGCGAACGGAGATGATCTGTCTGGATCTTGACGAGCCGCTGGCCGCTAATCTCGAGACGGCTATCGAATGCGGGCTGTCGCGGATACCGGTCTACAAGGAGAGCAAGGACACCATTGTCGGTATCCTCTACGTGAAGGATCTTCTCAAGAGTTTATACAGCAAGGAAGATATTCAGCTGGAGGCGCTCGTTCGAGATCCCTACCGTGTTCCGGGCTCGAAGAAAATAGATGATCTTCTCCAGGAGTTCAAACAGCATCGCCTTCACATCGCCATAGTCCAGGATGAGTACGGTGGCACTCATGGCCTGGTTACCATCGAGGACGTCATTGAAGAGATCGTCGGTGAGATCAGCGACGAATACGAACAGCGCGAAGAGCTGGCTCCCATCCAGAAGCTCCCCGACGGGCTGGTGACAGTAGACGCGGGAGTTCACGTCGATGATCTCAACGAGGAGCTCGACCTGGGCATTCCGGAGAACGAGAATTACGACACGATCGGGGGGTTTCTTTTTTCAAACATGGGGAGGATCCCCGCTGTCGGAGACACCTTCGATGTGGCCGGGGTGCACTTCGAGGTCACCAGCGCAGATGAGAGGCGTGTCCACAGGCTGCAATTGCGCATGTCGGACAAAGGCGCTGGAGGAGGCGGTGACGATGGACAGGACTGAAGCCCTGCCTGCTCGATCGGAAGGTCCTGTTCGTTTCAGAGGTCGCCGTAAGAGTTGAAACTCAAGACCCTTGCAATTCCCATTCGCTGTGTAGATTACAGCAATACCAGCCAGATCATTTCCATGTTCAGCCGGGAAGAAGGTCTTCTCGAAGGGATTGCGAAGGGAGCTCACCGTCCGAGAAACTCCTTCCAGGGGCCATTCGATCTCGCCGTCATCTATGATGTCGTCTACCTGAAGCGACGCACTCCCGGTCTGTCGATTATCGCCGAGGCGGAGGTGGTCGATGGCTGGCGGGGCCTGCGCTCCTGCTGGAAGAGGTATGTTCTCGCCAGCCAGTTGGTGGAGTTTCTGCGCGGGGTGAGTCTTCCCGCGGACCGGACCCCGGAGCTCTTTGACCTGGCAGCGAAGACCCTGACCCTCTTCTCCGCCGCCCCCCTCGCCAGCCTCCCGTGGTATATGCTGCACTTCGAGATTCGCGCTTTACATCTGCTCGGTTTCCTCGGGGCTGTGGATTCCTGCGCCATTTGTGGGTTGCCGTGGCCGGGAGGGCGGCGCCCGGCGTTTTTTAATCCCCTCGTCGGGGGGCTCATTTGCAGCGGCTGCAATCGTGAGAGCGAGACCATCCCCGGCGGTTCGATCACCCTGCCCGGCAGCGGGGTGAGGCTCTTGAAGGACCTCTCGGAGTTGCCTTCGCCTCCTGATTCCAACGGCATAGAGAAAAAAAACATGAGAAAGGTGCATTCCTGCCTCGTTCACAGCTTTACCGCATTGTTGGAACGTCCGCTCAAGATGTTAAGATATCAAGCCAGCTGGCTGTAGCTCAGCCCGTCTTCGTTTTGTTGATCCCCGTAGAGGAATACCTTTCATGATCGTTCCAGGTCGAATTCTACCGGGCCTGCTCCTCACTCTGCTGGCGCTCGGTTGCGCCACCTCGGAGATTCCGGAGGAAGACGATGGCGTGAGGACCCGTACCGGCGAGGGTGCCACCTTCTGGACGGCTGACAGCGGCTGGACACTCGCCTCCGGGGGCGCATGGGGTGAGCCCGGGGAGGTTCGCCTGGAGGCTCTGAAGGCTTTTGAGGCGGGCGCCTATGCTGACGCGATGGGCGCGTTCAGTTATCTTGTCGATTCTCCGGCGGCTGCCCGGATGCGCGACCTGAGCTACTACATGGGGGAGTGCCTCTACCAGCTCGGCAGGTACGAGGATGCCATCGAGCATCTCAAGGAGGTCTACAATGCCGATTTTCCTTCGCCGGACCTGATAGACAAATCGCGGCGGAGGGTTTTTGAAATAGCCCTGGCTTATATGAGGGGCAGAAAAACCAAGGATGTCCTGTGGGTGTTCGGCGTGACCTCGCCGGAATACGGGATCGATCTCCTGCTGGATCCCGCCGAAGGTCTGATCACCGAAAATCCCTACCTGTCCTTCGCCGATGATGCCTATGTCGAGGTGGCAAATTATTATTTCGAGCAGAAGCAGTTCGCCGAATCGGTCCCGCTCTATGACAACATCCTGAAGATGACCGACAAGGAGTGGAAGGAGCTGGCCGCGTTCAAGGGCGCCCTAGCGGAGTATTACCAGGTTCGTGGCGCGGTATATGATGAGAACAAGCTCCTGGAGGCCCGCAGGAGGTTCAGGAATTACCTGCAGCAGTTTCCCCGTGGCGAATACGTGGATGAAGTGAGAGGCAAGCTCATCGAGATCAACGAGATGGAGGGGGAGAAGAACCTCGACATCGCCAGGTTCTATCTCAGGGAGAGGCGCCTGCGAGCCTGTGACATCTACCTTCGGCTCGTTCTCGACAGGTATCCCAATACCCTCGCGGCTCGTGCCGCCCGGGAAATGCGCAGCAGCCTCGAGAATAAAGAAAAGACGCAAATTCGGTGACCAGGATCCAATTTACCATCCTGTTGTCTGGCGCGGCCCTGTTTCCGCTTTCCGGCTGCGGCTACAGGCTGGGTGTCCAGGCTCCTCCCGGGGTCTATCGAATAGCGGTACCGACTTTCACCAACCAGACCTTCCCGTTGAGAAGAGATATTGAGACCGAGTTGACCTCGGCCCTGCGGGAAGAAATCCAGGGACGTACAGCCCTGCGGCTGGTGCCGGACGGCAGCTCCGACATGACCGTCTATGGCTGGATCAGGGAGTTCAGAGAACGCGTGCTCGCCGAGGGAGAGCTGGACGAGAAGCTCGAGTCGATGGTGTCGATCCGGATAGACCTGAGGATCGAGGATTACGTCAACGGTACAGTTCGCGAGGAAAAGGTGGTCGAAACCCAGTCCATCTCCGCTTCGAGAGGAGAGAAGATCGATGCCGCCCGAAGACGGGCTGTAGACAATCTCGCCGAGAAAATTCTTCTGAAGGTAGAGGCCTGGTAGTCCCATGGCAGGCGGAGGCGAAATCTGATGGCGCCCCAGGATCGAGGCATACTGAACGGTGCGGGTGGTAGCTCTGCCGAGTTCGAGTTGACTCTCCCGCGCGGAGGGAACTGGAAGATCGGTTCGCGTCCGGCGCTTATGGGAATCTTGAACTGTACGCCAGACTCATTTTCCGACGGCGGTCGCTACGGAGATGTCGAAACCGCTGTGGGCGCGGCCTGCCGGATGGTCGAGGACGGGGCGGATGTCGTCGATGTCGGGGGGGAATCGACTCGTCCCGGGGCCGATAGCGTCTCGCTCGATGAACAGCTGGAGCGGGTCATTCCCGTCATCCTGGGTATACGGCAGAGATCGGACGTCCTCGTTTCCGTCGATACCCGTGATCCGGGGGTGGGGAGTGCCGCCCTCGAGGCGGGCGCGGATATCATCAATGATGTCAGCGCCTGTGAGGATCCGGACTGGCTGCCTGTCTTGAGAGATCATGACTGCCCGGTGGTCCTCATGCACATGCGGGGGACTCCTTCCAATATGCAGGAGGACACCAGCTATCCCGATGGCATCCTGAACGAGATCTGTGAATTTCTCGAGGGCAGGATAGGGGCTCTGGCGGCCGGTGGTATTTCACGCGAGAGAATCCTGGTCGACCCGGGCATCGGGTTTGCCAAGGAGACCGGGCAGAATATCGAGATCCTGGCGGGGTTGCGCCAGCTTTGCGGTCTTGGCCGTCCAGTGCTGATGGGGGCTTCGCGTAAGTTTTTTCTCGGGAAGATACTCGGTGATTCCAGCGACCGTGGACGCGATCCCGGCCAGAGGGATGTCGCCACGGTGGCCGCCAATATGATCGCCGTGCTGAACGGCGCCTCTGTCCTGCGTGTTCACAATGTTCCCTACACCAGGGATCTGATCGATGTGGTGGAGGCCTTGCGGCTGGAAACGGCCGGCGATCTTCCGCAGGAAGCCCTGCAGCCCTCGGGCGGGGGAGGTGCTTGAGTGCAGGATTTCTTTACAGGCCTCTGGAGCTTGGCCAGCATAGCCTACCTTGTGGAGATACTGGTGATCTTCCTGGTCATCTACGCTTTCCTGCGGTTCATGGAGGGGACCAGGGGAGAGGGTATTCTCAAGGGCATCGCCCTGCTGATGCTGACCTTTCCGATCCTCCTGGCGATCGTCGCCGACCAGCTCGAAAAAGCCGACCTCGACTTCAACATGGATCGCCTGTTGGTTATCATCCGGTTTTTCGGTGCCGCGGCGATTCCCGCGGTATTCATTGTCGTTCAGCCTGAGCTGCGGCGGGCCCTTGTCAGGCTTGGACAGACCAGGCTCCTGGGCGTGTTCCTCAAGCGGGAAACCAAGGGTATTGTAGGGGAACTCGTCAGGGCATCGTTCAGGATGTCGCGCAGGAAGATAGGTGCCCTGATCGCCATCGAGCGGGAGGTGGGCCTGAAGAATTACATAGAGCACGGAAATCAGCTCGATGCGGTCGTCAGCAGTGGGCTGCTCTCCACGATCTTCTTCCCGGGCTCGGACCTTCACGACGGCGCTGTCGTTATTCGCGAGGACAGGATTGCCGCTGCCGGCTGTCTCTTCCCCCTGAGTGACACCCCCGGGCTTGGTAACGTCATGGGGACAAGGCATCGCGCCGCTCTCGGGGTCAGCGAAGAAACCGATGCGATCGTCATCGTCGTTTCGGAGGAAACCGGAAACGTTTCATTCGTCAGCCGGGGAGAGCTGGAAAAAGTCGATGCGGAGCGGCTGCGTGAGCTGCTGCAGCGTCACTTCGTCGAGCTGGATGAGGAGGAAGAAATGGCCGATGTGGATACGAGTCAGGACAATGCCAGCCCCAGAGGGGGGGGACGATAGTCATGTGGCTTAAGAACCTGCTGACTGAGAATTGGCGCAGCAAGTTGATCGCGCTGTTCTTTGCCATCAGTATCTGGTTCGTCGCTTACCAGTCGGAGGCGAAACGCGCTACGCTGAAGTACAGGGTTCGTTTCAAGCCTCGTGAACCCGATAAGACAGCGATCGTGGGATTCCGCCGCCCGGGACAAAACATGAGCTTTCTTCCGCCAAGCGGCGAGTGTGAGGTGGAGATCACGATAGAGGGCCCGCGTGAGCAGGTAGACCAGAGCCGCGGAGCCGGGGACGGCAAGCTCTTTGTCATTTCCGTTCAAAAAGATGCTGAATCGCATGAGTTCAAGCAGGCGGACTTCGATTTTCCCGTCGACGGAGTTTCTATCCGGAGCTTTCGGCCTGAGCGCCTGCGGATAGAGATGAATGATATCGAGGAGCGAACGATTGCGGATCTTCCCGGTATCGTCGAGGTTCCCAATAAGAGAGCCGAAGATAAGCTCAGCATAGAGGTCGCTGGCCCTGCGGCTGGACTCAGGATCCGGGGGCCGGTCTCCGTCCTGGATGAGGTCGTGCTCAGGGTTACGGTCCCGATGAATTTCCAGGGCAGGGTGGATGGGCTTTTTGATTTGCGGGTCCATCCCGATAACGAAAAGGTGAAGCAGACTGTCCAGGTCTGGAAAGACTTTGACCTGAAGCCGGATGAAACGCCGAGGTGGGTCTGGTTTACGGATCCGGTGAGGATACATGTAAGCGCGGTTATAGAGGAGAGCTCGGACACCTTCTCTGTCGAACGGGCCCGCCTGCTCTTTCAGCTGCCGTTGATCCAGGTCGCCTGCAAGGTTTCTCTGAAGGATGTTCCCCTGGGGACAGCGACCATTCCTGTCGCCTTCGACGGGCCCCGCAAGGCGATCCAGCAGCTTCGGGAGCTTCCTGAGATCACCCTCATCGTTCCCGCTCCCGCTGAATTCGATGCGGAAAAAGGCGGCACCTTCAACTTCATCGAGGCGGATCTGAAGGTAAAGGATTTCCCCGGCGTGAGTGTCCTGCAGCATGAGAGCCGCAAGGCGCAGCAGGCAGCGTTCTGGTCCTACGAGATCAATGTTCTTGCTGCTGAGGGAAGCGAAAAGAAATAGGGATGGCTGAGGAGAGAGAAGTGAGCATCTTCGGTACCGATGGTGTGCGGGGCCGCGCGGGAGAGGGATTTCTTGCGCCGGAATCAGTCGCGAAAATCTCCCGCGCGCTGGCCTCCGTTCTTCAGGACCGCGAGGAGTTTTCTCCGGATATCGGGGCGGAGCGGGGCCAGGCTGTTTATATCGGCCGCGACACACGGGCCTCCGGCCCTGAGCTGTTGAAACAATTGTCCGCGGGGCTCCTCGTCGCGGGCTTCGATGCCTGTGACCTGGGCATTCTGCCAACGCCGGGGATAGCGGAGGTGGCGCGCGTCGCCCCGGAGTGCTGCCTGGCGATCGTGTTGTCCGCTTCTCACAACCCGGCTGGGGACAATGGCATCAAGCTGCTTTCTTCGGCCGGAGCCAAGGTCTCCGATGCGCTCGAGGCTGAGGTCTCCAGGAGATTCAGTGAGGACGTGAAATCCGACCCCGCGAGCCCCGGCAGCCTCCGGGACCTGTCCGCCGAGGCGTTCGAACTCTACGCAGACTACCTCGTTTCCAGTTGTGAGGGTGGGCTTGAGGGAAAGAAGGTCTTCCTCGATGCCGCCAACGGAGCTGCCAGCAGCCTCGCCTTTGAGGTTTTTCAGCGTATTGGCGCAGAGGTGAGATTGATGGGCGGTCAGCCTGATGGCAGGAATATCAACGATGGCTGCGGCGCTCTCCATCCGGATGTCCTGGCAGGCGCCGTGAACGAGTCGGGCTTCGATATAGGTTTCTGTTTCGACGGGGATGCGGACCGGATGATACCGGTCAGCGCGACAGGGAATGTCTATGATGGAGATGTCGTTCTTGCCTTGGCGGGGCGGCACTACCAGTCCGCGGGAAAGCTTCCCGCGAAGGCGGTGGTCGGTACCGTGATGTCCAATATCGGCCTGGCACGCTCCCTTGGAGAAGCTGGAATCGAGCTGCTCAGAACGCCGGTAGGGGACAGGAGCGTATTCAGGCAGATGAGAGATGGACATCATCCGGTCGGCGGTGAGCAATCCGGCCACATCATCTTCATGGACTATTCTTCTACCGGCGACGGGATCCTCGCCGCGATACGGTTGATGAGCTTTCTGCGGGAACATGAGATGGATCTCGATCGGGGGGCTGCGATAATGACGCGATATCCTCAGGTGCTCAAGAACGTGAAGGTACGGGAAAAGATCGAACTGGCGGAGGTCACCGCGTTGAGTGAAGTAGTCGCGAGTGTCGAGGAGCGGCTGGGAGATGAAGGCCGGGTTCTGCTCAGGTATTCAGGCACCGAGCCACTCCTGCGGGTCATGCTGGAAGGGCCGCGGCAGGACCTGGTCGAAGATCTCTGCGATGAGATCTGCCGGGTGGTTGAGGGCGAGATCGGGACGAAGTGATCCGGATGCCCTCGCGGGGAGGTTTGTGGGTTGTCAGTATCCTCCCATAGAGGCGCATCGCTGATGGACCTGCACAGTGGGCACCCCTATAATGCAGCGCTTGCGGCAGGGCGGCTGCTGCCCGAAGGTTTTTATAGAGGCCGAAAATGTTCCACGGATCCTATGTAGCCTT
>Ga0310342_100001175_pt1 | contig 16001 bp, 8 predicted proteins | sample S15DNA20500_MG_FD_206155 | JGI IMG/M metagenome (GOLD analysis project Ga0310342, IMG submission 206155) | Marine microbial communities from station ALOHA, North Pacific Subtropical Gyre - S1503-DNA-20-500_MG | ecosystem: Environmental > Aquatic > Marine > Oceanic | place: Pacific Ocean: North... | reverse complement strand
CAGCCGTTTGATCAGCCTTGCCACCATGGTCGTAACAAAACTGGTTCCAGACATTTTCAATCACGATTGCCACGCCTAACTCAGCCGCCAACGGCACCGCCTTGGCAATATTTTCCACGCTGCGATCCCACACTTCTTTTTCGCTACCATCGCCACCACGTCCCACGACCAGCAGCACGGTATGTCCACCAACGGCGCTGGTATCGCGGAGTGCCGTCTTGAGATGTTCCAGGGCAGTTTTGCGTTTTTCCGGATCCTTGTCGGTATGCCGGATTTGCCAGTGTGAGGAACAAACCGTCCCATCAACCGGTAACCCGCTGCCAGCAATCGCTGTTTTTGTCTCGGCCACGTTCATACCGGGTGCATTCATTTCAATGGCACCAAAGCCAGCAGCCTTGGCTGCCTTAAACTTGTCGGTCAAACTTCCTTTGACACGGACCATGCCAACTTTAAGCGTCTTGTAGAGGCGTCCCTGCAAACTGGTCGATTCCTCGGCAGCAGACAAGAAAAGAGGGGTGGAAGCAGCCATGGCGGCAGTACCTTGTAAGAAACGACGGCGTGTTACGTTATGAAAAACCATTGTAGTTTCCTTGAAAGAAGCAAGAGACCATTGATCGATCTGTTTATCGTAGCGAATGAAACAGCCGAGTCAAAATAAGGAGACCAAATTTTCTCTCCTTTCCGCACGATCGACCCGTTACCGCAAAACAGTTCTCCACGGATCATTGAAGCTCCCCAGTTCGCCAGCATGACTTTTGGTGACTTAACCCACGGGGATGTTAATAATATGTGAATTATTTAGGCTGCCCTAATGACTAAGAGCTCAGAAAGCAAGTAACTTATGTGAGCTGGCATACCATCTTAACCAGGTGACTGGTAACACGTGCCTTGTGGTCATCAACCACCCGAAAAAAACATGGCTAAGAAGCAACAAGATCAGTGCTGGATTGGAGTCGACCTGGGTGGCACGAAGATTCTCAGTGCTGTCTACGATCAGGAATTCCAGTATCTTGATTCCAAGCGGCTACGAACCCAATCAGAACGGGGCTGCGAAGTCGTCATCGAGCGTTTGATTCGAACGATCCAGGAAGCACTCGAAAAGACAGGAGTCAGTGTCGACAGGATTGCCGGAATTGGTATTGGTTGCCCGGGCTTTGTAGATATGAAGACCGGCCTGGTACACGAATGTGTGAACCTCGGTTGGAAAGACATTCATCTCGGCAAGACTGTTCAAGATCGTTTCGACTGCCCTATCTACCTGTTGAACGATGTCGACGCCGGCGTCTACGCGGAACATCGCTTTGGAGCGGCTTCCGGCGCCAATAATGTCTTGGGTGTTTTTCCCGGGACGGGGATCGGTGGGGGCGCAGTCGTCCAGGGATCGATTGTCCGAGGACCCAAAATCACGGCGATGGAAATTGGCCACGTGCACGTCGTAGAAGACGGCTTACCTTGTGGCTGCGGCAAACGAGGCTGCCTGGAAACGGTCGCCAGTCGGCTGGCAATTGCATCCGCAGCAGCCAGTGCCTGCTACCGTGGGCAGGCACCCTACCTGGCTGCTACGACCGGAACCCATGTCAAGGATATCCGCAGTGGGATCCTGGCCAAGGCAATCGAAGAGGGAGACCAGATCATCGAGGAAATCATCCTCAACGCTTGTAAGTACCTGGGCATCGTGATCGCAAACTACATTAACCTGTTGGTCCCCGAAGTCGTGGTCTTAGGAGGAGGGCTGGTAGAAGCCATGCCCCAATTATTCGTTAAGAACATCAAGCGGACAGCCAAGCAACACGTTTTACCAGTTTACCGCGACAGCTTTCGCGTGGTGGCAGCCAGTTTGGGTAACTACGCGACCGTCATGGGAGCTGCCTGCTGGGCCGCTCACAAGGGGCAAGCGGCTGAATTCAACGTATCGCAAGATCAGGTAACAGGGGTGGAAAACTAGCCGGCAGTATGAAAACCGCACTCATTCTTCGTCATGCAAAATCCAGTTGGAATAATATGCACCAGCAGGATCATGAGCGACCGCTCAACGAACGGGGTAAACGTGCCGCGCCCCGGATGGGAGAACTGATCCTCGAGCAACAGTTAACTCCCGATACCATTATCTCTTCCACCGCCCAGCGGGCCCGGGAAACGGTCCAGGCAGTGGCCAGCAGCTGCCAGTTCGCAGGCGAGATCGTCTACGACGACAATCTCTATCTGGCACCTCCAGCGGTCTACATCGACATCTTGAATACCTTGCCAGAGCAGTGCCAGCGAATCCTGCTAGTGGGTCACAATCCGGGAATGGAGGAACTTGTCTCCCAGTTGACCGGGCAGCCAGTGACAATGCCAACCGCGGCACTGGCTCATCTCCAGTGGCAGATCGATTCCTGGCAGCAATTAGCTGATACCGAGGTAGCTACCCTGGGCGATTTCTGGATTCCCCGGGAGCTGGACTGAACCAGCGATCGCCAAGCCAACGGTAGACCAGAATGCCCTGGCTACCTCTTGCGTTTGCCGTCACACCTCCGCAAACTATGTAGTTATGAAAACCCTGGTACTTGTTCCCGTAAAACTACTGCTGATGGCCGCCTGCCTCGTCGGAACAGTCTCTCCATCGGTGGCCAGTGACAAGCCGTCGATCATCATTATCTATACGGATGACCAGGGCTACGGAGATGCCAGTTGCCTCAATGCAAAGGCAAAATTTCAGACACCCAATATCGACCGCCTGGCCCGGGAAGGCCTGACGTTTAGCGACGGCCACTGCTCCGATACCGTCTGCACGCCCTCGCGCTACGGACTGCTGACCGGCCGTTACAGCTGGCGCACCGAATTGAAGCGTGGTGTCTTTGGCGCTGAACGCACTTGCCTGATTCCCGATAACCGAATGACGATTGCCTCCCTGCTGCGCAAACAGGGCTATCGAACCGCCATGGTCGGCAAATGGCACCTGGGCATGGATTTTCCCGGCACTTACCGGAAACGAGACTGGAAAAAGCCGACCCGTGATATGCCGCTGGACAAAGGATTCGACTATTACTGGGGCATTCCAGCTTCCATGAACTACGGAGTGCTGGCCTGGTTCGACGGGCGTTTCCCGGAAACTCCACCCACGCTATTCACCCGCAAAAAGCCAAACAAGATCGCGCTTTCCGACTACCGCATCAAACCCCCTTACCAGATGCAACCCACGATGCCCAAGGACCTGGAAGTCGCTGCTGACTTTGTCGACAGCGCCTGCCTGACTCGCTTTACCGACCAGGCCATCAGCTGGTTAACTGCGCATCAGCAGCAACATGCGGATACGCCTTTCTTTCTCTACTTACCCCTGACCTCGCCTCACAAACCGGTGATTCCCCTGGAACGATTTCGCGGCCAGGGTAAAGCGGGTGCTTACGGAGAATTCATGATCGAAACCGATTACCACGTCGGTCGCATCCTGGACTACCTGGACCAGGCCAAGCTGAGCAAGAACACGCTGGTCATCTTCACCAGTGACAACGGTCCGGAGAATACCTGGAAAGCACGTGCCATGAAGTTCCAGCACCAGAGCAACGGAATTTATCGCGAAGGAAAACGATCGATCTACGAAGGGGGACACCGGGTCCCCTTCATCCTCCGCTGGCCAGCACAGGTCAAGGCAAGCAGTCAATGGACGCGACCTGTCTGCCAGACTGATATCCTGGCCACGCTCGCTGAACTGGTTGGTCAACAACTGCCTGTCAACGCGGGAGAAGACAGTGTCAGTTTCCTGAACGTGCTCAGCGGGGGGGAAACCCAGCCACAGCGCCCGCCAATGATCCACCATGGCATGCAAGGACGTTATGCCATCCGCTCCGGCGAGTGGAAGCTGGTGATGGAAACCAGGAAGACGGGCCGTGAGTTATACAACCTGGCCAGCGACCCGCGGGAATCCAGGAACGTCCTGGAACAACATCCGGAGATCGCCCGGGAGCTAACAGAGAAAATCACCGCCATCGTCAACCGCGGTCGTACCACCACTGGCCCGGTAGTAAAAAACAACACTCCCTGGTGGCCCGACTTGACCTGGATCAAGAGAACCAACCCTAACTAAAAGGCCCTCTGATGAAAAAACTACTCACTTGTTGCCTGCTACTGGCCTGCACCATTCCCGTCTCCCTGGCTCCAGCCGCCAGTTTGAAGGGAAAACGACCCAACATCATCCTGGTGATGACCGATGACCAGGGCCTGGGAGACCTCTCCTGCATGGGGAACAAGGATTTACGGACACCCAACATTGATCAGCTCTATCAAATGTCGACACGGTTCACCGATTTCCACGTCAGCCCGACCTGCGCCCCCACCCGTTCGGCCATCATGAGTGGACGTCACGAGTTCCGTAACGGCGTTACCCACACGATCAAGGAAAGGGAGCGGATGGCACTCTCCACCACCACCTTTCCCAAGCTGCTCCACAAGTCAGGATACGCAACCGGGATTTTTGGCAAGTGGCACCTTGGTGACGAAGACGCCTACCAGCCCTACAACCGGGGCTTTAGTGAAGTCTTCATCCATGGAGCCGGAGGGATCGGGCAGGCCTACCCGGGAAGCTGTGCCGACTTCCCTCCCAACCGAAACAAGGAAACTCGCTATTTTGATATCGCCGCCCTGCACAACGAGACGATCGTCAAGACCGAAGGTTTTTGTACCGACGTCTTCTTCCAGGCCGCCCTCGGCTGGATCAGGAAACAGCAGCAGGCAGAGAAACCCTTTTTTGCTTACATCAGTACCAATGCGCCGCACGGCCCCATGATCGCGCCAGAAAAGTCCAAGAAGCGTTTTGCTGAGCAGGGATGGGATGCGAAGACCCAGGGTCGCTACGGAATGATCGAGAACATCGACGACAACATGGGCCTGCTGATGAAAAAATTGGACCAGTGGAAGCTGTGGGAGAACACGCTGGTCATTTTCATGACCGATAATGGCCAGGCCGGACGGGGAGCCCGCAGAAATGGTAAAGTCAAACCGATCTTCAGCGCTGGCTTCAAAACGGGAAAAGGATCGCCCTTCGAGGGAGGAACCCACGTCCCCGCCTTTTGGCGTTGGAAGGGCGTGCTCGGAGAAGGGGTCGACGTCCCGGCCCTGACCGCGCATATCGACCTGTTCCAGACCTTCTGCCAGCTCGCCGGGGTCTCGATTCCGGACAGTATCCAGCAGATCGATGGCCGCTCCCTGCTGCCGCTGCTAGAAAACCCCCAGGCCGCCTGGCCGGACCGCGAGCTGTTCGTCCATGTCGGTCGCTGGGAAAAAGGGGCCGACCCCAACAAGAGCCAGTACAAGTCTTGCGCGGTGCGCAGTCAGCGCTGGCGACTGGTCAACAACCAGCTGCTCTACGACATTACAGCGGATCCCTATGAAAAAAAGGACGTGGCAGCCGCACATCCCGAAGTGGTCCAGCGACTCAGAAAGGCCTATGACAGCTGGTGGGCCAAGACCGTGCCGCTGATGGTTAACGAGAAGGCTCCCTATGCCGCCGAGCATCCCCAGGACGTTCGTTACGAAAAACAGCTCAAGCAGCGCGGTATTCCCCGCTGGTCCCCACCTAAACTGTAATTCCGTGGCAGCAAACCAGGCAGTCTTACTTCGCCTTACCCAATTGGATACTGGTAATGTTGACCCCCTTGGTGGGAGCATCGTCAGCAATCCGCGTATCGATGGTAAAGCAGCAGAGCAGCAATCCCTGTTTGTCAACTCGCACGTAACGCCGCTCGTTGGCTGGCAATTTACGCTTGGCTACCGCGGCAGCCTCCTGGTAGAGCTGGTCGAGGGTCTTGGCCGCTGTCCCTTTCTTATGTGAGCCCAGTTCTTTCCCCTTCTCGACCCAGAGGGGTCCGGCCGGCTGGGGTTTGACATTTGGCTTGTTGGGAACCGGAGCAGGTGGTCTGCGCTTAAACTCGCGATACCGCCGCTCGACAACTTTATTGCCTTTTACGACCACGGTGGTTTCGTGACCGAAGCCAACAAAACTCTGCCAGCGAACCGAGTACGAGTAATTACCGCTGCATTTTTCCTTGGCTTGTTGCCAGGCTTGCAGGCTCTTAGCCACCTTGGCCGGATCACCCTCGGCAGCCGAAGCAGGTGCCACCAGCAGCAGTTGGCAGGAAACGAACAGCAGGGCTGTCAAACAGACGAGTTGTTGTTTTAGCATCATTATTCCTTTTCAAGAATCTCTCCGGCAATTGTTTCGACCAGGCTTCTAAGAATATCGTAATCCATTGCTTGCCCGCGGGAAAGCAGTTCGTTATTGCGGTTTAAAATCATCGCCCACCAACTGCAACAGGGTCCGCTCATCACGGGGCCAGCCAGCGGCAGGTTGAAAGTCTTTCCGGTAACGGACGCTGCTCGAAATACGCGCGGGGCCAGCGGCACCACTAAAAAAACGCTGCTGGCTCCAGGGATCATCAAACATGCGAGCATAATAAAACGCTTCCGGCCAGGGTTTCAGAACCAGCGACTCATCAACCCGCTTGCCGTTGATCCACAGCCGTACCCGCTTGTTCAAGGTCTCGGTCTCTAGCGTGATCGCAACATGACTCCATTGATCCGCCACTAGGGAACTCGCGCCATTCAAGAGACTTCCCAGGCAGCAAACCGAGGGAACTCCCTGGTTACAAGCGATGGAAATTGCCTTCACATTGGAACCGCCACGATTAGAGAAACAGGAAAGATGCATCCGCTTACGTTCGATCGCCGCCCTGTCCGGCTTAACCCAAAATTCAATCGTTAAATCTTGTTTCTTAAGCTCTAGCAGTGATGGTGCCAGTTTCTGCAAGGCAATTCCCTGCCCCGCAGCAATAGGAGTACTGGGCAGTTTCAAGGGTGGTTCTGCAGCCCTGGCCGGGATCGCAAACACGACCAAAATTGCCAGCCAATAAGTGATTCGAGGGTTCACCGGGTCGTTTCCTTTGTGGCACCTGGGTCGCGTAAATGGGCGCTGGTTTCTCTTTGAGTTAGAATAACTTGCGACGTGGTTTCACTCAATCATTGGATGCCCCAAATCCAGGACGAATTATGTCTCGCTGGCCTCACAAGCTAAGAATCGACCTGTTGCTAGTGATCATTTTCTGGCTGCCAGTCTCCACCATGACCTGGGCTGCTGAGGCGGTCGATTACGCGAGCCAAATCAAACCACTACTGAAGAAACACTGTTTTGCCTGCCATGGGGCGCTCAAGCAAAATGCCCAGCTCCGCTTGGACGCCGGACAACTGCTGCTCAAGGGAGGGGAATCAGGGCCAGCGATCGTAGCGGGAAAACCGTCGGACAGTCTGCTGCTACAACGGGTCACAGAAACCGACAGTGACTTAAAAATGCCGCAGCAAGGAGTTCCTCTTAAGCCTGCTGAAATTGTACTGATCAAGACTTGGATTCAACAGGGAGCCTCCTTTCCGTCCAGCGATCAACCAGAGAAAAGTGTCGGTGAACACTGGGCTTTTAACGTCCCCAAGCGTCCGCCACTTCCTGCCAGTAAGTTTCCTGGCTGGGACAAGAACTCGCTTGACCGTTTCATTGGATCTCGGTTGGAAGCAGCCGGCCTGGTCCCCTCCGCCCAGTCGGTTCCCGAGAAACTGCTGCGGCGTCTCTATATTGATCTCACAGGATTGCCTCCTAGTCGTGACCAACTGCTGGCATTCCTGGAGGATCCCAGCGACAAGCATTACCGCCAGGTCGTCAACCAACTCCTGGAGAGCCCTCAGTACGGTCAGCGCTGGGGTCGCCATTGGATGGACGTTTGGCGCTACAGCGACTGGTATGGTCGCCGCTCTGTGGGCGATGTCAGAAACAGTTATCCACATATCTGGCGATGGCGAGACTGGATCATCAACTCGCTCAATGAAGGCAAGGGTTACGACCAGATGGTTCGTGAGATGATCGCGGCCGACGAGCTTCATCCGGCAGAAGACGAACGGATCGTGGCGACCGGTTACCTTGTCCGCAGCTGGTTCTCGCTGAATTACGACACTTGGATGCGTGACGTGGTGGAACATACGGGGAAGGCTTTTCTCGGTCTGAGGTTTAATTGCGCTCTCTGTCACGATCACAAGTACGACCCCATCTCTCAGGAAGACTATTTTCGCTTTCGAGCCTTCTTTGAACCGCTTGAATTGCGCCATGACCAGGTTCCTGACGGACCCATGTTAACCAGGTACATTCGCTACAAACCCGGTTCCGGCGTTTCGTTGAAGCCAATCGCTGCCGGCCTGGCGAGAATCTACGACCATACGCTCGATGCGCAAACACACATGTACCGCCTGGGAGATCAGCGCAACCGTTTTGAGGATCGTTCCCCAGTAACACCCGCCGTACCCCAGTCACTCGGTGGACAACCCATCACAATCTCGCCCGTGACGTTGCCAAGCGTGGCTTACCACCCTGGCCTCAAGCCTTTTGTAGCCCAACAGGAATCAGCACGTGCCGAAAAGGCGCTGGCCGCTGCCAACAAGAAACTCGGAGAAACAGCCAAGACCGACCAGCAGGCAATAGCAGGCGCCAGTCAAAAAATCCAAGAGACGATGAAACAACTGGCCACGCGAAAAGCCGAATTGAAGAAGCAACAACCCAGGGAAAGCAAAGTGGCGATCGATCCCTCGCAATTAGTTTGCCACTGGGACTTTGAATCGGCTGAAGACAAGGCCAGGCCAGGGACCCGTGATGCCACGAAACAACATTACCTGCAATGGACCGGTTCTCTCTCAGCACCGCTGCGACAATCGCTCGACCAGCTGGCTACCACTGGATTGCAGATCAAGAATGCCCTGGGGCAACCGGATCGCAATCTCACCGCGTTGAGTTTCAACAAGAACAATGGACCGGTTTACTTGAGTGGCACGCTACCGTCAGGGCATGACAGTCCTGAAATCACGGTAACTGCAATCATCCAGCAGCAGCAGACCAGCGACAACTATGTCCAGGTGATTGCCGCTGTAGAGAAAAAGTGGATCTTGCTACTGCGCGGGAATAATGATCAAACCAGCGAACTGCAATGCCTGGTCTATGATCAGGATGGAAAGCGGCATTCCTTTAGCAGCGGTTCGGAGAACGAACCAGTTTTGCTGAATGTCAAACAGGCTTACGGAGTGACTGTTGCCCTGAGCAAGAACGAGTTATTGCTGGCCGTGACTAATTTGGGATCAGAACGGCAGCTACAGTTCAAACGGTTTTCCCTGAGTGACCACGCGCCGGCAATGAAGCATTTGCAGCAGCCACCAGTGGCTCGCTTTGTGATCGGTGACCTCGACGGTACAGCGCGTTTCCACGGACTGCTCGATGACATTACGATCTGGAAAACATCACTCAAGGTAGAGGCGATCGCCAGTCATTTCCATTCAACTGCCCCCGATTCAAAACTCCAGCAACTATCCGAACAACTCGCCGCCGAGCAACTGGAACTGGCACACTTAGAGCGACCCCGGCAGGCACTGCTGGCAAAGCAAATGGCAGAAGACGAGCTAGCCGCCATTGCAGCAAGGCTGGCAGCAGATCGCCAGCAATTCCAGGCTCCTCCTGATGAGCAAGCCCTCAAACGGGACATGGCAACGGCCAGCTCAGCAGAACGCCAATTCGCTCTCAGCACGGCCAGACATCAACTGGCATCACTGCAATTGCAACTGGCCGAAACCCGGGCAAAAACCAAGGCCACGGATACCAAGGGCCAGGCTGCCATCAAGAAGCTGCAAACGCAATTGGATGCCGCGCTCAAGAGCGTCGATCAGAAACAGCAGCTAGTCAAGAATCCACCTGCCACGGCGCAGTACACGAGTTTTGGTCCAACCTACCCCAAGACCAGCACAGGCCGCCGCCGGGCACTGGCCCACTGGCTGACCGATAAATCAAATCCACTGACTGCCCGGGTGGCCATTAACCACATTTGGATGCGTCACTTTGGCAAACCCTTTGTGGAATCGACTTTTGACTTTGGTCGTGGCGGCAAACTGCCCAGCCATCCAGAGCTACTCGACTGGCTGGCCGTGGAGTTCATGGAGCATGACTGGGACATGAAACATATCCATCGCCTGATTGTCACCAGTCGTGTTTACCAGATGACCACCACGATCTCCGATCGCACCCGGGGTAACATGAAAATTGATGCCGATAATCACAACTGGTGGCGGATGAATAATCGCCGCGTGGAAGCTGAAGTTGTCAGAGACAGCATCCTGGCAGTCGGGGGTAACCTGGACCTCTCCCCGGGAGGCCCCGAGATTGCACCGGACCAGGCACTTCAAGTACCAAGACGCAGCCTCTACTTTGGAACTTACCCGGAAGGTGGCGGCCGCATCAACATGCTCGGGTTGTTTAACGCCCCGAACCCCAACGGCTGTTATCGCCGAGACAGCTCGATCATCCCGCAACAATCGCTGGCACTGGTGAACAGCCAGTTTGCCATTAAGCAAAGTCGCCTGGCAGCACGGCAGATTGTGTCATCCTTAAAGGGTGACGTCAGCGACAAACAATTCGTGACGGCAGCCTATGAAACGGTTCTTTCCCGGCGCCCTTCGCCAGCCGAACAGACCCTCTGCCTGAAGTTCCTGGAACGTCAACGGGCCGTTTATTCCCAGCAAAGCGTAACAGCACCACCCAAGGCAGCTGGCAACAGTGTCCCTGCTGCAAAAGATCCTGTGCTACGAGCCCGAGAAAGTCTCGTTCGCACTTTGTTTAGCCATCATGACTTTATTACAATCCACTAAGTTCTTCGCATTACTGAATCGGATCTAATCAAGCTTATGAAGCGAAAAACTCCACCACCCACGAAATGCTGCCAGACTCCGCGGCGAATGTTCCTGGCCGATGTTGGCATGGGATTCACCGGACTGGCCCTGGGTGCCCTGCTGCAACGGGACGGTATCGTACGCGGCGAAGAAACATGGACTCCACCCACCGGTAAGCCTCACCACCCACCACGGGCCAAAACGGTGATCTGGGTCTTTCTCTCCGGTGGCTACAGCCAAATGGAGACCTTTGACCCCAAGCCCGCCCTGAACAAGTACGCTGGCAAGACTTTTCAACAAACTCCCTATGAAGATCCGTTTCAGTCGCCGCTGCACGACATCCGATCGCGAAGCGTGATCGAAAAAGTGCGGGAAAAGTACGCCACCATCTTCCCGATGCAAGTGGGACATAAAAAACACGGGCAAAATGGCATCGAGATCACCGATTGGTGGCCTCACCTGGCTTCTTGCGTTGACGATTTAACTTTCGTTCGCAACATGTGGACCACCGACAACGACCACGCCGCAGAGAACCAGATCCATACTGGTCGTCACATGCTGGACGAAACACAACCGAGCATCGGATCCTGGGTGAAATATGGCCTGGCAAGCATCAACGACAACCTGCCCCAGTTTGTCGTCCTGGGTGGACCGACCCGGGCAGACACGCGTAAGAGTTTCGAAGCAAACTACCTGGGTCCGGAACATGAAGGTATTCCACTGGCGCTGGACCCCAAGAACCCACTCCCCTACGGCAAACGTGGGCCACAGATCCTGGCCAACGAGCAGCGCCATGAATTCGAACTAATCAATCGGCTCAACGGACTCGCCCAGGTTGAGTATCCCGATGACGCTAATTTGCGCGCTCGTATTCAATCTTATGAACTGGCTTATCGAATGCAGGCAGCGGTGCCTGAAGCAATTGAGATGACACAAGAAACTACCGCTACCCAAAAACTGTACGGCCTGGACCAGGCCAGCACGAAAGTTGCTGGTCAGCGGCTGCTGGCGGCCCGTCGCCTGGCCGAGCGAGGCACGCGTTTTATCCAGGTCTATCCCACTCCTTACGGTCAATGGGATTCGCATAAGAAACTAAAATCACTGCATGCCCAGATGAGTGAAAAAGTCGACAAGCCGATCGCTGGACTGATTAAAGATCTCAAGCAGCGTGCCATGCTGGACGATGTGCTGGTCGTCTTCTGCACCGAATTCGGCCGCACCCCCGCCATCGAAGAGCGTTCCGGGGGGACCGACGGACGAGATCATCACCCTCATGGATTCACGGTTTGGCTGGCAGGCGCTGGACTCAAACCCGGTTATGTCCACGGAGCCACCGACGAACTCGGTTTTCATGCCCTGCAGCCAGGACACTACGTTACCGATCTGCACGCCACCGTCCTGGATCTAATGGGACTCGATGGCAGGCGATTGACCATTCCAGGCCGCAAGCGACTCGAAATTGATCATGGTCAACCAATCCGTGACCTGTACGCCTGACATTCGGATTCCACTCATGACCATGCTCACCATCCGATCACGACTGCTGCTTGTCACCCTGCTGGCCAGTGGATCGCTACTGGTTGCTCAAGACCAGCAAGTCGACCAGGTATTGGATAGGCAATACCCACAGACCATCCAGCCCCTGCTGAAACAGTTTTGCCTGAGCTGCCACAGTACGAAGGCCAAGAAAGGTGAGCTCGATCTGCAACGGTTCTCCACGATCAAGCATGTGCAAGCGGATTTACTGGCCTGGCGAAAAGTGATCGAGATGCTACGGGACGGTGAGATGCCGCCCAAAGACAAACCCCAGCTCTCCGCAAAACAAAAACATAACTTGCTAAGCTGGACCAGGCAGGTCATTGACCGAGAAATCCGTCGCCGAGCCGGTGATCCTGGACCGGTTGTCTTGCGGCGTCTCAACAACGAGGAATACAACTACACGGTGCAAGACCTGACCGGGGTGAAATCGCTGGCCCCCACCCGGGAATTCCCTGTCGATGGCGCAGCCGGCGAGGGATTCATCAACACGGGCTCCGCCCAATCGATGTCCCCCTCGTTTGTGACCAAGTACCTCGATGCGGCCAAAGAAGTCGCCTCGCACGCCGTCTTGTTGCCAGACGGAATCACGTTTTCCGCGGGCCACTCACGACGAGACTGGACGGACGAGCACCTGGCGGCCATTCGTGATTTCTACAATCGCTTCACGATCTCGACGGACATCTTCGTCACCGTTGGTGGCGCCGGCAAGCTCTCTAACGAGGGAGGAGCGATCCCACTCCCTCAGTACCTGGCCGCCACGCTGGAAGAACGTGACGCACTGAAAAGCGGACGCAAGACGATCTCCATGGTCGCCAGCGAGCGATCGCTCAACGCGAAATTCCTGGGAACGCTGTGGCAAACACTGGCAACCAGGCCCACGGCTGCCAATTCGCTACTGCTGGACGACCTGCGAGATAAGTGGCAACGAGCCAAGCCAGCGGATGCTCCCAAGCTCGCCACCACCATCGAACAGGCACAGAAACAATTGTGGAAGTTCAACTCTATTGGGCAATTGACCGAAGGTGGCAAACAGAAGACCTGGATGGAGCCGGTCTCACCCATCGTCACGCAGCAGCAAGTACGACTTCCGCTACCGGCAACAACAGGTAATCCGCTGCTTGCCATCTACCTGTCGGCAGCTGACCTGTCCGATGGCCGCGAGGACGATTTTGTCATCTGGCAGCGTCCCCGGTTTGAATTCAAACCGGGTGCCTCCGGAATCGCCCATCCACCGATTCTGCTACGAGACATACCTGGACTGGTTGGGAAAGTCCAGCAGACCATCGACCGTGAACTTCCCAGGACAAGGCGTTATCTCGAAGCCCTGGCAAAACTTCCAGGATCGGACCTGTCACTTGACGAGATTGCCAAACAGGATGGTCTTAACGCTCCGCTGTTGAAGCAATGGTCCAACTTCGTTGGCATCGGTCGTCCCGCCAAGCGCAATATCCAGGGACACTTCACCACGAAACAACTCCGCGTCCATGGCCACGCGGAGGTGAATGGCTGGGGACCGCCCCAGACTCCCAACGTATTGGTCAACCGCTCGAAGGAGGATATCAGCTTCCTAACACTAACCGTTCCGGCTCGTGGGGTAACCATGCATCCCTCACCGACGCAGGAAGCAGTTGCCCACTGGCGCAGTCCGCTGGAGGGTAAGGTGCGAATCAAGGGGCGGGTTGCCGATGTGGATGACGTCTGCGGCAACGGTGCTGCCTGGCGTGTCGAGCTGCTGTCGGAGTCTGGAACGGTAACCCTGGCGCAAGGTGAGTTCGACAACGGCGGAAAGGCTACATTCCAGCCCAAGAGCGAATTCACCGTCCGTCGCGGCGATGTGGTATCGCTGGTGGTGAACTCCCGGAACAAAGAACATGGCTGTGATACGACCCATATTGAACTCACCCTCTCAGAAATCGACGGTAAGAAACGCAACTGGGACCTGGCCGCCGACGTGGTAGACCGGGTTGTCGATTCCAATCCACTGCCCGATTCCTATGGCAACGCGGAAACGTGGCACTTTTGCGCGACGGGAAACAATCCCAAGCCATCGTCGGTACTCGTGCCAGGCTCGGCACTGGCTCAATGGCATGCCTCGGTCAAGGCGTCAAAGCCGGCCGCAGAAACGATCCGCCAAGCCAAGACCGTGCAAAGTATTCTAATGGCCGCCGACGACAAGAATCTAGCTGAGCCAGATCGCAAGCTACGCGGCCAGTTGCGAAGCTGGACTGGTCCCCTGCAGTGGACGACCGTCGTTCAGCCTGCCGCTGCGCCAGCAGCCGTGAAAGTTTTCGAAGTGATTACCCCACCCCAGGTCTTCGGCAAACACCCCAATGGTGCCACGATTGACGAGGCCAGCCTCTGCCTGCAAGCCCCCCAGGTACTGGAACTGCGGATTCCAGCAGCACTGGTCGGCGGCTCGGAGTTTGTTGTGGTGGCCGAATTACACGGAGGCACCTCCAGCCAGGGGAGCGTTCAAGTCCAGGTCTCCCGGAACAAGCCCACGTCGGCAGACTTCTCCCCCGCGTTACCGGTACTTGTTAGCCGGGAGGGCAAGGCCAGCAGCCGGGTCGAAACGGCCCTGACTGACTTCCGCAACCTGTTTCCACCGGCGCTCTGTTACTCACGAATCGTACCGGTTGACGAGGTCGTCACGATGACACTCTACTTCCGTGAAGACGATCACCTCAAGCGACTCATGTTAAACGAGGCCCAGGCCAAGGAACTCGACCAGCTATGGGACGAACTGTTCTACGTCGCGCAGGCACCTATTGCGCTGACGGTGGCATTCGAACAGATCTGCGAATTCGCAACCCAGGATCGACCGGACCTGGTGAAGGTTTTCGAGCCGATGCGTAAACCGATTAATGCCCGCGCCGATCTCTTTCGCAAGCGGCTGGTGGAAACCGAACCGGCTCATCTTAATGCCGTCATGGAATTCGCCGCTCGCGCCTGGCGACGCCCCCTGGCAACCGTCCCCGGGGCACGGGAAGAGGATGCCTTACGAGATTTCTACCAGCGACTGCGGACCTCGGAAATCTCGCACGAGCAAGCGATACGCCTGACGCTGGCTCGTGTACTGACATCCCCCACGTTTCTCTACCGCCGAGAAGAAGCGGGCCCAGGAAAAGATGCTGCGCCGGTAAGCAGTAGCGAATTGGCCACCCGGCTGAGCTATTTCCTCTGGTCTTCCCTGCCCGATGCCCCGTTACGGCAAGTGGCTGAGGCAGGAGAGTTGACTTCCGACAAGAGTCTACAGCAACAGGCACAGCGGATGCTGAAAGATCCCCGTGCTCGACGACTGGCCATTCAGTTCGCTTGCCAGTGGCTGCACCTGCGGAACTTCGATCAGAACGATGACAAGAACGAGAAGCTCTACCCGCAATTCGCCACCCTGCGGCATGACATGTACGAAGAGACAGTTCGTTTCTTCGAAGACATGTTCCGCAACGATGGTTCCATCCTCGACCTGCTCAACGCCAATCACACGTTTTTGAACGAATCGCTGGCCAAGCACTACGGCATTGCAGGAATCACGGGTCCCGAGTGGCGACGGGTCAACCTGGTACGCCGTCACGGGCGAGGTGGAGTGCTGGGGATGGCCTCGTTGCTAGCCAGCCAGTCGGGTGCCTCCCGGACCAGCCCGATCTTGCGTGGCAACTGGGTCTACGAAACCCTGCTTGGCGAGCGTCTCCCCCGTCCCCCGGCGACTGTTCCCCAACTGCCTGAGAACGTGCCGCCAGGTCAGA
>Ga0310342_100001174_pt1 | contig 16004 bp, 8 predicted proteins | sample S15DNA20500_MG_FD_206155 | JGI IMG/M metagenome (GOLD analysis project Ga0310342, IMG submission 206155) | Marine microbial communities from station ALOHA, North Pacific Subtropical Gyre - S1503-DNA-20-500_MG | ecosystem: Environmental > Aquatic > Marine > Oceanic | place: Pacific Ocean: North... | reverse complement strand
CAGGGATTTACCATTAGAAATGGGCGTGGAACCGATAGAGAAAATAATGCAGGCGGCATGAACAGTTTTGGTGGGGGCATTGGAATCGTTAACAATAGCCCGACCATCGACCACTGCATTTTCAGGGACAATACCGCCGATTTCGGTGGTGGGGTCCACATCGGAACCCGGGGGGCTGCCGGAATCAGCCGGCCAGTCCTTCAAAACTGTACCTTCGAAGGCAATCGCGCCTTAGTGGCCGGCGGAGGTTTAGGAATCTTTGAGAGTGAACCGGAACTCTCAAACTGTACTTTTTCAGGCAATTCCGCCGAGCAGGGCGGCGGCGGAATTCAAAGCACCGACAGCCCAACAACATGCGCTGAATGCGTTTTTACACAAAACACCGCAACCTGGGGTGCTGGGTGGTACGACGAAGACAGCGGCCCCGAACTTACCGAATGCGAATTCCGAAACAATGTCGCCGAAAACAGTGGCGGTGGATTTTACTGCATAGGTTTTGATGGCGGAGTTAGCAGCCCGACCCTGCAAAACTGCACCTTCGGAGATAATCGGGCTGCGACAGGCGGAGGTTTGGAGACCTCATCCAGTAACCCAAGGCTTACAGGATGCTTGTTCGAGAACAATACTGCCAGAATGTGGGGCGGAGGGGTGCGAATAGTAGAGAGTGAACTTGTACTATCAAACTGCACTTTTTCAGGCAACTCTGCGGGCGAAGTTGGAGGGGGTATCAGTAGCTGGCAAAGCCCGGCAACCAGTACTGACTGTGTTTTCACACGAAATACCGCACCCTGGGGTGGTGGGTGGCAGGATGAAGATAGCATTTCCACACTTACACGATGCCAGTTCCGAAACAATGTCGCCGGGAGAAATGGCGAGGGCGAGGGCGGCACCGCCGGCGGATTTAATGGCATAAGTTTTGATCCCCAGGTTGGCAGCAATCCGACCCTACAAAACTGCACTTTCGAAAATAACCGCGCCGAGACCCAGGCCGGAGGAACACAATTTTTTTCCAGTACACCTGAGCTATCAGAATGCTCTTTTTCAGGCAATTCCGCCCCGCTTGGTGGAGGTATCTTAAACTACCAAAGCCGGACAATCAGTACTGACTGTGTTTTTACGCGAAACACCGCAACCTGGGGTGCGGGGTGGCAGGACGAAGACAGTAACTCCAGACTTATACGATGCGAGTTCCGAAACAATGTCGCCCAGGGCAGTGGCGGCGGGTTTAATTGCATAAGTTTTGATCCCGTGGTTGGCAGCAGACCGACCCTGCAAAACTGCATCTTCGAAGACAATCACGCTGAGATTAGGGGCGGGGGTTTGGAAACCCAGGACAGTACACCTGAACTATCAGGCTGCACCTTTTCAGGCAATTCTGCGGTGCAAGGCGGCGGGGCACTCCATCACCTCCGAAGCCCCATAAGAAGCACCGACTGTGTTTTTACACGAAACATGGCAACCGTTGGCGGAGGGGCAGTGCACGCATCTGCTGGGATCCCAAACATTCTCCCGAGCTTTTCTCAGTCAATCTTCTGCGGAAACCGGCCAGTTCATATTTTTCCGGAAAACACATGGGCTGGACAAGGGAACCAGTTTGAAAATCTTTGCGAATTTGACGAGGCAGACATCCTTGTGGCGCCTGGAGATGAATGGGACTATCTCACAGGAGCCGAGGGCGGCCCGGCTCCCGAGTGGACCACAGCGGCTTTCGATGATTTCGCATGGAGAGTAGGCCCGACAGGAATCGGCTACGGAGATAACGATGATGCGACGGTGCTCCTCGACATGCGCAATAACTATGTCGTGGTCTACGCCCGGAAGGTTGTCGAACTAGAACTGCTCAAGAACAGATCACTCATTCTTTCTTGTGCCGTGGACGACGGATTTGTCGCTTACTTTAATGGCGAAGAAATCGGGCGTTTCAATGTAACAGAAGGTGCGGTCAACAACGACACGACCGCTATCGGACCCAACCTCTTTGGTGAGCCGGTAACCGACTACCCGGTAGAGTTTCCCATCCCGAAAGACCTCATAGTACAGGGAGATAACATCATCGCCATCAGCGTCCACAACGCCACCCTCGGCAGCAGCGACCTGACCTTTATCCCAACGCTCATACAGATTTCCATCGGCAATGGCGAACCTGATCCCAGGCCAGAAGTTGGAGACCTTTTCCTCAGGGGAGATGTGGATGACAACGGTGCCGTAAACCTCACAGATGCCGTGGCCTTGTTGCTTTACCTCTTCCAACAGGGCAGGGAACCTAATTGCCTCGATTCTACAGACATCGACGACGACGGCTTCCTAAACCTGACCGATGGAATAGTCCTGCTGGATCACCTCTTCCGAGGCGGTCCAGCGCCCCAGCCACCCGGATTCCTCGAGTGCGGTACTGATCCGACAGAGGATGCTCTTGGAGACTGTACCAGCATCGATTGTACCCAAGAGGGCTGAGAATCTGCCCGAGTGACTCATCCAAAAATAAGTACAAATAGTAAAGCTTCGGGTGGGTCGGTCGGGCCCCCATCTCTTTAGATGGGGCCGTACCGACCGCCAGGTCCGGACTTTGGCAGGGGAAAAATATATTCATTTTACGGCCCCTGCAAGGGCGCTGAATAACCGCCCGGCAGTGGCTATTTACATGTCAATAGCATGTCAACAGCGCCTTTCAGCGCTCGTCTCAAAAAAGAGGCTCCTGCACAACTCGTTGTCGCGCAGGAGCTTTCGTGGTCGGGGCGATAGGATTCGAACCTACGACCTTCTGACCCCCAGTCAGACGCTCTGCCAGGCTGAGCTACGCCCCGTCAAATTCGCAGCCGGTTCCCGTGAGCCGTGGTGGCCATGCAATCCGAAGACCACACGACCGCCAGGCAGCCCCGGAAACAGGCCACGAAGCGGGAAGTATACGGTATCGGGAGGGTTTACAAAAGAATTTTGAGCTTCCCGGAGCATTCATCTCCTGTCTGCTTGATTCAGGGCCTGCCGCACGCCATCATCTGCGTGTGCAACCTCTCAACCGGACTCCATCAAGACCTTCCATCCTCCTGCTGATGGCCCTGCTGGCGCCTGTCGCCCTGCCCTGCGGCATCGCATGGAGTGAAGAGGCTTTCGTCGATGTGGCCAAGATCGTCGGCCTCGAAATTCGCCACGTAAACGGAGCCCGGGGAGCCAAGCTGCTGCCCGAGACCATCAACGGAGGCGCCGGCTGGATTGATTACGACGGAGACGGGCGCCTGGATCTCTACCTCGTGCAGGGACACGGCGACTCCAGCAAGGCCTACGCCCCGGGCGATACCGGCAACCGTCTGCTGCGAAACACGGGCGACGGACGGTTCACCGACGTAACGGACCAGGCGGGAGTGGGCGATCGAAACTACGGCTCGGCGCTGGCCGTCGGCGACATCGACAACGACGGCGACCAGGACCTCTACGTCACCAACTTCGGCCGCAACACCCTTTACATCAACAACGGCAACGGTACCTTTCACAACGCCACAGAGGCCGCCGGGGTCGGAACTCCATTCTGGAGCTCGAGCGCCTGCTTCGCCGACATCAACGGCGATGGCCTCCTCGACCTCTACGTGGCCAACTACCTGCTCTACGACCCCAGGCTCCACAAGGCCTGCGCCGGCAATAAGAAAAGAACCCCATCCTACTGCCACCCGAACAAATACGATGGAGCGCCTGACTCCCTCTATCTCAATCGCGGCGGCGGACGTTTCGAGGATATTTCCCGCCAGGCGGGAATCGCTGTTCGGGGCCGGATCCTCGCCAAGGGGCTCGGAGTGCTGCCGACCGATTTTGACTCTGACGGCGACATCGACTTCCTGGTCGCCAACGACTCGGTACCGAACTTTCTATGGCGCAATCTCGGAGGAAACCGTTTCGAGGACGCAGCGCTCGAAGCAGGGATGGCGCTCAATACCACAGGTAGCCCGGAGGCCTGCATGGGCGTCGACGGCGGCGACGTCAACGGCGACGGGCTGCAGGACTACTTCCTGACCAACTTCTCGGAAGAGACCGACACCCTCTTCTTCGGCGAGGGAGACGGCTTCTTCGACGACAACACCCTGCGAAGCGGCCTTGGAAAGCTGACCTTCGATCCGCTCGGTTTCGGCACCCGGCTCTTTGATTACGATCTCGACGGGGACCTCGACATCTATGTGACCAGGGGCCACATCCTCGACAACCTCGAGGCCCTCCACCCCGGCACCCGCCTGCGCTACGCCCAGCCCGATCAGCTGTTCCAGAACGACGGGAAAGGCAACTTCCGTGACGTCTCCGACCGCTCAGGCGCCTGGTTCCGGCAGAAGATGGTAGGGCGGGCTGTTGCCGCCGCCGACTACGACTCCGATGGAGACCTCGACCTCTTCATCGTGAACTCAGGCCAGGAGTGCACCCTGCTGGAGAACCGGGCTGCCCGCAAGGGCGCCTGGATCGGGATCCAATTACAGGGCACACCCCCATGCAATCGTGACGCCATCGGCTCGCTGATCACGCTGAAAACTACGAACGGCACCCGGCGTGTAGAGACCCGCAACAGCCAGAGCTACATGGCGGCCAATGACCCCCGCATCATCCTCGCCCTGGAAAAGGGCGCGCCGAAGGCTCCGCCGCTGGAGGTTCGCTGGAGCGACGGCCTGCGCGAGGTGTTCAGGGAACTGGAGACACAGCGCTACCACCTGCTCGTGCGGGGTATGGGCGAGAAGATCGAAAAGTAAGACCTACTTGCGTGAGCGCTTCTTCGCAGCTTTTTTCCTGGCTGGCTTCTTCTTCGCCGACGCCTTGGCTGAAGTCTTCTTCTTGGCCTTCTTCTTGGCGGGCTTTTTCTTAGCCTTCTTCTTCGCCTTGGGCTTCGACTGGTTCTCGGGGCGCAGCTTGCGCACCTCCTTGCCGATTCGCCACATCTCGGACTCGCGGATCTCTTTGAGCTCCGCCTCAAGGCTCTCGCGGTAATCTTCCTTGGAGTTCACCCTCAGCACCCGGCGGGTCTCCGAACCATCGGCGACCTTGCCGTAGAGCTGCTTGAAGACCGGCTTCGAGCATTTCTTGAAGCGCTTGTACCAGTCGAGCGCGCCGCGCTGGGCGGTGGTCGAGCAGTTGGCGTACATCCAGTCCATGCCGTTCTCGGCGATCAGGGGATAGAGGCTCTGGGTCGCCTCTTCGACCGTCTCGTTGAAGGCCTCCGAGGGAGAGTGTCCCTTCTCGCGAAGCACCTCGTACTGGGCAAGCCAGAGACCGTAGATGGCGCCCATGAGAACGCCACGCTCTCCCGTCAGGTCGCTGTAGACCTCCTTCTTGAAGGTGGTCTCGAAGAGGTAGCCGCTGCCGATGGCGATCCCCAGGGCGATGCAGCGCTCGCGGGCACGGCCCGTATAGTCCTGGTCGACGGCGAAGCTCGAGTTGATGCCGCGCCCCTCGAGAAAGAGCCGTCGCACCGTGGTGCCCGAGCCCTTCGGGGCCACGAGGATCACGTCAACGTTGTCCGGAGCGATGACGCCGGTAATATCCGAATAGGTCACGCTGAAGCCATGCGAAAAATAGAGAGCGGCGCCCTCCTGCAGGTTGTCACGTATGAGCGGCCACTGGTCCTTCTGTCCCGCATCGCTGAGCAGGTACTGGACGACGGTGCCTCGCCTGACGGCCTCGTCAATCTCAAACAGGGTCTTGCCGGGCTTCAGGCCGTCCTTCTTGGCGAGCTTCCAGCTGGGACCGTTCTTACGCACACCGACGATGACCTTGACGCCGTTGTCGCGCATATTGTGTGACTGGCCGCGGCCCTGCACGCCATAGCCGATCACCGCGACCGTCTCTTTGCCGAGGATCTTGCTCAGCCTGGCGGGCGGGAAATCCTTCCGCTCTACGATCTTTTCCTTCACTCCACCGATGGACAAGGTCTTCATCTGGACTCCTGATTTTCTTTATTAAGCTTCTATCCGCCGTCCCATCAGGGAAACGCATCGATGCGTGTAGCGGGCAAGCTGACTTTTATAACTGATTGCGCCTCCGGGCGCAATGTAGACCATGAACGCGGGGGTAGCGGCCTCCTCTGGGTTTCCAGTCCCGCTTTTGTTATGCTTTTGCCTCATGAAACGAACGAGTCGGCTTTCTATCAGCCTGCTGGCGCTCATCTACTGGCAGCTTATCAGCCCAGCCAACACGTCCTGTGATGAGTTGAGCGAAGAAATTGACGCCATCATGAAGCGCCCCCTCTTCAAGGGCAGCTCCTTCGGCATCCTCGTGACCGAGCTCGAAGGCGGCAAGAGCGTCTATGCTCATCGTCCGCTCGCCCTGCAGGCTCCGGCCTCCACCACCAAGCTCGTCAGCTGCGGCGGCGCCCTGGGAATTCTCGGCAAGGATTTTCGCTTCCGGACGAATGTCGTCATAACCGGGGAGCTGAAAGACGGGGTCGTCACCGGGGACCTTGTGCTCATCGCCAGCGGCGACCCGAACCTTTCCCAGCGCCCTGACGGCAAGGGACGGCTCCGTTTCGTCGACAGGGACCACAGCTACGCCGGCTTCAGCGAGGCCGACCTGGTGCCGGGAGACCCCCTGCAGACGCTTCGCAAGATGGCCCGCAACATCGCGGCAAGAGGCGTCAAGGAGATCAAGGGCGATGTGGTGGTGGATGACGGACTCTTCAAGGAAACCCGCGACTCCTTCGTGGGCAATTTCAGCGCCATCTGCATCAATGACAATCTCGTCGATTTCACCATCAAGCCCGGCGACAAGCCCGGCGACAAGGTTCAGGCCGCCTGGCAACCGAACCTCGACCCGGTGAAGGTAAAGATCGAGGCGCGCACGGTGGAGAAGACCGGACCCCAGCGGCTCTGGATCGAAAGCGCCGCCGGACCTGCATCCTTCGTCATCAAGGGCACCCAGCCGGCCGGCTCAAGGCCGACGATCCGGGTCGGTAAACTCAGCAACCCGCCCCTGGCCGCCGCTCACCTCTTCGCAGCCGTGCTGGAAAAGGAAGGAATCAGGATCAGGGGCGAGCGCCAGCAGGCGGCCTTCGGTCCCAAGGTCTACATGGACTACGAGGTGGTAGCCCGCCACGTCTCGCCGCCCTTCTCGGAATCCGTCCGCGTCACCCTCAAGGTCAGCCACAACCTGCATGCCACCATGTACCCGGTCATTGTCGGATCCCTGCACGGCAAGCGGGGCGATCGGGTCGCCGGCTACGGAAAGATCAGGGAATTCTTTTCCACGGGAGGCCTGGCGGTCAACTCCGTCCTGCTGCAGAGCGGCTCGGGCGGCGGGCGCTCCGACACTCTCTCGGCACGATTCCTGGTAGACCTCTTGCAGTTCATGGCCCGGCGGAAAGATTTCGCCCAATTCTTCGACGCGCTGCCCATCAGCGGTATCGACGGCACCATTTCCGGTCGCTTCAAAAAATCACCTCTCTGGGGACGGGTGCGGGCCAAGACCGGAACCCTGGTCTACAAGGGCTCCTTCAACGACCAGTGGATCTATCTCTCCAAGGCGCTGGCCGGCTACATCGATCTCCGCACCGAGCAGCGCCCAGATGACCTGCTCTGCTTCACCATCCTCATCGCCAATACGGTGGTCCCGGATCGTGGCAGCGGCGTGGGAGAGCTTTTTGGCGCCCAGGAGGACATCCTCGAGGCGATCGCCGGGCATTGGCGAAAGCGCGTCGGGTCCGGCCCGAAGAAGCCCTGAGGGTCATTTAACCACGGCGACCCGGCAACCCTTGTGGTAAGTTTCTGGCAATGAGAGTCCGCCGAATCCTCACCATCCTGGTCCTCATACTCTCCGGCTGGTTTCAGCCCATTGGGGCGCAGGAGACCGCGGACGCACCGGCTGCGTTCCGAATGAAGCTGGAGAACGACGGGCCCCTCCTGCCCATAAGGGACAAGGACGGAGCGATACTCGCCTCCGGCCTGACGACGCTCACCATCGAGGCACTCGATTCCGCTGGAAAGCTGGCCGCTGACTTCAAGGGTACGGTAAGCCTCCGGGGCGCCTTTCGCGGCGGCACGCCCATAGCCGAGGCTGGCCCTTTTTCCGCGGGCAGCTACAAGCTGGAGAATATCGAGCTCCCCGATGGCAGCATCTCCATCGTGAATGGTCCGAGCGAATCGAGAACCGTGCTGCCCGGCTGGGTGACCCTGCTGCCGCCGCTGGTCGCCATCGTGCTGGCCTTCCTTACCCGGCAGGTGCTGGTGGCGCTCTTCTGCGGCGTCTGGGTCGGGGCGACCTTCGCCTACAGCCTCAACCCCCTCTCATCATTCCTGCACTCCATCGACAACTACATCGTTGGAGCGTTGGCCGACCCCGACCATGCCACCGTCATCCTCTTCAGCTTCGCCCTGGCCGGAACCATCGGAGTGATCACCCACACCGGTGGCATCCAGGGCATTGTTCAGCTGGTGTCACGCTGGGCGAAAGGCCCGCGCAGCGGCCAGGTGGCGACCTGGTTCCTCGGGCTCTTCATCTTCTTCGACGACTACGCCAACTCGCTGATCATCGGCAACACCATGCGCCCCTTCACCGACAAGGTCCGGGTCAGCCGGGAGAAGCTCGCCTTCATCGTCGACTCCACCGCCGCCCCGGTGGCGACGATCGGTGTCATCTCGACCTGGACAGCATTCCAGATCGGCCTGGTATCACAGGAAAAAGAGCTGAGCGACAAGATTGGCGATCCCTACATTTTCTTCCTCGAGTCCATCCCCTACAGCTTCTACAGCATCCTCACCCTCTTCCTGGTGCTGATCTGCGGGCTCATGCTGAAAGACTTCGGCCCGATGCGCGAAGCTGAGGAGCGCTGCCGCCGCACCGGCAAGGTGCTGCGGGACGGCGCCAAGCCACTCTTCGATGAGACCATGGCCCAGCTGGGTGCCTCCGATGACCTCAAGCCGCGCTGGCTCAACGCTGTGCTGCCGATCTTCTGCGTGATCGCCTTCACTATCATCGGGCTCTACGCCACGGGAGTTGAAGCTCTCGGCGAAGAGGCCACCGGCGCAGGTCTCGGGGACATCATCCGCAAAGGAAATTCCTTCAACGCCCTCCTGTGGGGAACCATGGGCGCCAGCGTGGTTGCCATGCTGATGGCGCTCAGCCAGAAGTTCCCCCTCGATGAGACCATCTCATCCTGGATCAGCGGCGCGCGCTCGATCGTGCTGGCGCTGATCACGCTGCTGCTGGCCTGGTCGATCGGGGCTGTCTGCAAGGATATCAACACCGGCTATTACGTCGCCAGCATATCGAGCGGCATCCTGTCGCCGCACATCCTCCCCCTGGTGGCCTTCATTTCAGCCGCGATCATAGCCGTAGCCACCGGCACCTCCTACGGAACCATGGGATTGATGGTGCCCATCTTCCTCGGGCAGTTGATGTTCCCCCTGGCCGAGACCGCGGAGCTCGATCCTGAAACGACCCGCCACCTGGCGCTGGCACTGCTGGCGGCGATCCTCGGCGGCTCGGTATTCGGCGACCACTGCTCGCCCATTTCCGATACGACGGTGCTCAGCTCCATGGCAGCGGGCTCGGACCACATCGACCACGTCAAGACCCAATTCCCCTACGCCCTGCTGAGCGCTGGAATCTGCGTCCCGATCTACCTGCTCGTCGGGTACCTCGGCATCAGCCCTCTCCTGGCCCTGCCCATTGGGCTGGTCGCTGTCCTGATCTCCTTCCGGGCCCTCTCCAGGGATACGGACCTGTCCGAGGAGCCGGACGGCTCAGGTTCCTGACACGTGACCCGCGGAGATGGTCTCCCGCACCCGCACCTCGAATGAGCCGGGCTCGCCGCTGATTTCCAGCAGGACGATATCACCGCGCGCCCTCTCGACGAGCGCGCCACGGTCCTCGATACTCAGGAGCCGCGCGGGATTGGACGAGCACATGGCGGCTGCCGCCGCGATGGAATCCTCCATCGAAAGCGCGGGGTGAGTCCTGATGTTGACCCCCCGCATCTCGACGCTGAAGAGATTGAGCAGGTTCTCAAAGACCTCCCTCATGCCGATCGCCGCCCCGAAGAGCGCACCTGCATCCGAGGTCCGGGCGGCCGCCTCGATCTCTTCCCGCGATCGCACGACCCTGAGGTAGGCACCCCCCTCGGCGGGCTCCCCCCGCATGCCGCAGAGCTCGAAGGGTTCGGTGGGAGCTCCGGTTCCGAAACCTGCGTCGCTGATCCCGATGGAGCGGGAAATCTCCTTGCGGGAAACCCAGTCGCGGACAAGCTCGGGATGCAGATGGTAGCCATCGACAATGAGGGTCGCCATGAGCTCATCATTGCGCAGGCACTCCTCCAGCAGCCCTCCATCATTGAAAACCTTCAGGCTGCTGCCGGTCGGACCGTTGCCGAGATGGATCACGTAGCTGAGGCCCGCCTCGATCGCCTCCCGCAGGCACTCGGCATGCGGCCTCGCATGACCGCACCCGACCACCACACCACGGGAGGCCGCCTCGGCGATCAGCCCAACGGCCTCCGGGGTGGTCTCCGGCGCAATATTGATCATGGCTACGGCCCCGGTTGAGAGCAGCTGGTCGAGCACCCCCGGATCCGGCGGCAAGACCCAGTCGGGATTGTGGGCGCCGTGAAATTCAGGGTTCATGAAGGTTCCCTCTACCAGGCCGCCCAGCAATACCTCATCGAGCTCTCCACTCCCATCGAGGATCTCCTTCATGCCCTCGAGATAGGCGAGGACTTCGTCGAGGGGCGCTGCCAGCGTCGCGAGGATGAGCCCGGTAACCCCGGTGGAGGCCTGGTAGGCCAACACCTCCCGAATGCGGCCGGCATGGACCCGGGGCTCCTTGAGGCCGCCCGAGAGCCAGCCGATGTCATTGACCTGCAGATCGATCCATCCGGGCACCACCCAGAGACCCTCGGCATCCACCACCGGGTTCCCGGCTGCCGCCGCCTCCAGGCCGACCCCTGTGATCCTCCCATCCTCTACCGCCACAGCCGCCCCCTCCAGCCAGGCTCCCCCTGCCGAGAGCACCCGTCCGTTCCTGACCAGGATAGAACCACTCATCGCAGCGCCTCCTCGATGGATTCCTCGAGAACACTGAAGCCCTCCTCCAGCGCGTCACGGGGAATGCACAGGGGCGGAGCTATCTTGAGGCAGCCTCCGCCGAGGCCGACCGGGGAGAACAGCAGGAGCCCCTTGCGATAGGCCGCCTCGGTAACAGCGAAGGCCAAGTTCGAATCCGGCTCCAGGGTGCCGGGCGCAACCAGACGAATTCCGCCAACCAGGCCCTTGCCCCTGGTGCAGCCAATATGCTCGGCCCACCTGGACTCCACGGAGTTCATGCCCGCCAGCAGTACCTCCTCCAGCTCCGCGGCACGAGCAGGAAGGCCCTCGGCATCGAGAACATCGAGAGATGCCAGCCCGGCCGCGACACCGAGGGGCGAGGCCGAATGGGTCGAGGTCATCGAGCCCGGGGGAAAGATGCTCATCGCCCACCCCCGGCCGATCACCGCCGCCAGAGGAAGCGAGCTGGATATTCCCTTGCCGCAGACGATGAGATCCGGCTCCACATCGTAATGCTCAAAGCAGAAATTCCGCCCGGTGCGGCCGAAGCCCGACTGCACCTCGTCAAAGCACAGGAGGGCCCCGTGCCTGTCGCACCACTGGCGCAGGGAACGGGCGTAGTCGGCCGGAAAGAAATCCGGCCCGATACCGAGGTAGCTCTCGGAGAGAACCCCAGCGACCTGCGAGGGCCGGACACCAGCCCCAGCGAGGCTTGACTCGAAGAGCTCGAAGGAGAGATCCTCCACCAGGTAGCCGTCCGGAAAAGGAACCTGCACGAAGCTCACGTCCTCGACTCCGATCCAGTCCTTCAGAGGTTCGATTCCCCCCGCGTATTGCGAGCCGAGAGTCCTGCCGTGAAATCCACCACGGAAGGAGACAACCACCTTCCTTTCCGGATCGTCCTTTCTGCCGTTGGCTCGCATGATCTTGATGGCGCACTCTACCGCCTCTGAGCCCGTCGTCAGGAGAAACACCTTGTCAAGCTCCCGCGGCGCCAGGGCGGCAAGCCGCTCACAGAGTTCGGCGCGTCCCTCGTGGGCAAAGACGTAGCTTGCCAGGAGAGGCCTCTCCAGGACCTCCCGGACCCTGTCACATACCGCGGGGTGGCCGTGGCCGGCATTGGCGACAAGGACGCAGGAGCTCCAGTCGATCCAGCGGTTGCCGAAGCGGTCCTCGACGTTGTAGCCCGTGGCGCGCTCCCAGAGCACCGGCGGCTGGCAGGACATCGAGGGCGGCTCGACGGCGTTCAGACGCTCGAAGACCTCGACCGCTCCCGGCGCCGGTTGCGGCGTGACGATCTTCCTGTGCGGCGTTTCAACCTGCGGAACCGCCAGCGGTTCTAGCCTATAGCGCCCGTAGCTGGAAGGTCGCTCAGTCATCGCGCAGGCTCTCCCCCGCCGGCCGATTCTCGACCAGGGAGCTTCTCATCAGCTCTCCGTCGCCGGGATGGTGAATCAGCAGCGAACTGCGGAAATACCAGCGCCTCGGACTGTCCACCGAGAGCTCATAGGTCCCATCATCGACGGCTGTGGTCACCGGGACAATCTCACCATCAAGCTCCAGCGATGCTTCGAAACCAAGGCGCAAGAGGATCGGCAGAGCCCCCGCAGCGTCCCAGAGCTTGACCGAACCGAGATAGGACAGGAAGCGCCCCTGCAGGAGGCCGAGCAGCGGGACCACCGCGGCGCCCAGGGCCATCACCGGGTTGGGAAGCAGGCACTGACCCCGCTTGGCGAGAGCCTGGGTGATGGCGACCAGTCCCCTTCCATCCGGCGGCCGCGGGGGAAAGCTGAGCTCCCTCCAATTCCACTCACCGCCCTCTTCCTTGCCCTCGGTCACCGCGAAGTCCTCATCCCCGGAGCTGATAATAAGCTCCCCGTAGTCGGGCAAATAGACCCCGCCGTGCAGGAGCCGTCCCTCCTGCATATAGCCGACGGAGACGCCCCAATTCGGGAGAAAATGAGCGAAAGGCGCCGTTCCATCGATCGGGTCAACGACCCAGGTCTCCCCGGCGAGGGCGGCCTGGACATAGTCCTCGCCTTTTCGATTGATGGTCTCCTCGCCAATCAGATAGCGCCCCGACCCGGTATCCTCGAGCGCCTCGGTAAAGAGCGCCTCGATCTCGGTGTCGGCCTGCGTCACCAGCGAGTGATCGCTCTTGATCTCCAGCGTCAGCTTCTTGCGTGCCTCCCGCGCCATATCACCTGCGCGCAGCAGCAGCTCGATAATCCTGTCCTTGTCCCAGCTCATGATTTCATCAAACCCGTGCTCTCCGTTTCAGGACGCGGCATCTTCGTAGAGATCGCCGTAGCTCTCCTCTATCCGGCGCCTGAGCAGTTTACCAGATGGTCCTATCCCACCGCATTCTTTCAGGCTCAGGCTGCTGACAACCCAGGGGCCGATGTGCTCATCCACCGGGCGGCTCGCATTGAATTCCCGCACCAGTCCACCAAGGTATTCCTCGCGCTCGGGGGTGCGCTCGACGCCTTCGCGCAGGAAATATACGCAGCCCAGCCGCGGCCGCGCATCTCCGATGACCACCGCCTCCTCGAGAATATTCAGGCTCTTCAGGTCGGCCGCCTTCAGTCCATCTTCCATCGGCATGGGCAGGTAATTCAATCCATTATCCGTAGTGATCCTGTCAGACACCTTGCCAAATACCTGCAGTCGCCCGTGCGCATCGAAGGCAGCCCGATCGCCGGTTTTCATCACCCCGTTAAAAGGCACCAGCGTCCCATCCGGCTCGACATAGCCCCTGGCGACCTGAGGTCCTTCGACAATCAGCTCCTCGCCATCGATCCGCGCGGTGGTGCCCTCGAAGAGTTCCCCGCAGGTACCCAGCGCACCGCTGCGCCGATCCGAAAGCCTGGACACCGAGACGGGCCCGGTGGTCTCCGTCATGCCCCAGCCCTGCAGGACCCGGATTCCCATCACCTCGAAAAAAGCCATCGAGTACAGGTCGGGACGCGCTCCGCCAAGCACAATGAACTCGACAGAGCCCAGCCGGCGGCGGACCTGGCGGCCAAGCAGGAGCCTGGCTGCCAGGACAAAGGGCAGCCCCAGCCAGCCGATGAACCGGCCGGCCTCCATAGCGATGACCCCCTCTTCAGCCCGCCGGCAGATGCGCTTCAGGAATCTTCTCAGGCTGAGCGGGATCCTCGCGAAGGCCTTCAATTCCTTCGGCACCCCGGCATCGCTGAAATCGGTGCAGAGCTTCTCGTAAAACGTGCCGCGCATCCGGTTGATCACGATCGGCACCAGGATGATGGCATCGAGCTTCCCTGTCACTCCCTGAGGCAAACGGGCGAGGTACTGGACGTCAGAGAGCAGTATCCGCCGGGGCTTGAGGGCGACAAAGGCTGTCATGACGACGAAGGCGAAGATATGGCTCGCCGAGAGCGGGCAGTGAACCACCATCCCCTCCCTCAGGAAATCGAGATCGCGGATATTCCTTATCGCCGCGTCCATATTCGAAAGAGTGATCTCCGTGCACTTGGCCATATCGCCCGAGGTGCCCGAGGTGAAAATCCAGGCTACGGGATGGTCGCCATCCAGCCCGGCCGTAAAGAGCTCCCCGGGATCGGGCGCCTCGACAGGGCCGGGCATCTTCTCCGGATCCAGGGAGATGTTGACGATGCTGTCGAACTCTTCCCCCCAATCCCCTCCCCGTCTCAGAAAACCATCCCCCACCACAATAGACCTGATGCCGTACCTTCGCAGGTAGCTCAGCTGGGTCGGTCCATCCCAATTCGGATAGAGCGGAACGACCGTCAGGCCCCTGGAGATCGCGGCAAACATGGCGATGAGAAACTCGATCGCCTCCTCGCTGCGAAACAAGAGGCCGATTCTCTGATCCTGGCTTCTTGCGGGAAGGAGTTCACGGTAGGCAAGGGCGGCATCGTAGACATCCTGCCCGGTCGCCTCGGCGATGACGGATCCCCTGCGACCGTAGGCTTCAAGCTTCAGCTCAAACCCCGGCAGGCTCTCGAAAAGTTCCTTTAGGATACTCAAGGGGCAGGCCTCTCCGCGCCATCGCGAGCGCAAATGCTGGGCAGACGCTCGATTTTAGCCAAAGCCCCTGCGGGAACAAGGATATTGAACCCGGGCGGACTCAGAGATCCACATCGTCGGCTTCGTCCGCCTTCTCCATGACGAACTTGTAGCGCGGCGCGGCATCTTTTCCCATGAGATCGCTGATGACCTGCTCGGTCTCGAGAGGATCCTCGATGAACACTCGCTGCAGGCTGCGGCTCGCGGGCGACATGGCGGTTTCCTTCAACTGCCCCGGGCTCATCTCGCCGAGACCCTTGAAGCGGGTGACCGCGTCCTCGCTCACATTGCCCTCGAATTGATCGATGATGGTCTCTTTCTCTTCATCGGACCAGGCCCAGTACTTCTTGCCCCTGTGATCGATCCTGTAAAGCGGCGGCATCCCCAGGTAGATGTAGCCCTCCTTGATCAACTCCGGAAGGTAGCGGTAGAAGAAGGTCAGCAGCAGGGTCATGATGTGGTGGCCGTCGGAATCCGCATCTGTGAGGATGATGATCTTGTGGTAGCGAAGCTGGGTGATATTGAAGCTGGCCCCCATACCGCAGCCGAGCGCCGAGAGCATATCGGAGAGCTCCTTGTTCTCCATCACCTTCGACAGGCTCGCCTGCTCGGTGTTCAACACCTTTCCGCGCAAGGGCAGGATCGCCTGGATCTTCCGCTCGCGCGCCTGTTTCGCCGAGCCGCCGGCCGAGTCCCCCTCCACGATGAACAGTTCGCTCTTGGCGGGCCGCGTGCTCTCGCAATCGGCGAGCTTACCCGGCAGGTTCAGCCTGTGCGATACGGCGGTCTTGCGCTTAACCTGCAGCACCGCGTCCCGTGAAGCCCGGCGCGCCTTGGATGCCAGCACCGCCCGAGCCACCACCGCCTTGGCAATGGTGGGGTTGGAGTTGAAGTAGAGCTCGAGCCCCCCCCCGACGACGCCGGCGACATGGGCATTGATCTCGGGGTTGTTCAGCT
>Ga0310342_100001171_pt1 | contig 16011 bp, 16 predicted proteins | sample S15DNA20500_MG_FD_206155 | JGI IMG/M metagenome (GOLD analysis project Ga0310342, IMG submission 206155) | Marine microbial communities from station ALOHA, North Pacific Subtropical Gyre - S1503-DNA-20-500_MG | ecosystem: Environmental > Aquatic > Marine > Oceanic | place: Pacific Ocean: North... | reverse complement strand
GCGGGTTAGTCGCGGAGTTCGAGTAGGAAGTTCTGTACGAGCATGGACTCGCACAGGTAGGCTTCGGCGTCTTGCCTCTCTTATCGCTTTGTTTCCCTCCTTTCCAAACGCCTTACCGCTTGTCTAACATGGTTTGACTTAGTTCGAGCCACTGCGGCTCATCGCACCCCGTTGGGGTTGTGGCCTCCAACCGGTGCCCGATTGCGCCGTGGTCCTCACCTTTTGCAACCTGAGTGGCACGGGCATCCCTGCCCGTGATGGCCGTGCCACAGCGCAGTCGTCTGCGGTGGATTCTTGTGTCCCGCATTCCAAACTTAACTCAAAAATCACGAAAACTTCGAACCTAATGTCGTTAGTGCCCCCCAGCGGTGCTGCCCCATTCGAGAACGAAACTTCCGGCTACTGGGGATTTGTGCGTCACTGCGTGGGGAAGAGTTGTCCGGCTCTTTCCTCGGAACCTGGGCTCATTTTACTAACGGCTCAAGTCGTTCGCGGCTCTGTTGGACTTGGCTTCGTAACGCTGCTAGTTCACCCGTTGGCGGCACCTTTGGAGGGCAGGAGACGTGCGACGTATTCTTGAAGTTTCAGGTCAGGTCCATGGTTCCAATTCCCAAGAGTAGGAGCTGTCTGGAAGCGAAGGGTGAGATGCTGATGCCGGTTGACTCGGGGCTTTGCACGCTTCTAGACTCTCAGTTATGAGGCTGGTTCCGGTTGCGGAAAGTGAAGGAGAAGACAGGTCTGCTACGTCGTCGGATCACTGCCGGCTGCTGGAAGAGGGGAACATTCTCTTTTTCGAGCATCTCCCTTTCGAGCTGGCGGAGGAGGATCTCCAGTTTCTTCTGAGTCAAAAACAGACCGGAGCCCAGTTTCATAAGAACATCGCCTATCGCCCCCATCTGGACCGAATCACGGGATTCAAGAAGGGCTCTGAAACGGATAGGGAGCGCCTGCTTACGGTCATGCGACGCTATTCGGGAGTGGCCGTTCATTTTCTTGGCAGGTTGCTGCCCGATTATGCCACAGGTTGGAAGGTGGACTACGCCAGCTTTCGGCCGCAGGAGGAAGAGGGGCGCGAGGTCAGACTGCGTGCCAGAAACGATCTGCTGCACGTCGATTCCTTTCCCACACGGCCGACTCAAGGGGATCGGATCCTCCGTTTCTTCACGAATATCAACCCGGATCAACACAGAAGCTGGTTGACGGCCGATCCCTTTCCCCTGCTCATCCAATACCTGCAAGGGAAGGGGAGTATCCCCAGCCATCTGCTAGCCGCTCCGGGGGCCGCAACGCGGGTGACGAGATCCCTGAAGACGCAGCTTCGTAAGCTGGGACTCTCGGTACGCGTGGGATCTTCCTATGACGATTTCATGCTCCGTCTTCACCACTATCTGAAAGAAAACCAGAGTCTCTTGAGCGACTTTCCGACCTATTCCTGGGAGTTTCCTCCCGGCTCGAGCTGGTTGGTCTTTACCGACATCGTTCCGCATGCAGCCTTGTCAGGCCGTTTTGCGCTGGAACAGACCCTAATCATCTCCCAGGGCGCCCAGGTCCTGCCTCAGAAGGCTCCCCTAGCAATCTTGCAGGGGCTTCTACGTTAGGCTACCTCTGTTCGTAGGAGGTCCGCTCGCTGACTCCCGTGTTCCGACAGATCTCCACCGCCGGAATCCTACATTTGCGCAGAAACTGCTGCCCATGGTAGGTTTTGCAAAATTGCTACGGCATGAGCCGAACCAAAGGCTCGAAGGAAGAAGAATACTTTGGTCTGCAGACCAAAGCTACGTCCGCCAGTCCTGGGAGCTAGCCCCAAAACAAGTAGATGGAAGTGGATTAAACCACGTGTAAACACCTGAAATTCCCGACCTAACGGGTATTCTGGAGTTCGACAAAGAATCTTCAGAGAGGTCCGAAAGGAGGAATTTCAGGTGAAGAAAACGCATAGCGCAATCCTCCGAAAACGGGAAGCAGAGGTGGCCACTCGGTTGAGCCCCAGCTGGAACGGTCAAGCTCGGAAAACGGTCCTTTTGTCAGACGGGATCAGCTACGAAGTCTCGGAGAAGATTCGCGCCGTCAGTTACGGCGGGCTGGGATGTGGAGTGGAACCAGATGTGGCCAATGGCTGCGCCATGATTCCACCCCTTCGGTTAGAGATGAACTCGCTGCACCGAAATGGTAGGCCTGCGCATATTGCCCGACCACCAAGATGACCTCCAGACGACGAAGGTGCCAAAGAAGCTGTTTGTGCCAAGCCGGTGCGCACTTGGGCCGTGGAGGAAGGTCTCCCGACCTGCCTGAACCGGGAAGACAGAAGCCCATCGGGAGAATCGCGATCTGCTTCGGATCGTAGAACACCTCGCGTATAACACCCAGCCACTGGCGCAAACGATCTCCGCTGGCGTCATCGAATGGCACGCCCGACTCATGGACCTTTCTACCTGGTGCCTGTGCCACAATTAGCATCGTGGCCTTCGGGTCCAACTGAAAGCCCGGCCGAGGACCCAATGGCAGCTGACTCGCGCAGATGGTGCAGGCCCGAACCTCGCTAGTAAGGACGAGAACGATGTCATCGCGCGCGATGTTCTCCTAGCCCGGATTTCTCATCGCTTGTCGTAGCGAGGCGCCGCAAGGGCCGTCCTGGCAAGGCTTGCGACCGAGGCCGCCGCAGTCGCACTTTGACAGTACGTCGAGGCGACCGACCGAGCGAAACACAGCCAGGGCGGATGATTGCGGCGACGCAGTAGACTAGCGATGAGAAATCCGGGCTAGTGGTCTAACGCTCAATTCAGCTGCAACGCCCTGCTAGTACAGCGTTCTGTAAATACCGATGCGTTTGTGGCGAGCGCGACGGGTCGAGTCCGCGAAGCGAAGACGAACGCCATGCTCTGCCTTAGTGGAGGAGGAGCGACAAAGGAATCGGCCCGTCCCGTCGCCACCTGGAGGGCAGATGGGGGTTGCGGACGATCTCTGCGTTGGTCGTCGTCGAAGATGGCCGAGCATCGTCTTCCTCCTCCCGCCTTGATCTCGCCTCGCAAGCCCCATCTGCAAACGTATCGGTATTTACAGAACGCTGTACTAGGCACCACGATCATATTTCTCGACCTGCAACCCCGATATTTTAAGGGAGTAACGCCGTCTTCAGTAAGGCCCGACGCGCTGGCTTCCTACATCCACTGAGGTCAGCATGGTGGCGTCGAAGCTGGCACGTATTAAATCGGACTTGAGACGACTGTGGTCTGGATCATCCCAGAGATTGTTGAATTCCCAGGGATCTTCCTCGAGACCGTAGAGTTCACCTAGTTGGTGGCCGTGATAGAGGCACAACTTGTGGCGCTGGTCTCGGTACATGGTTGCGAAGGTCCCATCGCCGGTGCCGGGGACGAAACCTGAGTCGAGGGCATCATAGTATTCGCAGCGGACAAAATCTCGATGGTGATTAGGTGTTTTCTCTCCCTTTAGGATCGGAATCAGGCTCTTTCCCTGAAGCTGAGCCGGAGCTGGGACGCCTGCAAGGTCCAGGATCGTTGCTGATTTATCGATCAGTTCTACCAGGGCATCGCTTCTCAGACCCGCTTCAATCTGGTCCTTCCAGCTGAAGATCAATGGCACCCGGACCAGTCCCTCATAGAAGCGGCAGCCCTTATAGAGTAAGCCATGATCGCCCAGCATCTCCCCGTGGTCGCTGCTGAAGATGATCACCGTATTGTCTCGCTCTCCTGCCTCCTCCAAGCAGGCCAGAATCCGCTCTAACTGATCGTCGATTTGAGCGATCATGGCGTAGTAGAGAGCCTGCTGTTGTCGCCCTTCGAACTCAGAGGGTCGCGAGGCCTGGGTCTGGAAATCGAGGGATTCCAGCTGCCTCTGCTGTTGAAGATCGGTTTCCCGAAAGTGAGGGCCGGGGAGCGAATCGGCGTCGAATTGCTCCGCGTAGCTGCGGGGAGGAATGAACGGCGGGTGAGGATCGTAGACGTTTACCGTCAGCATCCAGGGCTGACTCCGCTTCTGGGTAAGGAACTCGATGGCGCAGTCCGAGGCCCATTTGGTCTGATGTAAATCGGGTGGGACGCGGTCGTCACTCTGCCGGAGTGTGTCGAGATCGCCGCCCTGACTACGTACCCAGTCTGCGTAGTCGTGCCCCTGGGCCCAGTCGTCACGAGGGGCGTGGCTGAATCTCCAGTAGCGGTAACCGTCATCAAGTCGAGGCTCGGTTCGGTTGGCCGCGCTCTGCAGATGGAATTTCCCCACCATTCCGCAGTCATAGCCACTGTCGGCAAGCTGCTTCGAAATCAGCTTCGGGTGGTTGGCGAAGGACTCATTCCCGTTGCGGCAGTTGTGAATCCTGGCTGGATACATGCCCGTCATGAAGCTCGACCGGCTGGGCGTGCAGATGGGACTCTGACAGTAGGCGTGGGTAAAGGCTGTTCCACTGGCTGCCAGGCGATCGAGGGTGGGCGTCCGTACGTGGGGATTCCCCAGTGCCCCGATCGTGTCGAAGCGTTGCTGGTCGGTGCAATACCAGAGGATGTTTGGTCGCTTATCAGCCATAGGTAAGGGATACCGATCTCTTTGATCTTTGGTGCGGATATCGTACCTTAGAGTTCGGCCAAAGGATAACCATGCTTGGAATTACACGGGATAGACTGCTCCCCACGGCAATCGTCGGTTCCTATCCGAGGCCCCAATGGTTTCAGGAGAGTCTCAGGGGGCGAGCCTTCAAGCTGGCATTGACGGACGCAAGTTATCGCGAACAGTACCTGGATGCCGTTGCCTGCATTCTCAATGATCAGGTGCGGGCCGGGCTGGATATATTGACGGATGGCGACTGCCGATTCGATCTGGATGTGGGCGGTAGGTCCTGGTTTTTCTACCCGCTGGAGCGAATCTCCGGAATCGAGGGGCACCGGGATACGGCTCCCGGATGGTCAGAGCGGCTGGATCTTCGTCCGGGAAAGATCCTTTGGGAGGTACAGGAGGGTTATCAAGCTCCCACCGCTGTGGGAAAGCTCGAACGAGGACCCCTTGAGTATGCCGCGGTGTGGAAGGCCGCTCAGCGATTGGTTGATCGTCCCGTGAAGTTTGGCAGTATCAGTGCCCAGTCCCTCTCCAGCATGTTGTGGAACCAAGCCTATTCCTCTGACCGGGAATTGATCATGGATCTGGCTTCGATCATCAACGCCGAACTGAAAGAACTGGTGGCCGCCGGCTGCGGCCTGATTCAGATAGAAGAGCCCCAGCACCACTTTCGTGCCTTGAATCCGAAGACCACGCCAGCCGACCTGGATTTCTTTACCGAGGCCTTCAATCGGGAGGTCGCGGGAGTAGAAGCCGAGATCTGGGTCCATACCTGTTGGGGTAATCCCAATCAGCAGAGCTTGTTCTGGGAGCGCCCCAGTTACGAGGCGGCCCTTCCGCACCTGCTCGAACTCGATGCCGACGTGATTACTTTCGAGTGTTCCAGCACCGGGGGAGGTGATCTGCATCTCTTCGAGAAGTATCCAAGCGACAAGAAGATCGCCATCGGAGTGGTCAGTCATACGAACACCGTGGTTGAGCCGCCCGAAGTGGTGGCGGAGTTGATCCGTAAGGCCTTGCGTCATATTCCGCTGGAACGCTTGATGGTGACATCGGATTGTGGCTTCGGACGAGAGGGAATCTCTCGCCGCATCGCGTTCTACAAATGTGTTGCGCTGGTGGAGGGTACCAACCTGGTCAGGAGAGAGTTGGGCCTGCCTGAGGTGGAGATTCTTGCATCCGATCCTCCCGATGGATCCAGATAAGAATCGGCCAGCGGCGGTGTGGTAGTATGTCCCGTTCTTGTGCTCGTCCCTGCTATTGTGAGGTGTAGGAGATTATGGAATCCGTCAACTTACTGCGTCCCAGAGGTCCCTATTTCAAAGGAGTAGCTCGCCTCATTTTCGTGGTGCTGGCTCTCTGGTTCCTTGTGGTCTATGGCTTTCAGTTCTTCCTGGTACTGATTCAGCGGGACTCGCTTGGTTCGAGTTGGCTGACGGATGCCCGTTTTCTGGGCTTTCCCTTCCACTACTGGTTCACGGGACAGTTCGCCATTCTCGCGTTTCTCCTCCTCTGTCTGATGTTCAACCGACGGTACGATAAGCTCCTTTCAAAGCAGACGGGAACAGCCTCTGAGGTAGGAGGGAATGACCATGGAAGCGCTTGAGGTGAAGACGGTTCCTGCTCTTATTCTGGCTGCCACCCTGGTTTTGTTCGTGCTGGTAGGAGTCCTCAGCCGCGTCCAAAACCTGGATGAGTATTGGGTTGCGGGTAGGAAGATCGGGCCCTTCGCTTCGGGGATGGCGATTGCCAGTAACTGGATGAGTGCCGCCAGCTTTCTGGGCATGGCGGGACTGCTGTACCTGCAGGGATACTTCGGACTGGCCTATGTTCTGGGCTGGACCGGTGGGTATGTTCTTCTACTAGTACTGATGGCCTCCCAGATCCGAAACTACGGGAAATTCACTGCTCCTGATTTTGTCGGCGATCGTTATTACTCCAAGGTCGCTCGGTTTCTGGCCGCTTTGATCACACTGGCAATTTCCTTCGTCTACGCGGTGGGTCAGTACAAGGGAATCGGCGAGATGTTCAAATGGATCTTCGGGATGGACTATCGGCTATCGATTATCGCGGGGACCATTGTCGTTCTCTCTTATGTTTTGCTGTCCGGAATGCTGGGGGTGGTACGGAATCAGCAGGTCCAGTACGTCGTCTTGATCACTGCCTTTCTGCTGCCGCTGTTTTTCATCGCCAAGAAGATGGGCTTCTTCTATCTGGTTCCGCAGATCGGATACGGAGAGGCGGTAAGCCAGCTCCAGACCACTCACCCTGAATTCGTCCTCCCCTGGGGAGACGAGGGACTCTACAGCTGGATCGCTCTTTGCTTCACCTTGATGGTGGGTACGGCTGGCCTGCCTCACGTGATCCAACGCTTCTATCTGGTACCCAACGCTCGAGATGCTCGTACCTCAGTCGTGTGGGGTCTTTTCTTTATTGGCATCCTCTACTGGAGTTCCCCTGCCTTCGCCGCCTTCGGGAAGATTCTCAATCCGGACGGGGGCAAGGAAGTTGCTGATGTGATCATCATCAACGCGGCTGAAAATGCGGGTCTACCTGAATGGTTTGCTGGCCTGCTGGCGGCGGGTGCTATTTCGGCTGCTTTCAGCACGGTAGGCGGGCTACTCATGGCAGGCTCGGCGGCGTTTGCGCATGACCTCTACTTCGGACTCTTCAAGCCTACGGCCTCTGCTCAAGAACGTGTTCGGGTGGCGAGGATTGGTACTGTCATCCTGGGTTTGGCAATCATGGTGGTGGCGCTGGACCCACCTGCTTTGATTGGCCAGATTGTCGCCATGGCCTTCGCCATCGCGGGTTGCACCATCTTCCCGGTGTTCGTTCTGGGTATCTGGTGGAGCCGCGCTACCCGCGAGGGAGGTATCGCCGGGATGTTGGTGGGAGCTTTCATCTCGATAGGGGCTCTTTTTTGGGGAGAGACCTTTCTGGCAGAGTGGATTCCGGCCACTTCCTCGGCTCTTATCGGCGCACCAGCGGCTTTGCTGACGATTGTCTTGGTCTCTCTTTATACCAAACCTCCGCCGCCAGAGATCGACACTCTGATGCGCCAGATCCACCAGCCCACCGAGTAGCTGCCACTAGGCTGATCTGAACTGAAACTTTATTCGGAACTCGCACCTCCAGGTCGCTCAATCATGCGAAACGTGAGGAAGCCTGAAGCGCGAGCGAGAGGTTGGAGGGCAGCACAATGGGGGGACGAAGGGGCCTGAGGCGCGGCAAACAGCCAAGCCGACGGGATTTGGGGTGTTCCCCGACCCCTCGCTTGCGCTTCAGGCTTCCATAGCTCGGGAAGTTTCGTTCTCGAATGGGGCAGCACCGCTGGGGGGACACTGACCTGAAACTGAAAGAATACGTCGCACGTCTCCTGTCCTCCGAAGGTGCCGTTAACGGGTGAAATACCAGCGATACGAAGCCAAGTCCGACAGAGCCGCGAACGACTTGAGCCGTTAACAACATAGAGAGCAAGTTCCGAAGAGAGAGCTGGACAACCCTTCCCCACGCAGTGACGCATAATCTCCCCCATCCTCAGCCTGAGTTTCCTCCTGAATGATCCAACTCACAAGCCTTGCCAGGACGGCCCTTTCGGCGCCTCGCTACGACAAGCGATGAGAAATGCGGGCTAGAGCCGTTCTCGGATGCGAGAGTCACTACACAGTCTGCGAGTCTACGTGTAAGAATCGAGCAAGGAGGGAGAGGCAAATAGAGATTCTTTGGTTTCTGTTGATCGGTACGGTAGCGGGTTGGATGGCCGGAATGATCATGGGCAGTCGGGGCGAGCTCATTGGCAACATAATCGTCGGTGTGATCGGAGCCGTTCTTGGGGGCTACCTGCTTGGGATGGCAGGTGTCGCGCTCGGAGGCGGATTGGTAGGGTCGCTGCTCACAGCACTTATCGGAGCTGTGGTGCTTCTCTTCATGGTAGGTTTGATCAGAAAGTAAGCTACGGCCCTTTACAGAAGAATTCCCAGGTTGAATTAGGCGGATGATGGTGTCGCCGCAGTGGAAAACTTTTGACTGATGCGGGTTAAGGGATAGGCGACATGGAAACGGCGACGATAGCATTGTCGACGGTTCTCTAAGTGAGGGCGACGGGAACCACCCTACCTCCTTCACAGTTGAGGCTGAAGCTTCCCTGATAGGGGTTTGGTAGACCGGGCATCATCTGGGATAAGAAGCGGGCAGTCTGGATTCGAGGGGGCAACTGGATCGTCGTCGATCCAACGGACCTTCCGTTGATTCCTGTGTAGGCCTGCAGCGTGCAGTCCGCCGCATCGGGTCCGATGTTAGCCAGGGGAAATCCAGTGTTCACAAGGTCGGACACATCACCTGCACCGCTCCATCCTTGGGAACCTTTGACGGGAAGTACAGCCACTGGGGGAAGCGCAGCCCCATCGATCTCAACCGAGTAGAAGGCAGTGCTCAGGATAGGCCCGTCGGCGGTGATCTGCCCCCAGCCCACTGTCAGGGGGGCATCCGGTCCACCCTGATTTCTTTGGTTGCCTTCTCTGACAGGGTTACCATTCGAATCTCTTCTTGCTCTCCGGCTTGAGTGAAGAATCGTACGGAAGCGTCGACCGACCCAGATCCGGGATTCCAGACCAGGATTCACGTGGTGTTCTGTGCATCACCGCGGAGGGCCTGGGGGAAGTAGAATTCGGTGGATCCCAGGGAGCTATCCATTGCAATTGCGGTAACCGACTCGTCGCTTTCGCGCTGAGTCAGCGTCATGGGGGCGACCTTGGGCTGGGCGCAGTGCAGGTTTAGGCAGCCTTGAAAGAGAATGCCTAGCTCAGGGATCAGCTGGCCAAGAAACTGTGCTGTCTGTTCACCGGGGCCCAGTTGGATGATCGCTGATCCCGCCGTATCGCCATCTGTCTGATGAGCGGTCAACTCACATTCGGCCCGGCCGACGCCCGGATTGGCCAACGCGATCGCGGTGTCGCTGGTGCTGGACTTCTCACCGACTCCGCTCCACCAGTCACTCAAGGAAACGGGCAGTACTCCGACTGGGGGCACCGAAGTATCTCCGAACTGGAGGGTATAGAATGCCGTAGCCAGGACGTCCTGATCGGAGGTCACTTTGACCCAGCCAACCGTCAGAAGGTTGTTGTCGATGATCTGCTCTACGGTGGGGCCGCCCAGGCGATTTTTTAGCTTCCATTCCCCTCTAGCAAGCTGATCAGGGACTCCAGTTACTCTCCTGTCTGGTCGAAAAACTGGGTGGTCACGGTCGCCGCGGAGCTGCCCAGGTTCCAGACCAGGATGCGGGTTGTATTGAGCACATCTCCACGGATCGCCTGAGGGAAGTACTTCTCTGTTGCCCCGCTCATGTTGTTGGGCAGTGCGACAATCAGTGTCAGGAGAAGAAGGGGATTGAGTAGGGGATATGACCACGGCGGTCGTGCCACACCCTTCTCCCGGAACACAGCTCCCGCGATCATGTCTGTCCAGGCTACCGCATGCCGTGAAGTCAAGCTTGCCTGGCGCAGCGGAAACTGACATGGCGCAGGGTGAGAGAATCGAAGGCTCATTAGTCGGACTTCATGGCCACCAGCAGGGGATGGTCCAGGGTGTCACCATTGGGCTGGAAGCCGTTTCCATCGACGTCCACATAGATTGGATTAGTAAACGCAACCGGACGCATGTGGGCTTCGGGGCTGCGGCCCCATCCTTTTTCCAGGGTGCTGGACCCACTGGTGGCGACTACGATCAGATGAGCGTCCCGAGGCAGATCGACGCGGACCTGCTGCTCAAACTGGACGACACCGCTCCGAAAGGAAGGTCCATGAGAGGAACGCGTGTAGTTGTGCTCTGGGAGTGGGCGGCCGTTGACCATAACTTGAACCCGGTCGATGTCGATCCAATTCGGAGTCTGTACCCGAACGCGGAGCGTGACGCCGCCGGGAGAGGTTATTCTGGAACCGATGGGTAACCCTTGATCAGTTGCTACTTCGAGAAAGGGCCCGTTCGTGATCATCATTTTCCCGGCCTTGGAGTTTCTGATCAGCTCACCCGGATCGACGTCGCTCGGCTCATCGGTGGAGCTGGGGACGTAGGTGCGCCAACCGCCCACCCCGTTACCGCCGAAGATCCGGTGTGCGTCGCTAACGGCAACACACCAAACATGTCTTCCCTGGTTTAGCAGCTGCAGCCAAGCAAAGGTACGGTTCTCTGTCTCAACCCTCTCTCCGTAGCGCATCTGAAAGTAGGTCGGGCGCGGGTTCAGGATCTGTGTGCTCCAGACTTCTGCAGCGTCGATCAGCGACTCGAAGCCGATAAAACCTCCGTCGCCGACGCCGTCCGCATTCCTGTCATTGAAGACTTCACCGACACGAGGGTGATTGCCCTGAACCCATCGATCCGGTCCGCCGTCGAAGAGATTCCTCAGGACGATCGCATTCAGGCGAGGGTCAAACTGCCACTCCGGAGCGCCTCCGTCCTGGGTTAAAGGGCTGTACTCGAGAGGGAATGAATTGAAGTGTTGGCCCCTGCCCGTCAGCTCAAGACCAACCGTTGTGGATAGCAGACGGGACAACCCCAGTCTCTTGATATATGGGCTCCAATCGTAGATGCGGTTGTGCTCGGTGGTGGGAATGAACTCGAGCTGTTCGGCCGCGAAGTTGATAAGGCGGTCATAGGTATTGCAATGGTTGTCACCGCTGGGAGTGGAGTGGGAGTGATAGTCGGTGCTGATCCAACCGGTGGTGTCCACGGTGCGCGACAAAGTGGCCTCAACGCGGAGTCCTTCCCGTGGTTTTACCTGGACCTCCTTCTCGAAGAGATCATATTCAGGACCTCTTGTGATTCTCAGCAGGTAGTCGCCAGGGGGGACCTGCTGGGTGAAGACACCGTCGTGGGTCTGATACTGATGGTCGCAGCCGTGGGCTCGGTAGTCTGTCCCGAAATTGGGCGTCTCGGTGCCCTTGATGCCAAGAAACTGGACTTTAGCGGGTGAGGGGCGACCGCTACTGTCCCGAATCTGGAAAGACACGGAGGAGGCGGGAGGAGGCGTGAGGCGGAGCGTGGTAGTCTGGTCGTGGGTCACGTCCAAGGAAAACTCCTGGTTCGGTCTTCCCAAGTCGACGAGGCTCCCTTCGTATTTTCCAGGGGGAAGAAGGAAATCTAGGTCTCCCTCTGGGCCGGGATATTCGGGAAGGTGGACCCCGTTGACGGAAATCAGCAGGGAAGAGTGAAGAGCAGGTTTTCCGGCGCTGTCGACCACGCTGCCTTTGACGTGTCCGCTGGGTCCGAGGAGGCTGGAAGCGATCCCGAAAGCCTCCAAGGGCGAGCCAGCCACCGTCAAGGCAAGCGCATAACTTTTCTCCTGTCCGGGCTGCAGTTGGACCTTGTCTTCTAGCAGTGAGGCATCTTGCCGAGACAGAGGCACCCAGGCATAGGAGCGTTTGTCGAAGGGGTCAATGCTGTCCCCAACCCGGACTTCTCCGGCCTTCCAAACTTCTGAAAACTGGTTCAGTTTGGCGTAGCCCGCAGGTGATTTCCACACCGGCAGGGGGTCGATTTCTCTTGCTTGATTCGACTCGTTGCGAAAGGTGGAAAAGATCTCGAGGTGCTGCCATCCTGCGCCCAGGGAGTACACATGTCGGGTGAAGAGTCCGTTGCCCGTGGCCGCTGTCGTTACAGCTTCGATCGAAGCTGTGTTCCCGCTAGCCGAGAGAATCTTCACGTAGCTGACCTGGCCACGCTGATGCCCGGGACGGAAAGAAGTGATCTGGTCGTTCCCAGCCCCTAATAGATCGAGATCGAAGACGGTACCGGGAATCGAAGAATCCCGATCGTGCATCATGTTTGCCCGCCGGTTGGGCAGGTCGCCGCTGATCAAGGCATGGATTTTTCCGTTGCGCAGTACAAAGTCTCCGATAATCCCATCCGCCTCCTTGCCCCTCGGCAGCAAATGGGTATTGTGTTTTCCGATCTCGACCGCCTCTGCATGGTGGCTCGATGAAGTCAGGGAAACCGCAAGGACGATGATGCCAACGGTGCAAGCGATCAGAATGGATCTTGGTATCCGTAGGTTCAAAGGGCTCATTCGATTTTCAGACATGTCTTCCTTTCTCACTATTTGCAATCAGGTCGCAAGTGTTTAGCGTCCTCCCTTGCCTTTGCCCGACTTCATCCCTTGTTCGTATCCCACGAGCAAGGGCAGAGGCAAAGGCAAGGGGTGAGCACATAGATCGGGTCCCCGATAGCCATGAGGTTTCTACGACCCCACCGGACACTTCGCCAGAGGGGCCTTCCCTGAGATGTCCCGCAGCATAAGGATCAAATCGAGGAGGTCCCTGGCTTGATCCCCATTGATGTCTCCCGGACAGACCGGTACAAGTGCCGGATTATTGGTGAGCTCGAACTCTATCTGCCCCGGAACTCCAGCGCCCGCCGCAATGACTTGGAAGCTTCCGGGAAGCAAGTTGGCAGTGAACCGGGAAGAAGTAGCCAACCCATCTCCCGAGGTGACGGTACTGAAGAGGACGGATCCGTCCGCGAAGGTTCCGCTGACACCTGAGAGGGGGGCAGAAAAGGTGACCCCGACGACGCCGACGCCTTGAGCATTCCGTTCAGTGGCCTTGACTTGCAGTGGACTTGAAAAGTCGCTGCCGATCTCGACTGGCTGAAGGTCCCCTCCGAACCTTGCAATCTCCAGATCGGCCGGAAGGTGAAGGGACACGACTTCGGCTCTCTCAGAATCCGCGTTGCTGTGGTGAAGCAGCAGCAGTCGCAGCGGCGCGGCGGAAGCAGGAGCAGAGGCAGCCACGGCTGCTGCTGCACTCACGCTTACCTGAATCGGGTTTCCGTCGGCATGGAAGGGGAAGCCTGAAAGGCCTGTGGAGGTCACGTCAATGACGGAATTGGCCGCGTCAAAGCTGCCCCCGCCGATCTCGTCGCCGAGGCTGTCCCTGACTATCGTCCTCACCTCGTAGTCGAAGCGTGCAGACTCGACGCTTAGGCCGAGACTGCCGTAGGAGACGGGAAGGATCATGACGTTGTTATTGAAGAGTTTCGTATCAGCCTGATCCGGAGGTAGGACGTTTACCAGGGAGTCCGACACGCGCTCCTTCGTCTCCAGGTTGGCCACGATGGTGATGAACGTATCCGTGTTGTTTCCTCCTGCGGCTGTTCCTGAGTTCGAGGCGGAGAGTCTATAGTCATCGGTGCCATCTTGATCGGTATCGATCAGGATGTCCACACCCCAGCTATTGGGGGTCGTCCACTCTTGTCGCGTAGCCAGACCGAAGTAGAGATGGGCCTCGGAGAAAGCTTGAACGAAGTGCAGGTCAGTGGTGATACCGAGCCACAGGATATCAGCAGCGGCCTCCAGAAAATCGCTGGAGTCATGGGGGAGTCTTTCGAGTCCGAACTCGAAGACGCGAACCAGGGGTTGGGGATGTGCTGACTCACCGATGACTGGAATGGAGACAGAGATTCGATCGTCCTGGCCAAAGAGTGAAAGGCTATTGAAAGGACTTCCCGGCAGGGCCAAATAGGCGGCGTCGGCACGCTGGCTTGAGGTGGCGATGCCCGCTTGTTTGAGAAACCTTTCGGTGGCCGATCTGACGCTGGTCCTGAGGTCGGATTCGACCGCCAGGAGTTGATGAAAAATCCAAAGCGACGAACAGCCCAGAATGAGGGTGGCTCGGACGTTCATTGTGCCTTATTCTAATCGAATTGCTTCTGGTGGGAATCCTGGCCGCTAGACTGCCAACTCTGGCGAAAGGGCACTAGCCCGCATTTCTCATCGCTGGTCTACTGTGTCGCCGCAATCATCCGCCCTGGCTGCGTTACGCTCCTTCGGCCTCCTCGACGTACTGCACGAGTACGACTGCTGGGGCTTCGGTCGCAAGCCTTGCCAGGACGGCCCTTGCGGCGCCTCGCTACAACAAGCGATGAGAAATGCGGGCTAGCTGCTATAAAACATTTTCACAATTTCCAGAAACTGCCGATCTCGCTCTGAGCGCCTTGCCGCAGCGGAATCCGGCGTGTACTTGTAGAAGCCCCTTCCGGATTTCACCCCAAAGTGACCAGCTTCGACTAACCCTTGGATAGTTCTGGGCAGCTTTTTATCCACACAGAGGTGGGGGACTAGGTTCTGGAAGACGCTGGCACCTATGTCGTGGCCGGAAAAATCGGATACTTCGAGAGGGCCCATCGCCGCAAATCGCACCCCTATGCTTCCTCGAATCGCCTGGTCGATGTCTTCCGGACTAGCCACGCCCTGGTCCAGCAGGTCACAGACCTCACGGAGGATTGCCACCTGGATCCGGTTCACCAGGAAACCTGGAAGTTCGCGCTTGAGCAGAATGGGCAATTTGCCGATTCGCCCGGTCAGTTCGACCGCTGCCTGGGCCGTCTCCTCAGTCGTGTGTTCTCCCGGAACCACCTCGATCAGTGGCACGATATGGGGAGGGTTGAACCAGTGGGTGACGACTGCTCGCTGGGGTAGACGCATCTGCTCGGAAATTTCGGTCATGGGGAAGCTCGAGGTGTTGCTCGCAAGGATGCATTCGTCGGCTACATGGGCCTCAATCCTGGAAAAAAGCTCCTGCTTGACGTCAAGATCTTCGATCACGGCCTCGGTAACAAACTGGGTACCCTCGAGCGCCTCTGCCTCGCTTTCACAAAGCAAGATCCGGCTCTCGATTTTTCCCAGCGCTCGTTTCTCGTAGATCCCGGCCTGGAGCATTTGCTCTAGATTGGAGCGGACTCTCTCGATAAGACTGTTTCGAGCAGCGGGTGACTCGTCATAGCACTGAACTTGGCAACCGCCAGCGGCGAAACACTGCGCGATTGCATGGCCCATGGTGCCGAGTCCCAGGACGGAAACATGCTGGATGGATTCAGTTTTCATCGAATTTCCTCGAATTTCAGATCAGTTCCGCCCCCAGGAAGCTCTGGACCCATTCGGGAAAGAAACTTCGGTCGAGGGTAGGCGATATCGTGCGTCACTGCGTGGGGAAGAGTTGTCCAGCTCCCTCCTCGGAACTTGGCCTCATGTTGCTAACGGGTCAAGTCGTTCGCGGCTCTGTCGGATCGCCGAGGGCTGATGGTGGGCGATCGTTTGGAGCTTGTTTGTATCGTGTGCCTTGGATTTCCGATGTTTCAGCTTAGCGCCGCCCCCGGCTCCACCGGATCGTACTGGTGCCCCCAGGACAGGCATTGCCGATTCATGGAAGCCTGAAGCGCAAGCGAGGGGTTGGGGAACACCACGAATCGTCTTGACTTCCCTACTTCGCCAAGCTTCGAGCTCTTTGTCCGCGCATCTTGCTGCACCTGTCCCCCTCGCTCGCTCGGGAGTTTCACCAGATTTCCGAGCAGGCACAACCCGTGGTACACCGGCAAAAGGAACTAGACGAGTTCTTTAAAAAAAGCCAGCGCTCGAGCCCCTAAAACCGAGGATCCTATGATCGGACCCACTTA
>Ga0310342_100001168_pt1 | contig 16026 bp, 9 predicted proteins | sample S15DNA20500_MG_FD_206155 | JGI IMG/M metagenome (GOLD analysis project Ga0310342, IMG submission 206155) | Marine microbial communities from station ALOHA, North Pacific Subtropical Gyre - S1503-DNA-20-500_MG | ecosystem: Environmental > Aquatic > Marine > Oceanic | place: Pacific Ocean: North... | reverse complement strand
TCGGCCTCAAGATGCCGGCCGCGGGGATTGCGTGGTCGGTGGAGGATGCTCAGCGCATCGTAGAAGAGACCGGCATCCCCGCGATCATCCGCCCCAGCTTCACGCTGGGCGGCACGGGCGGCAGCATCGCCTGGACGCGTGAGGAGTTCGAGCCGCTGGTCGAGTGGGCGCTCCAGCAGTCGCCCCAGCACCAGTGTCTCATCGAGCAGAGCGCGCTCGGGTGGAAGGAGTACGAGCTCGAGGTGATGCGCGACGTCGCCGACAACGTCGTGATCATCTGCTCGATCGAGAACTTCGATCCGATGGGGGTACATACCGGTGACTCGATCACCGTGGCGCCCGCGCAGACGCTCACGGATCGCGAGTACCAGGAAATGCGTGATGCCGCCGTCGCGATCATTCGCGAGATCGGCGTCGACACGGGCGGCTCCAACATCCAGTTCGCGGTCAACCCCGAGGACGGAACGCTCGTCGTGATCGAGATGAACCCCCGCGTCTCGCGGTCGTCGGCGCTCGCCTCCAAGGCCACGGGTTTCCCGATCGCCAAGATCGCCGCCAAGCTGGCCGTCGGGTACACGCTCGACGAGATCCGAAACGACATTACCCGCGAGACGCCGGCGAGCTTCGAGCCGAGCATCGATTACGTCGTCACCAAGATCCCACGCTTCACCTTCGAGAAGTTTTCGGGCGTGGACGACGTTCTGACCACCCAGATGAAGTCGGTGGGCGAGGCGATGTCCATCGGGCGCACCTTCAAGGAGAGCCTTCAGAAGGCGATCCGCTCCCTCGAGGTCGGACACGCGGGTTTCGAGCCTCCGGAGCTTCCGGAGGGTCCGGAGGGCGACGCGGCGCTCTGGCGCGCGATCGATACACCGCGCCCGGAGCGCCTGTGGGCGTTGGCCGAGGCCTTCCGGCGCGGCGTCTCCCGCGAAGAACTCTTCCGTCGCTCGCAGATCGATCCCTGGTTTCTGTGCAACCTGGAAGAGATCGTGGCCCTCGAGGGTGAGCTGGCCGCTGCGACCGGCGCCCATCGACGCGATCTCCTGCACGAGGCCAAGCGGGCCGGATTCTCGGACCTGCGTCTCGCTGAGCTCTGGGGCGTCACCGAGGCCGAGGTGCGCGGGATGCGTCACGAGGCGGGCATGCGCCCGGTCTACAAGCGGGTCGACACCTGCGCCGCCGAGTTCGAGGCGCACACGCCCTACCTCTACTCGACCTACGAACAGGAGTGCGAGGCGCGCCCGAGCGATCGCCGCAAGGTGATCATCCTGGGAGGCGGGCCGAACCGCATCGGCCAAGGCATCGAATTCGACTACTGCTGCGTGCACGCGGCCTTCGCGCTGACGGAAGCGGGCTTCGAAACCATCATGGTCAACTGCAACCCGGAGACCGTTTCGACGGACTACGACACGAGCGACCGGCTCTACTTCGAGCCGCTCACGCTCGAGGACGTGATCGAGATCGTCCACCGCGAAAAGCCCGAGGGTGTGATCGTGCAGTTCGGCGGCCAGACGCCGCTTCGGCTCGCGGTGGCCCTGGAAGGGGCGGGTGTTCCCATTCTCGGAACCGCGCCCGACGCCATCGACCGCGCCGAGGACCGGGAACGTTTCGACGCACTGCTCGAGACCCTGCGATTGCGGCGCCCGCCGGGCCGGGTGGCGCGGAGCAGTGCGGAGGCCGAGGCGGTGGCCGAAGGCATCGGCTACCCGGTGCTCGTGCGACCCTCCTACGTGCTCGGGGGTCGTGCCATGGAGATCGTGCACGACGCCGAGAGCCTGCGCCGCTACATACGCTTGGCGGTGCAGGCGTCTCCGGAACACCCGGTGCTGGTCGATCGCTTTCTGGCCGATGCGATCGAAGTCGACGTCGATGCGATCTGTGACGGGGATCGCGTCGTCATCGGCGGGATCATGGAGCACATCGAGCAGGCCGGCGTGCACTCGGGCGACTCGGCGTGCTCGTTACCGCCGTACTCCCTTTCTCGCGAGGTCGTCGACGAAATCATCTCGTCGACACGCAAGCTCGCCCTCGAGTTGGGCGTGCGCGGGCTCATGAACGTCCAGTACGCGGTCAAACGCTCGGAGCTGTTTGTCATCGAAGTGAACCCACGGGCGTCCCGCACCGTGCCCTTCGTCTCCAAGGCGATCGGCCGGCCGTTGGCGAAGATCGCCGCCCTGGTGATGCTGGGGAAGAGCCTGGCGGAACTCGACTTCACCGAGGAGATCTGGCCGCGACACTACTCGGTGAAGGAAGCGGTCTTCCCGTTCGTGAAGTTTCCAGGGGCCGATACCCTGTTGGGACCGGAGATGAAGAGCACCGGTGAGGTGATGGGGATCGACTCGGATTTCGGACGCGCCTACGCCAAGGCGCAGATCGAGGCCGGCAACCGCCCGCCCATCGAAGGCACCGTGCTCGTCTCGGTGGCGGCCGAAGACCGCGCGCGGCTCGTGGGTCCCGTGGGGGAACTTGCCGAGAACGGCTTCCGCGTCCTCGCCACTCCCGGCACGGCTGCCGACTTCGGCGAGCGGGGCATCCCGACCGAGTCGGTGCCGAAGGTGGGTTGCGGCCACCCCGATACGGTGGAGCGCATCGAGGCCGGGGACGTCGACCTCGTGATCAACACCGTCGGCATGGATCCGGTTGCGGTGCGCGACTCGGCCTCGATCCGGCGCTCGGCCCTGCTGCGGGGGGTGCCATACTTCACCACGGTGGCCGGGGCCCGCGCGGGGGTCGGGGCGATACGCGCGCTGCGGCTCGGGTCGATCGGCGTGCGCGCGCTCCAAGACATCCACCTCGCATAGTACGCTTGGCCCATGGCGCAGAGCCCCTTCCAGGCGTCCCTCGAGGCGCTTCTGCGACCGCTCGAGTTCGCCGCGCGGGACGACTATGCGGGGCTCGAGCGGGTGCGCGATCTGGGTTCCAGCGTGGCGTCCCGCGCGGGCGAAGTGGCGGCGCTCTCGGTGCCGCGCGACGTTCGGCCGCGGTTCGACGCGTTGGCCCGCCGGTTCGAGGACGAGTTTCGCGAGCGAGCGAAGGACGCGGTGTCGCGTGCGCTGGAAGCCCTGCGCCCGATGGCCGCGCCGGACTGGTGTGACGCCGCCCTGGCACGTCGCCCGTCGGTGTTGCCGGGAATCGGACCCAAGACGGCGCAGACGCTCGAGCGGCGCGGGCTCGCGACCGTGGGGGACCTGCTCTTCCATCTGCCGTCGCGTTGGGACGACCGCCGAACACTCCTGGCGGTGGGAGACCTCCAGGTAGGCGCCCGCGTCACGTTCGTGGCGCGGGTGCTCGGATCGAGCTTCGCGGTGCGGCGCGGACGCAGCTTCGGGCGATTCTTTGAAGCCGTTGTCGGAGACGAGACCGGTACGGTGAACCTCAAGTGGTTTCGCGGCGGCGAGTCCATCTCGAAGTGGGTCCAGAAGGACACTTGGCTGCTCGTTACGGGCGAGGTCAAGCGTTACCGCTTCGCCAAGGAGATCGCTCATCCCGAGATCGAGCGCCTCACCGACGCCGAGGCGGCCGATCCGGCCGGCGCGTCCCCGCTGCGCAGCGTCGTCCCGGACTATCCGACACCGGAGGGCCTGCACCCGCGCGCGGTACGCCGCGCGGTGCAGGGCGCGGTCGAAGAGTACGCGGACCTGGTGGCGGGCTATCTCCCGCCAGACGTCGTCCGCGAGGCGGGCCTGCCGGTGCCGGCCGCGGCGCTGCGGGAACTCCACGTGCCCGGAGTCGATGCCGACATGGAGGCATTGCGCGAGGGGAAGCACCCGGCGCGCAACGGTCTGGTGCTCGAAGAGCTCTACCTTCTCGAGATCGGGCTCGCTCTGCGGCGCGCGGCTCGGGGGCGCGAGCCGGGCATTGCGCTCGAGGCGGCAGGACCGCGGGTGCAGGCGGCGCCGGGCCGGCTTCCCTTCGCGCTGACGGGCGCCCAGGAGCGCGCGTGGGCGGAGATCCTGGCGGATCTCGGGCAGCCCCACCCGATGAACCGGCTCCTCCAGGGGGACGTGGGGAGCGGCAAGACCGTGGTCGCGTTTCTCGCCGCGATCGCAGCGGCGGAGACCGGCTGTCAGGCCGCCCTGATGGCCCCGACGGAGTTGCTCGCCGAGCAGCACGCGCGCACCCTGACGGCCTTGGCCGATGCCGTGGGCGATGCGGCCCCGCGCCTCGGCCTGCTGACCGCATCGGTGTCTCGAGCAGACGCGGTCCGCATCCGGGAGGCACTCGCCGCCGGTGAGATCGAGCTGGTGGTCGGCACCCACGCCCTCGTGCAGGAGGCCGTCGGGTTTCGGCGTCTCGCCCTCGTCGTGGTCGACGAGCAGCACCGCTTCGGCGTGCTCCAGCGCGGGGCGTTGGCGGGCAAGGGGGCGGAACTCCCGCCCCACGTGCTGGTCATGACGGCCACGCCGATTCCGCGCACGTTGGCGCTCACCGCCTACGGCGATCTCGACGTCTCCACCCTCGACGAACTGCCGCTGGGGCGCGTACCCGTGCGCACCCTGCTCATGCGTCCCGGCGAGGGCCCGCGGGCGGGTCAGCTCCTGCGCGAGACCGTGGCGCGGGGTGAACAGGTCTACGTGGTGTACCCACTGGTCGAGGAGTCGGAAAAGGTGGACCTGCGTGCCGCGACCGACGCCGCCGAGCGGCTGCGACGCGCCTACCCGGACGTGAGGATCGACCTCGTCCACGGGCAGCTCGATGCGCGATCGCGTGCGGGCGCCATGCACGGCTTCGTTTCGGGGAGCACCCAGGTGCTGGTGTCCACGACCGTGATCGAGGTGGGTGTCGACGTTCCCGGGGCCACGCTCGTGATCGTGGAGCACGCCGAGCGCTTCGGCCTCGCCCAGCTCCACCAGTTGCGCGGGCGCGTGGGAAGGGGCAGCCGCCCGGGCACCTGCGTTCTGATGGCGCGCGGGGTCACCGAGGACAGCGAGGCGCGGCTGTCCGCGCTCCTGCGCACGAGTGACGGCTTCGAGATCGCCGAGACCGACCTGGCGATTCGGGGTCCCGGCGAATACCTCGGCACCCGGCAGCATGGAAGGCTCCCGGACCTGCGGCTCGCCGACCTGGTGCGCGACGCGCGCTGGGTGGCGCGGGCCCGAGAGGCGGCGGTCGAGACGTTGCGCTCCGACCCCGGTCTGAAGCGCGCCCCGGAGCTGCTGCGCGCCGTGCACGCCCGATGGGGCGATCGGCTCGAACTGGCCGGGATCGGCTGAGCCATGAAGCGGTGGCGGCTCCCGGTCCCGGCGCTGTTCGGTGTGCTCCTCGCGGGCTGCGGTGTGCCGGAAGGGCAGGGTGCGCCGCGGAGCCTGCTGCTCGTCGTGGTCGATACGCTGCGCGCGGATCACACTTCGGCGTACGGCTACGCGCGCGACACCACCCCCCAACTCGCGCGCCTGGCTGCGGAGGGCGCCCGGGTGGTGGCCGTGTATGCGCCCTCGGCAACCACCGGTCCGACGCATGCCGCGCTCTTCACTGGACGCCACCCCCGCAGCGTCGGCGTGCGTCGCAACGCCGTGCCGCTGCCCGAGGACGTTGCCACGCTCGCCGAGCGGCTCGCCGACGCGGGTCTCGAGACGGCCGGAATCGTGAGCTCCTTCGTGCTGAACCGGCGCTTCGGCTTCGACCGGGGCTTCGGGACGTGGGACGACCGCTTCGACCGGGAGCGAGCCACGGTGGGTCACCGGAAGTTCGAGGGTCATGCGCTCGAAGAGGGGTTCGACCGCCGGGCGTCGGACACGACGGACCGGGCGCTGCGCTGGCTGGCAGGTGCGCGAGGCGCTCCGTTCTTTCTCTTCGTCCACTACTTCGACCCCCACGAGCCCTACGTAGCGCCGCTGCCCTACGCCCGGCGCTTCGCGAGCGCTGCCGACGCCTCGCTGCGCGCGCAGGCGGCGGCGCTCTACGATGCGGAGGTGGCCTACACGGACGCAGAGATCGGGCGGCTGGTCGCGGGGCTCGATGCGCTGGGCCTCGCCGGGGAGACGCTCGTCGTCGTGACCGCCGACCACGGTGAGGGGCTCTTCGATCACGGGCATCTCTTCCACGACGTCTCTCTCTACGAGGAGGCCGTCCGGGTGCCGCTCGTCCTGCGCGGTCCGGGTGTCGCGGCGGGCCAGGTGCTGGCGGGCCCGGTGACCCTCGTCGATCTGGCCCCGACGCTCCTCGAACTGATGGACCTCCCGGCCCTGTCCGGGATTGCCGGGCGCAGTTTCGCGAAGGCTCTGGCCGGAGGATCTCCCCCGGAGGCGGACCGCCCCATCGTCCTGGAGCGGCGCGTGTTCACCTCCGACCGGGTGGGCACGATTCCGGTGCGCGGAGAAAAGCTCGCCGTGCTCGAGGGGCGCTGGAAGTACATCGAGGCGCCCGAGGAGGAGCGCCGCGAACTCTACGATCTAGAGCGTGACCCCCACGAGCGGGTGAACGTGGTGGAGCGCGAGCCGGCTAGGGCCGCGGCGCTGGCCGAGCGCCTCGCCCGCTGGCGCCGGGAGACACCGGCCGCAGCCCCGGCTGCGCCGGTTTCTCCCGAGGACGCGCAACGCCTCGAAGCCCTCGGCTACGCGGAATGAAGCGCGCCGTGCCGAAACTCCTCGCGTGCCTCCTGCTTCTCGCGCCGGCCTGCGCGCGCGAGGAGCCGCCGCAGAACGCCGTCGTCATTCTCGTCGACACCCTGCGTGCGGATGCTCTCGACCGCGCCGAAACTCCGGTGCTCGACGCCCTGGGTGCCCGTGGCGATCGCGTCGAGCGCGCCTGGAGTTCGGGAACCTGGACCGCGCCGAGCCTCGTCTCGCTCTTCACGGGCATGCACGTCCGCGAGCACGGCTGGGACTACGGCTTCCGGGGCAAACGCCGCAACCGCCGGACGGCGTTTCCGCTGATCCCCGAAGTGCCGACACTCGGTCGGGTGCTGCGTCGGGCCGGCTTCGAGACGACGGGAATCTTCGCAAGCCGGATCCTCGCGTGGGAACTCGGCTTCGAGCGCGGCTTCGCACGCTGGCGGCGAAGCGTCGATCACAATATCCCCAGGCTCGTCCGGGAGGAGGTAGCGAGCTGGCGCCCAGGCGAGCGGCACTTCCTGTACGTGCACCTGATGGGGCCGCACCAACCGCTGCGTCCCAGCGCCGAAGCCGCGGCGCGCTGGGAGATTACGGAGGCGCTCGACGCCCACCCCCTCGGTCTCTCGTTGCACTGGGCCCGGAAGCTTTCGCCGGAAGCATGGTTCGCGGGCGTCGATCTCTACCGCCGAGCGTACTGGGCCGTCGTCGAGGACACCGATGCGCGAATCGGCGAGATCCTCGAGGCACTCGGTCCGCATCTCGACGATAGCCTCGTCATCGTGACCTCGGATCACGGCGAGATGCTCGGCGAGCACTTCCTGTTCGGGCACCGGCGCTGGCTCCACGAGCCCCTCACGCGGATCCCGCTGATCGCAGCGGGGGCGGGCCCCCTGCCCGAGACGCTCACCCTGGCCGCAGTTCCGGACCTGGTGACCCGCACGCTCGGCGTGGAGCACCCGTGGCCGGTGCGTGTCGATGGGGAGGAACCCCTGGTGGCGCAACGCCAGGGCGGCGTCGCGCTGTCTCCCGACGGGCGCTTCAAGGCCATCTGGAGCAGAGACGGAAGCCTCTTCGACGTCTACGACCTCGCGCACCAGCCGCTCGAAACGCAGAGCCACCCCGAGCGCGCGTCGCTTCTCGAGGCCGAGCGGCGGGCATTCGACGAGCGCGTCCCGGCCGGGAGCATCAGCGAGCGGGGTTCGCGGGCCGGGCCCGAAGTCGAGGACGCGCTGCGCGAACTGGGCTACGTGCAATAGTGGCCGCCGCCGTTCCGGGCGTCTTGACGGGTCTTCGTGCCTGGTCTACACACGAGTAGATGGCGAATCGGCACGCATTTTTCGGGAACCTTCTCGGCGCCCTGCTGCTTAGCAGGGCGGGAGTGGGTTCCTGCGCCGTTCGCTAGTCGACACCGCAACCCTCTCCCGCCGCGTCTGGCCGGAGGGGGTTTTGTGTGTCTGGGGCTTTTGAGTCCCCCCGCTCCGGCGCCGGGCCCGGCAGCAGGAGCAAGAGATGTCCGAAAAGGTCCACGTATTCGATACGACCCTGCGCGACGGGGAACAGGCGGCTGGCGTCTGCTTCTCCGAGCGCGAAAAGGTGGAAATCGCCACGCGCCTCGACGGCCTGCGCGTCGACGTGATCGAGGCCGGCTTCCCGGCGGCCTCGCGCACGGAACTGGGAAACGTGGCTGCCGTGGCGCAGGAGGTCCGCCAGGCGGCGGTCTGCGCCCTGGCGCGAGCCGTTCCCGGCGACGTCGACGCCGCCGGCGAGGCGCTCCGCAGCGCCGCGCGCCCGCGCATCCACGTCTTCGTAAACGTGAGCGACGTCCAGCTCGCCCATCAACTGCGCAAGGGCCGCGGCGAGGTGCTCGGCATGGTCGAGTTCGCCGTGGCGCGGGCCCGGGGGTACACCGACGATGTCGAGTTCAGCCCGATGGACGCGACTCGCGCGGACCCGAAGTTCCTGGCAGAGATCGTGCGGGTGGCGCTGGCCGCCGGCGCCCGCACCATCAATCTTCCGGATACCGTGGGCTACGCCACTCCCGATGGCTGCGCCGCGATGTTTCGCGGCGTGCGGCGCGCGGTTCCGGAGCTCGAGGAAGCGGTGCTCTCCTTTCACGGCCAGGACGACCTGGGCATGGCGACGGCCAACGCGCTGGCTGCGATCACGGCGGGCGCGCGCCAGGTGGAGGTCGCCGTGAACGGCATCGGCGAGCGCGCCGGGAACACGGCGTTCGAGGAGGTCGTGATGGCCCTGCGCGTCCACGGCGCTTCGATGGGCGTGCACACCGACGTCGACCCGGTGGGCATCGCGCCGCTTTCCCGGCTGGTGGAGGAGTGCAGCGGGATCGCGGTGCCGCCGAACAAGGCCGTGGTGGGCGGAAACGCCTTCCGCCACGCGTCCGGCATCCACCAGGACGGTGTGCTCAAGTTCCGGCAGACCTACGAGGTGATCGACCCCGAAGTGATCGGACATTCCCGCGGTACGGAGATCGTGCTGGGCAAGCTCTCCGGCCGCGCGGGCTTCGTCGCGCGGGTGAGTGCGCTGGGTATCGACGTTCCCGTGGACGGACTCGACCGCGCGTTCGAGCGCTTCCAGGAGCTGGCCGACCGGCAGCCCGTCGTCCAGGATGCCGATCTCTTCACGATCTTTGCCGCGCTCTAGCTGCCGCCGGGGCGGGGGAGCCGACAGATCGCGAGGAGGTCGAGGCAGGCGTCGTCGGCGGGACCGACCGGGAAGTCTTCCCAGGAGCAGTCGGGCGTTCCCTCGTTCGCCTGGGTGCCGCGACGCACGAGCTGGGCAAAGCGTGCGAAGAGCCATTCCACCAGCGACCGGGGCAGGAGGTTGCGCAGTCCGAGCGGGTCGAGGCGCATGATGCGGCGGATGCGGCCGGAGCGCGCCTCCAGGTAGGCGCGGACCGGCGCACTCGCGCCGATGCCACGCATCTCGATCTCGGCGAAGCGGGTTCGGAGCAACTTCGCGAGTTCGTCCGCCTTGTACTCGTGCACGTGGTAGGGGTTGACGCCGTCGGACATCAGGATGTTGGGCGTGGTGATCAGCACCGACCCGCCGGGCGCGAGGACACGCGCCATGGCGTCGAGGTAGGGTCCGGGATCCTCGAGATGTTCGATCACCTGGAAGCTCAGCACGAGTGGGAATGCGCCCGGCCGCAGCGGGATCCCGTTCAGGTCCGCGCGCACGAAGTGCGCCCTGCCGCGGCTGGCCTGCAAGGGTGCCACCCGGTCGAGAGCAATCACTGCTCCCGGGTGGGTGGCCAGGAAGGCGGCGCCGTAGCCGGTGCCGCTTCCCAGTTCGAGCACGTCCCCTTCGGGCAGGTGCGCAGCGGCGACGCGGTAGGCGGCCTCGTGTCGCGCCAGGTCGACGCCGAAGAGCGGGTCGTCGGCGTGCAGACGTTCGCCGGTGAAGGTGACGCCGTCGCTCACGTCTCTCCTCTTCGCGTCCGTTCGAGCGCCTCGCGCGTGAATTCGCGCGCGAAGAGCAGGCCCGTGCCGGCGCGCAACGCGATGAGCCCGGCGGAGAGGACCAGGGAAAGGGCCAGGAGTGTTTCGGGAGGCGCGATGCCCCGGAAGACCTCGATCGCCGCGATCTGTCCCGGTCCGATCCCGGCGACGGCGATGGGAAGCGCCCCGACCAGCGCGAGGATCATCACGCCGCCGACCAGCTGGGCGGGTCCGACGGTGACCTCGAAGGCTGCGAAGGCGGAGCCGGCCACAGCGATGAAGAAAATACTGAAGAGAAGGCGTAGACCCACGAGTTCCCACAGGTTTCTGGCTGGGGTCTGGCGCAGGGCATCGAATACGGCGAGCGAGCGGATGCGCTCCAGCGGGCCGAGGCTCGCCTGCATCCTGAGCAGCACGAGGCCACCGAAAAAGCCCATGCCCGCGAGCACGACGAGCCCGGAGTTGATCGCGAGGCGGTCTGCATGGGCAAGCACGCCCAGGGTGCCGAGCAGCAGGACGATGCAGAGATCGGTCGTCGAGATCAGGAGCACGACGCCCGCTGCCTCGCCGAGCCCGAGTGCCGCGCGGCGGCGCAGCAGCACCGTGAGTGCGGCACCGCCGAGCGCGTAGTTCACGATGGCGAGCAGGTAACTCGCGGATTTCACGCGGGCGGCGGTCCACGCGCCGAAGCCCGGGGGCCGCTGGGCGACGAGGCGGAGGATCGAGGCGGATTCGATTGCGAGCGTGACGGCCCCGTAGAGGACGAGCGACGGGACGAGCACCTGGACGATGCGCCACGAGAGCGCGTCGGTTACCGCGCCGATGTCGAAGCGCGTGAAGACCCAGGCGAGGCTCGCCACGCTCCCCACGACGGGCAGCGCGCGCTTCCAGGCTTTCCCCGAACCCGCCACTCAGCGCAGGTGGTACGGCCACATGTGCCGGTGCTCGAGACCGAAGCCCATCGGGCCCCGGTCGATGTAAAGCCTCACGATCTCCCCGTTTCGAAGGACATCCACCGGCACGCTCTCTCCGAGCTTGCCGTCGGTGCTCAATCGCTGCATCTCGGAGCCGCGGAAGATCCGCGTGTCGTCGTAGCGGATGATCGTGTCGCCGAGCTGGAAGCCGGCCCGGGAACCCGGCGAGCGCTCGACCACGTCGGCGACCACCACGCGGTTGCGCTTGCCGGTTCCGTAGAGCAGGAGGTCGTAGTCCTCTTCCCCGATCTTGGCGCGGAAGTCGGCTTCGAGCTGTTTGCGCGCCTCCTGGTAGCGCCCGGTCTTGAACCAGCCCTCGCGCATCGCCTGGTGCTGGAGTTCGATCTGCTCCATCTGCGACGCTCCGAAGTACTCGTGAATCCGCTCCACCTCGTGGAGTGGGATGCCCCGGATCAGCAGCGAATCGGCGTTGAACCACGGCCGCGGCCGGCCTTTCTCAGCGGGCGCTGTCCCTTCCGTCTTGCCTTTGTTCGCGGGCTCGGCTGCGTTCTCCTCGCCCGCTTCGGGCGAGCGCGCCGCGGCGATGGCCGCCGTTTCTTCGGCGAGAGCTCGTTGTGCCACGAGCTCCGCTGCGAGCGCCGCTCGGAGCTTGCGCTCGAGCGCGAGTTCGCGACGCAGGACATCGATCTCTGCGTCGGCCGACCCCTCCGGATCGGGGCCGGGGCTCGCCTCCTGGCAGGCGGAAAGGAGCAGGATTCCGGTCACGAAGCCGAGGACCGAGCGGTAGCGCATCGCGCTGAGGATCGCGCACGCCCTCGGGCGAGTCGAGCGTGCCGGGGCTACCGTGGGGAGCGTGCTCGCCGCTCGCGCCGCGCCGCGCCGCGAGGCCCTTGGGGTCGCCGCGCTGGCCGTGCTCCCGCTGCTTCCCTTTCTCGACAAGGCGTTCTCCCTGGACGCTCCGGTCTTCGTGGCGGTGGCGCGGCAGATCGTCGTCGCACCTCTCGACCCCTTCGGCTTCGAGATGTTCTGGGACGAGACGTCGCTCGCGGCTGCGGAGTTCAATCGCAACCCGCCGCTCCTCTCGTACTGGCTTGCACCGTGGCTCGCGGTCTTCGGCGAGCGCGAGTGGGTGCTGCGTGCGGCGTTGCTGCCATTTCCGCTCGTCGCGGCACTCTCGTTCCTCGGAATCGCTCGCCGGTTGTGCGGGGCGGGTGCGGCGCCTGCGGCCCTGCTCGTCACGGGCCCGGCCTTCCTCGTCCTGGGAACCACCCTTCTCCTGGACGTTCCGCTGCTGGCCGCGATTCTGTTCGCGGTTTACTGCCTGCTGCGCGGGGCGGAGCCCGGCGGGTCGGCTTGGCAGTGGACGGCGGGCATCGCGGTTGCCGCGGCGGGGCTGTTGAAGTACGCCGGCCTGGCGGCAGCCCCGCTCCTGGCCGCGGGGGTGATGCTGCTGTGCCCCGGGCGCGGTGCGGCGCTGGCCCGAGTGGTCGCACCGGCGCTGCTCGTGTGGACGGCCTGGGCGGTGTGGACCGAGCATCTCTACGGAGGCGTCCACTTCCTGGGCTCAGCGGATGTCGTGACGGAGCGGAGCTTTGCGCCGCGCCTGCTCGGCAACCAGGCAGTTGCGACCTTCGTCTGGTACGGCGCTGCGCTCGGCTTTCCCGTTGCCGTGTGGGGGCGGACATTGCTGCGCGCCGGGCGGGGTCTCGAGATCGCGCTCGCCGCCCTGGCTCTCGGGATGGTCGCGGTGCCGTTCGTGCTCGCCAACGGCGAGCCGGCGCGCCGCTATCCGCTCCAGCTCGACCAGGCTGCGCTCGCCGTCGTGGCCTTTGCCGGCGCGGCCTTTCTGTGGGCGCAACTGCTCGTCCGCTGGCGTCCTTCCCAGGGCGGGGTCGACGCCTTTCTCACCCTGTGGCTGCTGGGCTTTCTCGTCTACGCGCTCTTGGTGAACTGGCACGTGAACGCGGCCGACGCGCTGTTGGCCGCCCCGCCGGCCCTGATCCTGCTCTTCCGGCGCCCCGAGCTGCGCCCGCCCCCGCGCTTCAGCGCCGCCTGCGCCGGCCTCTTGCTGGTGCTCTCCGTGGCCCTGGCCGGGGCGGACGCGGTCCAGGCCAACTTCTACCGGGACGTGGCCCGCGCGATCTCCGCCGAGATCGGGGAGCGGCCCGGCGCGCGCTGGTTCGTGGGCAACTGGGGGCTCCAGCACTACCTGGAGCGGGAGGGCTTCCGGCCCGTACTGCCCCTCGCGTTCGCTCCCCTCGAACTTGCCCCGGGTGACTGGCTGGCAGCTCCCCGCAACGTGGCTCAGCTCGAGGTGGGGGAGCACCGGAGGCGGGCGGAGGTCGTCGAGGTGCGCAGCTGGGAGCGGGGCACGTGGCTGCCGCTGCGCACCACCAACATGGACGCCACCGCCGGTTTCTACAGCCACCGTTTCGGCTATACGCCGTTTGCCTGGAGCCGCCAGCCGGTGGAACGCGTTCAGCTGGGCCGCATTACGCGGCTTCGAAGCCCCTAGAGCGGAAAAGCGCTGCTGGGGCTGGCAAGTCAGGGACCGGACGCCTAGTTTTCCGGCCGCCCGCGGGGGCTATTCGGCGTTCCGCGGGGTTCGTACTGCGCAGTCTCGCGCCCCCAGTCCTGTTTCGCCTGGAGACCCCCCCCATGCTTGGCCTCGCGTTTCTCGCGTCCGTTGCTGCCCTGGCGCTCGGCGTCTACCTGTACCGATTGGTCCTGAGCGCCCCGGCGTCGACCGACCGCGCCAACGAGATCGCGGCGGCGATTCGCGCCGGCGCCTCGGCGTTCCTCAACCGCCAATACCGCACTGTCGCGATGGTGGGTGGGCCGATCCTGGTGTTGATCGCCATCCTGCTCGGCGTCTGGTACGCGGTCGGGTTCGTGATCGGCGCGGTGGCGAGCGCTGCCGCGGGCTTCATCGGCATGAACGTGTCGGTGCGCGCCAATGTGCGGGTGGCCGAGGCCGCCAAGTCGGGCTTCGCTCGCTCTTTCGACCTCGCTTTCAAGGGCGGGGCGGTGACCGGCCTGATGGTGGTGGGGCTGGCCCTGCTGGCCCTGGCAGTGATCGTCGTCATCCACCCCGAGCCGGACGCCCTGATCGGGCTGGCCTTCGGCGGCTCGCTGATCTCGGTCTTCGCGCGCCTCGGCGGCGGCATCTTCACCAAGGGCGCCGACGTGGGCGCGGACCTGGTGGGAAAGGTCGAGGCCAACATCCCGGAGGACGATCCGCGCAACCCGGCCGTGATCGCCGACAACGTGGGCGACAACGTGGGCGACTGCGCCGGAATGGCCGCGGACCTCTTCGAGACTTACGGCGTGACCGCGGCTGCGGCGATGCTGCTCGCGCACATCATCTTCACCGGAGACGGGTTCAGCGCGGCTCAGAGCCACACGATGTTCCTGTACCCGCTCGGGATCGGCGCCGCCGGCATCTTCGGTACCCTGGTGGCGATCTTCTTGGTGCGCATCGCGGAGCCCGCTGAAGGCGCGCAGCCCGCGGTGATGAAGGCCATGTACACGGGACTGGGCGTCGCCGCTGCGATCATGCTGGCCCTGATCCTGCTGTTCAACGTGCGGGCCGATTTTCCCACGCACGACGTCATGGGTCACGCCGTCTCCGGTGCGGCCCTCTGGATCTGCGCGCTCCTGGGCGCAGCGGTCACCGGCGTCATGATGTGGATCACCGACGTCTACACCGGAGACGGTTCGCGCTACGTGGGCCGCATCGCGAAGGCGAGCGAAGGCGGTCACGGGACCAACGTGATTTCCGGCCTTGCCGTCGGTATGCAGGCAACGGTCGTCCCAGTCATCACGATCGTGCTCGCCATCGTCGTCACGTACAACCTGGCGGGTCTCTACGGCGTGGCGACGGCCGCCATGGCGATGCTGGCGCTAGCCGGCATCGTGGTTGCGATCGATGCCTATGGTCCGATCACCGACAACGCGGGCGGCATCGCGGAGATGGCCGAGCTCGGCGACGAGGTGCGGGCCGTCACCGACCCGCTCGACGCCTTCGGCAACACGACCAAAGCGGTCACCAAGGGCTACGCGATCGCCTCGGCGGGCCTGGCTGCGGTGGTGCTCTTTGCGACCTACATCGAGGACCTGAAGCAGCTCGCCGGCGTCGAGGTGAGCTTCGAGCTCTCCAACCCCGCGGTGCTCGTGGGACTCTTCATCGGTGCGATGATTCCGTTCGTCTTTGCCTCGTTCGCGATGGACGCGGTGAGCGTTGCGGGCAGCAAGGTCGTCGAGGAGGTGCGGCGCCAGTTCCGCGAAATCCCGGGGATCATGCAGGGGACCGACAAGCCAGACTACGAGACCTGCGTCGACATCGTGACCCGCGAGGCGCTGCGCCAGATGGTCGCGCCGGCGCTGATCCCCGTGGCCATCCCCATATTGGTGGGCTTCTGCTTCGGACCGCAGGCGCTCGGCGGTCTCCTGATCGGCTCGATCGTGTCCGGCGTCTGTCTGGCGCTCTCGATGACGACGGGCGGCGCGGCCTGGGACAATGCCAAGAAGTTGATCGAGACCGGCGCCCACGGCGGCAAGGGCTCCGAGGCCCACAAGGCCGCCATCACGGGTGACACCGTGGGAGACCCCTACAAGGACACCGCGGGTCCGGCGATCAACCCCATGCTGAAGCTCGTGAACGTCGTGGCCCTGCTGATGGTTCCCTTCCTCGGCTAGCCGAGGAAGGGCGGGCTAGCATCGGGCGCGGTGGCCACAGCGCCCGAAGCACATCCGCGCGACCGGCTGCGTCGCGAGCTGCGGCTGCGCGACGGGACCTTGCTGGTCGTCTCCGGCGTCATCGGCTCGGGGATCTTCCTGACGCCGGCGGCCATCGCCGGGCAGCTTCCCCATCCGGGGGCGATCCTCCTCGTCTGGGTCCTGGGCGGAGTCCTCTCGCTGGCCGGGGCGCTCGCCAACGCGGAGCTGGGCACGATGTACCCGCGCGCGGGGGGCGACTACGTCTACCTGCGCGAGGCCTTCCATCCGCTGGCTGGCTTCCTGGTGGGCTGGTTGAGCTTCTTCGTGATCTACGCGGGAACGATCGCCACCCTCGGCGCG
>Ga0310342_100001167_pt1 | contig 16027 bp, 9 predicted proteins | sample S15DNA20500_MG_FD_206155 | JGI IMG/M metagenome (GOLD analysis project Ga0310342, IMG submission 206155) | Marine microbial communities from station ALOHA, North Pacific Subtropical Gyre - S1503-DNA-20-500_MG | ecosystem: Environmental > Aquatic > Marine > Oceanic | place: Pacific Ocean: North... | reverse complement strand
TCAACTCCTTGCACGGTTATTCCACGAAAAGGGGTGGGGACCATGTTGTAGGAAGAGATCCTTGACACCTTTCCGATCCCGCATTCCTGCGCCAGGGCAATCACCTCTTTTTCCTGCTCCTCGGTGAGCATGGCCCGATCCACGTAGTCTTGTTCTACTCCAAATGAGGGAAGAGCCAGCCCAAGCATGAACAAGCTCAGCAGTTTCGTTTTCATTCTGATTCGCATCTTATCTTCGATTGCCGTCCTTGTTGAATCTTTTTAACCAGTTACCTTTGGGCATACAGAAACTCCAGCCGCAAGAATCTTGGAACTTTTTGACAAAAGTCCTGTTCCGGTTGATCGCCAGCCGTGACGCTCCGGAAATACGCTTGCCCTCCAAACCGCTGCCTCCATACGATGAAGCGCCCGAAAAGAATCACCCCATAACGATCACCGGCAAGGTTCCCGGTCAACGCGAACCAACTCCCCCTCCCATGCAACAGTTCGCTGCCCCGCGCCTCCCCCAGCGCCGCGCTTCCTCCCTCTTCCCGGCTGCCCTCCTGGCACTCATCCTGCCGATCGCGGCCGATCCCGTCATCAACGAGATCTTCTACCACGAGGATCATGGAATCAATCCGGAGAACCTGTTGACGGAATGGATCGAACTGCACAATCCCACCCCGGCCGCCATCGACCTCTCCAACTGGACTTTCAGTCGCGGCGTGTCCTATACCTTTCCGCCCGGGACAAGCTTCCCTGCCAACGGCTACCTTGTGGTGGCGGCCGACACCCCGTCCTTTAATGCTTCCCATCCCGGGATCGACAACGGAACCAACGTCTTTGGCCCGTGGATTGGGCGTCTCCAGAATTCAGGTGAAACCATTGCCCTGGAGAATGAAGCCGGGATACGGGCTGACCGTGTGCAATATGCCGATGAGGGCGACTGGGCCATCAGAGCCCGTGGTCCCCTTGACAACGGTCACCAAGGCTGGACCTGGGTGGCCACCCACGATGGGGGCGGATCATCCCTCGAACTGATCAATCCGGGCCTTTCCAACAACCAGGGACAGAATTGGACCTCCAGCACAGTTGCGGGGGGTTCACCCGGAACAGCCAACTCGGTAGCCTCCAGTAGCGGGGCTCCCCTGATCCGGGACGTCCGGCACGAGCCTGTCATTCCGCGTTCCAGTGAGAACGTGGTGATCACCGCCGAACTGGAACACGCTACCATCACGGGAGCCGCCACCCTCTACTGGCGGGTGGACGGCGAATCAAACTGGACTTCCCATGACCTGGCCGACAATGGAAGGGGCGAACTGGCCTCGGAAATCCCCGGGCATCCCGACGGCACCGTCATCGAGTTCTACCTCTCGACTTCCAACAGCACCGTTGAACGCACCTGGCCCAGTCCCACCCAGCCGAGTGGAGAGCAGGAAGCCAATGCCCTGATCCAATTCGACAACTCCTACGATCCAGATGCTCCCTGGGTGCCCGGCGCCCAGCCGAAGTACCGCATCATCATGACGGAGGCGGAACGTGCCGAGCTGGCCGACATCGGCGATGCCAACGAGTCGCCCCGGAACGAGGAGGAAAGCAATGCCGAGATGAACTGCACCTTCATCGTGGAGGATGGCACAGGCCTCGCCCTGCGCTACCTCTCCAGTGTCCGTAACCGCGGAGCCGGCTCCCGTAATCCCTCACCCAACAACTTCCTCGTCAAGTTTCGCAGTGATGAGAACTGGAACGACCACCCCTCCATCAAGTTCAATGCCCAGTATCCCCATTCCCAGGTCTTTGGCAGCTGGTATTTCCGCCATGCCGGGGTGGAAACCGCCAATGCTGCCGCAGCTCTTCTCCGGGTCAACGGCAACGACCTCGCCCGGAGCGGCTCCAACATGTACGGCTCCTATGCACGGGTGGAGAGCTTCGGCAGCGAATACGCAGAGAATCACTGGCCCCTGGACCCGGACGGGAATTTCTATCAGGTGCGCGATGATGAGGATGCAGATGAGGAAGGGAACCTCCTCTACGAGGGCCCGAACGCGGACAGCTATCGCGACACCTACTTCAAACAGACCAACCAGAGCGAGGATGACTGGAGTGACCTCATCCATCTCACCGATGTCCTGAACAATGCCCCGGAGGAAACCTACCTGCAGGATGTCGGTCAGGTCCTCAACATCGACCAGTGGCTCACTTACTTTGCCCTCGATACCCTCGCCGGCAACCGGGAAGGGGGATTGATCACCTCCAAGGGAGACGACTATGGGCTCTACCGTGGCGTGAATGATCAGCGTTTTCTCCTCGTCCCCCACGACCTCGACACGGTGTTCAACCTGGGAAACACCACCGTGAATACCAACAGGTCCATCTGGAGTTTTGACGATCTGCCCGGGCTGACGCGTTTTTTCCAGAACGACGAGATCATCCACCGTTACTACGCCAGGTTGCTGGAAGTCCTGGATGGAGCATTCGACCCCGCCCTCATGCATCCAATGATCGACGAACTGCTAGGTGACTGGGTGTCGGAGGACGAAATCGAAGATGCCAGGGACTGGGCTGCAGGACGGGTGAATGGCGCACGCGCCCAGATTCCCGACAGCTTTTCCGCCGACTGCGACCTGCCGGTGAGCGGTGGCTATTTCCGGACCACCAACGGGACAGCCCAATTCAGTGGTGATTTCCGGGCCGGCCGGGTCCTCTCCGTCCTGCTCAATGGTGTGGAAGCAAACCGGACCCAACGGTCCGGGGCCTGGCAGTTTGAGGTGAACCCCGGGGACACCTTCTTCAATCCGGCGCTCAACCGGGTTGTCGTGCAGTGTTTCAGTGGACCCGCTGGCACCGGATCCGTAATCGATGAGACCTTCCTCGACATCTGGAATGACACCGGCACCACCACTGATGTTTCAGGTACCCTGATTGGTGAAATTCCCATCGGGAGCCTCAAGATCGTCACCCGGGATTCCTATCTTCCTTCCCATCCCGTTCTCGTCCGGCTTGAGTTCCGTGATCCCGATGGAAGTTTCAACCGGAACCTCTGGGAGACCACCGCCACCCTGACAAGCGACATCCAGGGGGTCACCCTCACGCCTGACACGATCACTATCCGCAACGGACTGGGCTCGGCCCTGGTGAAGATTGCAGGGGGTGCGGGTGGCATTCAGACCAACCTGATCAATACCGGCGAGATCTGGAACTACCTCGACAACGGATCGGACCAGGGAACCAGCTGGCGTGACCAGGAATTCAACGACGACTCCTGGAGGAGCGGACCTGCGGAACTCGGGTACGGAGACAACGACGAGGCCACTGAAGTGCGGTTCGGTCCCGACGAAGATAACGACCAGAACGACGAGGACAACAAGCACATCACAACCTACTTCCGGAAGGATTTCACCATCGCCGATGCCTCCCAGGTGGTCGCCCTGGACTACCGTATCAAGCGCGATGACGGGATGGTGCTCTATCTCAATGGAACCGTTATCGGACGCGACAATGTGGAGGCAGATCCCGACTACCTCACCGAGGCAAGCAACGGATCGAGCCGGGAGGATGACTTCCTCGATCCCGGTGATCTCGATTTCGCCGCTGAAGACATACACACCCTGCTCGTCGATGGCACCAATACCATCGCGGTCGAGATGCACCAGGACGACGACGAGAGTTCGGACATCAGCTTTGACTTCGAACTGACCGCCGCCATGCCGGCAAGCAATCCCGGAAACCTCACCATCACCGCCACCGCGGCTCAGCAGCAGGCCCGCAAGACTCTCACCAGCCTTCACGACCAGGCCGTTACTACTGTAAGCGGCACGTTGCCCGGTGCTTCTACTGCCTGGGGGGGAATCGTGCAGCTTACAGGTGACACCACCGTCCCGGTCGGACACACCCTCACCATTCATCCCGGCACTCTCATCCTCGTCGACGGCGATCCCACCAACGAAGGCACCGAGGGCCGCGACCTCATCGTGCAGGGGCAGATCGAGGCAGCAGGAACAGAGGCCCGCCCCATCACCTTCACCTCCTCTGTTGACAATGCGCCCTGGGGCCAGATCCTCTTCGACAATTCCCAGTCGGCCCGATTCAGCTTCAGTAACATCCACCGGGCCGGTCATTCCCCCCGTGGAGGACACACCAATCACGGCCGGGTCCTGCGCATCATGGGATCAGAGGTCACCTTCGAGAACTGCACCATCTCCGATAACCGAGGTAAGGTGGGACAAACCGACAGGCAGGGAGGCTCCGACTCGGTGATGGTCTTCCGGGAATGTCACTGGGCACGCTCCGTAATGGGAATCGAGACCTTCGATACGGGAGTCCTCATGGAGGACTGCTGGATCACGGACATGCTCGGTCAGTACCGGGAAGATGGAGAAACCGACGATAACGACGCCATCTACCTGCATGGGGCCGGAGCGGGCCAGTCCCTCGTTCTCCGTCGCCTGGTCGTTGCCAACTGTGAAGACGACGGCATCGACACCCTCGATGCCGACCTCCTTGTGGAAGACTGCCTCAGCCGCAATGTCTCTGACAAGGGGATGAGCATGCTGGGTGGAACCGCCACCGTAACGAACAGCCTCTTCACCGCCTGTGACATTGGATTCTCCGCCAAGAACGACGCCAGCGCCATCCTCCGGTTTTGCACCATTACCGGGAACACCTCCATGGGACTGCAGGCTGAGAATAAGAATGGCAACGATGACCCGAGCTACTACGACATCACCAATTCCATCATCTGGAACAACGGGGACGACATCCGGACGGACTACGATCCCTCCGACATCACCGCGGGGCACACCCTCATCGGTCAACCCTGGCCCGATGCCGCCGGCCAGGATCCGAGCAATCTCAATGTCGATCCGCTCTTCGTTGATGCGGAAAGCAACAACTACCATCTCACCGCTTCCTCCCCTGCCAGGGATGCCGCTGATCCAACCCTTCCCCCGGACCCGGACGGCACCAGCCGGGATCTCGGCCGCCATCGCTACGACAACGTCTTCGACGGGGCGGGATCCGAAATCCGCTGGCTGGCCGCTAATGGACCTTATCGAGTATCCTCCGACGCCACCGTGCCCACCGGCAACAACCTGATCATTGAGGCCGGAACCAATGTCTACTTCGAACCCGGGACCCGCCTCACCGTCAACGGCACGGTTCGGATCGAGGGCACCCCCACCATGCGGGTGCAGCTCACCAGCGTTCCGGGAGCACCCCTCGAGGACGACCCCGCCAGCGATGACCTTCCACCGGGCCCGCCCAAGTGGGACGGCATCAAGATCGTTGACTCGATGGATCCCGCCAACCGCATTGCCCATCTCGACATCCGCAACGCCCAGCACCGGGAGGGTTCGATCGGCATCATTCGTTCGCAATGCGTGATCGATGACGTGCGTTTCAGTGATACCCACATCCGCATGATCTACACCGATGATGCCTCTGTCATCGTTGAGAATTGCATCTTTCCCGACATGTTTGGCCCCGATGAACAGGCTGCCGCGCTCGGTCTGGACAACATCAGCGAACACATCAAGGGCGAGGGCGACATTCCCGCAGGTGGACGCTACATCATCCGCGACAACAGGTTCGGGACCAACAAGGGGCACAACGACGTGGTCGACGTGTTGAGCGGAAGCCGCCCCGGCCCCATCGTCCAGATCCTCAACAACTATTTTGCAGGATCACGCTGTGAGGAACTGGACCTCGGCGGCGACCTGTATATCGCCGGAAACACCTTCACCAACATCTTCAAGGATGATGAGACTTCCGACCGCGGCTATGCCAATGCCATCTCCACCGGCGACAGGTCCAACACCACGACTATGCTTGCCCGCAACATCTTCTGGGACGTCGACCACGCCATCAGCCTGAAGGGCGAATCGGATACCATCTTCGAAAGCAACACCGTCTACAAGGTCCACCTCGACTTCGTGGACACCTTCGACAACAACAACATCGGATCCGCCATCAACCTCTTCGTCCCCGGCGACAGCTCGCCCACTCCTGCGGCAGCAGCCTACGCCAGTTCCAATATCTTCCTTGATATCCCCCGGGTATTCAGCAACGCCGACATGCTCACCGAGGACTCAACCTTCCGCACACCCCTGGAGTTCTTCCATAACCTCGTCGACCCCGCCATCACCGACACCAGCGTGGGGATAGAACATCCGGGGGAGACGATTTACGATCTCGGCACTGGAAGCTTCACCGGTTTGCCCCTCTTCGCCGATCCCGACAACGGCGACTTCAGCCTCCTGCCAGGATCTCCCGCCCTCAACGCCGGACCACTCGGGGGAGATCTCGGCGCCCTCGTCTCCGATCAAATCCAGATCACCGGGGAGCCCCCCGCCTTTACCACTTCAACCAGCGCCACCCTCACGGTGGGCGGGCCAGGACTCTTCGGTTATCGCTACCGGGTCAACGACGGGCCCTGGAGCGCAGACCTCGATATTGGCAACGCGGGCGGCCTGGTTCCCGGCGATCCCACCGTGCGAACGGTGCAAATCCAACTCAGCGAACTGGCAGACGGCACCTACACCGTCTTCGTGGAAGGACGCACCTTTGCCGGGGTCTGGCAATCCACCCCGACCGCATCCCGGAGCTGGACGGTGGACTCGACCCTCTTCCGTCTCGTCATCAACGAGGTTCTCGCCGACAACGACGGAGTGATCGCGCACGAGGGCACCTTCCCCGACATCATCGAACTCTGCAATTCAGGGTCATCTCCCGTGGATCTCGCCGGAATGAGCCTCTCTGACAACCCCGACTCTCCCGACAAGTTCACCTTCCCCGCGGGAACTACACTCGCCCCCGGCGATTTCCTTGTCCTCTTTGCCAACGATCCCAACGGCACTTCGGGCATCCATCTTCAATTTTCGATCAGCGCTTCTGGAGAAGGTGTCTACCTGTTTGATACCCCGGCCCGCGGCCGGGTTCTGCTTGACTCCATCGAATTCGGTCCGCAGGTCCCCGGTCTCTCCATCGGTCGGAATCACGGCGGTGACCAGTGGACCCTCAACATCCCCACCCCCGGTGCCCCGAACGTCGAACAGCCTGCCGGGAATCCCGCTTCTCTGCGTATCAACGAATGGATGACCGAAGGTGATGTCCTCTACCGGGACGACTGGTTTGAGATCCACAACCCCGACCCGCTCCCGGTAGCCCTGGCAGGATTCAGCGTGAGTGATCATCCGGATAACCCACAGCACCACGCCTTCCCGCCCCTCAGCTTCATCGCCGGAAACGGCTTCCTCAAGCTCATTGCGGACCGCGATGTGTCCGCCGGGCCTGATCATGTCCCCTTCGCCCTCGACGCGGATGAAGACCGTCTTTCACTTTTCGATCCCGATGGCAGGATCATCGACGAGGTCATCTTCGGGCCGCAGGCCTCGGACATCTCACAGGGACGCTGGGACCCTTCCGTCACGGGACTCGGCTACTTCACCCTTCCTACCGGTGGACTCGAGAACAGCCGCGAAGGGCAGCCCGGCATCCCCGGTTTCGACAATGCTCTCGCCCTCCTGCGTCACCTCCGCATTTCAGAGATCATGTACGAGCCCCAGGGCGGCACACCATACGAATTCATCGAACTCAGAAACACCGGACCGGTAATCCTTGATCTCACCGGATTGCGCTTCACCGACGGGATCTCCTTCACCTTCCCCCCCCTGACCCTTGGCCCGGGCGAAGAGGTTCTCGTAGTCGGGAATCTCTCCGCCTTCGAGTCCCGCTACGGAACGGCACTCAACGTGGCCGGAATCTTCGGTGGAAATCTGGACAACGACGGCGAGAGGATTGTCCTCTCCCTGCCCCTTCCTTTTGACGCGGCCGTCCTGCGCTTCGCCTTCGATCCCATCTGGTGGCCCTCCACCGCAGGTGTCGGCCGCTCGCTGGAACTGCGCGAGCCCCTCCCCCTCGCCCGTGACTTCGACTTGAGATCCAGCTGGGAGCCCAGTGACCAGGTGGATGGAACCCCGAACGGGGGTGCCATTCTCATCCCCACCGAATTCCAGGCCTGGCTCGCCTTCTACGGGCTGACTCCTCTTGAGGATGGTGACCACGACAGCCTTGTGGCCCTCATGGAATTCAGCCTCGGCCTGGATCCGCTCCTCGATCTGGGAGTCAATGGTCCCGTCTCCCTCCCGGCGGTCACCCGTTCCAACGAAGATCGCACGATCATCTCCTTCGCTCTTCCCGTAAATGCGACCGCCACCGACGGCTACGGGGCAACTGACATCGTTTACACGGTGGAAACCTCCGGCGATCTCATGAACTGGAACGCCCTGCTCACCAAGACTGATGAGATCTCCTTTACCGGTCCCGGCACTCTGATCGAGAATCCGCCCTTCAATGGACGCGTGCGCGTGAGCATTACTGATGACCAGGCCGACCTCCTTCAACGCTTCATCCGGCTGAAGGTAGACTATGCCCCTTGATCCCTACCGTCGGTTGCGATTCTGGTTGTAGCGCCGGTTCAATTCACGGGCGCGCTCAGCCTGCTTCTTGTTGAACTCCCTTCGCTTCTCCTCCAGCTTGTTGTCGGCCTTGGCCGTGATCCGGCTCGCCTTGTAGACCGTGTCGGCCTCGCCCTTGCCGTAGCGGAGGACTCCCCCGGCAACCGACACCTGCATCCCCGCCTTGAGATCGCCCAAGGTGGCCTTCCTGCCGTTCACCAGTATCCTGGTGAAACTCGTGATCTTGTAGGTTTTCTTGCCCACTGTGACGCTGTCACCTCCCACTTTCCTGATGGTAGGCAACTCGGAGGCCGCTCCCTTGCGGGTCGGGGGCACGATCCTCCGTTTGTTCTTGTTGTCGCCAAAGGATGGGGCCGGAAGGAGAATGGCACCTGCCAGGATCAGCACGAAGGCACGGAAGATCTTCATTTGGATCCTTACTAGCGCCCTCCTGCCCTCCTTTCAACCTCGGATTCCAGAATCCTCCGTAGCCCCACCAGTCATAACCGACTGCAGGCAAATGCCTGAAGGTCCTGGAACGCTGGCACTACGGTCGGGCTGCCGTGATCGCACTGCGGTCTCCCCCGGTCTCAAATTGCTCCACATCTGTAAACCCCACGCCCTCCATGACCTCACGGATTTCAGCGATTCCGTAACAACGTCCCTGCGTAATGGCAACCAGGACGGTCGAATATTCCGCCACCGCACGCGGCCCGCTCTTGTCCTCGTTGAGGAAGGCCTCGTGGGCCACTACCAGTCCACCACTCGGCAGGGAGTTGTATGACTTGCGTAGAAGGGTCTCTACTTCCGGCAGGTCCCAGTCGTGCAGCACGTTTGATAGCAGGTGAACATCATGACCGTCCGGATAGGCATCCCGGAACATGTCACCCTCGACCACTTCAATACGGTGACTCAGCTCTCTCTCTGAGATTGCGCTTTCCGCGATCTTTCCCACCGGGGTTTTTTCGAAAACGGTGGCTCTCAGACCCTCGTTGGCTGCCGCCAGGCAACAGGCATAAATTCCCGACCCCCCTCCGATATCGAGCAATCGAGTTCGCCCTGACAGGTCCAGTCCCCCGGCCAGTTTCTGCCCGAGAAATACACCCCGGCAATCCATCGCAGCAGTGAACATCCGGGCGAATTCCGCTGACTCCATCGCCCCGTGCCAATCTGCTTCCGCCATTTCACTCTCCCAGTTACCCGGCTTGCCCGTTCGCATCACGGTCAACACTTCCTTCACCACCGGGCGATCCTCCAGCGACGCGTAGTAGGGTCCCAGTGCCCAGGGAGAATCACGGCCCAGGTGCTCCCTGCACAGTTCAGTAGCTGAAAACCGATCCCCCCCTCTCTCCACCAGACCATTCGCACAGGCCAGCGTCATGAGCACGTCTGCAGGCCTCTCATAAATCTGACAATGCTCACAGATCTCCTCCAGATTCGCGGGGGATTCCGCCAACCAGCTGAACAGATCGAGGTGCACGATCGCACAGGCCAGGAAGTCCGCCGCATAAATTCCGTCGCGATAACGCAGGAGCGGAGTGGGATCTGACTTGGGTAGCTCAGTGAGATCAAAGGATGCCATCTCGCCGGGGACTAGAGACCAGGGTGCCACTACTTGGCAAGAACTGGCTCCACGGAGTCATCCTGCAAAGCCTGGCCTTCCCCACCGCACCCTCCTGCTGCATGACACAGGGAACCCGTCCATGTATCACCCGGCATGATCGGCAGTTCCCCCGCCTCACTCCCCGGAATCGCCAGCCGAAGCGGCCCTCCGGCGCATTACAACCGGTCCAATGACAGCCCAGAGCAGCGGGGGAAGTCCCGCGCTCAAAACAAGAGCAACCGCAGGATGCTCGTGCCCCCACTGCCCGATTGCCGCGAAGGTGAACCCCAGGGGCAGACATCCGCAGCCCAGCGCCATGAGAAAACGGCGGAAGGGCATCTGCACCAGCCCGGCAATACAGGCAATCACCTCGGGCATGATCGGAAGCCAGCGTGAGAGGGCCACTATCCAACCACCGGCCTTACCCCCGAAAAGCGCTTCGCCCCTGACCAGATCCTCCTTGCCCGCAATCCACTCAGCCGCTGGTCGACCCAGTTTCCAGCAGAGCCAGTAGGCCAGAATTCCGGACAACATCGATCCCGTTACCGCAAACACCCCTCCCAGCCATGGCCCATATACGTAGCCCAGTGCCGACATCACGATCGTTCCCGGGATGGGGAGGACCAGGTCCGAAAGCAGCAGTCCGATTCCACCCAACCAGGCCCAGGGTCTCCCGAGCTCCATCAGCCAGGTGTTCGTCTTCTCCAGGTCGAAACGATCAGCGAACTGGTCACCCCAGAGCACGAAAGGCACCAGCACAAGCACAGCCAGGATCAAGAAGAGCCAGAAAAGACGCACGGAGGAACGCGATTGGTCGCCACCAGCCTAGCGCTATTCCCCGAGGAAGTCACGGATTGCGCTCGCGATCTCTTTTCACCCGGCGATAAACTCCCCTGCAACCGATGTCGAAGCCCAGTCCCGAACCCTTTGAGCTATCCGAACTTCCCGCTCTCGCACGCAGGGTCATCAAGGAGGCCAAGTTCCCCATGCTGGCCAGCATGGATGGCGATCAACCCCGCCTGCGCCCCATCTCCCCCGTGCGCGTGGATGGCTACACCATCTATATAGCCAACCTGCGCAGCTACCACAAGACGGGCGAGATCAAGGCCAACCCCAAAGTGGAGCTATGCTATCTCTCCCCTGATCATGACCAGCTCCGGATCACCGGAGTGGCCCATCCCCTCGGCGAAAGTGAGCAACCCCTTATCAAGGAAATATGGGAAGAGAATCCCCTCCTTCGCCAGTACCTCGGCATGAGTGACAACCCCGAGTTGATCATCTACCGCATCGTGGCTCACCGCGTACGCTTCATGCGCGAATGGGCTCTCAACTATCATGATGTGCCCCTGCCCATGGACGTCGGCTAGGGAAACGGAGGCGGGAGGGAAGACTCTTATACGGGCACCTACACCCGCCCCTGGCTCATGTCCCCGAGCGCAACCAATTTCTCCCGCCTGACCCGCAGGGCTTCCTCGATAACTCCCAGTTCTTCCTCCGTCAGGACCCAGTCCCCACCACCAGCAGTCTGCTCTATCTGTGACGGCTTGCGCACTCCCACGATGGCAGAGGTGACCTCCGCCCGGCGCAGGACCCAGGCCAGGGGCAATTGCGCCATGGGACGTCCCGCTCCCTCCGCAACGGGCCTGATGGCCTCCACCACCTCCAGATTGAGATCCAGTTGCGGCGGCGTGAACTTGGGATCCCGGCTTCGGTGGTCCTTGTCCGGGAGGACCTCCGCCCGTTCCCGGGTGAATGCTCCGGTCAGCAGTCCCTTCATCATCGGACTGTAACACACCACGCCCACCCCCTTCTCTCCACAGTAAGGCAGGAGATCGTCCTCAATCTCCCGGTTCAACATGCTGTAGGGAGGCTGCAGGGAAGCTACCGCGTGGATTGGCTGCAGACGCTCCATCTGCTCCACGCCGTGATTGGACACCCCGACCTCGCGAATCTTGCCCGTCTCCTTCAGTTCGGTCATGGCCGTCCAGGCTTCCTCGATGTCTTCATCGGGATCGGGCCAGTGGATCTGGTAGAGATCGATGCACTCCACGCCCAGTCGGCGCAGGCTGGCCTCGCATTCCGCCACCACACTTTCACCTTTCAGCCGCCCCATGACCGTCCCGTCCTCCCGCATGAGGCGTCCGCACTTGGTTGCCACGAGGGGACGGTCCGATCCCGGAATCTCCCGCAGGGCCTTCCCCACCAGTTCTTCACTGGCCCCATCCCCGTAAATCGCCGCGGTATCGATCCAGTTCACCCCCAGTTCCACCCCCTTCAGGATGCCCTCGATCGCTTCCTGCTCGTCCTGGTCACCCCACCCGAAGGCCCAGTCGCCCCCTCCGATGGCCCACGTCCCGATCCCGATCGTGGTCAACTCCAGTTCGCTGTTGCCCAGACGTCGTTTCTGCATGCTGTGAAAGAACTGTCCCGGGTCCGTCCTGTCAACGATTTCACTTTTCTCTTCTCCCAGGTGCCATCTCTCAGATCCCGGCGACCTGAAATTCGATCTTGGACTATCACCGGAGAAGGGGACAAGATCGATCATGATCACCTTCTTCACCCATCCAGCCTACAATGAGCACAGGATGCACGAAGGTCATCCCGAACGGCCTGAGCGCACCCAGTCGATCCTGGCTCACCTCAGGGAAACCGGACAACTGGCTCAGTTCAATCAGCGTCAACCCGGGGCGGTAAGCGAAGAGGCCCTCAAGCGCGTCCACGAACCGCTCTATCTCAAGAAGCTCGCGACAAGTGCTCCCGTCTCCGGACTCGTCATGATCGATCCCGACACCCATCTCGCACCCGGCTCTCTTCCTGCCGCCCGCCTGGCCGCCGGTGCCCTGGAGGAGGCAGTCGATCTCGTCCTATCCGGGAAAAGCAAACGCGTCTTCTCCTGTGCCCGGCCTCCCGGCCACCACGCCGAACACGACGCCGGGATGGGCTTCTGCTTTTACAACAACGTGGCGGTGGGTGCCGCTGCCGCGCTCGCGCACGAGGGCATCGACCGGGTGGCGGTCCTCGACTTCGACGTTCATCACGGAAACGGGACCGTGGACATCTTCAAGGACAAGCCCGAGGTTCTCGTTGCCTCCAGTTTCCAGCACCCCCACTACCCCCACCGCTACTACGACCTCAAGCGCCCGAATATCGTCAACACCCCGCTGGTGGCCGGCACGGATGGCCTGGGGTTCCGCAAGGCCATCGAGCGCGATTGGCTGCCCGCCCTCGAGAAATTCAAACCCCAGCTCATCTTCATCTCCGCCGGATTCGACGCCCACACCGCCGACCCCCTCGGCGACATCCATCTCAAGGAGGCGGATTTTGCCTGGGTGACCAATCTGATCGTGGCGGCCGCCCGGCAACACTGCGGGGGACGCATCATTTCCACCCTGGAGGGTGGCTACAACCTCGAGGCGCTGGCCAAGTCGGTGGCCGCCCATCTGCAGGCCCTCGCCTCCTGAGGAGACCCTCACTTCCTGGCCCGCCGGATCCTGGATCGATCGCCGCTTCCGTCCACCCGTGGTGAGGCAAGGTCGTCCCGCCCCACTCGTCCGGGTGCTCTGCCCCGCTATCCTACTCCTCTCCGTCTCCTATGGGATCGCCCTCCGGCAGCGGATCAGGCTGCACCTGCTTCAAGTACTTGAACAGGTCACTATCGGTAGACAGGACCACCGTGCTTTTTCCCCCGATGATCAACGGGTAAAGTTCCATCGTCCGGGAGAACTCATAAAACTCTGCGGCCTGTGGACTCTGGTTGTAGGCGGCGGCGTAAATCCCGGTCGCCTCGCCGTCCGCTTCCCCCTTGATCTCCTGGACCTTCCGGTAGGCCTCCGATTCAATCACATTAAGATCCTTCTCCATCTGCCCGGTGATCTTGGCCGCCTCCCCGGCACCCTCCGAGCGGAACCGCTCCGCGATCTGTTTCCGCTCTGACATCATCCGCTGATAGATCTGTCTCTCCACGCTTTGATTATAGTTCACCCGCTTGAAACGGACATCCAGCAACTCAATCCCAAACTCCTCCAACTTCACACGGCTCTCTTCTAAGATATCCGTTTCCAGAGCTGTGCGTCCACGGGAGATCTCGGGCAGGACCCCTACCACCCCGCCCAGATCGGCCTTCGCCAGCTCATCAACCTGGATCGGATCGCGATCCTTGGTCGTCCGAATCACTTCAATCAGCTCATGCTTGGCAATGGTATTCCGTGTTTCCGAACCGAGAATATCGTCCAGGCGGGACTGGGCACTGCGCTCATCCCTGAGGCGTTGAAAATACTTGAGAGGATCCGTGATCTGCCATCGCCCGAAGGTGTCGACCATGATCAGGGTCTTCTCCTTGGTAGGCATCTGGTCGCGCGGTCCATCCCATTCAAGAATCCTTTTTTCGATGATGTTGATCTTCTGGATGAAAGGCACCTTGAAATGGAGACCCGCTTCCGTGACAGGGTGACCTTTCGGGTCCCCGAACTGGGTGATGATCACCTGCTCGCGCATGTTCACCGTGTAAGCCGCACTGCTGAGCACCACAATCCCCGCCATGACCAGGATCGCGGTAAGACACCCTGAAAATACCTTCTTGTTCATCGTTGGACTCCTCCCTGGTTCAACTGCAGCAGAGGAAGGATCTGCTGCCCTGCCTCATCCATGATAATCTTCCGCTCCAGCAGCGGCATCACCTCCTGCATCGTCTCCAGATACATGCGCCGTCGCGTAACCTCCGGGGCCTCCTGGTAGGCTTTCAAGAGAGCTTCAAACCGGGTCGCGTCTCCCTCTGCCTCATTGACCCGCTTGGTGGCGTAACCCTCGGCCACACTGACCGCTCTTTCTGCCTCTCCCCTCGCCTTCGGGATTTTCTTGTTATACTCCCCGTTGGCAACATTGACGGCGGTGGCACGTTCCTGTTCCGCCCGGTTGACCTCATTGAAGGATTCTTCCACCTCCAGCGGGGGTTTGACGTTCTTGAGCTGGACCTGGTCGATACTGATACCCATTTCGTACTTGTTGACCAGACTCTGCAGTTTCCGAAAGCTTTCACTTTCAATCTCCTGACGTCCAATCGTGATAACTTCATCCACCGTCCGGTCCCCCACCACTTCACGCATCACGGACTCGGATGCATGTCGCAGGGTATCATCCGCATTACGCACGTTGAAGAGGTACTCCTTTGGTTTCCCAATACGATACTGCACCACCCATTCAACGCGTGCGGCATTCAGATCACCGGTCACCATCTTCTTCTCCTGCTCCTGGTCCGACTCCCCCGAATACTGGTTGAGATTGGTGTTTCCCCTCGTTCCAAATCCGAATTCCTGCTTCATCTGGCGCAGGACTTCCACCTTCTCCACCCTGTCGATGAAGAACGGCAGTTTGAAATGAAGCCCTGGAGATTCTGTTTTTTCATACCTCCCGAAGCGCAGGACCACACCTTCCTCATCTGCCTTCACCGTATAAAAAGAGGTCAGTAATCCAACTGCGATGAACACGACCACAATTCCCGTCACCACAAAGCGCGCCTTGATCTCAGGGAAATCCAGCTGAACCTTTTTCCCTCCGATGTCGATCTCTAACATGATCGGGAGAATACAGCCTCAGCATCTTGCAGCCACTATAAAAATCAGCGATTTAGGTAACAAGAGATGGCGATAGCCGTGGTCAGAAGATCTCACCTCTGGAGATCGTCCTCGCCAAGCTCCCTTCAATCCCGTTTCCCACCCTCTGTTTTCGCCTTTCCAGCTCCCGGGTCCGCTTCTCCACCCGGATCCTTCTTGCTGCCCTCTCCCTCTCCGGCCTGCAAGCTCCCCTGCTGTCCCGCGACACATCTCGCAAAACCCTTCATCACGATAGCAGCTGCCTCTGGTCCACAGGAGTTTGCCTCTCCGTACTGCGACTTCTTCCTGCCATAAGCAAACGGCTTCCTGGCATCCCACTGCCGCTTCGGAATAAGGTAACCCACCTCGTCATTGGCCAACCCGAAGAGCATCCACTTTTTTTCA
>Ga0310342_100001166_pt1 | contig 16029 bp, 13 predicted proteins | sample S15DNA20500_MG_FD_206155 | JGI IMG/M metagenome (GOLD analysis project Ga0310342, IMG submission 206155) | Marine microbial communities from station ALOHA, North Pacific Subtropical Gyre - S1503-DNA-20-500_MG | ecosystem: Environmental > Aquatic > Marine > Oceanic | place: Pacific Ocean: North... | reverse complement strand
GGTCGAGGTCCTCGAACAAGATGAAGTAGTCCGTGTCGAAGCCGCCGACAGAGGCCACGGCCTCCGAGTCGGCGAGGAGGACGAGCGAGATGACGCAGTCGACGTCACGCGCGCCGTCCCCGAAGGCGTCGGCGAGCGGCCGGTAGAAGTTGTCGAGGGAGATGAGCCCCAGACAGTGCGGCGAGCCGCCGTCGTAGTGCACGGTGTCTGGGTCGCCGTCGAGGACGCTGCGCGGTTGCACGAGCGCCACCCCGTCATCGACCGCGGCCAAGAGGACGCGGAGCGTCTCAGGTGGACAGACGACGTCGTTGTCGACGAGGAGCACCCAGCGGTTCGCTGCTGCCTCGAGTCCGATGTTTCGCGCGGCGGCCGGACCGAGGTTCCCGCCCGTCTCGATGACGGTGACGGAAGGAAGGAGCTCGCGCGCTCGCGCGACGCTGTCGTCGGTCGAGGCGTTGTCGACGAGGATCACCTCCGTCACGTCGCCCTCGAGCGCAGCGATCGCGGGCAGGGTGTGGGCGAGGTGCTCGGAGCCCTCGTAGTTGACGACGACGACCGAGACGGGAGTCTTCGGCGTGAGCCCGGAGCCGTCGTGGTTGTTCTCGTCGCTCATCACTCGAGGGGGAGCTCGAAGTCGCCGTGGCGGACAGGCCGTCGGTGGCGAAGGCAATAAGGCAAGTTCCAGAAGACGCTCGCGCACGCTTTGAGGAGCACCCACCACGCGCCGGGCGTCTCGCGCAACGAGCGACCGATGCCGATGGTGCCCGTCGCATCGGTGATCTCGCCTGCTTCCTCCACCGCGCTGGGTCGCAGCACGACCCCCTTCAGTACGAGCCACGGGAGCTTGATGAGGGCGCCGAGCGGCGCGTACTTCAACATCGTTAGCCCGGCGTTGCGGGCGTGGTAGTAGAGACTGCGCTTGCCCTGCTTGATCCCGAACGGCGTCTCGTGGAACACCTCGACCCCGGGGTATTGCAGGACCCGATAGCCGGCGTTCAGGAGCCTGCAGGTGAGGTCACGCTCGTTGCCATAGATGAACAGCCGCTCATCGTAGTAGCCCACCTCGGACAACGGCTCACGGCGAGCGAGCGAGGCGCAGCCGCGGAAGGTGCTCATGTAGCGCTCGCTGTTCACGGCCGGGGAGTCGCGATAGCTCTCCGGCATCCCCGGCTCGACGACCTTGGTCGAGAGCACAGCGGTCGTCTCCGGCTCCTCGATCAGGCGTGCAGTGGCGCCCGCCAACCAGTCGGGCGGGAGCACGACGTCGTCGTCGAGGATCGCGATCCAAGGCGTCTCGGCTTGGGCGAACCCGACGTTGAAGGTCTCGCAGGCGCCGTAGCGCGAGTGAGGCATCTCCACCAAGTGCGCAGCGGGGAACTCCGCGCGGATCATGTCCGCCGTCCCGTCGGTCGACGCGTTGTCCACGACCACCACGCGCGCGAAGGGGCGCGTTTGGCGGAAGAGCCCCTCGAGATTGCGTCGCACGCTCTCGAGCTTGTTCCAAGTGGAGATGACCGCGGTCGCAGCGGGGTGGCCGTCCTCGATCGCGGGCGCGAGCTGGTCCGCTCGCCGCGCGAAGCTCGCCAGCTCCCGCGCACCGACATCACTGAAGGCCTCGCAGGCCTCCACCTTCGGGTCGTCGATGTTGATCGTGGCGGCGCGACCGAGCGCCTCCGCCTTCTCCACGAGCCCAGTCGCGAGGGACTGGCTCGCGTGCGCCTCGAGCGCCGCGCGCTTGACCTCACGCCAGCGCGTGATGTCGAACAGCACGCCGCGCGGCGCAGGCTGGTTCACGCCGAACAAGAGGCACCGGAACGTTGACGAAGCCGCGACCTCGACGAGCGCGCGCAGCGTCGCCCGGTGATCGGGGTGATGTTCGAGGGGTGAGGGCGCGTACACCAACTCAGGCGCGTACTCGCTCACCTCGCGCGAAACGCAACCTGCGAGCTCCTCCTCTTCCGCCAGGCCGCCGTCCAAGAAGCCATGCACTCGCGGTGCGTCGAGTCCTAGAGTGCGCGCAGCTCGGACCGCCTCGTCCTCGCGCGGGCTCCCTGCGCCGGTGAGGAACACGACGCGCACCTCGTCGCCACGGGCGGCGTGAAAAGCCAGCATCCCACCACAGCCGAGCACCTCGTCGTCGGGGTGTGGCGCGAGGACCAAGACCCGACGCGGGAGCGACTCAGGGTCGACGAGCGGCGGGAAGTCCTTCCATGCCGTGGGCGCAGCGGTCACAGCCGCGCGCTGAGACTGATCGTTCGGGGTGGGGTCCAAGGGATCACGAGGCGCGCCGCTCTGCCCTCGCGATGAGCGCGGTGTACCGGCGCTCGAGTTCGCGCGCAGTGTGAGCGGCGGTCGGGAGCCAGTCGGGCAAGACGGCGCGCGCATCCTGCAAGAGCCCCTCGTCCTCCACAAGCCCGCGGAGGCACTCGGTCCAGGCATCGACGTCACCGGCAGGAAGAACGCGGCCGGGAAAGCGCCCACCGTGCCCAGCACTGACCAAGCGCTCAGGGAGGGCCCCGGCGTCGGAGACGAGCGTCGGAAGGCCCAATGCGAGGGCCTCGTCCACGACGAGACCGTAGCTCTCGGCCGCGAGCGACGGGAAGGCGGCCACATCGGCTCCCTCCGCGATTTGGATCAACTCTTCGGGGTGGTAGGCCTCGTTGAGCTCGAGGTCCAAGCGCCCTGCGGCTCTGCGCAGCTCGGCGTCCAGGCCCAACTCCACCTCGCGACCGCAGAGGACGAGCCTCACGCTGTCCTTGGGCAGGGCTGCGGCGGAACGGACAAGGTCGAGGCAGCCCTTCACGCGGGCGCGGTTGCCGAAGTGGAGGATGGTGAGCGGTCCCTCTCTGTGGGAGGGCGAACGGTTCGCGTACGCCCGGGCGAACGAGAGCTCCTCCCCCACGGCGACGGAGAGGCCTCTCGTGGAGAGATCCTCACACAGCCCGTGCGGCAGGAGGTGAACACCCTCTTCGGGTAGACGCACTTGCTGAGCCAGACTCTCGGAGAGCCATCTGCTCGGGACGTAGACCTCGCTGGCCGCCGCGAGATCGGCCTCGAAGGCCGCGCGCCGGTCCTGGAGACGTCGCAGCACCTCATCGCGTCCCCACCCTCCCAGGTCTGGCTGGAGGCAAGAGACGCACCCGTCCAACTGACGGTCCGTGGGACATGTGGCGCCGTGCGCCGGCGCGCGGAATGTCCGCGGGCAGGCGACGAAGTGATCGTGCAAGGTGAGGACGACCGGCGCGCGCTCCGAGAGGCGTCGGACGAGGTCGCTCGAGAACGGACCGTGGTGGTGGACGTGAACGATGTCCACATCTCCGACGGCGACGTCGACACGCTTGGAGAGGCCTGGCCTGGCGTGCTCCGTAGCAGCGCGCTCGCCCTGGTGGCGTGGGACACGGACAGTGAGGAGTCCCTCCACGACCCCGGTGTTCGTCTCTTCGAGAGAGCGATCATCATCCGTAGCAGCGACGAGGCGCACGGTGTGTCCGAGGCGCGCGAGCTCGCGCGCTTGGGCGAGGGCCACGCGCTCCGTGCCACCGAGGAACTCCGGCGGGAGGAACGGAGAGACGATGGCGATCTTCATGCGGCCTCTCCTTGGAGGGCGGCGAGGAGCTCGGAGTCGGCTTCGTCTGGATCGCCGAGTTCACAGAAGGCCTCGGCGCGAGGGATCTCCCCCACAACGATCGTGGCCGGAAGCAGGTGTGCACGACGCGACGCGTTGGCGCGCGCGAGCCCGTACAGGTCGGTGTGAGCCAGCTGGCTCCTGTGCTCACTCACGGCAGCGCGCTTGCAGTCCCAGACATCGCTGATGTCCACCAGCCAGCGCGGTTCGAGCGGTGTCCAAACTTCGTAGCCGAGGGCGAGGCCCTCGTACGCAGACAGGGCCAGACCGAGGCGGGCAAGCCTCGCGGCCTGGAAGTGGTCTGCGTGCTCCTCCCCGATCCACGGTGCGTACACGAGGTCGGGCCTCGTGCTGGCGATGCGCATCGCGAGGCGCAGCGTGAGAGCGCCGAGGACGTCAGCGTCCGGCGCGTGCCCTTCGGGCAACTCCCAGAACTCGTAGCTAGAGACGCCGAGGATCGCCAACCCGGCGATCGCCTCTTCGCGGCGCTGGCTAACGAGCTCGATGTCGATGCTGCCGTCGGCTGTACCGCGCGCTCCGTCCGTCAGGACGACAACCTCCACCTCATCACCACGGGCGATGTGGCGCGCGAGGGTTCCGCCGCAGCCGAGCACCTCATCGTCGGCGTGCGGCGCGATCACCAGCACCCGCCCTCGCGGGAACTCAGCGAAGTCGTTGCGCGTCATGCGGCCCTCACACTTTCCAGGATCGGATCGGGCCAGAGCACCTGCTCGTCGGCGCCACCGAGCGAGACGGGCTCCGTTCGCGCCGCCTGTGTCTTCTCGAACGACCAAGCGCCGAGGTGCCGGCCGGTGCGCGCGCAAGCAGCGCGGACGTACCACTTGCCGGGGAAGAGCCAACCCCAGAGGGCGTCGTCCAAGCGCCACTCCCCGCCAGCGGTGACGGCGCCCGCGGCGAGCGGGAAAAAGGGACAGGCCGAGACCTCGATCAACACCTCGTCGAGGGGCTCGAACGAGAAGCTCGGGGGCTCCTCTACATCTCCGAGGGCCTCGATCTTGAACGGCAACTCTATCTCTGTGCGCGCGAGGAGCGCCTCCGTCTCCTGGAGCGCGGCGCTCGAGCACGCGTCCCCGTGGCGCTCGTGGAAGAGCGCGCGACCGATGGCGGCGCGTCGAGCGGGCTCGCCGGCGAACTCCTCCCCGCTCCCCGCTGAGCGGGACCAGTGGTGGAGGACGCGTGAGCTCGGGACGACCTTTGAGGTCAGCCCCAAGTTGCGCAGATCCTGCGCGAGCTGAGCGTCCTCGTAGTAGAGCGGGTAGGCGCCGTCGAGCGGCGAGCCGAGCGCCTCGATCGTCTCCCGACGCATCACGACACAAGCTCCGGAGAGCATCGGGACGACGCGCGGCTCCTCGCTCTTGTAGAAGGCTGCCGCGCTCCGTGCGCGGCGAGCGAGGCGGGCGCGTAGGTTGATCGAATCGAAGCGCGCTTGCAGCGCAGCGACCTCGTCAGCCACGAACGGGAGGTCGAGGCGCGGATGGTGGAGGGCTCCTTCCTCGTCCACCGACATACGCGGTCCCACGGCGCCGCACCCAGGATCACTCTCTAACTCCTCCAAGAGCGGGGAGATCGAACCCGCGGTGAAGTGTAGGTCCGGGTTCAATAACGCCACGGCCCCGTGCCCTGTCTTCGGCTCGCTCTCTCCATCGAGCGCCTGCCTATACCCAACGATCATGCCCTTCGCATAGCCAAGGTTCTCCCTTGAGCGAACGACCTCTGTCCCTTCAGCTTCGATCGCCATGAGCCAGGGCTCCTCGGACGGACCCGATGCCGTGTCCACGACGATGACCTCGAGGTCGCAAGCGTCACGGCCCTCGAGCGCCCAAGCGCGTCGGAGGCTCTGGATACACCGCGCACAGAACGCGCCAGAGCGGTGATTGACGACGACGGCCAGGAGCTGCTTCACGAGACCACCTCCAGGGGTCGAGAGACCGCCCAGGGGTTCGGATCGGTCGCCAGCTCCTCGAAGCGCCAGGAGTGATCGAGACGCACCAGGCCCACCTCTTGACCGTCGCCGCGCACCACGAGGTCGTGGTCGAGGGCGGTCTCCTGGTAGCGGAAGACGCCCGCGTCGTCGAAGAGCCAGAGCTTCACGAGGAAGGTGCCCGCGAGCAGTGAGAGGCGCGGGAGCTGCAGACAGCAGACCCCGCCTGAGCCGGCGAGACGCACGCCGTCGTGGTGGGTCGCGACGCCGGCGCACAGGGTCTGGTCGCCGCGCACGAAGCCGATCCCGAGTTGGATCGGGTGCTGCGCTGGGTCGGGATTCTCCCAGGTGACGCGGACCTCGACGTCCTCGCCCGTCTGGACAGTGCGCGCCGGGAGTCCGCTGTGGGTGAGCACGACCTCAGCTGAGGTGATGCGGGGCCACTCGGCCCGGGGCGCCGCTGCTCCTTCGACGCGCAGGCGCTCCTCGTTCGCTCGTTGGCTCGCAGCGTAGGCGTGGGTGACCTCACAGGAGTCGCCGATGGCTGCGACTTGACCGCCCTGCAACCAGATCGCCTCGTCGCACATCTGCCGCACGTCGTAGAGCGCGTGACTGCATAGGACGAGGGTTCCACCGCCCGCGCGAAAGGCTGAGAGGCGATCGACGCACTTCTTTTGGAACGCGAGATCCCCCACCGCGAAGACCTCATCGAGGAGGAGCACCTCCGGCTCGACAGACATCGCTGCCGCGAACCCGAGCCTCATCGCCATCCCAGTGGAGAAGGTCCCCACAGGTTCATCTGCGACCTCAGTGAGCTCGGCGAACTCGAGGGCTGCCTCGACGCGTGAGCGCGCCTGACGCGTACTGAGGCCGAGGAGCACAGCGTTCTGGAAGGCGTTCTCTCGTGCGCTGAAGCCCGGGTGGAAGCCCGCGCCCAGCTCGAGCAGAGACGCGACCCGACCGCTCGTGCGATACCGACCTGCGGTCGGCGCTGTCGTGCTGGAGAGCAGCTTCAAGAGCGTGGACTTTCCGGCCCCGTTCAAACCGACGAGCCCGAGGGACCCGCCGCGCGGGAGCTGGAACGAGACCCCCTCGAGGGCTCGCATGTCACGGTGACCCACGCATCGTCCCCTCGTCAGCACCTCCAGGGCGCGGGACCAGGGCCCAGCCCAGCGCCGGTAGGTCTTGCCGAGGTCTTGGACCTCGATCGCATACCGCGCAGAGTTCACGCCGCCACCTCATCGGAGAGGCTGCCGCGCATCGTGCGCGCCGAGGCCAGGCCTATGAAGAGGGCGCCGATGGCCCAGGGGGCGAAGCGGACGAGGTCCGCCCCGAGCTCGGCACGCGCGAAGGGCGCAGCGCTCTCGCCGAGGAGGGTCCAGCGCCAAGCCTCGACGAGGCTGTGCATCGGGTTGGCCTCGATCCACCCGAGCCACGGCTCGATCGCTGGGAGCGCTGCAGGGTCGGCCACCCAGAAGATCGGCGTGGCGAACATCCAGACCGTGAGGGCCACACCCACGAGGCCCGCTGTGTCACGCAGGACGACCTGCGCGCACGCCAACGTGAGGGCGACGCCAAGCATCCAAGCGAAGTGCAGCGCGATGAGTGCGCCGAAGTAAGCGAGGTGCACGAGCGAGGGGTGCGTGCCTGCGACGAACCACGCGACGCAGCAGAAGACGCTCGCGCCCACGGCCAGGGTAGCGCCACTCGTGAGCACGGGCTGCAGCACGAGCAGGTCGGCGGGGAACGAAGACCTCTGCACCAGGTTGCGGTGCTCGAGGAAGGCTGTCGATGCGCGGGAGACGCACTCGGCGAAGGAGGACCACACGAGCACCCCGGCGAATATCCACACGGCGCCCAGCGCGGGCCCAGCGCCGGGGGCGGCGGGGCGCAGCCCAAACAACTCACTGAAGACGAAGGCGTAGACGCAGAACAAGGCCAGCGGCTGGACGAAGGGCCAAAGGGGTCCGAGCGCCGTCCCAAGGAAGCGCGCGCGCCACTCGCGGCGGAACCAGGTGTGCACGAGGTCACGGTGCTGCACAGCTCTGCGTGGATAGCGCCAGAGCTCAGCGATGAGGTCGGTAGGACCGGGTCGATCGGGACCGATCCAACCTCCCGGAGATGAGGGGACGTGGTGGGGCATAACGGTGCGCCCCCTTCAGGGAGAGGGGGCCTCAACCGCTTGATTCGGTGCTTTGCACCCCCTCGATTGAGGCGCACCACCAAAATCCGACTTCCAAAACCACCCAGCGTCGTCCCCGATTGGCCTGTTTGGACTCAAACACCTTTATGACAAAGGTTTATGACGCATCTAACGCCCCGCGTTCCGAGGGCCTTCGGGGCCCTCTCCGACCCTCCTTTTGGCCGCCCTGAGAGTCGTCCTCAGCGAGCGCTGCCGTACTGCAGACTGCCCTTGATGACCTGGAGCAGGAAGCGCGCGCGCTCTTCGGAGTCTCGCGCCTCCTCCCAGTCCGCGTACTGCATGTTGAGCGGGCGCGCGAGGTTCTTGTTCACCTCACGCTCGACGCGGACCTCGAGGACGATTCCCCCTGTGTCGGCCGGGGAGAACTTCACCCACGCCCGCTCTCGGAACCCCTGACCACTGAACGGCGCGAGCTCTGTGCGCCACCCCGACCTCACCGTGCGAGTCGCCGGATCGAACCCGGGCGCGACCTGGGGGAAGCCCTCGCGCTCGAACGCGTTGCGGGTCACATCCCAGAGGACACGCCGACTCACGGTGGGTGCATCCCCTTCAACCCATCTCGACTCAGGCGCGGATCTGCACGAGGTACCGGCGATGAGGAGCGCGGTCGAGACCGCCACAGCAAATTTGGAAATAGTCATGAGATCGACTCCGATGGCTCCCGGTGTTCACGGTCCTTGTCACGCAGCACGATGCGCACAGGAACGCCCTCGAACGGGAGCTCCTCGCGCAGGCGGTTCGACAGGTATCGCAGGTAGTCCTTGGTGAACAAGCGCTTGTTGTTTACGAACAGAACGAAGGTCGGTGGCCCGACCTCCGCTTGTGTCGCGTAGTGGATCTTCGCCCGATATCCCTTCGAGTTCGGTGCTCGGGCGGTGAGCGCGCGCTTGAGCACGCGGTTCAGTTCGCCCGTCGTCACGCGCCTTTGTCCCTGCTCGTACAGCCGCTCGGCGTGCTCGATCAGATGATCGACCCCGCGCCCCTCCTTGGCCGAGAGCTTCACGAACGGCGCCCAGGAGAGCCCGCGGAGCTGGATGTCGAGCTCACTCCGAAACTCCTTGACGGTCATCTCTGAGAGGTCCCACTTGTTCGCCGCGAGCACCACCGGCAAGTGGTGATCCATCACGTACCGCGCGAGCTTCTTCTCGATCGCGGAGATGGGCTCCGTCATATCGAACATGATCACGACCACGTCGGCGCGACGGATCGCACGGTAGCTGCGCGTGTCCGAGTAGAACTCGATCGCGTCCGCGATGCTCTTCTTCTTGCGCACTCCGGCAGTGTCGATCGCGATGAACCGCTTGCCGTCACGTTCGAACACGACGTCCACTGAGTCGCGCGTCGTCCCCGGAATCTCCGAGACGATCATGCGCTCCTCGCGCGCGAGCTTGTTGATGAGCGTCGACTTCCCCGCGTTCCGGCGTCCGACAACGGCGAGCTTCATGGACGAACGCTCTTCCAGGGCGGGCTTCTCGAGGAATCGGTCCGGTCCGAGCAGCTCGGCCACGCGCTCGTAGACCTCCGTGAGCCCTTGGGCGTTCTGGGCGCTGATCACGAAGGGCCCCTCCCCCACACCGAGGCGAAGGAACTCGTCGGTGCCCCATTTTAACTCCTCGCTCTCGACCTTGTTCACGCACAACAAAACGGGCAGCTCAGAGCCGCGCAGCGAGTCCGCGACGTGACGGTCGAGTGGTGTCAGCCCTTCGCGTCCGTCGACGAGGAACACGACGAGATCGGCGCTCTTAATGGCGGTCGAGACCTGCTCCTCCACGTGCGGTCCGAGGTCGTCGCGGTCGACGATCCCCACCCCGCCCGTGTCGATGACCTCGACCCAGCGCTCATCAGTTCCCGAGAACAGCCGCGCCTGCACGGCGATTCTGTCGCGCGTCACCCCCGCCGTCGGTTCGACGATCGACACGCGGCTCCCGCACATGCGGTTGAGCAGCGTCGACTTACCGACGTTGGGGCGTCCGACGAGGCAGACGCGGGCCAGGCGCTTGTTGGAGTCCATCATGGATGCCGAGAAGGGTACGCGAAGAGGCTCACGAGGGCCTCAGGGGAGCCCCCAGGCGCGGTGGAGCTGTCCCAGGACGCGCGCGCGCAATCCCACGGCTTCGGCAGCCGTGGCGAGCTCGGAGAGCGTCTCAGAAGCAGGCGCTGCGATTCCTTTGACGGGTGTTGCGGGTTGGAGGAACAAGACCAGTTCCGGCGCACACTCTGCGACGTCAGCCAGAATCTCCGCGTAGGCGTGCGCTGCGCGCCCTCCGGCCACGACGAGCTTGCAGCAGGCATCGCGACCACAGATGGACTCGAGGAAGGACCGTCGGGCTGTCCGCCACTCCTCGTGGGTGGTGGGACAGGGCTCCGACTCGGAGAACCCCACGAACTCCGGCGGTCCCATGTCTTCCGGGAGTTTGAGGTCTGCGCTCACGTGATCGCAGGCGTCGAGGACAACGCCCAGGCTCCTCGGATGAGCGCCCGCCGTCTCGAGGTGCACGCGTCGCCTGCCGAGCAAGGGACGCAGCTCCAAGAGAAACTCCGGCCAGATCAAGGGCTCACCGCCAGTCACACTCACCGTCATGCGCCCCGTGGGGTCTACCTCGTCAATCCAGCCAGCGACCTCCGCCGGAGTGACCCACGCAGACTCCTGGCGGACGCCCTCGCGCGTGCGCACCCGGGCTGTGGCTCGGTCGGACGTCTCCCAGGACGCGGGCGTGTCACACCAAGCACAGCGCAAGGGACAGCCGGCCAAGCGCAGGAAAACCTGCGGACTCCCCGCATACAGCCCCTCTCCTTGGAACGAGGCGAAGACCTCGAAGACGGGAGCAGTCGAACTCGGTGTGATTTGGAGAGACATGCGGTTGACGTCGCACTGGGCGACAATGAGCGCGGACCCCCAAGGCGCTCCTGGGAGTCCGCTCATGGGGCGCGAACCGCGCCCTCGTGGTCAGCGCGTCTACTCGGAGTCTTCGGCTTCGCCTTCGCCTTCCGCGGCCTCGCCCAAGAGCTCCTCTTCGGTCTCTTCCTTCTTCTTCTTCTTGACGCGGAACTTCGTACGGACCTTCGGGAGTCCGAACGGGGACTCGGAGTCGGGGTCGAAGCGCTCGTCTTTCTGCAACTTCTCGATCCTCTCGAGGCGGCTCAGGACGCTGCGTTCACCGACGAGGGAGTCGGCACCGTGGAGACTGGAGTGAATGCTCATGGGAGTGTGTGGGTTCGTGATGTTCGAGGTGTCCCCGAGAGTCCGGGGCGTGTTCTGGCTCGTACACTCAGGCGCGGTCAGCGCTGGATCAGGTCGTCGATGTTGTAGACGAAGGTGCTGGCGAACTCGCCATCCTTGCTATTGGGCGGTGGGCCGGGAAGAGTCCGCAGCTCACGCTGAATTCTCAAGAGTTCAGGGTCGCTCGTCGAGGACGCCGCGCCCACGCAAACAAATACGTAGCTGCCCTTCACGATGGGGGTGACCACCGGGAAGCCCCACTCTGCGAGGTACTGCGTCGTATTGAGGGCCATCCTCCGTCCTTCCTCGTCACTGTTGTAGTAGACGACCCGGAGCGTGACGCTGTTCGCCGTGTCCATGAAGTCCTGAGTGTGCTGCTCTAGCAGGCTCAACGAGACCAGAGTTTCTCCACCCAAGTCCGGCTGGGGTTCGGGGTCCACGATAGCTGCGATTCGGGATCCACTATCGGTGGCATGAGAGGGGAGCTCGTCTCCCATCGTGGGTGTCTGATCTCCTGCGTCCGCAGACGACAGGGGCGCGACGACCTCCGCTGTAGACGACGTCGTCCCCTCGGCTGCCCGGACCGTGGTGCTCACGGACCAGCGCCCGAGGAAGAATGCGCCGATGACCAGGACGCAGAGGATGCCCGCGAAGAGCTCCGGGGCGACATCCGGGAGACCACTCTTGGCTCGTCGCCGCACAGCGGGCCCTGATGTGGGTCCTTCAGTGGGCCCTGAAGTGGGCGTGTGTGACTCCTCCACGCTCGGGGAGGGGTCCACTTCCGACGAGGCTTGGAAGGCCTCCAGCATGTTCTTCTGTCGGGGTGTCACTCTAATCTCCGCATGTCACTGCGTTGCGATGGGTGGGAGGTAGCTCCCGTGGCGGTTAGGCTGCATCTGACTGGGCCAAGGAGCCCAGACCGAGTGCTCGAGTTGTCCAAAGAGATCACTAGTCCCTTGAGGTCCCAGCGCCCCCTTCTGACGTCGATGATACGGCGAAAGGGGCGGAGAATCCTAGTAGCACTCCCCAGAAGGGTCAACGCGTCGAGTCTCGGCCTTGTGTTCGGGTGTCTCCTCACGGTCGCCTGCACACCCAGAACAGCCCCTCAGCCCTCCTTCAACGACGAAGCGGGTGCCCGCGGGCTCTCGCATGTGAACCGCTCGGGCGAGGCATCCAAGCACGCCATCCTCGAGGCCAACGGAGCCGGAGTCGCCCTGATCGACCTCGGGACAGACGACGATCTCGACGCCGTCTTCGCCCAGGGCTGCCTCTCCATCGACGAGCTGCTCACCGGCGGCGGAGTGGATCTCGCTGTGTTCACCAACTCCAGCGGCTCCTTCACCGAGGTCCCGGGCCCCGGATTGAGCGGCTGGTGGACGGGGCTCGCGACCGGCGACCTCGATTCGGACGGCGACACGGACCTCGTGGCGGCGGGCTACGGCAGCCTGCGCGCCGTGCTCCAGGGACCTGACGGCGAGCTCATCGCCGGAGACGAGCTCCTCCCACCCGACGAACAGATCGCCGCCGGAGGCGCACCCTCTTGGTGCACGAGCCTCGCGACGTTCGACGCTGACCGCGACGGGCACCTCGACCTCTACGTCGGTCGCTACCTCGACCTCGACCCGAACGCGATCCCCACAGGCGCGCTCGGTGAGGGAGCGCTCGCCGTCCCCTGTCGTTGGAAGGGACTCGAGGTCTACTGCGGACCGCGCGGGCTCCCGGCCCAGCGTGACATGCTCCTCATGGGCAACGGCGACGGCACCTTCCGCGACGAGTCCTGGCGCCTCTTCAACGAGGAGGCCGGCTACACCCTGAGCGTCCTCCCCTTCGACGCCGACGGTGACGGCGACACCGACGTCGCGGTCGCCTGCGACTCCTCTCCCAATCGCCTGTGGATCTCGGACGGCGCCGGCGGCTTCTCCGACTTCGCCTACGAGGCGGGCTTCGCGCTCAGCATGGACGGCCGCCCCGAGGCTGGGATGGGGCTCGCCGCTGGGGACGTCGACCGCGACGGACGCCTCGACCTCGCCCTCACGAACTTCTCCCAAGAGCCGACGCGCCTGCTCCTCGGCGCGGCGGTTGGATACACCGACGTCACCTACCGCTACGGCCTCAACGCCGAGTCGCGCGCGCTCCTCTCTTGGGGCGCGCACCTCGTTGACTTCGACGGCGACGGTTTCCTCGAGCTGTTCACGACGAACGGCCACGTCTACCCAGAGGCCGATGAAGAGCTCACCGGAACGAGCTACGCGCAACCCGACACCCTCTGGCGCCTGGGCCCAGGGACGCGCTGTGAGCGCATCGCTCCCCAGCAGTCCGACTCCGTCCTAGCCCTCGCCCGAGGTACCCGCGGCAGCGCGGTGGGTGACGTCGACGGCGACGGTCGACCGGACCTCTTGATCTCAGCGATCGACAGCCACGCCATCCTCGGCATGAACAGGACGGGGCCAGATCACGCCCGGCTCTGCGTGAGGTTGCTCGGTCCAACGGAGCTCGAGGGGTCAGCCCCCCGCACACCCCGCGACGGCACCGGCGCACGCTGCGTCATGATCGTTGGCTCCGGTGCCGAAGAGCACGCCCTCCTCGCTGAGGCCTTCACCGCCGCTGGCTATCAGTCTGCTTCGAGCCCGTGGCTCCACTTCGGCCTCGGCGACGAGGCGACGTTCAAGACCCTGAGGGTCTCCTGGCCCTCAGGTGCGGTCGAGGAGCTACCGGGCGGTCCCGCCGGGCGCAGGCTCTGGATCCGCGAGGGCGAGGGCGTCGTACGGGAGGAGTCGCTGTGAAGTTCGCCCTGCTCATGGCCTGCCTCCTCGCGGGGGCCGACATGGACCAGCGCGCGCGCTGGGAGGAGTGGGTCGAACTGGGCATGCATCGTCCCGTCCTCGCCGAAGCAGAGGCCGCGCTCACAGAGGCCGCCGGAGACCCCGAGCTCCTGGCCCTCGCAGCGCGCGCTGCCGCCGCCTCGGGTGACACGCTGCGCGCAGAGCGCTGGCTCTCATCGGCCGAGGGCCCAGCGATCCGGCTCGAGCGCGCGCGCCTGCACCTCGCAGGTGATCGCATCGACGAGGCCCTCGCGCTCCTCCTCGCTCCCGGCGAGCCCCCTCGACCTCGCCTCCCTGAACGCGCCGATGGTTGGGTCCTCGCCGGCCGCGCGCTCGCGCGGGCAGGAGAGCTGGAACGTGCACGTCCCCTGCTGGAGCAAATGATCGCCCGCTTCCCCCACGACGACGAAGCCCCGGCCGCGCTGCACCTCCTAGCCCAGGCTGCGATCACTCGTGGCGACCTGGAGAGCGCGCGTGAGCTCCGCGATCGCGCGACCAGCTCGGCTCGCTGGCGGGCCTTCTTCGACGTGCGCCGGCGCCAAGCGCTCGAACACCCCGACGACCCGCTGCCGCGCTTCGGCGTCGCCGCGCTCTGGATGGAGGTGGGTGAAGCAGCGAGGGCACGCGACGTCCTCGACGCGCTCCTCGACGACGCGCCGAACTACGCGCGCGCTCACGCCCTCCGCGGTGACGCCGCGCGCGCCCTGGGAGACCTGGAGGTGAGCCTCGCGGCCTGGTCGCGCGCGCTCGAGCTGGACGGGGACCTCCACACAGCACGCCTGAACCGCGCGATCCTCCACATCACTCGTGAGGACTTATCGGCGGCGAAGAAGGACCTAGAGGTGTTGGTGACCTTGGAGGAGGCCCGCGCCGAGCCTCTGCTCCAGGCTCACCTCCTCTTCGCGACGGTCCTAGAGACTCTCGGGGATGCCGAGGGGGCGCGCGCTGCTCGCGCACGCTACGAGGCGCTCAAGAGGGGTTGATCACTCGTCCCGCCCGTCCTCTTCAGCATCTCGTGGGATGGACTCCAGGAAACTCCTGACAGCCGCTGCGTGGGGACCCTCCGGTGACGCCGCCAAGGACTCGCGAAGCAGCGCCTCGGCCGTCTCGCTCTCTCCCGCGCGAACCATGGCGCGCGCCAGATTCACCACCACAGGCTCCGGCAAGTCGATCCCTTCGGAGAGCGCGACATCCCACACCTTCTGCCAGTGCCGGATCGCCGCCTCGTCGTCCCCGAGCCGATAGCAGACGACCCCGAGGTGGTTGTGCCCGGTGAGGAGATCTGGATCCAGTTCGACGGCGCGCTCGAAGCGACCGCGGGCTGACTCCAGCTCCCCTCGGTCGTAGGCCTCGACGCCCCCGGCGACCTCCTTCAAGGCCGCCTCGACGAGGATCTGTGCCCCGCTCCCGAGCTCCGCTTCACCGAGCCCGTGCGTGCGCGCGCTGCAGAAGAGGTCGAGGGCGTCCTCGCGTTCACCGCGCACGAGCTTCACGAGCGCAGCGCGCTTCTCCATCGTCGCCAGCTCGCCGACGATCGGGTGCCCCTCGGCGTGCAGCTCCTCCAGGACGACGAGGGCGTCCTCGACGCGCTTCTGCGCAAGAAGCACGTCCGCCAGGAGCCGTCGCGTCTCGAACTCCCCTGGGTCATGGTGCAGAGAGCTCTCGACTGCGAGGAGGGCCGCCGTGAGATCGTTGGAAACCATGTGCTCCTTCGAAAGGAGCAGGTGCGCCTGCGCCATGGCGCGATCGAGGAAGGGCAGGCTCGGGTCCGCATCTCGCGCCTGCTCGAGGTGTCCCAACCCCTCGGCCGCGCGACCAGACTGTGAGAGCATGTAGACGCCGCGTGCGCGGTGCACCTCCGCAGCCGCCCCACCGAGCTCGTGCGCGCGCCGGAGCTCCTCGAGGGCGCTCTCGCTCCTGCCGTGGGCGGAGTGTAGCTCGCACGATGTCCCCGGAACGCGCACGTCGTCCGGCGCTGCCCGCCGGGCTCGCTCGATCGCCTGCTGAGCCTCGAGGTCCTCCCCCTCGGCCGTCAGAAGACGCGCGCTCAGGAGCTCCGCCTCGACCCCGAGCTCTTCGAGGTGCAGCTCCAAGATGGTCCTCGCGTAGTCCAGCCCTCCAAACTCGATCGCTCGACGCAGCGTCTGTGCCCACTCCTTCTCGACGCGCACCGTCCGTGAGACGACCGGCTCGGCGAGGTGGTCGGGAACTTGGGGT
>Ga0310342_100001165_pt1 | contig 16029 bp, 3 predicted proteins | sample S15DNA20500_MG_FD_206155 | JGI IMG/M metagenome (GOLD analysis project Ga0310342, IMG submission 206155) | Marine microbial communities from station ALOHA, North Pacific Subtropical Gyre - S1503-DNA-20-500_MG | ecosystem: Environmental > Aquatic > Marine > Oceanic | place: Pacific Ocean: North... | reverse complement strand
TCAATCCCAGGCTTGAAGTTCAGAACGTCCTTGATTTCCTGTGCAAACTGCCAGACCAGCTGCTTCTCGTAAGAGATAACCATGCAACGATTATTAGGATGCCGATCCAGCCACCGCTCGCAGCACAGGCAGGCAGTGATCGTTTTGCCAGTGCCAGTGGCCATACGCAACAAGGCACCTGTAACACCGCTATCCCACAGACGAAATGTCTCGTCCACGGCCTCCTCTTGGAATGGCCTCGGCGTTATCGTGGCAACAGAATGGAGGCCAGAGAATAGAGTGTTTTGCTGGATGAGTTCCACAGTGCTACACCTACCTGAGCTTGAGTTGGGAGTGCCTCATTGCTGTTACCCTGCCTATCCCCTCGCAAGCCTTGCACGAATCATCAAGGCCGTCACACCGGGGGCAGACCTTCCCCTTTGCCATCTTGAGAGTTTCCTGTGCATTCCTGATCGCCCCCCTGGCTGATTCAATCGTCTGATTGTCGAGCAACACGCTCTGAGGTACAGTCTTGTTGAAGATCCTCATTAGAGCGCGGCAGGCGTCCTCTATTCTTTGATTCTCTGTCCGGCAGGCTTCTTCTGGAGTAGTGAAAGGCACCTCGCCGGTGGCAATAGCTTGCTCGAAAGTCTGCATGTCCCTCAAGACTGATCGGCATAAGTCAACCTGAACCTCGTCATCGTATTCCCCGAGCTGTGAGATTAAATCCTGGTCATAATCAAATCGACCAATGTCCGACAGTACGAGTTGCTGCGCCTCATTGCAAACCGCAGGGGGCCACTTGACCGTCTTCTTTGCACGCGAGATTATCTCCTTCGCCTCCTTGTGGTCAATCTTCTGCTTGCGGTCAAGTGACCTCTGGATCTCTTCATTGATCCCCGGCAGCCTTCTAGTCGTCAATGATCCCAAAGTCCGCAATGACGAAATATTGAAATACTCATCGTATCCAGGAAACTCATCCAATAGATCAGCCGTGGTGCAACAGATATGCGCCTGACTGGGAGAGATTCCGCAGCAAAATGAAATCCACCTCCTGAACTCTTGATCGGAAACGGAACTCTCACGAAATAGGTTCCTCACATCCCTGACAGACCGGGACATCTCCACGGCACCATCGAAGGTCTTTTTAACGGAAGTTCTTATTTTATCTGCATACCCTTGCAGCACAGCTACCAGCTGCGGGTTGTCTATCGCACTGTAATCGTAATCGCTCTTTGCTGGTAAATTCATGGTTCTCTCCGTGCTAGAAGGGTATTTCCGATTCCTTTTCCGTATCGACTGCAACTACTTCTGCTGCTGGCTCTGGTGTTTCCATCCCATACGTGCGTCCCTCAAGCTCCTCCCAGAGAAGGTTCCGCCCTATCTTGACGTCATACAGGTCTAGAGTTTTGATCTTGACCCATGATCGAGTGGCAAAGAACTTCTCGCACAGGTCGGCTTTGGTCTTTTTCGCTTCGCCCGTAGTGCCTGGGAAATGCTTACTCAACAACTCTTTGACCTCGTCCAAAGCGACATCCCTCTCCTCGCGGAGGAGCCGTCCTGCACCTGACCCCTTCGGCACTATGTGGTCGGACGTCTTGTCAGAATCTATGCCTGCGTTATCTCCAGTAAGGTCAAGCACCTTGAAGTGTGGGTAGAAGTCCTTGAATGTCGGATTAACAAAGGACTTCCCATCAATGAGGTCAGCCCGATCTTTCAGAACTGTTCCTATGTGAACCTGTTGAGACTCCTCTGGATTGCCGGCAGAAAACTCCAGCCTGCGTGTCATGAGTATAAGTAAAGACGCTTCGTATCCCGTCTCGGATTCTGCCTTCATTTTCGGGGCAGTTTTTTGCAGCTCCCGCTTGCCTGACTCTTCGTCCTCGACATAGTCGTACTCGTACCCAAGTCGGCCACACATGATTACATGGCACGAGCTATGGAGGAACTCCTTCGTGAACTTTCCCCACTCCTGTTTGATCCATGCCCGGTCCTGGAAGTCGAGCTTCGTGCGTTTCTTGGTTCGTTGATACGACTCTGTAATGTCATCCCAGAAATGGGATATTGAGTCGATAATCAGTATCCCGTTCTGCTTGGCAGTCATCTGTATGGCGGGCACCAAGTCTACGAACGCCCTTGTGTTTGACAGCCCAACATTGACCTTGGCTGCCTTAAACGCATCGGCAACGAACGGGAATCCTCGTTCAGTGTCGAGGAAGTTAATCGGACAGTCAGGCAGTTTCTTGCGCTTCAGGCATTTATGGATACCAATCGCTATGCTCGTAGCGGTGCGTGTTTTTCCGCTGCCCGTGGACCCCGTAATGGCGACCTTGGCCTTAGCGGCACTAGATTTGACTACCTGAAACTCCATAGATACCCACCTTTTCTGAAGTAAGACATTGAAAGCGTAATCCTGAGGACCAGATGCAACGATATCGTCCGGCAAAGACACGTTTGGTCACGCCCAGAGAAAATGCGGCATCCGTCCGCTACATCATATCCGTCGCAATAAGTCTAACGCATCACGTATGGTTGTCAATACGCGAAACGCAAAAAAACTCGCCCGCCGAGTCGTCAGGAATACTTTATTGCTCGATCCCTGGTTGCAGTCTCACGCATGCGAATTTCCTGGAGAGTGGGACGTCCGTTTGGCCGTGGCATCCTTGAGAAATTAACGACCGACCTGCGGTAGAGTGACCAGCCGTTCGTTTTTTTCGTTCCAGGAAGGCGACCATCTGCCAGGAATTGCCGGACCCGAGATGGGTTGACGCCGATAATATCAGCCGCCTCCCGCGTGGTGACGTGAGCGGTCAATCCCCTCGTAGATGGAGGTTTGCCCTGCATGCCCAAGTCTAACACATTGCGTATATTATCGTCAACGATATTACTTTGGCTTGGTGATAGATTTGCCACCCAATTTGTCTATTCTTTCTTGCATAGATTTGGCTGACTCATCCACTTTTTTGTACATGCCGTCGATCTCATCCTGATATCCCTTTACCTTGCCCTCGTCTCCGTCTGCCTCTGCTTTCTTGATGCGACCAAGAAGATGCACGATCCTCGCTCGCCCCGGATTGTATTCCCTGCTCCTCCACCATGTTAGATAGTTGTATTCTCTCCTTAGCTTACGATATACGGAAGTCTCTTTGCCAGTCTTCTGCAACTCATGAAACATGCGAGGCTTGAGGTAATTTATCCGGCTGAGATTCCCCTGGGTTTCCTTAGACATTCTCACGAATATCTTGGCTGTTGCCTGTTGCTTTGCTTCCTCCTTGTTCCACACATTTTCCGGTAGCCCTGCTTGCGTGAATCTGAGGTAAGCACCAATGCCGCTGACCCTTCTCGCCCAATCGAACCGCACTTCCCAGGCACTCCGGTCATCCGGACCATAAACTGAACGGGCCGTGCTCTTCTCCTTGCCCGACAACCCTCCCTCGAACACCCCATCAATAATGACCGAGGCAATTCCGAACTGATCAAAGGCCCAGGTCGTCATGTGACGACGTGCGGCCCACCCGCCAGCCGCGAAATCGTGCCTGGGAATGATATGCTTACCCAGGAAATCGGAATAAGGGTTCAGGCCTCTGGAGTATTGCCAATTCTTCCAGGCTATATCTATCGCTGGGTTCCAGGTGCCAACTACATCAGCACCTAACCCGGTAACCATTTCTCCCAGCGAGTCGCTCACGTTAACGTCCTTTGTTTCCTTTCCTAGTACCGTAACTACACCTGGAACCTCAGCTTCCATCGCCGCATCCACCGCATTGGATATGACTCCGCGTAGCATTCTGCTCGTATCATCCATCGGAATGGTAAGGGCCGCAGTTCTGTAGTTGGGGTCATCGTCATCTCCTGGAAAAAACATCCCAAGTGGAATGACGTCATACGAATTCGTGAAATACTCTGGTATCAAATCGAAATACGCCTTTGCTTCGGAACCAAGCTTCCCGTTAATGGCAGCTTTGTATAGCAGTACCGGTATTATGTTCTGGAGTAGCTGCCGCCACCAAAATGAAACACGAGTCCCTGGGTCAACAGCATGCTTGCCGTCTTCAACCAGGCCGTTCATTCTGGTCCTGAAGAACAGGAAGAGGCTGTTCGTGACTGGATGAAGAAGCCCCTTCTTCTGGACATCAGGTGTGCCAACTATATTACGAACGTGCATCGCGGCTTCCTCTCTTGGTAAACCGCGATCAATAAGTAACCTGTGCCCTGCTAGTTTGAATAGCGATTCATTAAATGTACCAACTCCCTCTGCGAACCCTGATATTTTCTGGAAAATCGGATACACATTCCTGGTCACTGGGTTCAGATTGGGAGGCTGCTCCATTAGGCCAACCTCTTTCATTAGATATTCAAACTTGCCTTCCTCTTCTTCGTTGAGTTCCTTGACCCCTGACCACTTGAAACCGAATGCCTTATCCTTCAGCATCTCCTTCATGTGGGCAGTCGTCGGCAATCCTCTCGCAGCTTTCCAGGCGTTTCCCTTCTCTTGCCACAAGGCCCCCAAGATATCGGCAAAAGTAATCTTCTCCTGCCTAGTGCTTGGCCGCATGCCCTTCGGGCGAATGTCCAGCAAGCTGAACGGGTCTTTCTTAAAGCCATGTCCAGCTTCTCCTGCCCGCTTTGCGCCTAACTCGCCAAGCCTGGAGTACGTCCTCGAAAAATCTCGGCTAAAGTTTCTGGCATGGAAGTAAGGAGATAGTAGGATATACAAAGGGAATACAGCGTACCTGTAAAATCTATTATGAACAAACTGGGTGATTGCTCCTATCTGGCCAGTATCATGCGACATGAAAGCATCAACCATTTCCGCTGGAATGTGATGTGCAACATGCTTCCCGTCTCTTAGGTGCACGAGCCATTTGTGACCCTTGTCGGGTCTCGGTAAACGGTTGGGATTCATCATCCCTGGCTTGCCGCCTTCCCCCCTTTCGGAGAACGCCTCGCTAGCCAACTCACGGACTCCATCCTCCTCTGTGAACTGTTCCATGAGGAGATCTGAAATTGCATTTTGAGCGCGGGTTACATTGATCATTCGATTCATGCTCATTATTTTCATAATGGTAAAATCGAAAGGATTCCCTACCTGCTCAAAGGAGCCTACTTGCTTCCGTATATGGTACGAGACAAAATTCTCAATGTGATGAAGTGGAGAGAAGGCCGCATAGTTGTCTCGGTTCTTGACCACCACATTATCAAAAATATCTTCCGTGATAACACCGGCATCCTTGGCTTTCTCCATGACTTCAAATACAAGATCATGGAACTTTTTCATTAGCTTATCCATTTCGGCGAACTTGCGCGGCCCCATTTTTTTCGCCATGGCATCTATCTGTTCCGCCGCAGTTTTCTTCGTGAATCCTCCAGGGTTTGCTATCTCGTAATCGGGTAGTTGGTTCATTATCTCCTGGCGGATCTTCTTGACTTGATCCGAGGTGGGATCTACCCAGACCCTATCCTTCTTCAGCAACTCCTTGGCCGCTGCCCTGACATCGCTCTTATCGGCATTGGGTCCGAGCTGTGCCTTGGCGTCCTCCATTGCCTTGTCCATCTGGTCCGGGGTGGGACGTTTCCCGAATTGTCTGTCCGCCTCCTCTTTCGCATCTCTCCGAATGGTCTTTTCTCTCTCTTCGCTTAACTCACCCTTTGTTGTACGACCGCCTCCGACTATCCGGTGCATCTGGAGCCATTCGCCAATCTCGTCTCTGGTTATGCCCAGCTCTGTTGCCGGCCCCCAGACCTCATCATCAACAGCCTCTATGAAGAGCCTGTTATCGTTTTCCGTATAGCCCAACTCGTCCAATAAGGCTTTAGCGGCCAAGGCCCGCTCGTTGTCCGGGTCTGACCTGAGGACCTTCAAAGCTGCCCGTATCCCTGGGGCCTGCTTGTTCTGAAGCCATTGCAAGCCAACGGAGACCATGCCCTTTGTGGTGAAAGACTTAGCCTTACGCTCCTCTTCCTCTATGATGATCTTCTGCCTCACATCTGCCTTTTTGTATCCCTCCATGATACTCCTTGACCTTCGCTCAGCCAGATCTTCCGTTGTTCCGGATAGGATTGTCTGGAGGGTGAGAAGGCTCTCGTACACCTCAGGCTTCTTATCTAAGTTCTCAGCGAATTCCCTGTAAAATGTTGGCGCTCGCTCCTGTAGCGTCCCAGGAGAAACCAAGAATACAGAAAGCGCTTCTGCATACAATTCAGCAGAGCTTCTCCGGTATTTCTGGTACGATTTCGTAGCATCTTCCCAACTGCCTGACCACCACTCAGACAATGCCAGCAGCTCTTCTCTGATCAGCCCCTCGGGCACCAATTTCGCGGCTTCGAGTTTCTCCCTGTAGATCTTGTCAATGGCCTTCTTGTCGGCATTGGGTCCAGCCTTAATCCTGGCTTCCGCTCTGATCTTTGCTAGTTCCTGTTTGTCTAAGCTCGGCATAGTGGACCTAATGTAGTTCCTAAGGGAGTGCAAACGACCCAGGAGGTTTCCTCGCTTGAGCGTTTTCTCTGGAAGGAAGTCTATGAGGTGCCCCAATTCGTGGGCAATGACCTGAGCCAACTTGACAGGGTCATTGGCTGTTCCATAGTCAATCAGAATCCTTGCAACTGGGTGCTCAGCACCCTCCTTTTCACCCCTCTTCTTCGGGAAGGATATCTGCCCCAGCACTTTCCCTCCGCCTCTCTTCCCTAACTTGGCCAGTCCAGGGAACGAATTGAGAATGTCCTTTGCGAACTGCAATAACTCTGGGAGGGCAGCCGGACGGATCGCCTTTCGCCTCCTTCCGACAGCATCTGGGATACGAGAAAACTTACCAGTAGGGTCTCCCTCTTGCTCCTGAAACGGTTGTTCCGAAGGTGTTGGTGCCTCCATCTCCTTGGCGACTTGGTGGAGGGGCTCGTCGGCTAGCGGGGCGGGCTCGTCGTCTGACGGGGTGGGTGCTTCCATCGCCTTGGCGACTTTGGACTCTGGCGTAGGTGCCACAAACTCGGACAAACTAGATAATGACTTCTCAAGGAGCGTCTCTCCCTTGGCGTCAAAGCCAATGATCTTGGCAATTGTCTTTATGATCCGATCACGTAATGTGACCTTCGTGCCCTCTATTTTGATTGTGCTTAAAAACTCATGGAGAAGAGGGTTGACATACAAGTCGGCAATGAATTCATGGAAATCGGCAATTGCTGAGCTGCGACTATCCAGTTCACCATAACCCCTGACGCCGCCTGGAAACTGGCCACTGGTGAACGGCAATAACGCAGGGGTACCATGTATAGCGGCTAGCCTATTTGCCTCCCCGACTACTTTATCCCATTCACTACCGGCCAGTTTCCAGGCGGCGTGGAGATCCCTGATATTCTTGTCGGGAGCATCCTCCATGCCTTTTGAGGCATATTGCATGATATATTGTGAAGTTATCGCGTGCATGGATTCGTGCAGAATGGTCCATTCTCCAGAAGTGCGGGTCACCCATATCCCGCCGGGATCGGCACCTTTCCGAGAGCTATGTCCATATAGTCCGAAAATAACACTGGCGGCCTCGCCTGCCTCCTCCAGTTGCTCAAAACGCTCCGCTGCATCGTAATCCTTCATCCCAATCCTGACCGTCCGTAGATTGGGATGGTTGCGGATTCGCTCAGCAATTAGCCTGCCAAGTTCCGTCCCGTTTTCCACTATGCTATCCAGGACATCGGTCAAGAGGGCACCGCCGGTAGCAATGTTTTCTGTGCCTTCGTATTTCCAAACCTCCGAAACATCTTCTATTATATTGGATTTCAGAATCCGATCCGTTTCCGAATCCAATTCTAGAGAGGTTTCGGGAACAGTGACCTTCTTCTTAACCGGAGGAGTAACCGCCTTGCCGACCTTTTCTTCCTTACGGATATATATACTTTTCTTCTTGGGCGACGGTGCCATCTTCATCCTGTAGGGGTGACCCTCTATGATCCTCTCGGACACCTCCAGGATTCTTGCTAACTGGGAATTACTTGCAACTCCTTTCGCCGTTTTAAAGAAATCTTTAATCGCCACCACTAACTTCCCGAGCAGACTGACATTAGCATCGGCCCTGCTCGGTCGGCCTGCCAGGTATTGTTTGAAATCTCTTCTACCGTAGACATCCGCCAGGAACTCTTTTACGTTTCTCGCCGCGTTGGGGAACTCCTCCACCCCCTCTTCGTCGGTCAAGAATTCTTCATACAAGGCAACCATTTCTTTTACGGCAGCCCTGCTCTTATCCGTCATTTTCGGGTGCTTCCGCCCTGCTTCTCCGTAAAATAATCCCATCGCCGTCAATGAATGGGCAATCTCGTGTATTACTGTCTGTAACTCCCTCTCCGCAGCAGAACGACTGGGGTCCGCCGCTCCGCTAAGAATCTTTGCCTTCAAAATATTGCCGGAATAGACCTCAATGTGACCTGTGTTTTTGTTCAGAGATGTAGGCCAGTCAGCATAAACAGCCAGGCCAAAAATATCTTCTTTTCCCTTCTGGGCGGCTGGCCCTTCCGAAGGTTTAGTACGTTGGAATATGAGCGGAGGATCTAAACCAAGTTCATCAATCTTACTTAGCATGTATCCAATGATTGATTTTTCGAGATCATCTGGTGCGTCATGCTCCAGTAGTTCCTTCAAAACTGACTTGGCTGTTCCAGATTTAATTCCCAGGTTCCCCTCAACCCCGGCCTTAGCTTTCATGAAGGCCTCATGTCTCTTGGAGATCGGGAATAGTTTCCTCCGTAAGGCTCTTGCGCCCCCCTTGGCCGTGAGGAGGTCTTGTTCAGCGAGCTTAATCGCTTCCCTGTCCCCTGCAACTTCGTCACTATGCTTTGTCGTCTCTTGTTTTATGTGGCTATCTATTTCCTCAGTCTCCTCTACTTTTGTCATTATAGATTTCTTTGATTTTCTAATGCGAGCCTTCTTGGCGTTTAGGGGCTTGATGACTTCCTCTTGAAAGTCAAACTTTTTAATTACTATTTTCTTATTCAGCTTCTCGATATTTCCCTCGTAACCCTCAATCTCCCCCTCAAGAAGCCTTATCTCGCCAGATATTTTCTCTACTGCTGCTTCGTCACTTGCCCTCTTATCCGCCACCTTCTGGGCCGCGTTGTATTCCTTTCTGTCAGCGGCATTTTCGGCCTTCTTTTTCGCTTCGTCTTCGGCCTTCTTTTTCGCTTCGTCTTCGGCCTTCTTTTTCGCTTCGTCTTCGGCCTTCTTTTTCGCTTCCTCTTCGGCCTTCTTTTTCGCTTCCTCTTCGGCCTTCTTTTTCGCTTCCTCTTCGGCCTTCTTCGCTTCGTCTTCGGCCTTCTTTTTCGCTTCCTCTTCGGCTGCCTTTTTCGCTTCGTCTTCGGCCTTCTTCGCTTCTTCCGCCCTCTCTGGTGCCCTTTCCTTTAAGGTTTGAATAACTGTACGACCCAGGTCCGTAGGCTCAATCTTCTGTAACCCTACAGGCTTCTTGACTGGCTTGAGAATCCCGTTATCGACCAGGAGACTGATCGTTTCCCATGGCTTGGGTTTACTGAAAAGACTTCTCCACCCCCCCACGCCACTTGAGGGAAGAGAGCCTTCGCCCTCTGGCCATTTTTCGAGTGCGTCAATTTGGTAGGGGGTAAGGTCAGAGATCTTCGCTTCCACTTCGGCTGCCTTCTTCGCTGCCGCCTCAGCCTTCGCTGCCTCCTTGGTCTTGAGGAATCCCCTCCTCACCTTTCCCGACTTCTTCCCCGTTCTGGGGGCAGACTTGATTTTTATGTGGCGTGGCTTGCGGAAGCCCTTCTTCGGTCCAGGTGGTGAAGGGGCAGGACTGAGCACCTTGCGTGGTTCACGGATATCAATGAACACGTTCCATGGGGTGCCATTTTCAGGAGTCTTCCCGCTTCCTTCCGGGTCTGAAAATTTGTTCACCCACCCGGTCGGCACGTCCGCATACTGAAGTTGTCCACCTTCTTGATAGTCCTGCGCAAGGGTCCTGTCTGTACTGTACCAAACCTCCCCCTCGAAGTTACCCGGTTCCTCGCTGCTGTGATACAGCCGCGTCATGCCTTCCGCTAAAGGTGGCTCTGCAATGTCTGTAGGCACTGCCTCCTCGTCAGTGGCCTCCTCGTCAGTGGCCTCCTCGTCAGTGGTCTCCTCGTCAGTGGGTCTTGCCTCAGCCTGTTTCCGCGCAATTTCCTCCTGGATGCGTTCAATCATCACATCCCTGTCAACTTCCAGGGAGGGATCTTCGGGGAAGACATTCTTGAAGATCTTGCTGAGACGTTCGTCACTGACCTCTCCGAGCATCGCCGTATGCAGATCTCGTATTCCCTGCTCCCCCTCTGCCCGCTCCAGAGGCTTTACGAGAGGCCCCACGAGTGGTTCATAGCTCTCGGCAGTGGGGTCGGAGATGAAAGCGTCAACTAGGTCCTCCCCTGTCCCGGAGCCCTCTTCCCTTATGAAGATGTCCCGAGCTATGGCACCTGATCCCGGAACAACTGTCTCCACGTCCTCTCCCTCGACCCCTTCTTCGACCCCTTCCCTGGCCTCTTCTTCTCTTGCGAGCCTCTCGGCTTCACGGTTGTCTCGCAGGTATCTGGCCAACGCGTCCCGGTTTTCCTTGGTGTTACTTCTGTCCGGAATCTCCTTCCCCTGGTCCTCTCCCCTTCTGCCCGTCAGGAACTTCCGGCCTTCGGCCTTGCCCATCTTGCTGAGGTTGCCCCTGCTGGGGACATCAATAAAATCAAGTACCTCCTGCTGCGGGTCCCGGCCTTTCAGGAATCGCTTCCGGCCAATGGTAACTCGCTCGGAATATTCACGGAGTTCCCTGTACTTCCTGTCCTGGGTCATCTCCCTTATGCGATCTTCTCTGCCAGCAATTCTGGAGAGCATATCCGCCCGATTCATCCTCTTCCGCAATTTCAGACCCAGTTGTTCCGCGCGACTCCGAATGAAGTCATTCGGGAATAATCCACGGGCACCATGTACCTCCCTGGAACTGTGATTCTCGACTTCGTTCCAGGCTGTCGCTCTGACTCTTTCTTCCTCTGGTAACTCTTCGATCTCGGCTTTTGAAAAATTGGACGCCCTTTCCCCCATCTCCTTTATGTGCTCTTCTCTGGCGGCAATCTTAGAAAGCATCTCCTTCCGATTCGCTTTCTTGCGCAATTTCAGGCCCAGTTCATCCGCACGGCTCCGGATGAAGTCATCTGTGAATTTTTCATTGTCGTGTACCCCTTCGGAACCATGGTCCACGGCTTCATTCCAGGCTGCTGCCACACCCCTTTCTTCCTCTGGTAACTCTTCGATCTCGGCTTCCGAAAAATTGGATGCCCTCTCCTCTTGAGTAACTTCTTCCTCACGAAGATGAGGACGCGGGTAATAGTCAAGTGCCGGCTTTTTGCTTTCTGGTATCTTCTGGCCAGCGTGTCGGTCGTAGCCCTCGCTTTCCTCATATTCCCTGATGTCTCTGCGGGCCTTCTCTTCCCCTTTCTTGTACTCCTCCTCCGTCCACGGAGTACGTGCCGGCTTATCGGCCCTGGGATCTTCAAACCCGAACTGTAAGAATCTCTCCGCTTCCTTCAGGGTCTCCTGGGCAGTTTTAGCTGCTTCTCCAAGGCCTTCGGAAATCTCCTTTGTCTTCTCAACCCCTAGAAATGCCTTGGAAATTGCTTCCCCTGGTTTCTTGGCAATACCTACAGCACCGAACAGCGAAGGAAGCACCCCAAAGGCTAGGCCCATTTCACCAAGATCTTGCCATGACTCAAGGGCTCCCGGCTTCTCGGCTATCTTGCCTGGGATTCCGTAGTCCCTTTCATAGTGGAGCTTTCCGGTCTCCTTGTCCTCGACGCCCTTGACTTGGATGCCGGTGGCACCCCTGAGAATATCGCCAGCCACCTCTTCTATCAGTTCCGGGAGGACTCCCTGGTATTGACCGGCCTGCTTGAGTGCGTCCACCAGCTGTGCATACTGATTTGGTGTGCGCCCAGGCTTTCTCTGTAACCATTTTTTAAGCAACACTGAGCGAAGCGCCATGTTGGTTGCTGATTCCTTGGCGACGGTTGTCATCGCTTTTGCGCCTCTGCCTAAAGCAGTCTCCGTGAAGACTTCAACGACAGTATCACCATACCCCTTCGCAATTCCCTTGAACCAGTCCAGGGGAGTATCCTTATCATCCAGGATGACCATCTTCAGGGCGTTTGCTTCGTCTTGCTCAAACTTGAACACGGGGATCATTTGTGAGGCAATGTTCTCTGCAACGCGATGAAGCTGGGCAGCTGACTGAGCTGCCACTCCAGCCGCACTGGAGACCACTTCCGTGGGCATACGGACAAGGGCCTTTTGGGACAGTCTTTTCCCTGTTTTGCGAACAGCTCCTTTTATGCCATGCCGTATGCCAGCTTTTGTGAGCCCCTTGGCAGCTGTCGCCACACCACCTGTCAGGAAGAACTCGACCATGTACGCCGGCAACATGCTGGCCGTGTCCCAGACCCTCCTGATCATGCCGTGATCCTCTTCCCTCTCCATCTTCTTCAATGTCGTCGCGATCCGCATATAGTCTACGTTCGTAGCATTCCCCGAATCCTGGCCCACCTTGAGAACGCTATTCCGAAACTCCAGGTACTCCTTCGCTCCAACAATTGTGCCGGCGATAGACGCTATCGGAATTCGATTTATCCAATAACGAACCGTGTCGTAGGCATCGCCCTCACCGGTACCCTCCTCCTGAGCCCTTAGATTTTCCTCTGCCGTATCCATCGCAATCTTCATGCGATGCCCGGAATCAACACTCCCGTCTGCCATCGCCCGCTGCGGATCAATCGCCGCTTTCTCAGATGCTGGAAGCATGTTCCAGTGCTCATCGAAGCCAATCCTCCAGTCTCCTCGCTTTGAAAATCTGTCGTAAACGGGAGTAGGGACTGCGTCGGCCCCTTCGGGCTCTTCGGCTTCCACTGCTTCTTTGGGTGGCTGCTTCTTAGGCTTCTCTACCTTTTGCTTGGCTAGTCTGGCTTTCTTGTCCTCCGCATAATAACGCCTCTTCCTTTCCAGGTAGTCATCAATTTCATCTTCTGGAATTCCTGCTAGCCTCGCTAGTCGCCTCTCTTCGTCTTCGTGCTGTTTAAAGAAAGCAGACGTCGCCCTTTGCTGTTGATCAACCGCTGGAACCACGCCATCAGCCCCCGGCGATTGGTAGTCCCTGTTCACTTCTAGAAATTCTTCTAAGGTGCTAGCCATCGTTGTTACTTAGACCCTATAGGTTGAACCATCTAGCTTATCCGCTTCGGTATACTTCCCCGGAGGCCATTTAAGGGACCCACTTAATCCCTAAAGGTCCGTTCGCCATTTGTCTGCACGTTCTTCATTTCGCCACCCTTTGTCAGCCGTGTCTAATTTTGCGGCTTCGAGTTCGTGCATCATCTCTCTGAACTCGGCTGGTGTCAGCGGCAGGTCAATGCCCTCTCTTTTAGCTACTTTCACGAACGCTCTCTCAAACTTTTCGCGGTCTTGTTTTCTTGCATGAACCTTACGGGAAGGCACTGGCCGCAGGCCAGCCTCTTTGAACGCCAAGTCCGTGATCATATTTATGCGAGCCGGATCTACAGCAGATTCCTGACTCCTGAGCCAATCCTGGTATTCATTGGCGACAGTCGTCGGCTTGCCCTCCCGGCTTGACATGTCGATAAATTTATAAAGTAACGAATGCGCAACATCTGGAGGCAGGTGCTTCCTGAGCTTGCGTTTAGCAAAGTCATCAACAAGACCAATGACTTCCACTGGAAAAGTTAATGGCCCACGCCTCGCCTTCCTCTCGGCTTCCGACTTCTCTTCCAGCTCCTCTTCCCGAACCCGCGCATGTTCTTTTGCATCTTCCTTTGCGGATTTATCAATCTCCTTCCAGGCCTCCCTTCGCTGCGCCCTTTCCTGTCTCGCGGCTTCTTTGATTTCCGTGTTGTATGCTCCTACTTCTTTCCTTCTGGCCATCTCTTCTTTTATGAACGCATCACGACCACCAACAGCGAATGTACCGGTGGCCAGTTTATCTTCGTATAAACCCCTGGTCATCTTTTCTATTTTCTCCTTCTTGTCAAAAAGCGTAGTCCAGTAGTATTCTGGTGCAGGCACTTTTCCTTCCGTAATTTGCGAGTCCCATTCATCAAGGGCCGCTTGGGCCTCTTTAAGCTCTGAGCCTTTCTTCTCAATCTGCCGCTGCTGATCCTGTTCCTTCTGTGCCTTCTTCTCTGTCTTTCTCCTTTCTTTCCTGTCAGTTCTGAACTTCTTTAATTTGTTTAGTTCATGTAATTTGGACTTATAATCATCGCTATCCTTCCACTGAGGGTCGGTCTCTCTTGCTACTTTTAGCCGCCTTCTTAGTTCAGCAATGACATTGTCAGTATTGGCCTCTATGTACTCAGTTAGCTCTTCGTCTTCCCTGGAGGATGACTCGCCATAGGGATCAGCGACACCTGATGCTCGTCTTTCCAATTCGGCAAGTACCTTGTCGGGCACCTCGCCAATCCTCTCAGCGTTCTCCTTTTCTCTCTCTATTTGGGCCTGTGCGATTAACCTGAGTGTGTCCAGTTCCTCGCGATCATCTGGGTTTATCTTATTCAAGTCAGTTTCGCCGCCGTTTTCTGCGATAATTGTAGCAATCTGATCTTCAATTACTTCGGGAGGACTGTCCGGGGTGAGGCCGCTAAGTGTAGTAGGTACCCCTGTTTCCTCGGGAGGACCTTCTCGTTGAAGCCAGGGAGGATCTGCGCTATCTCTTTTCTCCTTGGCATCTTTCACGGCCTGGCCGGCTATTTGTTCCGCCTCAGTTCTTTGAGGCCCACCCTGTGTTTTCACTGTCCTATTGAACCGATTCCATTGTTCATCCGATCCAAATAAGAAGTCTCTTACGGGAGTGTCTCCTGTTGGTGGAGCAACCTCTGGTGGTGGAGCAACCTCTGGTGGCGGGGTAACCTCTGGTGGCGGGGCACCTCCTGGCTGGTCAGCATCCGTAGTCAGCCGCACAGAACCACCTGCTGCGGGAGGCGGTTCACTCGTCTCTGCACTAGTTGGTGCCCCTTGAGTCTGGTCTCCTTGAGGTGGCGGCGTGTCTCCCCCTGCCGACCCCAACAGCCTCATGCCCGGAGTGGGAAAAAAGCCATACTTTTCAAGGTCCCTTAAAACGTAGTCCCATGAGAATCTTCCATCAGGACCCTTGCCCAATGCAGCACGTTCCGCTTCTCGGCTTTTTATAAAATCTTCCGGCTCGGGGTGGTCCTTGGCCAAGTCTTTCGTCATTTTGTCGAAATTTTCTCTGACGTCTTTCCACATTTCCATGGCCTTGTCACGATCTTTGGCCCTTGCCTGTCTTCTTAGGTAATCATTTCTCTTATTCTGATGGTCAGTAAACGTAGCCTGATCTTCTGGAGTGAGACTTTTCCAGCCACCCTCCTCGACCTTATAGATAAGTTCAGCCAGATTCCTATCAGGCACAGTAGGAATGTGCTGCCCAGGTAGTATGTAAGAGTTTTCAGGGTTGCTCTGGATTTCCTTGATAGCTGCTTTTTCATCGGGGGGTATGTCTACTTTATTGTATCCTGTAATCTCACCGGCTGTGTTCCTTTTGATTTCAAACTGTTCGTGAGTATCCGGGTCTTCCACAATAGGGAATCTCTCTCTAAATTTCTCGTAGGGAGTTGGCATCATTTCAGGGGTTACATCCCCAATAATGCCCTGAATCGTCTGCCAATGTTCAACAAGAAACTTGAGCTTGTCGCGATTATTCAATTTTGGGTTTGCTATTACCTCCTGCATCTCTAACTGAGTTTCTTCCCATTTTTCTCCCAATCCTGGTGCCCCTCTGGTCCAATCAACTGAGCCGGAATTCACTGCCTTGAACTCCTCTTCAAGGTGGGCCGGCACTGACTCCTTCATGATCTTTTGAAAAGAATCCACCTGAACTTTGGCCACAGCCTCATCACCCCGCACTTCTGCTATCTTTCTCTCTTCAACCTGAAAATCCTGCCTAGCCTTCTGCATGCCCTCGGCGTGAACATTGGCCCTGCCCTCCGCGTCAATTGCGGCCTGACGCGCTTCAGCGG
>Ga0310342_100001164_pt1 | contig 16043 bp, 26 predicted proteins | sample S15DNA20500_MG_FD_206155 | JGI IMG/M metagenome (GOLD analysis project Ga0310342, IMG submission 206155) | Marine microbial communities from station ALOHA, North Pacific Subtropical Gyre - S1503-DNA-20-500_MG | ecosystem: Environmental > Aquatic > Marine > Oceanic | place: Pacific Ocean: North... | reverse complement strand
GTTTTATAGGTCTCTTAACAAACAACAAATCTCTCTGTGCACTCTCTTATTGTATTATCTTATGTGTGGCTTTTAATTCGCCTTTGACCTTTGTTGGTTTCCAAACGAAACGCTGGAGACCCTGTACGGTCAGGTATTAGAATCTCCAGTGGCGTTAGGTTTAGATTTCCGCGTCTATAGCGGCACATTCAGCAATAGCGATATCTCGGTCGATACCAGATGCGACTGCTTCTTCAACCGTTCGGTTGGTTTTGATTTTGCACTTAAGCTTTTGAACTTTACGCTCTTCGATTATGGTATCGGTAAGCATGGAAGTTCCGTGGTATGTACCTTTGAATACCACTGTTACGGTTTTACAACCTGTTTCTACTGCTGTTGAAGCTGCGTCAAGTACTTGCATTTGATTCTCCTTATTATAAGGGTTAGTTTGACGTCTACTAGGCGTAGCCCTTCGCCTTGTGTAAAAAGATCGTTTTTTACCTTATGCGGGGGGGTTGACTCTGTCTGGTCTTTGCCAGCCAGTTAGTATTGCATCCGTACCTAAAAATAAAAAATTTCACGCGGGCTGAGACCATCTTAATGGTTACGTCCCACCACACTGCGACCAAAGCGAGAACGCGCCTGTGGCGCGGGCGAAGCTTTGGGAGTCTAATAATATTTATATAATAAGAGCAGCGCTGTGCTTCTTATTCTTAGAGGTGGATTACTCTTTTAGTTAGAGGGACTTACAGGATCTACAATCTCATATCTGAGATTAAACAGGGCAGTTAACTCTCACATCTGAGATTAAACAGAAGTTAAGTGTTGCATTATGTAGTTTTTTAGGTATTATCGTGCTTGCTATGAGGAGGTATACGGAGGTGCACAAACACAGAAATTACTTGTACACAATCGAGAAGAAAGAAAAAAATAAATGGATACTGGATTGGGACTGCGGAGCATACATAAGTTATGATGTTGCAGAGCAGATCATGCAGGATTTTGAAAAATATAATAAACATCCTGGTAAATACAGGATTGTCATGTATATCAGTGAAAAGCCCCACGACGAGTAGCAGATGCTTATTGTCCTTTTTATGATCTTCGTATTTAGTATTTATTGTTTGACATTTTATTATAGCGAACTTGCTGAATGTGAGGAAGAAAGACAGGTATTAATAGCAAGTATCGAAAAACTGAAAACAAAGAAAAAACCTGCACACCCCTAAGGATGCACAGGCTTTCCTTTTTCAACAAGGTTAAACAGTTTTCCGACAATAGAAGTATATTAAGAAAGGAAATAATAGTCAATGTTTAATAAATTTCAACTGGGCACGGCGCCCGCTACACTTTTAGCTAATAATAAATTGTCAAGTGATGCTGCACTGGTATTACTGAAAATCATGTATAAGATCAATAGGGTAAATATGGTTATAGGGACCCCGGCTACGATATCAGAATCCGCCGGGATAACCCTGCATGATTTCCATCGTGGGCTGAGGGCCCTGAAGAAGTGCGATTTTATCAGAAAATTTACTAAGAAAGAATATATGCTGAATCCTGATATTATGTTTAATGGCAATGATCGTCAGTATTTCATAGTTAAGCATATGTGGGATACCCAGACTAGCCGAGGTTTACGTAAGCATATATTATTCAGATGAATAAAAATATAAACTTGGAAATAGCAGGAAATAATACCTTATCGCGTACGGCGTGTGCTTTATTACTCCCACTTACTTTATTATCTAATAAAAACAATGAGATAGATAAAGAGGAGTTTATGAATTCCGTTAGTTGGATTAAGGATTATCGAACCTGGGATAAATATTGGAGTGAATTGGAGGAGAATAACGTTTTAGTTCAATTAGATACAAAAAAATGGATGGTTTGCCCTCATGTATGTTACTCCGATGGGGCATCCCATAATGAATTAATTACTAAATGGAACGAGGTTTCTAATGCAATTAACTAATTTACCTGATCTTAATACTGATATTGAAACTACTGACCACTTGACTAAAGATCAGTTGGCGGGCGCCTTACCGGATAAACGGTTTAGAAGGCATTTAACAGATGAGATCGTGGATATGATTAATTCTGAGCCGGATTCGGAGTTACGAAGAGTATTCCGCGATAACACGTTAACATATAGTTCTGTTTTAGCTACCGGAAGATACTCGTTAGCTGCATATATACATGCCATTAAGTTCACTTCTCTGAAGCTAATGGGAGATAAGGCTTCTACTGCTTATAGTAAGGTCTTTCCGGACCGTTATCAGAACTTAATCGATAAAGGGGCTTCTTCTAGCTATATTGCCAGCTTTGCAGACAACTATGGGAATAACGCTTTAGTTACGAAGATTATGGAGCAGACTCTTGTACCCACGCATATATTGAATGCCGGTGTGTACCAAGAAGCTATTAATACTCAAGCAGAATTGATGCGTACAGCTAAGTCCGAAATGGTTAGGCAAAAAGCAGCTGAAAGCTTGATTACTAATCTAACAGCTCCGACCGCTGCAAAATTAGAAATTGACATTGGTTATAGTAATGATCTAGTAGATGACCTACGTGCAACTACTAAAGCTCTTGCTCAGCAACAATTAAAGATGATCCTAAATGGCCAGTCAAGTGCTAAAGAGATAGCGCACAGTGAAATACTTGCTAGAAAAGTTGAGCCAGTAGAAACAACTTACGAGGTAATTGATGAAAAATAACGTTTCAGATATACTTAAGGTACTTCCGCACAAATACCCGTTTCTTATGGTGGATAAGGTTATAAGTAAAACTGACACGAATATAATTACTTTAAAAAATGTATCACATAACGAGCCTTATTTTAGCGGGCATTTCCCCGATTTTCCTATTATGCCAGGAGTACTTATACTAGAGGGGATGTTTCAATCTGGAGGGCTGCTATTTGGTTGTGCTGGTTTAGCTAAAGGACAATTAGCTTATGTAACTACAATAGATAAGGTTAAATTCATTAAACCTGCACTTCCTGGGGATCAAATAAAATTTGATACAAACATCACTACTAACTTATCTAAATATGCTAAATTTTCTGGTAAAGCATATGTCGATGATGCATTAATAGCTCAAGGTATATGGACATCCTTAATAATAAATAACACAAAGGAGTAATATGAAAAAAGAAGGAATACGTATAGCGGTCCCCATGATTTTCTATTGGCTAGTTTTTGTGTTATGCATAAATTCAATAGCATTAATACTTAATAATTATTTAATGTTTGCGTTGCTAGGATGGACAGGGCCAGAATAGATATGACTTTAGTTAAAAAAACAGTAGATGAATGGCTCAATGATATCGATTACGACGATGATCCTACTTACGCGCCCAGTGAGTTTGCTCTGGAATTTATTTCGTTTATCAAGTTAGTTAATGGTGAAAAAGGAGAAGAAAACAAGACTCCTATAATCCATTATAAAATGCTCGATAAAATCGCGGGTAAGAACCAGAATACTGCTAACATGTGTGCTCGTGGATTAGCTAAAACTACTATTTTTGCTGAGTATTTATTCCTGTATCTAGCTGTTTATGGGTCGATTCCGGGATTTGGGAAAGTAGACTATGCTTTATACCTTTCAGATAGTATTGAAAATGGTGTAAAGAAAATGAGGCTTCGTATAGAAAGACGCTGTGATAATAGCGAATTTTTAAAAAAATATATTAGTGAAACTAGATTTACTGATATCAGGTGGTACTTTAAAAATGCTGAAGGTAAGGAATTTGTTGTTACTGGTCATGGTGCAAAAACAGGTGTTCGTGGTACAGTTGAATTAAATACAAGACCGCACCTTGCAGTGCTGGACGATTTACTAGGAGATGAAGATGCTAGGTCTGCGACGATTATTGAAAACGTGGAAAATACTGTCTACTCGGCCATTGACTATGCGTTACATCCTAATAAGAGGAAAGTTATTTGGTCTGGAACTCCGTTTAATGCTAAAGACCCTTTATACAAAGCGATTGAGTCGGGCGTGTGGTATGTTAATGTATACCCGGTTTGTGAGGCGTTTCCGTGCTCTCGTAAAGAGTTTAAGGGTGCTTGGGAGGATAGGTTTGGTTATGACTATGTAAATAATCAATACCTTAAAGCAAAGGGTGCCGGGCAATTAGATTCCTTTAACCAGGAGTTAATGTTACGTATTACATCAGAAGAAGATAGATTAATTCAGGATTCAGATCTAATCTGGTATAAACGCAGCAATGTTTTGAAAAATAAGGGTGCTTATAATTTTTATGTAACTACTGATTTTGCAACCAGTGATAGAGAACATGCTGATTTTAGCGTAATTAACGTATGGGCATATAACAACAATGGCGATTGGCTTTGGGTAGATGGGTTTTGTAAGCGAGCCCTAATGAATGACACCATTGATAACTTATTTCGTTTAGTTCAGGAATATAGTCCTCAGGAAGTAGGGATTGAGGTAACAGGACAACAAGGAGGTTTTATCAGTTGGATTCAAAATGAAATGGGTCAACGTAATATTTATTTTACTTTGTCTAAAGGAAAAAATAGTAATACAATAGGAATCAGGCCAACTAAAGATAAGATGAGCAGATTTCAACAGAATGCGGTTCCTTTATTTAAATCTAAAAAAATATGGTTACCGGAAGAATTAAAAAATAGTGAAGAACTTACGGAGTTGCTTTTTGAGTTATCTTTAGCTACTCTAAAAGGGTTTAAAAGCAAACATGATGATCACATAGATACGATCACTATGTTGGCAGAATTAAATGCATGGAAACCGAGTGAAGTAGCTACTCAAAAAGATGACGAAGAAGAATTAAGAGATTCAATTATGTGGGGTGATGATGGCAGTACCAAGAAAGCAGGAGATAGTTCCTATTTTGTTTAACTCAACTCGTCTTCTCAACGAGTTGGGCTCCTCCCCGGATAGGTAGGGGCCAAAAGCCCCTACCTATCCGCCTTCTTTAAGGAATGATATGAAAGTTTCTGAATATATTGATTACTTAACTACCGGAGAATGCAGCAAACTTGCTATTGCTAGTGTTGGAGATATGGGCGCTAATCCGGATATAGTTCCAACTGCAGTACAAGTAACTAATCAAAATAAATTTATCAATTATGTAAATTTAGCTAATTTAGCATTGCATAAACGATTTAATTTACTGGTAAAAACATATGAAATGGATAGTCCATTAGATGGAGAAGAATATACTTTACCTTCTAATTTTCTTGTTCCTATTTATGCATACTATGCTTCAGATTTTGTACAAGTACCTATTAAAGATGATTCGGTAAAATTAGTATCTGATGTTGATCAACATGTGTCTATTCTTATACCTGAACCGTTCAAAGCAGTTATTAAAGGTACTGATGCAGAAGATCCTAAACGTACTCAAATTCTCTTAAAATACGCAGCAGCTCCTAACAAAGCTAAAACAACTTATGCAGATTTAAAAATTAATGAGGTATACACAGAAGCATTGCTAAATTACTCCGCGTATAAAGCACATGTTACTACTAGTGGTGGAATGCAGGATGAAAACAATACATATTACATGAGATATGAAGCTTCTTGTAAACAACTTATTAATTCCGGTATGTGGGGGAATAATGAAATTGAAATTAATACTAAATTAGAGGATAACGGATTTGTATAATTAATTTGACATCTTAAAATATTGTATTATTCTATACCCGCAACCATTGCCAATGCTGAGAACAACCTCCTTAGGAGTTAATAATGGCATATTATCCAGATATTAATCTCGTGGCTAATGATACAAAGCCAGAGATTAACCTAACATTAAAAGATAACAATACCGCCGCAGCTGGTCTTACTCTAGACCCTGATGATTCATCTACCTGGGCTTTAATTGATATTTCTGATCCCACCATTGTAGTAAAATTCCGTGCCTTAGGTACCTCAACTATTTTAGATACGCTGACTTGTACGAAAGTTGGTCCATATACAAATGGGGCTTGTTTTATGACATGGAACGCTGATACGTTAGCTGTTAGCGCTGGTACTTATGAAGGTGAGATTGAATTAACTTATAGTGATGGAGGAATTTTAACTTTATTTGACAGACTTAAGTTTAAAGTAAGGGATGATTTTTAATGATTACTGCGGATGTTAATCATGTTGATGCTGATGTAGTAATTGTAACAGACTATAACAGTAAGAATAAATTACTTACTGAGACTGTAACAACTAGTGATGTTATTTCAACTACTACAATTTACAGTAGAACATTTACTGATAGTGTAACAGTTGTTGATACACCAGAGATCGGGCAGATACATAAAGAAAATCCTGCTCATTCAGTTAGTATCGGAGATGAATTAGCAATACAATTTAATTTGTCACTTACTGATTCTATCTCTAGCAGCGAAACATTTACTTGGACTGTTAGTAAAAACGTTACAGAATCTATTAGTACGGGCGATACACCAAGTATTGGAGACATACACCGTGTTAGTCCAACAGATAGTATAAGCGCCTCTGATCTACTGACAACTTATCATGACGGCATGCTTAATACTAACATGTTGAATACACGTCTGATATCTACAGGTGACTTAGAAGTACTTGTTTCGGATATTAGCGTTACATTATCGTAATTAAAAGGGGTTTATTATGACTACACAAGATGGAATTGCTCTTACAGGCAAATTAATAATTTCTCTCAATGATGAGGTTGTACAAGAAGCTGATAATCTTGTTGTTACTGCTGGTAAAGCATGGGTAGCTCAAAGAATGGAAGGTGTTACTCTTGGGGTTATGACTCATATGGGTATTGGTACTAGTAGTACTGCAGCAGCTGCGGGACAAACTGATCTAGTAGCAGTTACTGGCGCTCGACTTGCTTTGTCTGATTCTGGGGGTATAGTAGCAGGCGCTGTTATTACATTTGCAGCTACTTTCCCTGCAGGTGCCCATACAGCCGCAATAACAGAAGCAGGTATCTTTACTGCTAGTACATCAGGTACTATGTTAGCTCGAACGGTATTTACTGTTGTTAACAAAGGTGCACTTGATAGTATGACAATTAGTTGGGCAGTAACTATTTCTTAGGAGAAGACTCGTGGGAGTTAAATTTTCAAATAATGCTTTTTCAACATTAAGTGCTGGTATTAATGACAGCCAAACGACTTTTGATGTAGCTAGTGTAGCCCTATTTCCTGATGTTAGTGGTGGTAGTGACTACATGTATTTGAGTATAATCGGTGGTAGCTATACTGAAATTGTTAAAGTAACTGGCGTATCAGGCACTACACTCACATGCGTACGCGACCAGGATGGTACAACAGGAACCGCTGCTGATGGTGGAGATCGTGTTGAATTAAGAGTTACGACAGCAATGATAACGGATGCAATTGCTGATTCAAATGTTGATGTATTTAAAACTATAGTAATAGCCGGTCAAACAGACGTAGTAGCAGACTCTGGTACTGATACACTTACATTAGTTGCTACTGGAGGAACTACACTTACTACAACTGCAGATCAAATTACTATTGATACACCAACTGCGGGAGTATCAGCAGGGTTTTCAATAGCAATGGCAATTGCGCTATGAATTTTAGGTTAATTTGTTATATAGTTTTAGTTTTATTAGGATGTTATTTAATATGGGAGATTTGAAATGGCACAGGATTTTGAACGACATATAGATCGTAATACTGGAACTGGTGCGGTGACGGCCGTTGCAGCCGCAAATTCAGATGATGCGATTGTTGGAATTCGATGTGCCAACGTACACGCATCAAGTCCAATTAGTGTTGATGTTTATATAGTTAATGGTGGGAATAATTACTACATCATTAAGGGAGCTCCAATACCAGTTGGCAGTAGCCTGGAATTGATAGATGGGGGAAGTAAAATAGTACTGCAATCAGGTGATGCGATAGCAGTTAAGTCTAGTGTTGCTAGTTCACTGGATACTGTTATTAGTCTCGTTGATGCAATTAGTTAATAAGGAGTAAAAATGGCTTACATAGGAAACACGCCAGCTGAGAAATATATCAGTTTATCAACACAGCATTTTTCTGTCAGTGCTACAGCTAGTTATACATTAACTAGTTCAGTAACAAATGAAGATGAAATAGCTCTGTTTATTAATAATGTCAGACAGGAACCTGGATCAAGCTACGCCTATACTGCAACTGGTACCGCGTTAACCCTGAGTGCAGCTACGGCAGGTACTGATACCATGTACTGCGTGTATTTAGGTAAAGCGAGAGAAACTGTAACACCACCTGCTGATTCTGTAGACGGAACCAAGATTACAGATAATGCAATTAATTCGGAACATTATGTGGATGGAAGTATTGATTTAGTTCATCTTCAAACAGGAACAGATGGTGAGTTAATTACTTGGGATGCAAGTGGTGATCCTGCTGCTGTTGCAGTAGGCGCAGCAACTCACGTTTTAACCAGTAACGGCGCAGGGGCAGCACCTACTTTTCAAGCAGCTAGTGGTGGTGATGTACGGAACTTCATCATAGACGGTGGCATGACCCAGAGTCCAGAGGGGAACAAAACAGCTAATGCTCACGGAGCATATACAGCCGCCGCTTTATGGGAATTAAATGAAACTGGTGGTGATGTTGTGGTAGATACTAAATTGACCGCTGATGCCCCTACTATTGCTGAGTCTGGTTACTCAGGAACTAATTGCTTGCATGTTGATGTTACTACAGCAGAATCAGCAGTAGGAGCGGCAGAAAGTTTAGGAGTGCAATATTTTATGACAGGGTCAGATTTTGCACACTTACACCAACAACAAATAACTATATCATTTTGGCATAAACATACTAAGACAGGGATTTATTGTGTTGCTTTTGCTAATAATGCTTTTGATAGGCATTACATATTTGAGTACACACAATCATCAACAAATACTTGGGAGAAGCACACAGAAACAGTCACTATGGACAGTAGTGGTACTTGGTTGCTGACTGAGGCAGACATTGGACTTAAATTGTATTTTACTATCTTTGCTGGAACAGACAGACACGCTACAGCAGACACTTGGGCGGCGGGAGCAGATTGGGCTACATCTAGTCAGGTTGCTGGTGCTGACAGTACTAGCAATGACTTTAAGATAACACAAGTAATGCTTACACTTGGCTCTTCCGCACCAACAGCTTTCTTGGGTGAGCCTATTAGTACGGTAAGAGATCAAGTTTTATATTATGTAGAGATGCTCCCTGGCGATGTTGGTGATACAACCAACAGTGGATTTTTTGCAAATGGTCATTGTGACAGTGCTAATGTTTTACGGGCAATGATTATCTATCGACCCAAGCGTGTAGTACCTAGTCTTTCTTCTGTTTCAGCTACAACTGGCGATTATAGTGTAAGAACAGCTGGGGCAGCCGATGCAGTAACACAAGTACCAGAATATTCAACCACAATGAAATCTAACAGCAGAGCAAATTTTACTTCAACTGGTAATTTTACTGCTGGACAAGGTGGATATGGGTATGCGTCTGCTGAAACAGGTTTAATCTTAATAGATGCGAGGCATTAATATGTTCAAATATGTTGTTAAACAAACCGAAGATGGTGAATTTGCCGCTTATAAATGTACTACAGAAGATGAGAGGGTTTTGTGGGTTCCTGATGATATGGGCAATAGTGATCGTCAAGTAATAGACCAGTTCGTAGCAGACGGTGGAACAATCACAGAAGAGGAAATGGGAAAATGAGTGTTACTAAAGTAAAATCAGATATACCAAAGGAATAAACTATGGCACTTAGTAAAATAAAATCAAGTATGTTAGACGGTGCATTACCAGCTGTTGATGGATCAGCAATAACAGGTATAACTCATACACCAGCAAATAATTCAGTTGATGAAACAAAAGTAAAGGATGCTTTCGTAGCGGATTTCACGGAAGTTACAGTTGCTACTGGAGACAGTATTCTTTTGGGAGATGCAACTGATAGTGGTAATACAAAGAGAGATACAGTACAGGGAATTTTAGATTTAGCAGGTGGAGGTGAAGATGGTTTAACCAATAACTCCAATACAACTTGGATGGAAGTTAGTGCTGATGAAGAAGTTACTACTCCGTTGCAACCATCTTTTTCAGCATATTTAACAAGTAATGGTACTGGTGTTATTGGCGGTGCAACTACTTATCATATAACTCAGGCGTTTACAGAACACTTTGATATTGGTAGTAATTTTGATGCTTCTAGTGGCACATTTACTGCACCAGTTACAGGAAAATATTTATTAGCTACTTGGATACATGCAAGCGGTATTGATGCCGCACATAGTTATTATGAAGCGATGTTTACTACTTCAAATTTTCAATATAGATTCGATCATAATGAATTAGATAGTGGATTCGCAGGGACATGGTATGCAAAAGGAACAATTGTAGCTGATATGGATGCGAGTGATACAGCTTATTTGACTTATAGATTATCTGGTGGATCAACAGGAACAGCAAACATATCAGGTGGTACTACTGGAGTTTGGTTTAGTGGAATGTTAATAGGATAAAAAAATGCAATTAACAAAAAAACAATTAGCAGTTTTAAATCATGTAGTAATAGATGGTCAGTTGTGGGCTGATAATGCAACAGAAGAACATATGTTAGCAAAAGTTGCAAGATGGGAAGTTGATTATGAAACAGCGTTAGCTAAAGGTGATTATAAAACTCGTAAACAAAGAGATGATGTTGATGTGCAGAGAGTACAAGACGAACGTGATAATGTTTCATATGCTGTTAAACGAAAGCGTGAATACCCATCTGAAGGCGATCAACTAGACAAAATTTACCACGATGGTATAGATGCGTGGAAAGCCGATATGATTAAACCAGTTAAAGATAAATATCCAAAGGAATAAACTATGCCCTATATAGGAAGATCAGTAAATTATGGTAATGCCGTTACGGAACAATTCGTCGGAGATGGCTCAGCTGATTATACATTAGCTTATGAAACTATAACTGACGGAGTTGTTGTAAGCCTGGATGGTGTAGTACAGGTAAATGGTACTGACTTTAATATTTTAGGGACTGTAATTACGTTTACGAGTGTTGTTGCTTCTCCAATCGATATTAATATCATCTATCTCGGTTTAACAATTTCAATAGGAACACCTTCAGATAGTTCTATAACTCTTGCTAAAATGGCTGCTAATAGTGTGGATTCTGACCAGTATGTAGATGGAAGTATAGATGGTGAACATTTGACGGCTGTTATGAACCCCTCATTAACCAGTACAGGCAAGGCATTAGTTCTTGGATTTTAACGGAGATCAATTATGGCAAGTGAAGTTTTAGGAGTTAAATTAGAGGCGACATTATCAAATGTTGAAAGAGTCCTTATCAACGGTGTGAGCGGTCACACCTATACCATTTTATCCATTACATTTTGCGAGGAATCGGCAGCGGCTGAATCATTCGATCTTTACGTAGACGATGATGGTGGGGGAACGGACTACTATATTTACAAGGCTCAAGCACTAGGCGCAAACCAGACCTTTGAGCACACGGGCAGAATTGTCCTTGTGGATGAAGATCATCTATGTGCGATACTTACAGGTACCGGCAATGTTGATGTGGTGGTTAGCTATCTCGATCAGACTAGATAGGAGATATAAATTATGAGTGGAATAATTGCAGATAATTCTGGTAGAAGTTCAGGAGTTATAGCAACAACGGTAGTAAGCGATCCAACTTATCTTCAATTCCCCGGAACTCAAGTTGCATCCGCAGATGTGAATAGGCTGGACGATTATGAAGAAGGAACTTTTACTGTAACAATAACATCTACAGGTGGAACAATAACAATAGCTACTGCTTGGGATACCGCACATTATATAAAAATAGGAAGGCTTGTTCATATACAGGGTTTCTTTTCGATTGATAGCGTTAGTTCTCCTACAACTACAGCTTATATAAATGGCTTGCCGTTTACCGTTGGAGGGGTTTCTGCAGAAGGGTCTCTTTCTTCCTCAATTGCTACTTATGTTAATGGCACTTTAACAGGTAGTCCTATTCCCGGTGGTGTTATTGGGTATACTTGGTCTGGTATTTCATATGTGAAGTTGGTGCGTGGCGGTGCGGATAGTTCAAATAATACAGCTTCGTTTTTTGCTGCTGCTACTGCGGTAGGAATGGGGGGTGCTTATGTATGTTCAGCTTAATAATAATTAATGGAGTAATAAAATGGCATTAGAAAAAGTAACAGAGATCGGCAGTATTGAGGTCCTTCCGATGGGGCAAATACAAGTACGAACTGATACCGTTATTAAAGAAGATGGTAAAGAGATCAATCGATCTTACCATCGTCACGTTGTTGAGCCAAATCATAATACTGCTAAAGAAGATCAAAGAGTTAAGGAAGTAGCAGAGGCAGTACATACGAAAAAAGTTAAAGATGCTTGGGCAGAACATATAGCCAATGCCTTTAAAGCTTAAGTATCCTAAACCTTAAGGACTAAACTATGAGCGTAACCAAAGTAACCGATGACCTAAGAGACACAACAGCCCTTGACGGCACAAAGGTTAGTGGAACTATTCCTGTCGGTTCATTATTCGCAAGTGGAGGTAAGGGTGCTGACATAGCATCAGCGGCTACCGTTGTCATTGGTACTGATGGTTCTTACTTCGACATTACTGGAACGACAGGAATCAGTACTCAATTCACAGTGGCTGCAGGAAGACGATTCACTCTACAGTTTGATGGTGCTGTAACAATAACAGATAACGCCGCTATTACCTTATCAGGAGCCGCTAACTTCACAACTGCCGCAGGGGATATACTGTCGTTTGTTGCTACGGCAGCTAACACAGTTGTGCAGACAGGCTATTCATTAGTAGATGGCGGTAGTCCTGCAGGTGGTGGTGGTAAAATCAATCAAGTGATTATTGCTTCTAATTCCACTTTGTTAGACTTATCTAGTGATACTTATACTGATTCTGGATTAACAGCATCTATTACTCCATCAGCGACAGACAGTAGAATTTTAATTCAGTATGAGATGCAGGGTACTGGTAACGGAGTAAATCACGGTTTTGGTACTCAAATAGCGAGAGATATAGCTAGTGGGGGTTACTCAACTTTGTCTGGTAGTGACCACGGAACTTTATATGATATAAGCACAGGAGCAAGTACAAATTATAGGTTGAGAGGTGCTTACAATTTTATGGATACAACCCACGGAAGCACAGGAGCCGTGTCATATAAGATTCAAGTGGCGTGTTATGGCAGTAGACGAATTGAATTTACAGAAACAGGAGGTGGTGCTAGTGGAGCATCTACATATATTATTCTATGGGAGATACTAGCGTGAGTATTAAATTAGGGGAAGCAATTTTAGCTATTAATAAAGATGCGAAGTATGCTGTTCGTGGTAATAAATTCCCAGTCGAGTGGATGGATGGAACAACTCCGATTGATGAAGCAGACATTACGGCAAAACAAATAGAGTTGCAAGCAGACTATGACGCTAAAGAATATCAAAGATTAAGAGAACCAGAATACCCTTCTATAGCAGAACTTGTCGTTGCATTATATGACGATGACGATAAGGCAGCCATCGAGAAACGCAGGGCAGATGTTAAGGCGAAGTATCCTAAACCGTAGATAGAAAAAGCACATGATGACTAATGAATTACTTTATTCTAATTATATGTTTAGTATTTTTAGCATCTTCCACACTGTCGTACGCGGCTGATAGCAATACTGTCAGCTCCTCAACTGTTTCTTCAACTGTTAGTGGCACAACTACAGTAGACAGAACACCAAGCACAGCTGTATCCCCTAACGTAATCATAAACAATCAAGATGTATGTACTACTGGTATTAGCGGTGCAGCTCAATCTGCATGGTTTGGTATTTCTATGGGTAAAACCATTACAGATGTGAATTGTGAACGATTGAAATTAGCACGTTCGCTTTATGGTATGGGAATGAAAGTGGCTTCTGTGTCACTATTATGCCAGGACGTTAGAGTATTCCAAGCAATGGAAATGGCCGGTACTCCATGTCCTATTAATGGGAAGATAGGAGAAGCTGCAAAAGAAGAGTGGGCCAAAGATCCAACTAAAAGACCAGACTATGATGAATGGAAAGATCTACCAGAGAATCAAGAACAAGTTGAAAAGATAGAAGCAACATTCCCATTAAAGACTTACACTTATGATGAAGAAGATGAAGATCTTTATTAAAACACTGGCTATGTGTTCAATGGCTGTTCTTTTAGCTCAAAATGTATTTGCAGATACAGAAACAACTGCTGATGTAACAGAAAAAAGCGCCGGAGCTACTCATGTTTGTGGTAGGAATAATGCTGAATGTACATATGATCCGCGATCTGATATTTACTCTGATGGGGGTTCTAATGATGACATAGTTTATTGGGACAGCCATGGTGGAGAATGGAATATCACCAATAATATCAATACGTTTATGACTGAAGATCAAATGCTCCAGGGTTTTACCATGGATAGTGCTATTGGTGTTAGAGATAGGAATAGTGTTGGTGGTGATGCATTTACTGTACAGATTAAGGTAACTGACGGAACTATTACTTATTCTGATACGCAAGAATTTACCATGGCATCTGGTTCCGCGTATGAAACTGTAACTAGTCAGTTAATTGTCCCAGAGAATAACTTAGCCTATTCTCTTGCAACATTTGGTTTAATTCTTGAGGGTATTAGTGAATCTGGAGGGTATGCAGGACCTCAAACTAATGCAATTAATTTAACTGCAACATACGAGCTTATTAACGCTGTAGAGGCTACTGTCTTAGATCTAGTTGCAAATGCTGTAGATGATATTATTACAGATACGGGTGTATCTGTTGTAGATACAGCAACAATGGATATCGCTGTTACAACGCCTAGTGGAACACAAACTATTAGCGTAGGAGTAACAGCGACACCAGCAGCAGTCACGTTATCTGTCCCAACTGTAGCAGGTAAGATAGAATCAATTCAAATAGATACAGGTATGGCATCTGCTGATAGCCAACCAGAACCAGTAGCAGAAGTTGCTGAAGCAGTAGCGGAGGTAGAATCTGCTGTTGAAGAACAGGAGTCTAGTTCTGAACAGAAAGAACAAAAGGAAGAAAAAGAAGAGACAAAAGAAACTAAATCAGACAAAGCAAAGGCAGTACAAGCTATAGTTACAAGAGTTTTACAAGCAGTACAGATGGTAGGAGGGGATGTAGATAGTACTAAATTAGCCTTAATGAGTGTTCTTGGAACGCCTGGATTTCGTTCTTATCAGCAACAGGATATACCGGATGTTGCATTTTATACTAGTGAAACTCCTTATGATACAGCACTAATAGATCCTTTAAGTGCTGTTTATTCATTAGGGAGTGATATAATGATGAATGAAATGATTGATTCACAATATAACTTTGATAAATAATCATGGAAGTTGAATACGGAGGAATAAAAGCAACTGGTGGTAAGTTATTCATTATTATATCTTTAATAGGGACCCTTGGTGGTGCTCTTTGGGGAGGATTTGAATTCTATAAAGATTACCAGGATATGAAGGAACAGATCACATCATATGTAGCACCGGATCTTTCTGGATTTGATAAGCAATTAGGAATCCTAGATGTTGAAGTTACTGATACAAAACAATTAATTCGTACTGAAATTAACTCTATAAAAGATAGTGTAAGTGAAGCTCAAGATACTACAAGAGATATAAGAACAACTATGAAAACGGATATTAATCTATTCTCAGATCAAATAGCAGCTATAGATAAGCGATCCAGAGAAGATGGGTTAGAAACACGAACGGCAATGAGAAATGCTGAGAATGAAGTAAGAGCATTAATAGCAGATACATCTAAACGCTGGGATGATAAATTACAAAAGGTAGACAATAAGCTGCAAAAAGTGGATAATCAAATAGAAATGTTAGAAACGAAGCTGGATAAAAAAATTACTAAAGCACTTGAAAATCCATTAGCAGCAATGAGCAAGACAAAGTGAGGAATAGATGGATAAGTTGAATGAGATGTTGATAGGTACTCTAGCCTTAATGGGTGCATTTATAACAAAAA
>Ga0310342_100001162_pt1 | contig 16048 bp, 14 predicted proteins | sample S15DNA20500_MG_FD_206155 | JGI IMG/M metagenome (GOLD analysis project Ga0310342, IMG submission 206155) | Marine microbial communities from station ALOHA, North Pacific Subtropical Gyre - S1503-DNA-20-500_MG | ecosystem: Environmental > Aquatic > Marine > Oceanic | place: Pacific Ocean: North... | reverse complement strand
TCCTCACTAACGATTTCAGTATTGTGCTTAACGATCCGGATATCCAAATTGTGGTGGAAGTCATGGGTGGCGAGTTCCCTGCAGCAGACTATCTGATCCAACTCCTCAAAAATGGTAAGAGCGTGGTTACTGCCAACAAGGAAGTAATGGCCAAACATGGACCGTCACTGATGGCTGCTGCTGCTTATTCTGGAGCTGAGTTGCGATTTGAGGCAAGCGTTGGTGGTGGCATCCCTATTGTCGGTCCACTGCAGAACGACTTATTGGCAAATGATATCACGTCAATTCGCGCGATTATCAATGGCACTACCAATTTTATTCTGACCAAGATGGCGAAGGAGAAAATGGAGTTTACTTCCGCACTGGCTGAGGCCCAGACGCTTGGCTATGCGGAACCGGACCCTACCGACGATGTTGAAGGAATCGACGCTGCGTACAAGATCGCTATTCTGGCATCCCTGGCGTTTCATACTGAGGTCGCCCCTGAGCATGTTTATACCGAGGGTATTACCACGTTGCAGGCAGAAGATTTCGAATTTGCTCATGAACTCGGTTATGAGATCAAGCTACTGGCGATAGCTGAACGAACGATAGATGGAGTCCAGGCGCGGGTTTATCCCGCACTCTTACACAGGGAAAGTATGCTGGCCAAAGTGGGGGGCGTCTTTAACGCTGTTGAGGTCTACGGTGACCTAGCGGGACCCGTCGTCTTCCATGGCCTTGGGGCGGGCCCCGCCCCTACAACTAGCTCCCTCATCGGTGATTTATTGGCAGTGGCTCGGAGTGGTGGGCACGCAGCTCCCGTACGTCCAAGGGTCAAACTCCCCTTTAAGCCGATGGTGGACTTGGAGACTCAGTACTATTTGAGGGTGAGTATTGCGGATCAATCTGGTGTGCTCAGTCAAATTTCCCAGGTGTTTGGAGAGTGTGATATCAGCATTGCAACCGTCACCCAAAAAGATGTCGGCAATCAGCAAGGAACGGCTCAACTGGTCATCACTACGCACCCAGCCCGGGAATCTGCCATGCAGACGGCACTGCAAGAAATCAAGGTGATGCCCGTTCTGAAAAAAGTGCATAATTTGTTGCGGGTAGAACCCTTATAGGCCTCTACCTTTAGATGCTGTATACGAGTATGCTGTATACACCGATGGATGGAGTGGTCCATGATGCAGGGCGTCCTTCAGAAATATCACGAATTTCTTCCGATAACTTCCACGACGCCGATGATTACGTTGGGTGAGGGTGGTACGCCACTGGTGCAGTCTCACCGTTTGGCGAAGAAATTGGGCCTAGAAAACCTGTATTTCAAGTTGGAAGGTAGTAACCCCACAGGCTCTTTCAAGGACAGAGGCATGGTCATGGCTGTTGCGAATGCCATCGAAAACGATAGCAAAACTATCATCTGCGCCTCTACGGGTAACACGAGCGCTTCCGCTGCAGCATACGGTGCCCACTGCAACCTCTCGACCGTGGTTCTTGTGCCCAAGGGGAACGTTGCAAGGGGAAAAATTGCTCAGGCCATCGCCTACGGTGCCAATATCTTAGTTATTAACGGGAACTTCGACCATGCATTGACCATGGTGCGTGAACTCTCAAACCGGCACCCCATCGCCCTAGTGAATTCAGTAAATCCTTACCGCATCGAAGGGCAGAAAACAGCTGCGTTTGAGATCTCGGATATTTTAGGGGACGCTCCGGACTTCCTTTGTATCCCGGTAGGCAACGCTGGGAATATCACTGCCTACTGGAAGGGTTTCAAGGAATATCAGGAGATGGAACACACCACACATAACCCGCAAATGTTTGGGTTTCAGGCTGAGAGATCTGCGCCGATTGTGCGAGGCGAGATCGTTGAGCAACCTGAGACTATCGCGTCTGCCATTCGTATTGGGAACCCTGCCAGTTGGAAAACTGCACTGGAAGCGCGAGATGAGTCTGGTGGGATCATCGATGCTGTCACAGATGAAGAAATTTTGGAAGCTTACAAGCTGTTGGCGCGGTTTGAAGGGATCTTTTGCGAACCAGCATCTGCAGCGTCTGTTGCAGGAATGATGAAATCTGTAGCTAAAGGCCTTATCACCAAGGATAAAGTCGTAGTATGTGTGCTCACTGGCTCAGGCCTCAAGGACCCAGATCTTGCGAATCAGATTGCAGACATCCCCCTCCGGGAACTGGGAACCGAGATTGACGACGTAGAGCGGGCCATCCTCTCCATGTAGACAAGCTATGCGACAAATTTTGGCAATGTCCGGCACAGTTCATCGTCGGAAGGAGACCTGGCGGAATATCTCCGCATATTCTGCACCGACCTGCTCACCGTTCTGTCTTGCTCGGTTACGTGAACCCTCTCCGGGGCTTCGGCCAAGAAACTGACTCTTGTGTTGGCTGAGGGCCTCAATCTTCGTTTCAATAGTATCGCTGATATCGCAAAACACTCCTGGATCCTCTGATCCCCAAAAGAGTATGGAGCCGACTTTGTGGGGTTCGAGGCCAGCCTTAATTTGCTCGGGGAAATGATAGATGTCCCTGGCGTATGGGTAACATGCATCCTGCGCCACCACACCAATAATGCGGTGGTCACGGTGGGCATGGTTCAATCGATGGTACGGTTCTGTAGTGAGGACAACGTCCGGTTTGAACCGCCGGATCGCTTCAACAAGATGGCCACGGAGGAAGGTGTCATCTTCAAGGCTGCCATCGTGAATACGCAGATTCAGTACCTCTTTAACGCCCATTACCCGAGCCGCGGCTGCCTGCTCCTGTTCTCTGGTATCCACCAAGTCCACTGATGCGATGGCGGCGTCACTAGTTCCGGCTCTGCCGTCAGTAGCTAGGACCAGAAATACCTCGGCGCCTTCTTTAATCCATTTTGATACTGTGCCACCGCATCCACCCTCGGCATCGTCAGCGTGTGGGGTGAAAATCAGGGCTCGTTCTGGCGTTTCTAATTGATCCATAGGCAGTTCTCCTCTGATTGACCGGATTTCCGGCGTGCCTTAAATATCATAAAGATTGATGGTAGGCTTTTCCTAGGCACCAGTTCGAGCAACGATCTGTGATTTTGTGAACCGCCGACTGGTGGAGCCCTGGTGTCGTAGTCGAGTTTGCATCCTCAAAATCGCAGATCGTGTGAAAGAGGAACAAATTAGTGATTGGTAACTAATAGGGAGCATTAGAGCAGAATGAATCATGACTGATTACTCTGCTACAATGGGCTATCCTTGTCAAGGCGAAGCCAACTCATGACTGACGTTTCAATTGACTACAAACCCTTCTCATGGGTGAATCAGGTTCCTTTTACAGCTCTGGTAAATGCCGTTCAGAGGTTGGAGGGCACCCCTAGGGCTTTCGACCCTCCGTCCATGGAAGAGTGGCTTCGGTTACCTGGCCGTGACCCGGAGGAGAATTGCCTGCTCGCATTCGCCGGTGATACTTTGTTGGGATACATTCTGGTCAACCAAGAGCGACCCATCAAGCGTGTGGTACTAGAGGGAGGTGTGTTGTCGACCCATAGGCGAAAGGGGGTAGGCACACGACTGTTTGATTGGGCCTTGGAGCGCGGCCGGCAAGCAAATGCTTCCATCGCCCATGCAGCTGCCTTGGAGGATGATACAGAGCAGATTGGTTTTTTGGAAAGGAGAGGGTTCATTCTTGTACGCCATCATGAACAGATGCGATGGAACGGGGAAGGTATCCCGGAGCCTACCTTATCGTCCGGATTCGTGTTCCGACCTTTTCGATTCGGTGACGAAGCTGGCCTCACAGAAGTGCAAAACGCTGCATTTAGCACACAGTGGGGCTTTTCTCCTAATACGGTTGAGCAAGTCTCGCACATCGTTAACATGAAACGATCAGACCCCGAAGATGTTGTGCTGTTAATAGCGGATGACGAAGTTGCGGGATATTGCTGGACCCAGACTGCAGGTGAGGCGCCGCAGGTCATGGGATCCATATTGATGATTGGAGTACACCCAAAACATCAAGGCAAAGGATTAGGAAGAGCAGTACTGAGTTATGGGATACGATCCTTATTACAGCGAGGCATTAAGGTGGTGGAGCTCACAGTGGATAGGGAAAATACGGCTGCTAGGGAATTGTATACGTCTTTTGGGTTTGTGAAGATGGGTGGTCAAAGGTGGTATGAGACAACTCTAATGGCTGGTTAGCTACTCCTGTGCTGCATATAGTGCGCCCTTGTAATCTCTTCTGACAGCACGCCACCTGATAAGATGATCCGTGTAGCTTCTTCAAAAGCTATTTCAGTATGTGTCACTTGATCTTCCTTCACTAGAGCCATATACCCGGACGTTGGGATGGGAATAGTTGGGACATAGACCGTCAAATACTCTTCCCCGTTAGGCATGATGAAGCGACTGGTAACTACACCCAATGAGAGGATGCCTTCACGAGGGAATTCCAGAACCACTACTGGCTTTCCTGACAAGGGGTTATCCGAGAACATATCGGTGATCTGGTGGATAACACGATAAACACCCCGCACAAAAGGGATCTTCTCAATAAGATTATGCCAGTAGGTTATTGCTTGAGCGCCCACTACGGTGTGCGCCACCCACCCTAAAGCGTATAGCGACACGATAAGAATCGCCACAATTGTAATTTGTAAATAAATCCCGGCCGGATAGACGACTCCACTCTCTGCTAGATTGAACACCGGAAGCAAAGAGTCGTAGAGAAAATCCCAGATCAGCCGTAGTATCAGGTAGGTGAAAGCTAAGGGGATGAAGAATAGTAATCCAGTAGCGACGCGCGCCCGAAAGTGAGTGAGCAATTTTAAGAGGATTGAAGATGAATCATTGCCGGTGGTCATATGGTCTCCTTTGCTGCAATCCCCCTGGAAATTAGGTCTCCATAGAGGGAAAAAAATCGACGAGCCACGGCTTCCCAAGACATTTCTTTAGCAAATCGATATGCTGCCTGGCCCATCTGGTCGCGGAGGTTGTTGTGTGCAAGTAGTACTTCCAGTCGCTCTGCAAAAGGTTCTGGGCAATGCCAAGGCACTAGGTAACCGTTTTGTCCGTCTCTAACAAGGGATGGCAAACCACCTACACGGGCCGCAACCACTGGAGTCCCACATGCCATGGCTTCCAGTGCTACCAACCCAAAACTCTCATAGTAGGAGGGTACCATTAAGAGGTCTGCAGCACTGTAATACCAGGGTAATTCTTCGTGAGCTACAGCGCCCTCAAACCGAACTCTGTCCCTCATGCCCAAGGAGTCTGAAAGTTCAGCGAGGCGTCGGACTTCAGGGTCTTTGTCGAGATCGCCGCCGACCAGAACGACTTTGACGTTTTTGCGGTCCTTAAGTAACGCTGCTGATGTTAGCGCCAAGTCCACTCCTTTCAAGGGATCTAGACGTCCTACATATAGGATGATGTTGTCCTCGGTGAGGCCCAATCGTACTCGAGCCTCATCGCGGCTGCGGGGATAAAAGAGGTTGACGTCCACACCACCTGGTACCACGACAACCTTCTTTTGGGGTACACCATAGAGGCGAGCAAGGAAGTCCCGTTCATGACCGTCAGAGACCACTATTATATCGGCGTTAGCAGCAATCCAGCGCTCTGTTGCGCTTCGTTCAATGGGGTCATCTACCCCGGGTCGTGCCTGTCGCTTTACCTCAGCAAGGGTATGAAATGTCACCACATGGGGTCTTTCCCACGCTTCTGCAAGGGATATTCCCGCAGGACCAGATAACCAGTAGTGACAGTGGACGAGATCGTATTCAGTACCTGCTTTTGCCACAAAGGACTTCACATTTTCGATGAAGGTGGGGAGGTATTCTGCAATATCTGACTTTTGGGCATCAGGAGGACCGGCTTCGACGTGAATGAGACGGGCACCCTCTCCCATGTCAACGATGTAAGGGTCTGTGGAGTCGTGCCTGCGAGAAAAAACATCCACTTGGATGCCCTTTCGCCCCAAGCCCTGCGCCAAATTTCGAATGTACACACTCATTCCGCCGGCGTCTCGCTCCCCTAGGCGAGCCATCGGGCATGAGTGATAGCAGATGACAGCTATGCGCATCTGGAGGTTTCCAAGAATGATTTCTTCATTTTGTTCACGGTGTTAGGAACGCCTGGATACGGTCATACAGTAGACCGCCTGGTCAATTCCCCCAAGGTGATACTTGTAGGGTTCATCACCGCGCAAGAACTCGAACGAGGTCAGCCGACGTTCAATAGCGTCCTGGATACATATTGCCTTTAGGAGCAATCCAACACTGAGGCTCGCAAATTCAGGATCGAATCCGCTGTTGTACAAGAGACGCCGGCCGCAGTAGTCAAAACAAAGTGCTGCCGATACTGCAGTTCCGTTATGTTCCAGGAACCATAAATGTAATACTCCAACATCGGCCAATGCCACTGCCATCTCTCGGAAGAAGGACTCTCGTTCAGGAGTCAGGAAATGGTGTTTCTCTTCACGGCTCTTCCGCATTAGTTGGAAAAAGACTTCCAGCCTGTTGGCGACATCATCTTGGTTAGTGTAGAGCTTCGGCTCAAAGCCTCCGGCGTGCTCAAGTCGCCGAAATTTTCGCCGTAGCTCATGACGGTCCTTTTTCCGGAGTCCGGAAATGTAGGTATCCCAGTCAACTGGTATAGTAAGGGTGGGTGAAACATCTTCCTGGTCTACTTGCCATTGCCACCCCTGACGTATTGCGATCTTGGGTAGATACTCCAACGTGGGGGACGTTTGTGGGAGGGATGGGAAATAGAGTTTATTCCATGACTGAGATGCCAGATAGTCTTCAAGGATAGGGTAAAAGTGGTTCTCTCTGCCCTCCGGAATTATGAAATCGTGGAAATCAAAAAGGTCTGTATCGCCCAAAAAAGATATCGTATCGTTCTGACGCTGCAACGGGGCTATGCCAACGGGCTTGTTTGCTTGCTGGAAAGAGAGAAGCAGTAGTTCCCTGCCCTCACCGAAATTTTCCCACCACAACCGTTGCCACTCGTGGGAAAGAAAGAAGGCTTTGACATCACAATCCGGGACTAATGCGTCCCAGGACTCCTCTAACGTATCAAAGCTATGAAGGGTCGTCTCCGTGGACATCGTACCCCCTGGCAGAATTTCAAGTTCCAGTGCCTCCAAGGATTGTACACGATAGATGTGTTAGATCTTGAAGAAACGGATTGGTGGATGGGCTAACGACTTAGGAGGCGGGAGCAGGAGCGGTGTTTGGTCCGGATGATCGCCCCTTTGACGTCCGTTGTTTCCTGGCTACATTTTTGTGCTTCGGTTTTTTCTCTGCGGAAGCTACCCTTTTGGGTTGACCAGTGGAGGTTAGTTTTTCAACAGGAGCTTCTGAGCTAAACAGAGTTTGCAGTGCAGCACCTTCAACAGTCTCATGTTCAAGAAGGTATTTCGCAATTTGGTGAAGTTTGTCGCTAGCGTTGCTTAACGTCTGCTTCGCCAACGCGTAAGCTTCTTCAAGCAGGGAATGGACCTCAGCGTCAATTTCCTGAGCTACATGATCACTGTAGTCCCGCTGCTCGGAGATCTCTTTGCCGAGGAAAACCATCTCTTCACGTTTCCCGAATGTTCTGGGGCCCAGTTTCTCACTCATACCGTATCGGGTGACCATTTGCCGGGCAATGTTGGTTGCAACCTCTAGGTCGTTGCTGGCTCCTGTAGTTACATCCACAAAGATCAATTCTTCTGCTACACGACCACCCATAGCCATGGCAAGCCTATCCTTAAATTGTGCCTTGCTCCACATGTGTCTGTCTTCTTCAGGCAAGAATCGTGTATATCCTCCCATGTTGCCACGCGCCACCACAGAGATCTTCTGAACGGGATCCGCATTGGGGAGCACGTGGCCAACTAGAGCGTGGCCTGCTTCATGGTAGGCGGTGACCTCTTTCTCATGCTGTGAGTATACTCGGCTCTTCCTCTCCGGTCCTGCTTCGATTCTATCTATTGCCTCAGCGAACTCTTGTGAGCTAATTGATTTCTTTCGGGCGCGTCCGGCAAGGATTGCTGCTTCATTTACCAGATTGGCCAAATCAGCTCCACTTAATCCTGGCGTTTGTTTGGAGACGACTTCCAAATCCGCATCCTCATCCAGTGGCTTACCCTTGGCGTGGACGTGGAGGATGGCTGAGCGTCCAACCACATCCGGTAAATCCAACACCACACGTCGGTCGAACCTACCCGGTCGTAGGAGAGCTGGGTCTAAGATGTCAGGGCGGTTGGTTGCAGCTAACACAATCACATTCGAGCCAGTGTCAAAGCCGTCCATCTCTACTAGGATCTGGTTCAGTGTTTGTTCGCGCTCATCGTGCCCTCCGCCAAGACCTGCACCACGATGGCGCCCGACGGCGTCAATCTCGTCCACAAAGATGATGCAAGGAGCATTGCGCTTTGCCTGATCAAACAGGTCCCGGACTCGGGCAGCACCAACGCCTACAAACATTTCGACAAATTCAGAGCCACTTATTGAAAAAAATGGTACCTCGGCCTCACCTGCAACTGCTTTGGCAAGCAATGTCTTGCCGGTACCCGGAGGGCCAACAAGCAAAACGCCCCTTGGTACGTGGGCACCAAGGGAAGTGAACCGCTCTGGGAACTTTAGGAACTCAACGACCTCTGCAAGTTCTTCTTTAGCCTCATCTTCTCCAGCAACATCCGCGAAGGCAACTGACGGGCGGTTTGCCATGACGACCCGTGCCTTGCTGCGGCCAAAATTCATGGTTTGGGAGCCGGAGCCTTGGGCCTGCCTCATCATGAACAGGAGCAATCCGCCAAAGAAAATTAAAGGTAAGATACTTAGGACAATACCAAGGATGGTGCCTAATCCCCCCTGTCCCTGGATAACAATCTCAAGGCCTGTTGTGGCGGTATCGATATTGGCCCGCTCAAGGGTTTCGACTAGACTCGAACCCTCTTCCTTCCGAGATTTGAAGGTGCCTCCAGTCGTTGTGATGACTGTGAGGTTATCTCCGTGGATCTCAATCGTCCGTAGTTGTTCCGCTTTTGCGAGTTCAACCACTTCGCTGATGGGAATGTCAGTTGTTCCATAGCTGGGCTGAATGAACGTGAAGAACATGACGATAGCTGCCAAGGCGATGATGACATAGATGAAACTATTCCGTAGAGATTTGGGGCTCATTAATCCTCCATGAGATGTTTGCTCCTCAAAGCAAACTTCCGCTTTATTTTACCCCACTACCTAAGGAAACGCAAAAAGGAGAACACTCTGATAAAGAGTATTTTTACGGATTTCGGGCGCGGTATTCGACATTCGTCAATATTTGTAAAAATTTGGCTCAATGTCCCTCTGAACAATGTTTCCTAGAAGAACAACGGATGGCTGATCTAACCGATAGTATGGCCAGGCATGTGATAACACTCCGCTGAGTTCACCACAGCTTGAAGGCCTACCATCTTCGTCTTTTAGAGCTTGGGTGGTGTAGCTTGTATAGATATTGGGGTCGCGTCGTATGAACAAAGTTTGTTACCAAGGTTTATATGAGAGGTGTTGGAAATGGGCGTTCCCATCACCTCTGAGATGAGGTGATAATCGAGTGTGCAGACGACATTGGTCTTGCTGGCCACGCCACGATAAGGACAGTTGCCAAGAGTAACGCGTACTCCACCCTCGATAGGTTCAAATTCAGGGGCAAATTCTTCAGCTTCAAGAATCAATCGCAAGAGACGAATGGGATCCTCATCGGCTCGTTCTCGAAGTTGCGACCTGTATTCATCTATCATAAGGCGTGCAATATCTGCCAGCAAGATACTGGCAGGGCTTGTCCCATTCCTAACGTCAACGCCCTTGGAATTGTCCATACTTTCGAGTACACGTTGGAGAAGGAGATGGTATCGCTTCGGCATTAATTCATAGCCTTCTTCTGTCAGGGAGTAGGCGTGTTCTGGACGACCCTGTTTTCTCCTGATTGCCTGAAATGTCACGAACCGATCTCGCTGAAGGATGTCGAGATGGCGTCGAACGGTTGGTGATGCCAGTCCCAGCTTTGTACTCAATTGATCTACTGTTGCCGTCTGATGCTGTAGCAACGTCAGAATGCCGAGCCGTGTGCCTTCCATCGCAATCATCCTTATGAAATGTTACACGGAGAAATCTGGGGGATTGGAATAATTGTAGGCTGAGAAATTAGGAGTGTCAAAGATTAACAAGAATTACGTGTTAAATACTATTTTTTTCATAAAAAGCTTGACAAAGACGAATTCTTGTGCTAGCCTAGACTAGGCGTTTGGTATTCATATGGAGAAGAACAAATGAGTTCCAAGAACGAAATTGTAATTGAATCTTCCACTGCAATGGTTTCTAATGTGATATGTGCCCATCACTGGGTAATCGAAACTCCGGCGGGCCCGTTAAGCCACGGCCGTTGCAAACTTTGTGGCCAAGATAGGGAATTCCGGAATTCTCCAGATAATGCTTTCTATTGGGAAGATGACGCTTCTCGTAAGGCTGGGGCCGCTACATCCAGCGCCACACCAACCCCTGCTGTGTCAGCAAGCCCTGAAGGATCCGATGAATAGAGGCGGAGACCTTCGCTAGTTCAATTTTTCTTTCTGCTGACCAAAAAGTTATGATACTTGTCTAGGTGTCGTTTTCTATGGTTCTTTTTCACTGCTATCATTGGTTATTGGCCTAGGCCGATAGTACACACCCCAGCGCTGCATAGCTTTGTTCACCTGTGAGAGGTCAAGCTCCACGAGTTCCCCTAGGAGTCCCGCCAGTGCATGAGCATGAAGTAGTTCTGTTGAGCAAACCCATGATGCCTCGCTTGGGACAGTATACAAGACCCCGCTTTGGTGCGGACATTCAATCTCTAGTCGGGAACTCTGTGAACCCTGCCTCAACTTTATACCTGGTTCATTCATCGTATGTCCTTCCCATGCTGGTTAGGTTTATAGGACCAGCGCATCCCGTCCATACAGATAATTTTGCAAGCTCTGAGCAGGGTTTCGGTTTACCAGAGGCCGCTGGAACATAGGGTGGGTAGCGCTGCGAACCTCATGTTCAATCTCAAATAGTTTCTCGCCGGTATCCAGGTCAACGATGTCCTGGAATCGGTACTGGTAGGAGTTGGTCTCCTCCGTAATCAGCCCACGCTCTTTCAAAAATACGTGGGGTCCGGAGAAATTTGAGAGGTACACTGCGATGTGGTGACCATCGTACGGAGCAAGTTTTGCTGATGTCTCGCGGAACCGAAGTTCCTGACTCAATCCCATCCGGATGCTTGCCAAATCTCCGTCAGACTCACCTGTGACTGATGCGGGAGCTTGGATCATTTCATTGTAAAACCGTGCTATCCCATGGGCCGTTCCCATTGGAACCGTAAACTCTACATAGCGGATACCTACCGGCATCTCATTGGCACCGGTAGCCCCCTGGCTGCAGCGGAATTTGTTGCCCCAGGGGCCGATGATTTCTACCTCGTCGCCTTCGAAAAAATACTTGTACTGTGTTCCTTCGAGCAGAGGTTTTACGGCATCCAAACGGTATTTGAGAGCGTCCATGTCCTGTATTTCAATGCCAATATGACCTCGCAGAACTTGTTGCCCGCGCGTGGGGAGATGGAACTGCTGCTTTCCTGCATTGGCCCACAGGTTGTCCTGTCCAACCATCATGTACGGATCCCTGGTGAGGCCAAGGGCTGAGATATAGAAGTTGATAGCCATTTGCTGATCCGGCACTAAGACATTTACGTGCTCCATTAACAGGATATTACCAATATCCTGGGTACTTCGATCATAAGTCACTTCCACAACCATGATTCCTCCTTGATCTTATTTGCGCTTAAGCGAGTGGGCATATAGGGTACAGTTTGGATTCCTGAACGGGCATATTATGCCAGAACAACCACGAAAACGCATACTTCATGAGAATGGATACTTGCCGGAACTGGCACCAATTATCAGGTCAAAGGAAAAGCCCCGAGTGCTCGGGGCTTTTCCTTGTCTTGCGAATCGGAGAGCGCTTAAGCAGGAACAGTCTCCAGCTTCTCTTTCAAAACGTGCTTGAGCTCTTTGACTCTCGGAAGGTCTGGATATTTACCGTGCTCGGCCTTTCGGTCATAGATCTTGTCGCCGTCTAAGATAACTTCAAGAGTGCCCCCGCCAGTCGGCGTCATGGTTATGTCTACTTGATTACCCGCCTCTGCAAACATCTCAGTGGCTATCCAAGCCGCTTGTGGAAAGTAGCCTCAACCTACGCAGTAGACAATCTCAATGTGTGCTTTGCCTTCCATATCATCCCTCCCCACTAGAGTGTCGGGGAAAACCGTAGCACTGTCTTTGTAGAAGTGTCAACACTAGCCAAACTAGGACGATAGTTGAACACGGCTTGAGTCTTCCCTTATAAAAGTAACCTGCTTGGTTGGTTCAAGGCCAGAGCTAAACCGTGCCTAACCACACTTGTTGTAGCCGCAATCGCGGCAGAGCTGGCAACCTTCCTGGAATGTCAAAGGACCGGAACATTCTGGGCACCGACCCCAGCTGGTCAATGATGGGTCGGTGAGGACAGGAAGAGATGGTGCCTGGACTATGGGTTCTGCCATTCCTCCCTTCACTTCTTCCTTCTGAAACAGCGCGTACTGCTCGCTATAGGGTCTTCCGGGTTCCGAACCGGATGCGCGGGACAGTGCCAAAGCAACGGCGTCAGGAGCTGAGCGCACTAGCGTGCCCTCGCTCCATACTGGTTCATCGGTGATGCCCCGTAGTTGTGAGATGATTGACTCATTGTCCACTCCAGCTCGAAGTGCCATCGATATTAGCCGAGAGATGCCCTCTAATTGTGCGGAATCAGAGCTACCGGCCTTGCCGAGGGCTGTGAACACCTCAAAGGGTTTACCGTTTTCGTCAAAGTTGATAGTAATGTACATATTCCCGTGGCTGGTGCGTACTCGTTCCGTCACCCCACGCACCTGTGATGGTCGCTGTCGGGGTACTAGGAAATGTTCCTCTTCTGAGGTGTTGGAAGGTACTGTGGAAGTAGACTTTTCTGCCGTCCCTGCTGTCAGAACCTCCTTTTCACGGCTCCCTGCACGGTATACAGTGATACCTTTGCAGCCGGACTCCCAAGACTGAAGGTATGTAATCTCTACGTCCTGAAGCGTTGCCTCGTGGGGAAAATTGATGGTCTTGGAAATAGCAGCGTCCGTTGATTCTTGGAAGGCAGCCTGCATCCGAACGTGCCAATCTGGGGCGATGTCCGGTGCGGTGCAAAAGACATCCTTCACCCACTCTGGCACGTCAGGATTTTTCTGAAGAGAGTTACCCTGGGACAACCAACCTGCCAGTTCCTCGCTGTAGAAACCCTCTGCCCGAGCAACTGCCTCGAAGGCCGAGTCCACATAATAGAGGGTCTGACCCTCAAGGATGTTCTGTTTTCTAAAAGCCAGCGCGAATATTGGTTCGATGCCACTGGAGCATCCTGCGATCATCGAGATGGTACCCGTGGGGGCTACAGTGAGCTGGCAAGCATTGCGCTGAGGTTTCTTCCCGGCAAGTTGCGCTCGGCTACCTTCCCATGCCAAAAATGGGCCTCGGGCTTCCGCTAGTTGTTCGGACTTTATCCGGGTTTCGGTGGCGATGAAGTTCATCACCTGCCGGCCAATCTCCACCCCCTCCTCAGAATCGTACGGGATGCCCAAACGAACTAGCATGTCTGCAAAACCCATGACGCCCAATCCAATCTTTCGAGTGAGCATGTTCATCCTCTTAATCTCCGGTACCGAGTAACCATTGGCGTCGATGGTGTTGTCCAGGAAGTGAGTTGCCGTCTGCACTGTGTCTCGGAGTTTGTCCCAATCGATTTCCGCCCCTTCCGATTCGTATTTGAGCATCTTGGTCAAGTTGATAGAACCTAGGTTGCAGGACTCATAGGGCAACAGCGGTTGCTCACCGCATGGATTGGTGGCCTCCATGTCGCCCAAATGTGGGGCGGGTTGCTTGCGGTTAACCTCATCCATGAAGATCATACCTGGCTCGCCATTCCGCCAGGCGCCTTCAACGATTAGCTTAAAGAGTTCACGGGCGTCTTTCGTCTCAATCACCTCATTTGTCGAGGGGTCGATGCTGTCGACAGTGCCGCCATCCCTAACGGCGTTCATGAACGCATCCGTGGCTCCAACTGAGATGTTGAAGTTGTGGATATCACCTTCTTGTGCCTTGCAGTTGATAAACTCCTCTATATCCGGGTGGTGGACGCTCATGACAGCCATATTGGCGCCGTCTCGCTTGCCACCTTGGGTGATCATCGTGGAGACAGATGATAGATGCTTCAGCACCGCGATTGGACCGCATGCCTTGCCGTGAGTCGTGGAAATGTGGGCACCCTTCTGCCTGAGGTTGGACAAAGGCACACCGGTGCCGCCGCCGAACTTTTGCACCATAGCAATGTCCGTGGCTGTTTTCATGATGCCAGTCATGCTGTCTTCCAGGGGCAACACAAAGCAAGCGGATAACGTGCCCTGATCCGTGCCCGCGTTCATTAAAGTAGGTGAGTTAGGAACGAAGTTCAACCGTGCCATCATTGAGTAAAAGGCAGACTCCGTCTCAGCAACTTGAATATCTGACGCTCCGTAAATCTTGTCTGGTGCCGCGATGGCCCTGGCAACCCGACTCAACATATCTCTTTCGTCTTCGACGATCTCAAATTTATCATTCTTAAGGAAATAGCGGTGCTTCAGTACGGACAACGCGTTGTCCGTGAGGTGGGGTTCGTTATCTGCTTGTTGCGTTGTCATGCCTGCAACTTCCATCGCCGCCATCAGGTGATCCCGCGCATTAGCGCCAGCGAGCGTAGCCGAGGGCTTAGGTTGCTCTAACTCTGCTAATGCAGTCTGAAGAGCCTTTCTCACTATAGGTTCTGTGGTGGTAGCGAGCCTATCGCGCAACTCCGCACGTGCTGTTGTCTTTTCTTGGTCCGTTGTGTTTCTTTGGTCTAGCATATTCCGTATTCCTTCCAGATGATAAATCTACTCGGCTCTGCGGACGACTCACAAAAGAAGCCGCCTATTTCACACGGTAAAGTAAAGTGATGGTACTATCCTATTTAGCAGATTTCTTCGTTCTTTTTTGTTGTTTTTCTTTGATTTCCTCTCCCGATATCGGGAGAGAGAGCTGGGCTTGTAGGGCACTTACGGGATTCGGCTCCGGCTCCAGTTGTAATGCTTCGACTTCCTTGGCAAAGCTTTCCGGGTCTGTGAAGTTGCGATACACGCTGGCGAACCGCACATAGGCTACGTGATCGAGGGTCTTCAATTCCTCCATCACCATTTGACCTACAACTGCACCAGGTACTTCTGGCCTACCTAGCCTGCTTAGCCCGCGTTCCACCTGCTCTACCAGTCCGTCAATCGCTTCAACAGAAACCGGTCGTTTCGTGCAGGCGTGTAGGACCCCAGAACGCACTTTGTCTGCAATAAACTCTTCCCTTCTGCCATCTCGCTTAACAACAAGCAAAGACGTAGTTTGTACCCGTTCTACGGTGGTGAAGCGAAGCCCACATCGCCCACACTCCCGACGCCGTCTAACACCGTCAGAAGCTTCTCGTGAGTCGGTTACTCGCGACTCATCGTGGTCGCAATACGGGCATCGCATTGATTATTTTCCCTACCGTTCTATGTGGGCAAACCCTACTAGAGTTAGTAGGGTTTGGGAACTATGACACAAGATGTTGTGTTCGTCAAGATAATTTTGTTTATCACAAAGCCTTCAGGCTGAAACCAAGTAATTTGAATAATCAAGACTTGCCAATTACTTCAAGATGGATACCGGAACATAAATTTGAAAAACCGAAAATTCCTCTTTCTGTTAGAAGATAGATTGCCGGTTCCAGGTGGCCAACATCATTAGAGAGTAAACTCCTAAGACTGTTGTCCGATTTAGATTATTAATATCATCAGTGGCAATTCAATCCCGCCGCCCGTATGGTAAGAGTCGGGTCTAAGGCTAATTCTGGTACTGTGCCGCACTGGCGTGATCAAACATAGGAGGAACCACCGTGTTAAAAGACAATAAGGCGTTTGTCCGCCACTTCTTTAAGTCG
>Ga0310342_100001159_pt1 | contig 16071 bp, 27 predicted proteins | sample S15DNA20500_MG_FD_206155 | JGI IMG/M metagenome (GOLD analysis project Ga0310342, IMG submission 206155) | Marine microbial communities from station ALOHA, North Pacific Subtropical Gyre - S1503-DNA-20-500_MG | ecosystem: Environmental > Aquatic > Marine > Oceanic | place: Pacific Ocean: North... | reverse complement strand
AGACTCGCAAGTCTCAGGATCCTCCAACCCGCACTCTAGCAGCTCATCGTCATGGAACGGGTCACCCCACGGGCCCAACACAGGTCGCTCACCGAACGCCTCCTCACGCCACTCCAAATCATCATCAAACAACGGACCCAACATCACCCTCTCCGTCACCTTCGGCCACACCACCAAAAACCTCCTTAGGACGAAACTCAGCCACCAAAGCCTCCAACTCGTCGGCCAACTCGGCGTCTGACAAACCCAAAGCATCCCGCTCATCGTCAACGACCAGACGACGCTTCGGAGTGAACTTCTCCACATACTGCAAATACAACGAAGCGGCCTTCACGTCACCCTGAGACGCCTGAGCGAAAAGAGAATCGATAACCCGCTGAGTCCGCTCAGGATGAACATTCAGTTCGGCCGCCCGCCGGTCCCATTCCCGAACGAACCGTGCATCCCGTTTCCACCGTCGAAGCGAATCCTCGTGAACGTCGTTTTCTGCCGCCCACTCTTTCTGAGTAGCAGGAGAACGATCCAAACCCAGCAGCAGCCAGTCGAGAAACGTCGCCCACCTGTCAGGCATCGCCTTCTCACCCGACTTCGGGTCGGTCTTCCATCCTTTTCCGCCACCGTTCTGCGCCATACGACACCTCCACCCTTGAGAGCACCGTGTCCCAGGCAAATAAAGTGGGACACTACGTCTATACGGTAACGGTGTGGGCGATTCCCGTTAGGAATCGCCCACACACGGTAACAGTAACCCGTCATATCAGACAGCCCTGCCCAGGTACGACCAGAATACCCGTGTCCGCCCACCCCGAACCCTAAATGTACTCACGCACCGCCCCTCGTCTAATAATATTAGAGGGAGTGTGAGGGGGGTGGGCCCGTAGGGCCCCCGACCTGCCGAATTCACACCTATTTCTATTCCGCCCGTGATCGCCCAGGAGCTGGTCGACGTCGACCTGGGCGACCTGGCCCGCCCCGAGCTTCTCGGGCCTGGGCCAGCTGAGCTCCTCGAGGCCCTCGAGCCGCCTATACGGCCCATCTGCGGCCCCGCATAGATGGGTGGGTGAGGATGCGGGCCCGAGCTCCAGGTGGCGGGATCCTGGGCCCGTGCTCGAGCTCCTGGTGGCGGACTCGAGCGGGCGGTGGGTACCCAGTACCTGGTGCGGTTCGTCTCCCCACTGCGGCCGTCGACCTGGACCTCGAGCAGCTGGTGCACCTCGACCTCGAGCAGCTGGTCGGTCTCGAGGCCCCGAGCTTCCTGGTCGACCTCGAGCCGTGCCGTGAATTTTCGACGGGCCCCAGGTCCAGGTTTTCCCATTTTCGAGCGAATGGTGGCAGCTGCGGGCCCTCGATTAGGTCGAAAACGAGAGAGACGGGCCCAGCTGCCCCGAGCTGGGCCCGTCGTCCTCGAGGTGGTCTAAGTCTTGAAGATGATGTCTGGAGCCTGGTCCTCGAGGTAGCACCGTTGGCACTGTGTGCATGCTCCTACCGTGAGGCCCGTCGCCTGGTCTCGGTACCTGGGCCCGTCGTACCTGCTCGAGTGGGCATCCACTGGACAGGCATACGCACCATTCTCGTTAGGCCGAGCTGCTGCTAGTGCTCGGGTCTCGTCGAGGAGACGTTTTCCCTCGGAGACTCGAGGGGCCATGGCGGCTAGCGGTAGTCGAGATCCCCAGGTGCCTAGCACTGTGGCGGCCCTCTGGTAGTTGCTCCTGTCGATGGACAGGTACAGCGTCACTCCTCGAGGTGGGCGGCCGTCCTGGTCGAGCAGCTGTCGTACTGCGTTGCCAGCTCGAGCCCCGTAGCTCCTGGAGTACAGCCAGCTCCTCATGTAGGGCACCTGGTCTACCTGGTCGACGTCGATGCGGAGGCCGTCGGCTAGTTGCTCCTGGTCGAGTGCGGCCAGGGCCCGCCATGCTCGAGACCACTGGCGGGCCCGCTTTACGTCGAGATCACCGCTTATCAGGTGGCGGAACGTGCATAGGTGAACCCCGTTGCGGAGCTGGGCCCGCCACGAGTAGAGGAGCAGCTCGAGCGCTAGTTGGGCACCCTCGAGCTCGGATAGTTGGTCGAACTCCTGCACCCTCCAGGCTGCAGCGTTCAACAAGTTGCGCCGATCTCCTCGGTGCTCCTGGTTGTAGGCGTAGCAGGTGGGCCGATCTCCTCCACCCTCGAGCTTGCCAGCGCAGCACCTGGTGGCTCCTGGGCAGCTGCTATGGGCCGACCACCAGATTCCGTTAGGCGTGGCATCACTGGCCCTGGAGCCGTCCGCCCGATAGAGGGTCGCTACTTTGTCATCGATCGACAGGTGCCGTCGTAGTTCCGTGGCGGCCCAGCGTCGAGGGGCCCGCTCGAGCGGGGCCCTGGTGGATAGTTGCACGGTGGTTTCCACTAGTTGAGCTCCTCGATGCGACGGTGGTAGTGCTCTCGAATGATTGTCGCTAGGTCCAGTGTGCGGGCCCGTCGACGTCGGCGGATCTCGTCTCTGATGGTGAGTGCTACGCCTAGCACCAGGGCCCAGGCTATGGATCCGATGACGAACGCTACGAAGTAATCCATGGTGGTATCTCCTTAGGTAGTGGTCATACGCACGAGGCCCAGCGTACTCGGTGGGCGGACCTCGAGCGGTGGCCCCTGGTCCTCGAGCTACCAGCTGCACCTCGAGCCAGGAGCCCAGGCCCTACGAAAGACACCGGCCCCAGGTCCGAAGACCTGAGGCCGGTGCTGGGGGGCCGTGTGTGTGTATGTGTGTGTGTTACGGCAACGCTCGAAGACTCCCGAACGTGGTGCGTACACCGTTGGCGAGCACGGTGACCGTCTCCTCGAGTTTGACGATGCGCTCCACCAGGGGGTCGTCCCATGCGTGCCCCTCGAGGCCGTCGGTGGCACGGCGGACAGCTGCTTCGAACGCCTCGCCCAGGCCGCACAGGTTGTGACGGTTCATGGTCATGTAGTCCCGTAGCAGCTGTTCGACGTGGGCGCCCAGGTCATCGAGGCCGCAACCGTCGATGCCGACGTGGTCCCAGCTGCGGTGCTCCCGTTCGACCGCATCGCCAGCCTGCTCGGTGATGGCGTCCCCGACGAACTCCTCGAGGTGCGCCTGCCACAGCTCCTGGGCTAGTTCCCCCAGGTCAACGTCGACGTCGAGACCGTGACTCATACTGTCACCGCCTCGAGGTTGAACGCTTGCGGGTACTGGTCCCTGGCCCATTCCATGTACTTGTGGGCAGCTGGGTAACCGTCAGCGGCACGGTTGGCGACGAGCTTCTCGACGGCTACTGCAGCCCGGTGCCTGCCTCCACGCTGGGTGCGTGAGTGCTGCTCCCATCCTTGCACTGCCATGAGCCCGCCCCAGGCGGTGTTGCGGTATTCGGCGGGCACCCTGGGGGACATCATCTCGTCGATGATGTCGCTACGGCGGGTGTCGTACATGGTGCGGCCCCGACCCTCGTCGGCGGGACGTTCACCGAGCACCGCCTCGAGGGCATGCTTGCCGAACAGCTGAGAGGGAAGCTCCTCGTTGAGCAGCCTGTGTATCTGACCGTCGAGCTCGGTGGCTGCACCGATCATGTCCCGCAGCACCATGCGTGCCAGCTCGACTCGCATGGGGGCCGACGCAGTGTGCCGTATCTGCACCTCGGCTGGCCGTCCCAGCAGGTTGGCCCGATAGGTGTTGCCGCACACGACGATCGTTGAAGCTAGGCATGCCATCAGCGGGTTGGTTCGGTCGTGGCTGGTGCCCAGGTTGAGGGCCTGACCTCGAGCGGGGAGACCGTCGAGGGCGTCGTCGTTGGGCAGTCCCAGTGACAGGAATGCCAGACGGCGGGCCCGCAGTGTCCCAGCTGACAGGATCGGGATCGTTACCCCCCGCTCCACCTGGGCGGCCTCGATGAACACCTCGGCCAGGTCGGTGAGCGTGTCGTTTTGGATCACCTCGTAGGTGGCGGACACGCAGTCGAACGTGTCGTTCAGGTCGGCGGTGTTCGCCACCGCTCGGAACGCTTCGACCTGGGCGTCGGCCTTGAGCACCACCCACCCTCGCTGCGAGAAGCTCTGAGCGTATGACCAGCCGAACGCATCCTTCAGGTCAGCTGTGGTGGGCCGGTTACCGGCATGCCAGATGGGCAGCTTCTCGACGGTGAACGCCTGGTCGCCGTCCATGCCTAGCGTCTCGAGGACGACAGGCCACGGTATCGAGGAGTCATACACCGTTCCTTTACGGTGCCAGTTCCCCATCCCAGACAGGGGATGACCGGTAACGATCACCACCCTGTCGATGTTGTCATGTATCTCGTGCATTACTGCTCCCTTGTTGATTGCTGATATGACACTGTCCACTGTACTCGGTGCGGTGACACGTTCCACTGATACCAGGTGTTAGCTCGAGCTCCTGGGCCTGGTGCGACTCAGGCCCTGGAGGTGGCACGTCCACCCAGGGTGATAAAGTGACGGGTACCTAAACCCAACAAGGGAGAGTATGTGTGATGAGCGACGACATTCAGATAGTGGAGCACGAGGGCACCCTCGAGGAGTTCCAAGAGAAGATGCGTGAGATGAGGGACAGGGCGGGGGCCCTCGCCGAGGGGTACACCCTGCCTCCGAGGCAAGATGGGTGTGCGTCACGCAGCCCAGCTGTGCATGCTGAGCTGCTCGAGCTGGTCGGGGGGTTCCTCGACGTGGAGCTCGAACGGCAGCAGCACCCGATCGGATGGTCGGGCACGGCCAGCGCCCTGTACGAGACGATGGAACGGTACAAGCATTACTGGAGGCACCCGTCGGAACGTAACGGGGCGATCACCCACGAGCAGGCCGCCGCCGATGTGATGGAGGTGTTGTGTGCTCGGCTGCTGCGGTATGCGGAGGACGGGATCTACGGTGCTGACTACGAGGCGACCCGTGCCCAGCGGAAGCAGAGGGTGGCCCGATATGTATCTGGCTAACGGGGCCACGCCCCTGATGTGGAAGATCAGACGCACCCAGCCTGACGAGGGGTGGCAGCCGTACGTCGGGCATGTGGTGGCGACCACCAAGATGGGTGTCCACCCGTATGTGTGCTGGTCGATGTGGTCGGAGACAGGCGGCGAGTTCCACTGCGGTGGCGGGGCCTACTTCGACACGGTGGAGGAAGCCGAGGGGAACTTCCTCGAGCGGACCACGTCGTGAAGCACCAGGTGCACATCCATCAGCAGCGGTTACGCCAGGGCCTGGACGCTGTCATCCATCGGACGTACAAGGGGTCGGAGTACCACAGGGTGTTCGAGATCCCGAAGGGTGCCAGGGTGGTGCAGGCGGACAAGCCGTTGTCGTGCGGTGCTCGAGCTTGGATTGAGTGGGATGACTGACGGCGAGTCCATCCGAGGGGTGGTCCGCTGCGACTCGTGCGGATGGTATGTGGGGCGTCGGCTGCTGCGCCGTGACGACGGCGTGTGCCCCGTGTGTGATGCGGAGGTCGAGGAGTGAGCAAGAAGCGGATCACCCACGGCTACATCGCCTACAAGCGTGGGTTCTGCCGTTGCAAGGTGTGTAACGCGGCGAACACCGCATACGAGGCGAAGCGGCGGAAGGAACGCAGGGTATGGTTACATACCGAGTACGACACCTTCACTCGGGAAGAAATAATGGCATACAGGGAAGGGAAATGACATGCACACAGTGAGAGGTGATGGTGGTACCACCGTCCTGGTCTTGGATTACGACGAGGTGTACACGGTGCAGCGGATGCTCCACGAGTACTTCGACCTGCAGGGTGAGCGGATCGCTGACCTGCTCGAGATGGGTAACGAGCTCGAGGCGAAGCGTCGAGAGAAGCAGTGCTCCTGGGTGAGCAAGGTGTTCGCCGAGCTGGTCCCCCCGCCGTCGCATCCTGATGATAACTAAGGCGCTGGCGGTGCGTGTCATCGCTGCCCTGTACGAGTACGCCGATGAGCTCCACGACGGGGCGGGTAGGTGTGTCGACAATGATGACGCTAAGCAGGCCGACTGGTATTGGAGCCAGGTGTGGGAGGTGCTCGAGGTGGCTGAGGAGTTGGACGAGGCAGTGAAGGAGTACGACAGTGGAAGACAATAACGTGGAGTTTGAATCGCAACTTATGCGTAATCCTCTCGAGTTTGCTGCCGCTTTATCTGAGCTTTCTGGCGACCACGAAGACCCTCTTTTGTACGCTACTTTGGTGGCTAGAAACCTCGAGGATTTGAAGGTAGTTGTGGCGTATGTTCGCCGACATTTAATGTTAGATGAGAACCTTAAGTTGGGTAACGGTGCCGAAGTTGCTCGGCGTGCTGGGTTGCGTCGGTCCAGGGCCCACTCGATGATGAGCCGAGCGGAGCATGAACGCATCCGCAACATCCGAATCGGGGATCTCCTCGAAGGGTGCTGGACTGAGTGAACGGTACCGTATACGGTTACGGTGCCCCCTTTAGGGGGCACCACGGTAACGGGTTACGGGTAACGGGGCCGACGGTATCTACTCCCTTGGGTACCGTCGGCTCCGAGCCTCTGTCACACCCCGATGGGAGGCTGTGCGTATGATTGAAGTGCCGATACGTCAAAGCTGGTTGGGTACCTTTTCGAACTGCCCCGAGTGGGCCCGCAACGTGCGTTACGGGTTGGTGAGGGAACGTGAGACGAGCGACATGTTGCGGGGCAACATGGTGCACGCCGCTATCGAGTACTGCGGCAACGAGCTGATGAGCAGCGGGGTGCGTCCCCCGTTGGACGAGGCCATCGACCACATGGACGCCGTGTTCCACGAGCTGTGTGGTTCCGTCGAGGTGTGGCGTCACGAACTGGAGGAGATCGTCGACGTTGCTCGAGCCAACCTGACTGTCTGGTATGAGGATTTGTTTCCGTCTTTGAACCCTGTCGCTGTGGAGAAACACTTCAGGTTTCCGTTGGATGAGCGTGACGGGGTGCGTGTCGTGTTGGAGGGAACAGCCGACTGGGTTGAGGATGGTGTCATTTACGATTGGAAGAACCCGAGCCGCTCGTATGAGCCGTGGGAGAAGCAGCGTTGGGACATCCAATCTCACGTTTACTGCGCTGCGTTTGACTGTCCGAAGTTCCGTCTCGTTGCGTTGGTGAAAGGCAAGATGCAGATCATCGAGATCGAACGGAGGGTGCCTCACCTGGAGGCGTTGAAGGATCTCTGCTGGTCGATCGTGGAACTGTTACAGTCTGATTTGAAGGTCTGGCCGCAACGCTGGGCGGGGTGGCACTGCAGTCCCAAGTGGTGCCCCGTGTGGCAGGCTGGTGAATGCCGAGGGAAACACCTCGGCCCGACACCCTGGTAAAGGGAGAGGAGATAAGTATGGATGCGAGAGATGCTTCCATTGTTGCTCAGGTGGCTGCGAAGGTGGCGGGCTCTGTCTGCTGCGGGAGCGGTGACCCTGACAAGTACCTGGCGTGCGTGGAGACAGTCCACAACGACCTGGTGGAACGGATCGGCACAGGGCTGGTAGCCCAGGCGTTCCCTGGTGCGGAGGTTACGGCCGCCCCTGGCGGTGACGTGCTGGTGGCTCAGCCGCCGCCCGTTGCGCCGAGCGGCCCGACGGAAACGTCACGCAACGCAGCAGCAGCGCCCGTGCAGGGCGACGGCAGGGTGTACCCCCGTGTCGACTTCTGCGTCGGCAAGCAGGCTGACGTGAGGCAGGCTGCGTGGAACCTGTTGGCGTTCCACCCCAGCGAGTGGTCTGACGACAGTGGCATCATCAAGGTGTACGAGGTGAAGGAGCACGCTGATGGCAGCACTGATCTCGCCAAGAGCGGCAAGAACTTCCCGAACTTCTCTGTCACTACGGAGGCGATGACTCGCATCGGTGTCGCTGTTGAACGCAACGTGGGGTTGTGGGTCAACGAGGGTGACAGCAACGTCCCGTTGAAAGTGTGGGATCAGGCTGCTGGTCAGACGCAAAAGGACGCCGTCGACTTCGACTGGGATGGTCGGAGGCTGGAGCTCCAGCAGTACGCTTACAAGCGGTGACTGTCGGGGGCGCTGTTCCCCTTTCCGAAGCGGAGATCGACGCTCGTCTCAACGACGCCGATCTTCGCATCGGGGGGAACGACTACAAGTATTTCCGTCCCACGTCGGACGCTGTCGACAAGTGGGTTGACTACGCTGCGGGCAGCGAAGACCGCTACTACCTGGGGTTACCTGGTATCGACGACAAGATGCGTGGCGTCTGGCCGTCTGATGTGCTGGTCGTCACGGGTCGGGCGCACAGCGGCAAGTCCGCTGTGCTGCTGTCGTCGATCGTGAAGAACCTGAAAGACGACCCGAACTTCCACGCTGTGATCTTCACCCCAGATGAGCCTGAGATCCTCGTCGTGTCGAAGCTGTACTCGATGTTGTATCGACGCAACCTGGCTGACGTCGAGGAGGCGTTGAAAGACAACGACCCTGCGTACATGACGGAGATCAGGGAAGCTAAGAACGGATGGTTGTCGAGGGTGAAGATATTCCCGATGGCGTTGCCGTTCCCTGAGATGAGCGTCGCTATAGCCGAGTGCGGCGACTACTGGCAGGCGAGGCCACGGTTCGTGATGATCGATTTCCTCGAGCAGATGCCTCAGGCCAGCGGGTACGAGGGGGTGTCGAGTGTGCTGCGTGGCATCAAGGAGTGGGCTGAGACGGAGAACATGCCCGTGGCGTTGGTGCACCAGTCGGGTAAGAGCAGCAACCGTGGCATGTCACGGGGCATGGATGACGGCAAGTTCAACGCCGACGAGTACGCCATTTTGCAGGTCAACGTGTTCCGCAAACGGGATCTTCCGAACCTGTCGGAAGACGACCGTCTGGTTCATTCAGTGTCGATCAGTTTGGATCTGTGCAAGAACAAGAGGCCGCCGTGTCATGTGACCAACCCGCCGATCGACTACTACATGGACCCGCATTGTGGTTTGGTGCGTGAGTATTTCGGCGACGACATTCCGACTGACGACCGTTGGATGCGGTAGAGGTCTTCTCTGAGCTCCACAAGGGCGGCGCTGTCGCCCTGTGTTACGCCGACGGCGGGGTGCGACCCATGCTGCACCCCGAAGGCGACCCTGTGCCCGCTGCTGGCGGCGAGTACCAGGCTGTGGTCGCCGGTCACCTCGACGACGGGGAACCGATCGGCGTGTACCCGTTGCGTCGAGACAACGGCGAATGGGTTGTTCACTGGTTGGCTGTCGACCTGGACGAAGGAGACGACAGTTTCGTGCACGCCTGCAACCTGCAGGCGATGCTGTCGAAGCTGGGTGTCGTATCGTTTATTGAAGCGTCGAGATCGAAGGGGTACCACCTGTGGGTGTACCTCACTGGCCCCGTGTCGGCGACAGTGGGTCGGCGTGCGATGATCGGAGCGTGCCGTCTGGTCGACGTGCCGACACGGGAGGTGTACCCGAAGCAAACGGAACTACACGGCAAGGGGTTCGGCAACTGTCTGCGGTTGCCGTTCCCTGGTGGCCGCTCTGAGGGGCGGCAGTGTGTCGTGTCGGCGGAGCATGTGGAGCTGCCGTTCGCCCAGTATCTGAGCGAGGCGTGGGGGCAGCGCACCCATCGCACTCTGATCCGTCAGATGCTGCCGTTGTATGACTCTACGCAACCTAAGAACAAGGTCGAGTTGCGTCGGGCGGAACGGTCGGACGAGGAGTTCGGCTGGTTGGCCCGTGACGTGTGGAACCAGACGTCGTGGGAGGATCGGAGCAAAGCGATGATGGTGTTCACTGGGTCTCTGATCCGCCAGGGGTACGGTGACGCTGCTATCCTTGACCTGTTGTACAGGTTGGACGAGCGGATGGGGAAGTTCTTGAACAGGCCAGATCGTGACAAGCGGTTGCGGGAAATGTTGGAGGTCACGCTCAGGAAGCTTGCGTGATGCAACACAAGTTCGTGGTGCGGCGTGCGCCTATCACGAAGGGGCGGCCACGGTTCAGCAAGGGGCGGACGTACACCCCTAAGAGCACTGTTGACGCTGAGCGTGCCATAGCCGAGGAGTACGACGGGCCGTTCTTCGACGGTCCTGTTTCCATGTCGTGCGTCTTCTCGAAGAAGCGGACGGTGATAACGATCCGCAGTTTGGATGAGGAGCTGTCGTCGTTGCGGGGTGACACCACCAACTATTTGAAGCTGGTGGAGGATGCTTTGCAGGGTGTGGCGTTCGACGATGACCGTCAGGTGCAGCGGGTGGTCGGGAAGAAGAAGTGATGGACGCCCCGTTCAACGAGCTGCCGTTCGCTCAGCGCATGGAGAAGATGGGCGACGAAGCGGAGGGGGTGTTCGAGGCGGCGCACACCGAGTGGGCCAGGTTCGGGTTTGACCGTCCGCCGTTCAGCATTCAGAACATGCCGTTGGTGATCCGCTACTCGCCTGATTATGTGCAGGAAACGCCGATGCGTTTCGTCGAGGTGCTCGGCATTGGGCGCAACGGGTTGAAGTTCAAACTCGAGAAGCTGCGGGCGTTGTCGTGGTGGGACGTGGCGATGCCCGTCTGGTTGTTCGTCTGGTCATCTCACCGTCAGCAGCATGTGGAGTTGTCCTTGTCGGAGCTGGTGCGGGTGATCGACAAGAACGAGGTGCCGATAGACAGGTTCAGGGAAGGGAAGACGTTCTTTCAGATAAGATCGTCGCTGTTGCCGTGGAGCAGCGATGATGAGCGGGGAGGATAACCCTCGAGGGGAGGTTTCCCTCTCCCACGATCAGCTCGACTGGCTTGCCAAACGCAACGTTGGTCCCATCCCTGTCACTGTCTTTGACGCTCTGGTCGGGCTGGCCCCTTTCGAGGAGCCGCAGGAAAGCCAGGAGGAGCGGCACGAGTTGCGTGAGCTGGTCACTCAGGCCGTTGAGGATCTCCCCGAGGATGAGCGTTGGCTCATCGAGATGCTGTTCCTGACACGTCTGTCGTTACGGTTTGTCGCCAAGGTGACGGGCATTCCGAAAACGTCGTTAGCCAGGGAGCGTGACATGATTCTCGCCAAGCTGCGAGCGCAGCTGCGTGACCATCCGTCGGTCAGGGAGAAGCTGGGCTTCTTCTAGTCGAGGTCTCCGTTGAGGCTCATGCAGTATTCGATGAAGCTGATGAGGTTCTGGCACCAGTCGAGGATGCTCGCCAAGGCGATCAGGTTCCCTTCGTGCGCGCCGTCCCACACGTTGACCATCGACAGTGCTTCTTCTCGGGGGAACACGAGGAGCACGCCGAGTTTGCCGTCGTGCCACGCGGCGTGTGTGCCGTCCTCGATGTCGAGCCTGTGGACGCCTTCCTTCATTGTCTGAAGGATGTCCAGCATCTCCTTCTGACGCTCAGGGGATCCCGTGAAGGTGGCCCACTGGGTGTCGAAGTCCTCCGAGGGTGCGTCGGTCATGCGGCTCCGACTTTATCCCTCACGAACGTCTTCAGTACTGATAGGGCGGCGGCCAGGGCGGCCACTACGGCTGCTCTGGTCGACGCCAGGTCCGATATGACGAACACGGCTAGGAAAGCCTGGGCTGCGGTCCACGCAGCACGTTCGAGCATGTTGTTCATAGTTCAATCCTCCGATGCGTACAATGCCCGCAACTGGCGTTGAGCTTCTTCTCGAGTGTCGTGACAGCCGAAACTTTTACGGCCGTCTTTCTTGTTCACGCAGTACAACGAGCCGCGTTTCACGATCTCGTACGGCACGTTAGTACCTGGGGCGTGGGCGCTTTCTGCCCACGGTCAGTTCCGTAGGGCCCTGCGCGCTGCGCTGCGCGACTGCCCTGCGGGCAGGGAGAAGGTGCCGCGTTTGATGGTGCCGACGAGGACACGTCCTGCTTGCACGAGCTTCATGGTTTTACCGTCGAGCATGACTTCTACTTTCCGAACGGTCGGCCGCCGAAAGCAGCGTTGCCGAGCTTCGTGGAACGCAGATACGACGCGGCTTTCTTCGCCTTCTGGCTCATGTCCCACATGTTGAAAGACGACGTCGAGTCGTACAGCTGCTTGTCTTGCGAACCGAACGTGTCTTCAAACGTCCCGTAACCTTCACCTTTAGGCACCGTGGCACCTCCTATTGTATGAACAATGCGTCCCAGGTGCGCGTGTCGCACACCCCGTCGCGTCTGATACTAAGCTGGGTGCGTTGAAATTTCTTCAACGCACCCTTGGTTTTCCGCCCGAACTTGCCGTCGAGGGTGCCAGCGTTGAACCCTTTCTCATTCAACCTGGACTGCAACATGTACACAGGCCAGTACGAATTCTTACGCCACCGCCGCAACGGCTTCGCTTCCACCTCCGCCCTCAACCTCTGAAAGATCTCCAGAAGGGCGTTAGGAGGCCCCTGAGGGCCCAGCGGCAGCTTCCTGGCCGACACCCCCAGAGTTCCCACCCAGGCCCGCAGCGGGCCTCCAGGGCAGTCTGTGGGCTTGTAATCAGAATGGACCTTTAGCCACAGGAACTGGCCGTACTTGAAGCGGATAGTCTCAAACACCACCTCCAACGACCGTTTCGCATCCTCAGGCAACTGATCGTTACTGTCACCCAGGTACGCCACGGCAACAGACCTGTCGTTCCAATGCTTCGTCGCACCCCCCTGGTTCCAACCACGCCCCTCCCAGATGCGACCATCAGCTGACACCAACCAGTTGTAAGCCAACCCCCCAGCCCAACCCCTCGTGTTCTTATGATAATTGTCGTGAGCTCGTATCATCGACTCAGGTTCAATCGCACGCCCCGTCGTGTGATGCACCACGATCCCCTGCACCTTCTCAGGTTTCAACGCACGCAACTCACCTCGAGGAACGATCGCCCCCCACGTCTCACGCGACACGAACTCCACTACCTCGTCCTCCACTCCAAATCCAACAACTCACGCCACTCCTCGTCGAACGCCCTGTCGTTACGGATCTCCTGGTTGCGTTTCTCGAACTGATCGTTGATCCGAACAGCCGTGCCGAACACCGTCGACAGCGTCGTACTAATCACACGCCTCTGATACCTCGCCTCGTTCGGGAACATGCGACGCAACCGACCCATGAACGGCATCCACGAATCCATCAGATACAAATCGTTATCGCGCATCCGCCACTCGCCGCGCTGATTACGTTTCGCCTTACCCGCAAACTTCAACGCGTCCATCAGGAACGGAATGTTGGAATACGTCGGAGGCACCTGCTGGAACCTGCCCGTGAACGGAATGTCAGCGAAGAACTGTTTCCCCGCCCACATCTCCAACATGCTCTTAACAGGAGGAGCGGACGACTCGGCGACCATACGCGTCAACGACGTCGGCTCCTTCAACAAACGGTTCAGGTCACGGAACGGCATGTCAGGCACAGCGTACGACTGGTAGCCGTTGATCTTCCACGGCAACCTGATCCCCATGTTCTCCAAGAAGTAATCGGGAACAACCCCCTCCTCCTTCGAATGCAACTCCAGTTCGCCTTTGATCTGATACAACCGATCCCACGCCGTCGGGTTCCGACCGACGCTCTCCACCAGCAACGGGATCACACTTTTCTGCCATTTCCAAAACGGGATGACCCTGCGTGCTATCCGCTCACCTTTCGCCAAATCAGCGTAGTTGAAATGGAACGTGTGGACAGCGTCCAAAGCGTCAGCGGGAGTGCCGCCCTTCTTGAGAATGTCGAACGCCAACGTGCCGCGCAACACGACCTCCGCCTGCTCGTTCGCCGTGCGGATAGCGCGGAACGGTGCGAACTCTGATGAGAACGGGTTGAACACCACGTCCATGTCGCCGCCCGTCAACGGGTTTATCGCCGTTAACTTAGCGCGCTTAGCGACCCCGCGTTCCACCTCGGTGATGACCTGACCGCCCGAGAAGTAGCCGCCCTCGAAGATCCGCTCCGCCGTTTTCAGATCATCAAAGTCGACGGTTTTGATCCCGAAGTTCATGCTGTCAGACAACGGAAGGGAACGGTCCTTAGTGAACTTGAGGCCCTTCGGAACCCCAGGCAGACGCGTCGTCGGCGCCTTGGCGTCAATCATCTCAGACAACAACCGTCGCACACCCAGCAGCGTGTCACCCTCCCCCGTATGGAACGCCGACCAGTAGATCGCAGCGAACTTGCGGGTCGTGCCAGGATCCACACCAGCGATAGCCATGTTGATCCAAGTGCCGCCCAGAAGGTTCCGCAAAATGAACCCCGTCGACGTCACCGCCTGCGCTTTCCAATAGTTCAAGAACCTGTCGTAAAACTTGAAGAACTCAGGCATGAACGGATCCGTCGCCAAACTACTCTTATGCAACCCGAGCAGCGCCGACCACGTCGCCTTCTTCGCCTCAGGCGACCCCGCCACATCCCAACCCTCAGCCCACAACGGGGCCTGCGGGTTCCAGTTGGCACCAATAGCGTCAGCGGTAACCGCCGACAAACCCTTCCTGGCGCGCACCTTGTTGAACTCCTGCAAATACTCCTGGTACAACTGGCCGCCGTTTCTCTTAGCGGCCCTGCCAGTCAGCTGCGCCATCCTCCCCTCGAGGAGCGCCACCTTGGCCTGCCAGTCGAGCCCCGCCTCCATCGCCTCCGCAGCCTCCCCGTACAACTGGTCCGCCATCGCCAGGTGGTACCCCTCCTCGACGACACCAGACGGTGCCATCTCGAAGATCGGCCCCAACAACTCGGCCTCCTCCTGCACCGCCCTGGCCCGCTCAACGTCCAACGCTGCGCCCTCACCTGTCGGAGTCAAATCACGCCGATACCCTGTGATCTGCTCCAACACGCGACGCAACCGCGGATTCTCCGCCTCCTGCAACGCCCGCATCGGCGACGCCTCCGCCCGCGCCTTAGCGGCCACCCACTTGCCGATCACCTCACGGGCATCGTCGACACTCGACACGTCCCTGTTCAGCAACCTCAACCCCCTCGGCAACCCTGGCAACCCCACCCCCTGCGGGGCGGCGCTCCCAGGGCGCATCTCGCTGAACGGAATGTCAATAATACGCATCTGCTTCACCTGACGTGGCATGCGAGCCACGACAAAATCACCGTACGCGGTGCCGACAACGAACCGTTTGACCTCCTCACCGTCAGGGCCGATCGGCCAACGCGGCCCCGTAGGAGGCCCCGCTTCTTTCGCCACCACCCCGACCGCCTCAGCGGCCTCGTCGAGAACCTCCGCCGTTTCACCCAACGCTTCCGCGCCGCGGGCGCTGAACCCCTTAGCCCAACCCTCGGTAAAGGCCGACGTGCCATCCCCAGGGTTGATGGTCGCCACATACTTTATGGCTTCGCCGTCGACACCAGCACGGGGCGTCTGCTGAACCTGGGCTATCTCCTCAGGCAACACATGCTTGATGTAATCGGCGATTATCTCCACGTCGTCCATGTCACGAGGACGGATAATCAAACCACCATCAACTATGTCGTGTTCTATGATCTGCAGCTCGATCAGTTCCCGCATCTCCAGGTCATCACTCTGCATGACCAGTTTAGAGACAGCGTCCATAGCGTCACTGTCAGGAGCGTCGGCGGGTCGGCCCAACTCGAGCATGACGTTCGGTTTACGCGCCGTCACATCAGCTGCCGCCGCCGCACGAGGCGTCGCACGTTGCACCGCCTCGTATGCCATGTCGACCGCCTTCCCGCTCGCAGGGTCGACCATCTCAGCGGTGCGCTGCTGCCAGTCGGCGAAATCTTGAAGACGAATCTTCTCCGAACCTTGCTTGCCGTAAATCTTCAACCCCGCAGGCAACCTGCCCTCGTCGATAAGCTCATTCAACATGTTACGGATCTGCTTGTGATCGGGGGAATCCACTGCCACATACACTTGGTCGGGAACGATCGGTTCCCCCCCAGGGGTTAGATTCGCTCGACTTACGTTAGTGAACAGCCTTTCCTTGTATTCGGCGCGAGTGGCCTTGGCCTTAGACTTCGGCACTGGCTCCACCACCGCCGTCCCGAACTCCACCCCGACCTGTTCGCGGTGCGTCCTCGCTGACGCCTCGTAAGCGTTACCCACCTTCGTCCCGCGCCCACCGAGAATCACGACCCTGTTGGGGACCACAGCCCCCGTCGGACCCGCCACCTCCTCCACCGCCTCCGCGGCCACCGCACGGGGCATAGCAGCCAACTCGGCCTCTAAGCCAAGGCGTTCTTGGACTAAGTGCAGGCGCTCGGT
>Ga0310342_100001157_pt1 | contig 16092 bp, 9 predicted proteins | sample S15DNA20500_MG_FD_206155 | JGI IMG/M metagenome (GOLD analysis project Ga0310342, IMG submission 206155) | Marine microbial communities from station ALOHA, North Pacific Subtropical Gyre - S1503-DNA-20-500_MG | ecosystem: Environmental > Aquatic > Marine > Oceanic | place: Pacific Ocean: North... | reverse complement strand
CTGTAATTGGCGATTCCACAAGGTACTGTTTTCAGACAAAGCAACCGTTTTGGTACCTGTGAATTTCGTTCCCTTCAATGAAGTCGTGGGTAAATCGCGTATGTTTTCTCTGTTTGTGCAACCTAGAAACTTCCAATTTGTTGCTGTCCTATTCGGAGTGTTATGCGCTACTTGCCTGACGAAGGCCAGTGATAACACGGAGCCGAATCCACAGTCCGGCGAAGCTCGTATTGGCGGTATGACCTGGGAAGAAGCTCAAGAATGGTGGTCATTTCAACCAGTTGGCGTCGTCAACCTACCTTCTGTCAAAGATGTGGGCTGGCCCCTGAACCCGATCGATCACTTTGTGCTGGCACAACTGGAAAAACGAGAACTGAGCCCTGCTGCGGCCGCCAACCGACACGCACTTATCCGGCGCACAACGTTCAACCTCACCGGACTGCCACCGACACCTTCAGAAGTCGAAAAGTTTGTGAATGATCCATCCAGTAGTGCGTTCGCCGATGTGGTTCAGCGATTACTTAGTTCGCCCGCATATGGCCAACGCTGGGCGCGCCATTGGCTGGATGTGGTTCGCTACGCTGATTATCACGATAGCGACGCCAAAGCTCGCCAAAGGACGTCCGAACCACTGGATGCCTGGCGTTATCGCGACTGGGTCGTGGATGCTCTCAATCAAGACATGCCATTCAACCAGTTCATCGTGCATCAGATCGCGGGAGATCTGCTGCCCAGTCCGATCGGAGAAGAAGTTTACCCACCGGGACTGATTGCAACCACATTTCTGTCCAACGGCGTCTGGGACCCGGGCGATGCTGATAAAGAAAAGATCATCAGCGACATCGTCGACGACAACATTGATACGATCGGAAAGTCCTTTCTTGGCCTAACACTCGGTTGCGCTCGGTGTCATGACCACAAATTTGATCCTGTCTCAACCGAAGACTACTACAGATTGGCTGGGATCTTCTACAGCTCACACATCATCATTAATCTGGGAGAAAAGGGCGGTGCCTACACAATCAATCGTGTGGCGCTGGTGCCCGCGTCCAAGACAACTCCTTATCGAGACCTGATGAAAAAGTTGGCTGGTACCAAAAACATGCTGGCGATGTTGAACTTTGAAAAGCCCAAACGTCCGGAAGACGATCCTGAACGACTACGACTCGTTGCCCGCCGTAATGCCTTGGAACGGGAAATGCTAGCCGACCCACGGGCGCTTGCCGTGCAAGAAGGTGGCACACCCGGTGGCTTGTTTCCAAACATCCAGGACGTCCCGATTCACATCCGTGGAAGTTACACTCGACTGGGGCAAGTCGTTCCACGCGGCTTACCTCGGTTCTTTGTCGGGGACGACCAGCCCACCATTACCGAAGGCAGCGGTCGGTGGGAATTGGCTCAATGGGTGGCATCTTCAAGCAATTCGTTAACGGCACGAGTGATTGTCAACCGAGTCTGGCAATGGCATTTCGGCGCAGGCCTCGTCCGCACTCCTAACAATTTTGGCAAGCTTGGCGAGGCACCCAGTCACCCGGGCCTGCTGGATTGGCTCACAGCAAAGTTTGTCGAAGACGGCTGGTCACTGAAGAAACTGCATCAGCGAATCCTCCTGTCGGCAACGTACCAGCAAGCTGAGTATGCGACCCAACCTAAGGTGGAGCAGGATCCTGACAACCACTGGCTGGGAAGATTTGCTTCACGGCGACTGGAGGCCGAAGAACTGCGTGATGCCATGCTGGCCGTTACCGGCCGGCTCGATCTGACCGCCGGAGGACCGGCATGCGAAGATTTTACAATACGACGACGATCGCTCTACATCCAAACAGCCCGTTGGAAACGGGACGGCTACGCCATCATGTTCGATGCGGCCAATCCCGATGCATCGACGGAAAAGCGAACCGTCAGTACCATCGCTCCACAGGCCCTACTGCTGCTGAATCATCCCTTCGTCCTGGAACAGGCAAGTCAGCTGGCCAAGCGGTTGATCAAAGAGGTCCCTCACGATGACATCAAGCGAATTCACCGAGCCTATCAATTACTCTTCGCAAGACAGGCCACGGCCAACGACATCCGCATCGCCCGCCAAGTCGTCGCCGCCGGAGCCGGATGGCAAGATTGGGTCCACGTACTGCTTTGCAGTAATGAGTTTATTTATGTAGATTGAAATTGCATTCACCTTTGTCACCAATATCCCAAGTCCTGAATACAGGCTTGAAAAACGCCATGGCAAACTCGTTTACTCTCTCGCGGCGCGAAATGTTGTCTCGCAGTGGCAGTGGCTTCGGCATGTTGGCCCTGGCCGACATGCTCCATGGCAACCGTCAGGCTGCTGCCAGTCCCGACCCTGCTACGAACCCCTTTGCAGTCCGTCAGCCACATCATCGGCCGCGCGCCAAACGGATTATCTTCCTCTATATGCCAGGTGGACCGTCGCACGTTGATCTGCTGGATCCCAAGCCACGCCTGCTTGCCGAAAACGGCGGTAAGCTCCCCTTCGAAAAACCGAAGCTCGAACGTTCGAGAACTGGCGGTCTGCTGGCCTCGCCCTGGAAATTCGCCAAACACGGCGAAGCCGGAACTGACGTGAGTGAGTTGCTGCCCCGTTTTGCCTCGCACGTCGATGACGTATGCGTGATCCGTTCCATGGTAGCTGACAACATCAACCACACCGGCGCTGCACTGCAGATGTGCACTGGAGAACAGGCATTTTCACGCCCCAGCATGGGTTCATGGCTAACCTACGGACTGGGTACCGAAAATCAAAATCTGCCTGGATTCGTTGTCGTCTGCCCGGCAGCCGTGTTTCAAGGAGCACAACTGTGGGCTTCCAGTTTCCTGCCCAGCGCTTACCAGGGAACTCTGATCCGGGATTTGGACGATCCAATTGCCAATCTCACCGACCCGTCCGGCAACGTGAAACGTCAACGGGCCAAACTCGATGCGCTACGAGAGCTGAATCAGGCACACAAAGCGGACCGCGCAATCGATAGTGTCCTGGATGCACGAATCGCTTCGTTCGAATTGGCATTTCACATGCAGCGCGAAGCGCCCGAGACTTTTGATCTATCACGTGAAAGCTCCGCAACCCACCAGCTTTACGGTACCGACCAACCGGAGACAGAACTCTTCGCCCGCCAATGCCTGTTGGGGCGGCGCCTGCTGGAGCGGGGAGTTCGTTACGTACAGGTATTTGATGCTCCAGAAAACAACGTGTGGGACCAACACGATCAGTTAAGAGAAAATTTGCCAAAACGTTGCAAGGCCGTTGATCAGCCGATCGCAGCATTACTCACGGATCTCAAATCGCGCGGAATGCTTGACGACACCCTGGTCCTGTGGGGTGGCGAGTTTGGACGCACGCCGACAGCTGAAGGCGCGTTTGACCCTCAACGGAAGTTCGAACGAAATGGCCGCGAACATCATCCGTTCGGTTTCACGATGTGGATGGCCGGTGGCGGCGTGCGCGGCGGCATGATCCATGGTGCCACGGATGAATACGGCTGGCACGCTATTCAGGACGTCGTCCATGTCCACGATCTGCATGCGACAATCCTGCACCTGATGGGCATCGATCACGAACGCCTGACTTACCATCATGGCGGTCGTGACTACCGGCTGACTGACGTCTACGGAAACATCGTACGGGAAATCATCAGCTAAACAGGGTGTGGCTGTCACTCGTGGACGTTTTCTGAATCTCGTGCTGCAGGTTTCAAATTTTTTTAGTTTTCGTAGTCTTGATCCATCTCGAGACAGTATTCCTGTTCCACTGACTGGTCAGTAACGTTTTGTCAGCCAATCACCTCTCAAAAAAGATCGCCTATCAGATCCATCGCTCGGGGTGTTAAAAAACTGATGACATCTGCGCTGCAAGCAGCCTCTTTCCAATCAAAAACCATGATTTGCCTTTTCCCAGTATGCTGGATTTTTGATCGGCCAGAAAAACACCAAGGAAATCTACATCGATTTGCATGGTCGTCCTTGTCACGCGTTATTACTTTGAATTAGTCGAGCCGATTGTTCAAAGCTGCCAGTTGAAGTACCAAGTTATGGCGTCGCTCTGCAGATCCGGTGAAGGTTCTCTTCCCGGTGTCACGACCTGGGAGCTCACAGATCCAATCCCCCTTGAGAGCCGATCGCAGCAATCCCAATCTGAAAAGCAGGGATTCCCAACGGTGTTAAAATCTGCCGCATGTGTTCAAAAACGGCGTATCGATATAAGAACCCTGCTGATTTGCAGGCCACGGGAACAGGAAACAATCACATCCCCTAAGTCGTTGTCTAAATGTTGGTTGTGACCGAATACCCCACAAACTTTACCTCCCACTACCCATGGCACAGCAAATGCGACGTTGCTCTGTCAAGTTCTGGTGCATGCGGGCCTCACAAGGTGAGTCGTTCTCTTTGATGAGAGCCTGAAAACAACCTGCCCCGTCGTCCAACAGGAAACGTCTGTGGAAAAATCACAGGAGCAATCCGCAATGAAACCTTCATTCTTTACTTATCAAAATCGGCAACCACGGCACAAAATCTATCCATTGGCAGGTCGCAGTCTGGAACAACTGGAAAACCGCCAGCTGATGGCAGCTGATATCGCCGCTCTATCCACCTCAGCAATCCCAGATCTACCTGACACAGCAACAATGGAAGTCGACAAATTGACCAAGGCAGACTTGGAAAAGGATGGCATGACGGGAAAAACGGGACGACGTGTTTATCCATTGGGAACCCACCAAGCATTGAATTTCAAGAGCTACAAATTTGCCAAATTGCCCACTCACAGTCTTCACCTGGAGCTAGGGGAATCTCTCAGTGAACTCCACAAAGAAGAGGCTTTCGCACAGTTGGATAAGTTGCTTGCGAACATCGAAAAATCAACGGTAAGCTATCATGACCGGGCGGGCCAATGGGCTGCCAAATATATGGCGTTTTCAGCCCAACTAGGCCCCGAGATGGCTAAACGCACTGCCATTGAAGTCCTGAAAGGGTTCGGTGAAAAGTTCGTTCCTAAAAACAGTGGGGTTTTTGCGTTCAAGACCTCCAAGGCCGATTCCTTCACAAAGGCCTACACTCACAAGGGAAATACCGTAGCCATCTCTAACCTCAAGCTGTGGCATAGTCCGAGCATGGAATCGAAGCTCGCATCCGCCGGGATTGAATCGGATATCGAGACCTACGTCTACACTGCCCAGTTTGGAAAGGGGCCCAGCCACGTGGGAACTGCAATCGCTCAAACCCATGGGGCTGGCAAAGAGATTGCCTTTTTACCAATGGCCGTCGTAAAAGTTGATGGTTTATCGACAATAGACGCGGCATCCTTCCTGGCCCATCAATTGGACGGCAAAGGCGACTTCACAGACTTTGTCAGAAACCAGCACGGCGAGCAACAACCGTCCGGCCAGATTCAAGAGCATCCAATCCGACGGGCTGCAAGGTGGGACTGCGATTACATAGCACTCGCAGCCTGCTCAGCTGAGATACTCGAGACACTTGAAGCGGAATTGGAGGAAGCCAGGCGAACCCACGAACAGGCGGTCAATAAGCTCATGAGCCAGTATCGAGAGAGTGCCACTCAGGGACTGATGGAATGGACCATTGGGGGTGCAATCTCCGGAGGCCTGGTAGGGGGATGGATAGGTGCCTTGGCCGGTGGGATTGGTGGTGCCGTGGCAGCCTTGACCGGAATGGCCAATCGGGCTGATGAACTTCAGGAATCACTCGACGCTGCAGACGCTGACTATGCAGACGCCATCTGCCAGGCCAAGGGCCGGGCAATCAACGCACTGGTCGAGTGCATCAGTGAACATTGTCCTGATGCCGCAGAAGCTGCCGAGCAGTGGGCCAATCAACAAATTGGAAACGAGGGCTGTGTCTGGAATTGATTCAGCAGTGAACTCAAGTAGGCCATCCACCATCCTTTTTTCAAACCGGCTGTGCAATTTTTGCACGACCCACGGGCAGAATCCTACTGGGAATTCCCTGACAGGTACGGTGTACCAACTCCATGAAACAGGCACGGCACTTCCGCACTAGACAAGGATGTCGTGCACCACGTTGCCGGCCACATCGGTTAGCCGTACGTCGCGACCCTGAAAGGGGTAAGTCAGCTGCTTGTGGTTCATTCCCAAACAGTGCAGAACCGTGGCTTGCAAATCATGGACATGGACCGGGTTTTCCACCACATTGTAACTGTAGTCATCGGTGCGACCATAACTGAATCCGGGTCGCACACCACCGCCGGACATCCACGCGGTAAAACAGCGCGGGTGATGATCTCGACCATAACTGGTCGCAGTCAATTTTCCCTGGCAGTAGGCCGTCCGACCGAACTCACCCGCCCAAATGACCAACGTATCGTCCAACAACCCGCGCTGCTTGAGATCTTTCACCAACGCCGCAGATGACTGATCACTGGTCTGGCACATCAAAGGCAGGTCACGCGGAAGCCCACCATGGTGATCCCAGCCGCGATGATACAACTGGACAAACCGTACTCCACGCTCCACCAATCGGCGAGCCAACAGACAATTCGCGGCATAAGAGCCCGGCTGCTTGACGTCGGGTCCATACATCTCCAGCGTTTTGTTCGACTCGTCCGAAAAATCCATTAATTTTGGAACTGCCGCTTGCATACGAAAAGCCAGTTCGTACTGCGTAATGCGAGTGGCGATCTCCGGATCACCCAATTCGTCTTGTTGAAAACGGTTCAGTCGGGCAATAGCATCGAGCATCTGTCGTCGTGACGAGCGGTCGATGCCCGCCGGATTCGACAGATACAGTACGGGATCACCCGTGCTGCGGAATCGAACGCCCTGGTACTTGGCCGGCAGATACCCACTGCCCCACAACCGCGCAAAAAGGGTTTGTGCGTCGGCTGCTCGTGACCCCTTGCCCCTGGAAACCATCACGACAAAAGCAGGTAAGTCCTGACTTTCACTTCCCAAGCCATAACTGACCCAGGAACCCATGCTCGCCGCACCCGGGCGCTCGTCACCTGTTTGCATATAAGAAATCGCGGGTCCGTGGTTGATTGCGTGAGTATACAGTGATTTCACGATGCATAAATCGTCGACGATCCCAGCGGTATAAGGCAACATTTCGCTGATCCACGTACCACTTTCGCCATGCTGCGAAAACTTGTACTTCGAAGCGGCGACAGGAAAACTACTTTGACCAGAACTCATGCCAGTCAAACGTTGGCCTTGGCGCACTGAATCGGGCAACTCGTTGCCGTGAACTGCCTCCATTTGAGGCTTGTAGTCCAATAAATCCATCTGAGACGGCGCACCGGACTGAAACAGATAAATGACTCGTTTGGCCTGCGGTGTAAAATGCGAAGCCGGATTATTCGGGAGAGACAACGGTACAAGCGAACTTTGATCAGCAACCGTTTCACGACCCAACAGGGACCCCAGGGCCGCCATACCGATTCCCGTCGCCGTACGGCCAAAGAAATGCCGTCGATTTTGCAACAGGGCGTGTTGACGAATTAATTTGCTGTGCTTGTTCATCTTAAATTATCAATACCCAGGCTGCAGTATTCCATCCTGCCAGAGGTGAAACTGAACCGCCGTCACCAAGTATCTGCTCTCTAATTTCTTCACGTTTCATCTCTTCGTAATCGTTTCATCCAAGTTCAAAATAATCGAAGCGACAGTGGTCCACGCGGCCAACTCCTGTGTATTCAACTGCTGGTTGGGTTCCGACTCTCCCACCCGGACAAGCTCTATAGCAGCCGACTGGTTTTCTCGAAACCTGGCAAGTTGCGAGTTGAAAACCGACAGCAAAACGTCTCTTTCCGCCGACTGAGGAGGACGAGCTGTTGCCAGACGGAAAGCCAGTGTGATGCGAGCTTCCGGAGTCAGATCGGCCTGGTTCAACACGCGCTCGGCCAATCCGCGGGCTGCCTCTACGTACGTAGGATCGTTCAATAATACCAGCGACTGTAATGGCGTATTGGTACGTGACCGACGCATGGCACAGGTTTCCCTGACGGGCGCATCAAATACCAGCAGGGCCGGTGGCGGCGAACCTCGTTTCCAGTAGGTGTAGACCGTTCGTCGGAACAACGCCCCACCGTGGTCCTGTCGGTACACCCCCGCCAGCTCCGTCAAACCGTCAACCTCCTTCCATAACCCGGCAGGTTGGTAAGGCCTGACGCTCGGCCCCCCCATACGGTGATTCAACAGACCGCTGACTGCCAAAGCGGTGTCTCGAATCATTTCACCCGACATGCGAAAGCGGGGACCGCGGGTCAATTGACGATTCTCAGGATCTCTGGCGTGCGCTTCAGCCGTGACCTGACTTGATTGACGATAGGTCGCACTGTTGAGAATCAATTTCTGGACGGCCTTGACATTCCAACCGGTACGAACCAACTCGGTCGCCAGCCAATCCAACAGCAACGGATGACTGGGCAGATCCCCTTGAATGCCAAAATCTTCTGTCGTCTTGACCAATCCTATACCGAAATACGATTGCCACAGTCGATTCACAGCCACGCGCGCGGTAAGCGGATGTGATGCGTCCACCAACCACTGGGCCAATCCGAGCCGATTGGGCGGCGCATGCTTGGGCAACGGCGGGAAAATGGATGGCACACCGGCGTTTACCTTCTCTGCATGCTGGTCATATTGGCCGCGTACCAACACGAATGTCTGACGTGGTTCAGGCAAATCCTCCATCACGAGAGCCATGGTGGTGGACTTGTAAAGTTCATCCCGCTGTCCGCGTAATTCACCCAACTCCTCGTTTTCTTCGTCGGTCTTCTCTGGATTGTCCTCAAGTTGGCGAAGCCGCTGTCGAAGTGAATTTAATTTGGACCGCTGTTGGGCATCAGGCAATTCCAACAACGGCTTCATGAAGCTGATCCAACGGGTGACCGAAGTTAAATTATTCACTTGGGGCCCCACCTGACCGACTTCCGCCACATTGTTGAAAAAGGCAGCAAAGCGATAAAACTCAGGTTGTGAAATAGGGTCATATTTATGCTCGTGGCAGCGCGCACACTTCATCGTCAGACCCATGAAGACCGTGGCAGTGGCGTGAACGCGGTCCACTACATTTTCTATCCGGTACTCCTCAATAAAATTGCCACCTTCGTGATTGATGATGTGATTGCGATTAAAACCAGTGGCAATTCTTTGTTGAAGTGTGGCATTGGGTAGCAGGTCTCCGGCAATCTGTTCAACGAGAAACTGGTCATACGGTTTGTTTTCGTTCAATGCCTGTACGACCCAATCGCGCCACGGCCACATGGATCTTCCGCTATCGGTGTTATGACCATTGGTATCGGCATAGCGCGAAACATCGAGCCACTGTCTGGCCATTCGCTCTCCGTAATGTGGTGAACCCAACAACCGATCAATCAAGGACGTATAATCGTTGTCGCGTAACGACTGGGAGCGCAGCAAGTCATCGATCTCTTGTGGCGTGGGCGGCAAGCCCGTGATGTCCAACGCCACTCGACGAATGAGCGTTGTCCCATCCGCTACAGGTGACGGGACCAGACCGTGCTGCTCCATGCGGTCCAACACAAAATAATCGATCGCATTCCGAGGCCAGTTTGTCTTCCCGACATGCGGCAAAGGCAATCGCCGGGGCCGCATGAAGGCCCAATGATTTTTCGCGTTGATACGATCTGGGTGATCCGGCTGCGATTCACCTGACACGGGGGTGACCAACCGACCGATGATCCAACAACAAATCAATAGTCTTCCGATAAAATGACTCTGCATGGTAACGTTGCCAGCAGGATCCGCGGATCCTCTATTTCTAGAACCTTCGCAAAATGGCCACTTCCTACCAACCTCCGTTCAGTCTCCCTGTCAAGCGACGCTTTCGGGACAAACCAAGGCGGCAAGAAAAGTCAACGACAAAAATATAATTTAGTCAGATCACACGGCAATGGCAAGTTTATTGAAAACCGGATTTCACAATCGAACAAAATCAAGTGTTTGACAACCTGCCACTCTATCCATGTTCTAAAATAGCCGCTCGCACGGCTGCCTCACCGCTACATCTCAACGATGAGAAAAATCGGCAAACAGCCGTTGGTGGTGCTGAGAATCAGTCATTTTGTCATATTGAAATTTGGGTGGGTTACAGATAACTCTCCAATTTTTAGAAATCCACTCTTTTCACCTTTTACCGAAATGGCCACTGCCCTGAACTGAAGGACGTTGGTAGGCTGGCTGCAGAACGAGGTAGGGGAGCAACACAGCGACACCAATACACCAACACAGCGACACCGTGCCCTGGGGTGATTTCCCAATCCCCAGAAACTACCAAAGGACATTCCACTCATGATCAAAAGAGCAACGTTTCTTCTGACGAGCTCTCTTTTTTTAATCGTGCCACTGGTGGCCACTGGCGATGACTGGCCGTGGTGGCGCGGACCCAATTTTGATGGCAAGGCCGCTTCTGACGCACCTCTTCATTGGAGTGAAAATCGCAATGTCATTTGGAAGGTTAAGGTTCCCGGACAGGGACACTCGTCGCCAATTGTCGCCGGTGATCGCATTTACCTGACCACTGCCGATGAGAAAAGCAAGACCCAGTCGGCATTGTGTTATGATCGTGATAGCGGAAGACTCTTGTGGTCAGAGGCACTTCACCAGGGTGGTTTTATGACGCACCACCCACAGAATTCTCAAGCTTCGCCATCAGCTGCTTTTGATGGAAAACGAAGCTTTTTCGTTTTTTCCAATGCTGAAGCTCTTCATATTTCAGCGTTGGACTTGCAAGGACAACAACTCTGGCGGCAAACCATTGGACCGTTCGGCAACCACGAAGGTTACGGGACGTCGCCAGTGATTTACAAAGAACTGGTTATCGTCATCGGCGACAATCGACGTGGCAGTTTTCTTGTCGCACTGAATCGGCAATCCGGACAAATTATCTGGCGGCAGGATCGAAAGCAGGAAGCAAACTTCTGTACTCCCGTAATCGCACAGCTCGCCGGCCGGGAACAACTTCTGGTTAGTGGATTGGACACTGTCAAGAGCTACAATCCGGCCACTGGCGAATTGCTCTGGCATTGCCAGGGGCCGAATCATTCGGTGAATTCTGTCGCCTTCAGCGATGACGACAAAAGTTATGTACTGGCAAGTGGGGGCGTTCCGGAAAGAGAGATTCTATGTATTCGTGCCGACGGCTCGGGCGACGTCAGCCAGTCGCATCTTGTCTGGCGTGCACGCCGAAACATGCCGTATGTGCCATCTCCTGTTTATCACGACGGACACTTCTACCTGCTCACCGACTCCGGCATCGCTCAATGCCTGGCAGCCGACTCTGGAAAGGCTGCCTGGAGGAAGCGGCTTGGCGACCGTTTCAAGACATCGCTGACCCTGGTGGGTAACAAAATCTATGCCATGAGCGAAACGGGCACGACTCACATATTCGCAGCACAACCCACGTTCGAACGGCTGGCCGAGAACACGCTCTCCGCGGGAACGGTCTCAACTCCGGCCATCTGCGGAGGCCGTATCTACCTGCGAACCTACCATCATCTCTACTGCATTGGAGATTTAGACGTTCGCAAGGTTGCTGCTTCTCTAGGGCCGCGCACGGTGGAGTTTCCAGCGATGTCCTACAATGGCGTCCATCACGTGTCGGTGACAACAGGCTCTGACGAAACTGGCAATGGTTCTCGCGACAAGCCCTGGAAAACCATCCGCCATGGGCTTGCTTCGGTCAAAGGCGTTCGGTTTGATTCGCGACACGCGGTCGTCGTCGCGGCAGGTGTTTATCACGAATCACCCATTGCCATGCGGAGTGACATCGACCTGTACGGCGGTTTCAACCCGGCGGGATGGAAACGAGACATCGGACGACATATAACCGTTCTGGAAGGTGACCAACGAGAAAGAGTTCTCATCGGCGCCGATTCAACACGCCTGGATGGTTTCACGGTGACCGGTGGGCGCTGCCGGGACAATGGTGGTGGCCTCCTCATCGAAAACACGGCCATGACCGTCAGCAACAACGTCTTCGCTGACAATGGCACACTCGCACCCCAGCCTGCGAACGATAACCGCACAGACCAGCCCGCCCACAACGGCGGTGCGATCGCGTGTTACCATGAAGCTACCCCTGCAATCAAACACAACCTCTTTACGGGAAACTTCACCGAAGTCGGTCAGGGAGGCGCCATTGCTTTTCTCTTTGACGACCGGGAGACCCATGAAACAAGTGCGGATGTACGTTCTAATATTTTCTTGGCCAACAATTCCGGCAAAAAAGATACTCTCAGTACCCATCGCTCAGCGGGCGGAGCCATCTCCTGCGCGCATGGCGTCGCGCCGTTGATCGAACACAATGTGTTCGTTCAAAACCAGGCTCGAGAGAAGAGCCATGCCGGAGCAATCCACATTGATTATTCGGCGGCACCTGTTATCAGAACGAACTGGATTGTTGGTAATTCTGCAAATGGTGACGGAGGAGCAATCTACGTCTCTCGAAAAGCCGAACCGTTGATCGAACGCAACCTCGTCATGGGTAATGCCACAACACACGGTGATGGCGGGGCAATCCGGATCAACAACGGTGGACGGGCACATGTGCTGAATAATGTATTGGCGCATGCATCCTCAGGTGGAGCTATCCAATGCGAGCAGTCTTGGATGAAACTCGTCAACAACACCGTCGTTGCCAATCAAGGCGGCAGCGTTCATTACGCTAATGAGACCAACCAGCAGCAGGCTTCACGACTATGGAACAACATCCTTGAAAACAGCACCGGACCTGCTTTAACAATCACAGGAAGTTTCCCGCCGGAGGTGTCTCACTGCGTGATCCCAGGCGGCTTTCCGGGGCCGGGAAATCTTGATGTTGCGCCAAAGTTTGTCAACGACGCAATAACCGGCACTGCTCGAGTGGCATTCAACGCTACAGTCATCGAAAGCACCTGTGAACTTGGCACTACCACGGTCCCGATGCATCAACTCGTCGAACAATCGCTTGCTGGCCGGCCCATACGAGTCGGCCCATCCGATGGTTCCGAAGAAATTTGGGGAGTCATCCGCACGGGTCCGGACCAACATGGGACACTACAAATCTGGGGAGATCTCCGCGAACAGCCCGCTGACAATTCAATCACCGTCAAATTTTTCATACCACCAACCTACCATCTTTCCTCCGCTTCACCCTGCATTGGAAAAGGTTTGAAAAGGTCAGCACCCAAGAGTGACCTTGACGGTGAAAGTCGTATCACCGATTCCGATCAACAAATCGACATTGGTGCCGACGAGTTTTAGCTGCGATCTTTCTACAAAGCAATGTTCGCACCCTTGCTGATCGCCTGAAAACTTAATCGTTCCAGTCGGGATGCCGCGCCGCCTCCAACTCTTGCCGATCGAGGTCAACGCCCAGTCCCGGACGGTCCCACAATCTCAAACCATTACCCTCCCATTGCAGCGGTTCCTGGAGGAAGCGGTCGTACGATGGTTTGCAACTGATCGCGTGTTCAAGCCGATAGAAATTGGGCACGGTCATTGTCACATGCGCTCCAGCTAAAATTTGTCCCGGCCCCATCGCGTTATGGGGACTGATGGGAAGGTAATGAGCTTCGGCCATGGTAGCGATTTTTTTTAACTCTGAAATGCCTCCCGTCCAGACAACATCCGGCATCAGATAATCGGCCAACCGATTTTCCAGGATGGGAACAAAATCAAAGCGTGTAAACAAGCGCTCGCCAACACAAATAGGCACCTGCACTTGCTGGCGTACGGTTTCCAACGCCGACAGGCTTTCCGGTGGTACGGGTTCCTCAAACCAGCCGATGTCAGATTCCTCGTACAAGCGATTAGCCAATCGTACGGCTGACGGCACATTGTAGTGTCCATGGGCGTCAACCAAAATTTCAATGTTCGGACCAACGGCACTACGAACTGCAGCCACAATGTTACAACCCTCTTCTTCACCGGCTGCTGAGATTTGACCATCAAGATACGCCGTATGAAAAGGACTCATTTCCAAAAATGGATCCAGTTTGATCGCGTCATGACCCGCTGCGATAGTTTCCTTGGCCGCTGCCGCAAAATCGTCGGGAGTTTCGCAGTTGGCAAACCAGGCATTGGCATAGGTGCGTATACGATCTCGAACTGGACCTCCCAAAAGATCGTACACCGGTCTGCCAAGTGCCTTGCCTTTCAAATCCCACAGTGCCATGTCGATTCCGCTGACAATGGTGCTGGGAAAACCGCGCGACCCAAGATAGGTATAACGACGATAGAGTTTCTGCCAGAGCCTTTCGATATCGGCCGGGTTTTCACCGACCAGCGCCTCGCGGACAGCTCGCACACCAGCTCCCGTCAGCAGCGAAGTATTTCGTGGTGTGTTGGATGCCTCACCCCAACCTTGCAGTCCATCGTCGGTATCGATGGTCACAAAGGTCCACTGCCAATCACTGGTGTTGTCTCTGAGAGAACCGTAACTTGGAACGACAACATGCGCATTTACATCAATAATTTTCATTCGTTTCTCGCTATCAACTCCTAACCACATTTACAACCGCGTGATCCGCCTGATGACTCGCCGCAGGGGCCTCGTCAACGGTCACCACGGCAACAAGGGTCACCACGGCAACAAGGGTCACCACGGCAACAATCCCTGGCTTTTTATAAGCCCTGTCAATGAAAATGACAATCCTTGGCCAGCTACCAAAGACGTTGCGGCCCGAAAATAGTCGGATCGAACTGGGAGAAGTTGCGATCCAACTGCTGCCTTTTCATTGGACACAACAGAGCAGTCAAAATGACATCGCTCTTAAATCTCACTACCTTCGCAAAGCCTTGGTTCCAACAACCCAAAAACCGCCGAAACAGGACGGTGGCGTCCGGTTCGTTCAGCAGCTCAATTCATCCAGTAGCGACTGCCACGACTGAATTTCAATCTTCGGTTCAAAGAGATGCTGCCGCGCGATCGTGCTGTCGCGCAAGGCAGCATAAAACTTTTCGTTGCTTTCGGCACGTGACAACAATTCTGCCAGGCCTTGCGTGTCCCCCACTTCGAAATAGCCAGGATAGTCCTCGCCCAACAATCCCAGCGAACCAGAAATTCGTGATGAAATCACGGGTACCGAAGCGACGATCGCCTCGGTGATGACGTTAGCTCCACCTTCGAGTTTCGAGCAATGTACCAACAGACGGCTGCGCGCAAGTCGTTGCATCGCCCTGCCTCGCGGAAGTTCGCCGATCCATTGATAACGTGAGTTACGTGCCATCTCGGCAATGGCGCGAAGTTTCATCGACTCGTTGAGAGCAGCTCCCAAATGCGATACGCGAATTTTTGATTCTGTCGGGAGAAGTCGTGCAGCCATGGCTGCGCGAAATGGATCTTTAATGGTTCGTAAATGCCCCATCACACAGACTTCGAAGTGTTGCCTGACCGGGGATGGAATGCGTGTCGGTCGGATTGCTGATTGAAAAATCACTCTCGCTTTGCTACGCAACTTGGGCTCCAGCATGTCCGCAGCACAAGGCTGCAGTAAAATCAAATGATCGGCCAGATCCAGGCAGCGTCTTGCCCGAGAGTTGTGCTGAATGTCACGATAGATATCGGTCCCGGTCAGTGCCAGAATCAATGGCTTGGCGGGCCAATGGTCTCTAAACCGCATCATCGAAAGGGCACTTCGCTTGGCATGCAAGGCAAGCAATACGTCACAAGACTGGGACTTATAGGCAGTTTCGACGCGAACCGTATGTCCCAGATTGCGCAGCAACCGAGCCCACCTTTGAGAGGTAACGCGGTTGCCAGTTTGCGCGGCCGAACGGACAGGGCCGACAATCAGAATTCGCATTGCTCAAGAGTATCTTTTGCACCAAGGTACGTCAACAAAGCAACCTGGAAACGCATGGCGGAAAAGAGCACGCCAGCCAGGGCGGACCATTGCCTTGGACAATTGTTTTGTATCACGGTTGTTCGGTATCATTTTTCATTGCGCATCCAAGTCGCATGTGAATCTGCCAGACAGATTGAAAATTCGTGTCAGTGGTCCCTCCGACAAGAGAACTTATTTTAAAGGTGAACATCGCGAGGTTCACTCAATGACTGCCGACAACCTTTTTTTAGTGGTGTGGCAACACTACTTGA
>Ga0310342_100001156_pt1 | contig 16092 bp, 12 predicted proteins | sample S15DNA20500_MG_FD_206155 | JGI IMG/M metagenome (GOLD analysis project Ga0310342, IMG submission 206155) | Marine microbial communities from station ALOHA, North Pacific Subtropical Gyre - S1503-DNA-20-500_MG | ecosystem: Environmental > Aquatic > Marine > Oceanic | place: Pacific Ocean: North... | reverse complement strand
GTGTGGGCGGCTTCCCGCCGTGTGGGTGGGGGGGGTTTGTTTGGTCCTTTCTTGCCTCCGCGGGGGGGGGGGGGGGGGCCGCCGCATTATAGGATCATGCGGGCCCCGGACGGAGGAGCGCCATGCATGCGGACGATCGCTTCCATCCCCCCACGAGCGACGGCCCCTTCTTTCGCGAGCGGTCGGGTCGATGAGCGGACCCGATGCAACGTGGCAGCAGATCTGCGAAGAGGCGCGAGAGGACGCCCAGCGCGAGCCCGTGCTCGCGGGCTTCCTGCGCGTGGCGATCCTCGACCACGACTCGCTCGAGTCCGCGCTGGCGGCCCACCTGGCGGCTCGGCTGGCGGGTGTAGGCGTCACGCCCGGCGCCCTGCGCGACGTCTTCGAAAAGGTGCTGACCGGGGACGCGGCGCTCGGCGAGGCCGTGCGTGCCGATCTAGCCGCGGTGCGCGACCGCGACCCGGCCTGCGCGCGACTCTCGGCGCCGCTGCTCTATTTGAAAGGCTTCCACGCCATCCAGACCCACCGCATCGCGCACGTGCTCTGGAACACGGACCGGCGCGGGCTGGCGCAGTTCCTCCAGAACCGCAGCTCCGAGGTGCTGGGCGTCGACATCCACCCGGCGGCGCACGTGGGCAAGGGCATCTTCCTCGACCACGGAACCGGGGTCGTCGTCGGCGAGACGGCGGTGATCGAGGACGACGTCTCACTCCTGCAACAGGTGACGCTCGGGGGGACCGGCAAGCAGAGCGGTGACCGCCACCCGAAGGTTCGGGCCGGCGTGTTGATCGCCGCGGGGGCGAAGATCCTCGGCAACATCGAGATCGGCGCAGGGGCGAAGGTTGGAGCCGGCAGCGTCGTGCTCCACGACGTGCCGCCGCACACCACCGCGGTCGGCGTTCCGGCGCGGGTCGTCGGGAGCCCCGAGGCGGATCAGCCCGCGCTCGAGATGGACCAATCGGTGCCGCCGTCGTCCGGTGAGGGAATCTGACCTCGGTTGCCCCGGCGCGTGGCCCGGCGCCGCGACGACCCGGTCCCAGCGGGAGCCCCGTGCGCGCGTCCCGGGCTCCCCCTACGCTTTCCCACTGGAGAGGTGGCCGAGCGGTCGAAGGCGGCGGTCTTGAAAACCGCTGACGCGCAAGCGTCCGGGGGTTCGAATCCCTCCCTCTCCGCCAGTTCGTTCTAGGCCACAGCGCCGCTGGCGCGCAGCTCCTTGATCCGCTCCGGGGAGAGGCCGAGCTCCGCCAGCACTTCGTCGGTGTGTTGGCCCTGTTCCGGTGCCATGCAGTGGTGGTTGCCGGGGGTGCCGTGGAAGTCGGCCGGCGTGTTGGGGAGCAGCGTCGTGCCCGCGCCGTCGGGAACCTCGCAGAACCCGCCACTGGCACCGACCTGCGGATCGGCGATCACCTCTTCGAGGTTCTGCACCGGCGCCCACCAGACCTCGGGCTCCTTTTCGAACTCGGCAGCCCATTCGTCACGGGTCCGGGTGGCGAAGACCGCGTCCAGCATCGACGTCAGCTCCCGGGCGTTTTGAGCCCGCGCCGCGCCCGTGGAGAAGCGCTCGTCCTCGGCCCACTCCGGGTGGCCGAGCGCGCGCGCGAGCGGCGGCCAGTGCCGGTCGGCCTCGAGCCCCACGATCCAGAGCCAGCGGCCGTTCTTGTCGCAGTAGTTGTTGATCACCGGGTTGGGCATGGCCTTGCGGTCGCCGACGCCGAGGGGCACGCCGAGGCGCAGCGCCAGGGCCAGGTCGAAGGAGAGCGTGTAGACGCCCTGGCGCAGCAGCGACGTCGCCACCAGCTGGCCCTTGCCCGTCTTCTCGCGGGAGTAGAGCGCCGCGCAGATGGCACCGGCCGTGGAGATGCCGACGCTGTGGTCTCCCATGCCGCCGCGCTGAAACGGGGGAACCCCGCCGGGCTGCGTCAGCATGTGCGCGATGCCGGCGCGGGCCCAGAAGCCGGCGATGTCGTAGGCCGCCTTGTCCTTGTCGGGCCCTTCGAGCCCGTAACCGGTGATCAGCCCGTAGACGAGCCGCGGGTTGTGTGCGAGGAGCGCCTCGGAGCCCAGCCCGAGCCGTTCGAGCGCGGCGGGCCGGAAGTTGGTCAGGAAGACGTCGGCGCGCGCGATCATCTCGAGCGCTACGGAGACTCCGGCTTCAGTGCGGACGTCCACCACGGTGCTTCGCTTGTTGCGGTTGTCCATCTCGAACGGCGGGTTGAAGGGGAGGTCGCCGCCCAGAATGGAGCCGAAGAGCCGGCCCGGGTCGCCGACGCCCGGCCCTTCGATCTTCACCACGTCCGCGCCCCAGTCGGCCAGCACGACCCCCGCGGCCGGTCCGGCCACCCAGGCGCCCATCTCGACCACCCGCACTCCGTCCAGCGGTCCCATGCTTTCTTCCTCCGTTTTTCTGCGAGCCGCCGCGGTGGTGGCTATCCTCCGCCGGCCGGGAGAGGTGGCCGAGTGGCTGAAGGCGCTCCCCTGCTAAGGGAGTATGGGCTAATCCCCCATCGAGGGTTCGAATCCCTCCCTCTCCGCCAGCATAAAAGGCGGTGCACCGGAAGGGCCCGCTTGGAAAAGAACAGGGTTTCCGGAGAGGTGGCCGAGTGGTTGAAGGCGCACGCTTGGAAAGCGTGTGTGCCCGGAAGGGTACCGAGGGTTCGAATCCCTCCCTCTCCGCCAGTGTGCCGCGTGGGGATGGGTTAGACTGCGCGCCCCGAATCACGCGCCCGTAGCTCAGTTGGATAGAGCGCCTGGTTGCGGACCAGGAGGTCGCACGTTCGAGTCGTGCCGGGCGCGCCAGGTTCCGCCGAGACGGCCGCCGGTTGCACGCGCTGCACCGGCGGCCGTACCCGCGCTGGGCGGACAGGTCGCGCATCCGGCAGGTCCGGCTTCGCGCCGATCGCGCCCGAGCCCTCGACCGGGATCCTGCTGAGCTTTGCTCTCCTGTTCGTCGGGCGCCGCCGCCGCGCTTCTCGCTAGCGCTTGCTCCCGCCGATGCGCTCGCCGGCTTCGTGGCGCGCCTCGATGCAGTCCTTGCCCCGGCAGCCTGCCCAGATGCCCAGGAGTGCTTCGAGCCGGAAGGGCGTCGCGTGGAAGTAGTAGCGGTCGAAACGGTCCGCGGACGCGCGGACGTCGTTCGCGGTGGTCCGGGTTCCGGGTCCGTTTCCGTAGAGCGCGCCCAGGGCGGCGAGCCGCTCCCGCGTCAGGTGCGGCGCGAACTCCGAGATCTGGCTGAAGCGGGTGCGGACTTTCTCGGGTCCGCTCGACTCCGGCGCCTGCCGTTGCCACCAGGCCAGGAACGAGGCACATAGGTAGGGACGGTAACGGCACAGCTGCCGCGCGATCGAGTCCAGGTCCGCCTCGTCGGATTCGCCCTCCTGTTCCGCGAGCCACGCGCCGAGCAGCGAGTCACGCGTCGCCGCTTCTCGTGCCGTACCGAGTTCCGGGACGTCTATGTTCTGACCGCGGAAGAAGGCGTGCGCCGCGCGGTCGGAGAGCAGGGGATGAAAGAGTGTGTGGACCTCGTCGCCGAGCTGCATGTCGCGCACGCTGCCGAGCGGGAAGAGCTCGTGCGCGAGAAACGCCGGCAGCCCGGGGACGTCGGCGCGGCGCAGGCCGGCCCGGAAGTCCGGGCGTTCGACGCGTTCTGCGATGCGCGCCAGGCTCATGTCGGGCTCGCCGCGGAAACCGAGCAGCAGCAGGTCCGGGCCCATCGAGTACCACAGGGCCACGTGGTCGAAGACCTCGTTGTAGGTGCGGAGCACGAGTTCGACGCTGGCCTGGTCGGTCTCGTAGATGTGGAACCACTGGGCGTATACGCCGCCGGGCCTCAGGTGGTCGCGGGCCGCCTCCAGGAACTCGCGGCTGAAGAGCATCTCGACTCCGACGACCCAGGGGTTGCTCGGCTCTGAAGCGATGACGTCGTAATCGATGTCGGAGCGGAGCAGGGCCCGGTAGGCGTCGCTCCGGATCGTTTTGACCTTGGGGTTTTCGGAAGCGCCGAGGTTTCCGTAGTCGAACAGAGGCGCCGCTTCGAGGACGCCGCTCGAGATCTCGGCGACTTCTACGCGGTCGACGCTCTCGAGCGCCGCGAATTCTCCGGCAGTTATTCCCGTCCCATAGCCGATCACGAAGACCCGCTCGCATTGCTCGGCGAGCAGGCACGGGATCAGGGCGACGAGGGCTGGGGTCGGGTAGTCGCCCACGAGCGAGCCGTCGGATTTTCCATTGACGAGGATGGCGCGGTTGGTGATGCCGCCGGCCAGCTTCCGTTGGGTCACGGCGACGGTGCTCGTGGGATCGTCCGCGTGGAAGACGAACCGGCGACCCGACTGGCCGCGAAAAAAGGCGTCTGCGCCGTCGTAGGTATTTTGTTGCGGCGTGCGGTCGCGGAACAGCCCCGCGGAGAGTCGATCGGCGGGCCACTGGGGCAGCAGGGTCAGCGCGTAGACCAGCGGGACCGCGGTCACGAACGCGAGAGAGCGGGAAAAGCCGAGGACCCGCACCGCGAGCAGCAGCGCCGCGAGTGCGATCGACCCCACGGCCAGGCGGTAGACCGCGTGGAGGTCGATCCAGAGCAGGAGCACGTAGCCGCCGAAGAGTGCCCCGAGGAGGTTCCCGAGCGTATTCCAGCTGTAGAGGCGCCCGGCGACGCTCCCGAGTTCGCCGACTTCGTGCCGCAGTTGGTGAAACAGGAGAGGGAGGCTCGCGCCAGAGAGTCCCACGGGAATGAGGAGAACGAGCAGGACGACCCCGAAGATCGCCACGTGGTAGGGAAAGAAGGCGGCCGCCTCGGAACTGAAAAGCGTACGCACGACGTACGCGCCGTACGTCGTGTCGGGCAGCGCGAAGTAGAGCAAGGTGAGCAGCAGCGCGAGGAGCGCCGGACACGCCACCACGACCCCGGGCGGAATGTTGCGGAACGCCGAGACGCAGAGGCTTCCGAGCGCGATGCAGAGCACGAAGACCGCGACGACGGTGGCAAAGGTGAAATGGGACGAGCCCAGCGCCAGGCCGGCGATCCGGATCAGCACCGTCTGCACCGACATCATGCCGAAGCCGAGCAGCAGCGCGGCTGCCGCGTAGCTGCCGAAGCCCTTGGGAACCGCGGTCTCTGGCGGTGTCGCCGCGGGCAGGGCCGCACCGGCGCGGCTTCCGAGCAGCGCGAAGACGGCACCGGCCGCGATGTTGACGGCGCCCATCCAGGCGAGCGTGGCGTCCAGGCCGAGAGCCGGGATCAGCACGAACGCCGCGGCCAGGGCGCCGGCGAAGGCGCCGCTCGTGTTGAAACCGTACACGAAGGCGTGGAAGCGGGTCGCGTCGTCGAGTCCGTGCGAGAGCGCCTGGGTGAGGATCGGGATCGTGCCGCCCATCAGGACGGCCGGAGGGCCGACGAGCAGGACGGTGAAGAAGACGTCGAGGCCGAAGGCCAGGCCCTGGGAGTCGATCGCGAGCTGCAGCGAGAGCGCGCTGACTCCCGAGAAGAGCGTGGGAAAGAGCAACGCCCAGATGCCGATGCCCGCTTCCACGGCGCCGTAGAGCACGAGCAGGTGGGTCGGCGCGCGGCGCGCGGACTCGCGCGCGAACACCCGCCGCACGACCCGTCCGAATAGCGCGTAGCCCAGTGCGAGACCGCCCAGGAAGATCCCGAGTACGGCCGCGGTTGCCTCGCTGTGAGAGCCGAGCAGCGTGGCGAGGTACTTCTGCCAGGTCACCTCGTAGACGAGGCCCGAGAAGCCCGTGAGCACGGTGAGGACGAGCGCTGCGGCCCGGATCATTCGTTGATCGTCCTCGGTTAGGTTGCCGCGAGTATCGCACAGGGGGTTGCGAACGAGCTGCAGCGGGGCAGACGGCGCGGGGTCCGGTAGACTCCCCCCCTGTGCCGCTTGTGCGCAGCTTCTGCCTCTCGATTGCACTCGCTGCGCTTGCGCTCGGCTGCGCGGCGAAGCAGCGTGTTTCGCTTGAGTGTGTTCCGCGCGAAGTCCATGTCTACGTCGATGGACGCTCGCTCGACCCGGCTACCGAGAGCGTGGAGCTACGCCCGGATCGCGCGCACACGGTGTTCTTCAAGGGAGGGGGTTTCGCGCCACAGATGGTGGTGCTCGAGAGTCACGAGACGGCGGGCGGAGCGCGGCTTTCCCCGGCCGAAGTCTGCTCGCACACGGCGTTCATTCCGACGCGCCCGCAGGTCGAGATGCAGGTGGCCCCCGAGAGTCTCGACGGAACGCCCGGAAGCTGACCGGGAGCGCCCGTCTTAGAGGGTGAGGTCTTCGAAGGTGAGCGCGACGCGGTAGGTCTTGAAGCGGATGGTGTCCGCCACTGCCGAGGCCGCGTAGCCGAGGTTTTCCGGTGTGGTCTCGCAGAGCACGATGCCGCGCACGCGTTGCTCGTCCTCGCCCACGTGCTTGCGCACCCAGCCGATGCGCTGGAGCACCTCGGCGATGAGTTCCTCGCCCTCGCCCTTTTCGGAGATCATGACGACCACGAGATCGCCCTCGGCATCCTCGGCGAGCAGGTCGATATCGCCGACTCCGCTCGCGTAGCCGGCGCCGATCGCGGTTCCCTCGTCGTCGCGAAGCACGTAGAGGCCCGCCTCGAGCGCCTCCGGCTGCTCCGCCAGCAGCGCTCGGAGCGCGGCCGCGTCGGGTGCGAACAACGGCGCCTCGCCCGCGGCCTTTGCCGGGGCCACCTTCCGGGTTCGCTTCGCCTTCTTCTTCTTGGCCCGCGGCGGCTCGGCGACCAGATCGTCGAGCGCGGCCAATTCGTCCACCGCGTCGCGGGCGGTGCTCAGGCCCGCGGCGGGCAGCGGACCGGGATCGCCGGTCTGCTCGAAAGCGGTGCCTGCCGGCGCGTCGCCCCCGCAGTTGGGGCAGGTTCGCGCGCCCTTGCGGATCCGGGTATTGCACAGCTTGCAGTTCATGCGCTCGCCTCCCGGCTTCGTATCGGTAGTCCGGGCCGGAACCTTTTGACCGGCAGGGGGTTGGAGGGGTCATGGATCAGCGTCTGCGAGAGCGTCGGCTGCTCGAGAGAGCGACCTTCGGGCCCCGCCCCGGGGATCTCGACGCGCTGCGGGACGAGGGCGCGGAGGCCTGGGTCCACCGGCAGCTGCGCCGGGCTGCCCCGCGGGACGCGGCCTTGGCGGAGCGCCTCGCCGGTTTCCCGGTACTCGCGGAGCGCTCCTGGGAGCGGCTCGTGGGCGTGGATCTCCCGTCGACGCAGATGGGCGGCGGGCCCGACCGCGAGGCCCGCCGGCAATTGTCTCGGCGCGCCCGCGAGATCTCGGTCGAGGTGGTGGGCTCGCGCGTGGTGCGGGCTGTGCATGGCCGCTTTGGGATGCGCGAGGTGATGCTCGATTTCTGGTCGAACCATTTCAGCGTCTTCGGTCGCAAGAACCTGGTGGGTGCGCTTCTCCCCCACTACGAGCGGGACGTGCTGCAGCCGCACGTTCTTGGGCGCTTCGAGGACCTGTTGCTGGCCGTGGCGCGCAGCCCCGCGATGCTGATCTACCTGGACAACTGGATCTCCTCCGCGCCGAACCTGTCGCGGCGCGTGCGCCGCCGGGCGCGCGTGCGTGGGCGCGGGGGCATCAACGAGAACTACGCGCGCGAGCTGCTCGAGCTTCACACGCTGGGCGTGGACGGCGGCTACGACCAGCAGGACGTCGTCGAAGTCGCCCGCGTGTTCACCGGCTGGACGCTCGAGAGCCGGCACGACCCAGTCTTCCGCTTCCGCGAGGTGCTGCACGATCCGGGGCAAAAACGAGTGCTCGGTCGCCGCGTGCGGGGCGAGGGTATCGAGCAAGGTGAAGGACTCCTGCGCCGTCTGGCGCGTCATCCGGCCACCGCGCACCACGTCTCGAGAAAGCTCGCGGCGCGCTTCGTGGCAGACGAACCTCCGCCTGGGCTGGTCCGTCGCGGAGCGCGCCGCTTTCTCGAGACCGAGGGCGACCTGCGCGAGGTGCTGGCGGTGCTCCTCCTCTCGCCCGAGTTCGCCGACCCGGGCCACCGCAAGCTGCGCACACCCCTGCGGCTCGTGGCCGGGGCGCTGCGCGCGACGGACGGAGAGACCGACGGCTCGCGGCGCGGAGTGCGGGCGATCGGTCGTCTCGGCGAGCTGCCCTATTTTTCGCGCACGCCGGCCGGTTTCCCCGAGGCGGCGCAGCATTGGGTCGATCCCGGTTCGCTGCTCGAGCGCATGAACCTCGCGTTCGCGCTGGCTGGGGGACGCTTGCGCGGCACCCGGCTCGGGCCCGTCTTCCCCGCAACCGTCGCGAAGCTGCCTGAGACGCGGGCCCGTTTCGCCGAGGTGCAGGCGCTCGCCATTGCGTCGCCGGAGTTCCAATGGGTCTGACGCGGCGTCGCTTCCTCCGCGCGGGTTCGGCCACGTTGCTCTGCGCCTGCGCGCGCCCCGGCCTATCGGTCTCCGACGCCACACGCGCCTTCGCGGGAGGCGGTGCGGGGGAGCCGCTTCTCGTGGTGATCTTCCTGCGCGGCGGGGCCGACGGCCTCCACCTGGTGCCGCCCGTGGGCGAGCGAGCCTACGCGTCGCTGCGCGGCTCGCTCGCGCTTTCGTCGCCCCTGCCCTTCCGCACCGGCTTCGGCCTGCACCCGGCCCTTGCGCCGCTGCTGCCGCTCGTGGAGCGCGATCGACTCGCGGTGGTTCATGCCGTCGGCTCGTCCCACCCGACGCGTTCGCACTTCGAGGCCCAGGACTTCATGGAGGCCGGCGAGCCGGGAACGAACGACCTGCACGACGGCTGGCTCGCCCGCGCGCTCGCGGGCGTGGCCGAGGAGGACGCGTTCGCCTCGCTCGCGATCGCGTCGCAGCTGCCCCTGAGCCTGCGCGGTGCGGGTTCTTTTGCCATGACCGACGTGGCGGGCTTCGGCGTTGCGGCGGGACCGGAGGCGCGCGATGGGCTCGAGCGGCTCTACGCCGAGGCCGCCGACGATCCCGTCGTGCTCGCGGGCCGCCGTGCGCTCGGCGCCGTCGCCGATCTCGAGCGGCGCGTCGGATCCCGGGGCCGGGGCGGCGGGCGCCGCTCCCGGGGCGCGGGGGAGCGGTTGCTCGGGAGCGTCGAACAGCTCCTCGTCCTGGAGGGTGCGGGGCTCCCGGTGCAGGCGGTGTGCCTCGAGAGTGACGGCTGGGACACCCACGTGAATCAGGGCGTCGAGACGGGTCAGATGGCCCGCTGGATCGGAGACCTGGCCGAGGCCGTTGCCCGGCTCGACGCGGGGCTGCGCGGCCGCCGCGAGCTTCGCCTGGTGGTGATGACCGAGTTCGGGCGCACCGTGCGTCCCAACGGAAGCAGGGGCACCGACCACGGCCACGGCAGCGTCATGCTCGTCGCGGGAGAGGGTGTGCGGGGCGGCGTGCACGGCGACTGGCGCGGCCTCGAGGAGCCGGTGCTCCACGAGGGGCGCGACCTCACCGTCACCACCGACTGGCGCAGCGTGCTCTACGAGGTGACGACCGCCCACCTGGGAAGACGCCCGCCCGCGGACACCTTCCCCGGCCACACGGCGCGGTCGCTCGGCTTGTTCACCTGAGCGGCCGCCGCCGGCGCCCCGCGGCTCAGCGGCGGCGGGCCGCGTGGATGGAAATGACCGGGTGGGGCCGCGACTTCGGCTCGGGCGCGTTTCGGCGCGCGGCCTGGCGGAGCCAGCGCCAGAAGGCGACGGGCCCCGGCATGAGCCGGAGCTGGGCCGCGCGGACCCGGCGCAGGCGGGTGCCGGCCACGTGCTCGACCAGGCCGTCGAGCAGCCGCCGCGCCTCGGTGCGTTGCCGGCTCGCGGCCAGCAGTTTCGCCAGTTCGCGCACGATGTCGAAGTGCCAGGCGTCGAGCTCGCGCGCGCGACGCAGCAGGTGTATGGCCTGGGGTCGCAGCCGGCGCGAGCGAAAGTTCCGGCTGGCCTCGTGGAGCGTCTCGAGCGCCTCCGTCCGGCGGCCGGATCGGTGGAGCAGCCGCGCCGTGGCCTCCCACGCCTGCACCTCTCGGGGCAGGCGGCTCGCGGCCTCGCGGTAGACGGCCAACGCCTTATCGGTGTGCCCGTCGCGCAGGCAGGTGCGGGCGACGCCGCGGTAGCTCTGCCAGGCGTCAAATTCCTGGCCCGTCTCCGCCAGCAACGGTGCGAGCTTTGCGTGCAGCTCGCCGTTGCGTGGCTCGACGAAGAGCACCTGCCGGTAGAGGTCGATCGCGTGCGAATACTTTTTGCGCACGCGCGCGCGCGCGGCGGCGTCTAGAATCCGGGCGCGGTCGTATTCGACGCCTCGGGCGAGCAGCGCCATGTGGGGGGCCTCCCATCACACCTGGGATCGGCCGCGCGGTGTTCGCGCTGAGTGATGGCCGTCACCGGAGGCCTAGTCTCTTCCGAGGGCCGCTTCGATCTGGGGCGTGTACAGGCTCAGGTCTGCCGCGAGGGTGGAATTGCCGAAGAGGACCTCTTCCGGGTCCTGGCCCGGGAACTTTTGCACCGAGAGGATCAGGCCCGTGAGACGCCAGCCGTCGGGCTCCTTCACGAAGACCGCGCCGCCCGAGTCGCCCACGGTCGCGTGGGCCTCGTGGTCGGAGCCCCCATGCCGGAACGACATGCCGAAGCAGCGGGTCTCGACTTTGTTGGGTCCGGGCACTTCCATGCGCCCGGGATCCACGCGGTTGGTCCCCCAGCGCCGCCCCCGTCGGCCGTCGATGCGAAACCCGACCGCGTTTCCCCGCGCGACGGGCGCTGCCCGGCCCGAGCCGAACCCCACGAGGACCGCCTCCGTGCCCGCTGCTGGACTCGTGTCCGCCAATTCGAGCGTCGGAAGGTCGGGTGCGGGATCGAGCCGGAACAGGATCAGGTCGGCTTTGCGCCCCGAGCCGTCGGGGACGTCGAGCTGGATCAGCGAGGACTGCACCGGCTCGTAGGACTTTGCGTCGAACTCGACCGGGCCGAAACCGGAGTGGCGCGCCGTGAGCACCCAGCCGTCTCCCAGGTAGACAGCGCTCGTGCCGGCGCGGAAACCGACATTTCCCCAGCCGGGATCGTCGGCGGGAGCGCGTTCGTAGCGCGCCTCGTGGGGGGAGTCGACCAGGATGGATCGTGCCGGGAGAGCGGCGGTGAGGATGACGAGCAACGCGATGCGGATCTGCATGGCTTGTGCGGCGCTGAGTGTAGCGGGGGGGAGCCGGGGGGAGCCGACCCCTCCGCGCGGAGCGCGCTCGATCAGGCGGGGCTCGTCTCGGCCGCCGCCACGGCCTCCTCGAAGCCGATTCCCTCGCCGATGGCGCGCCGGTAGCCCATGAGCTGGCGCACGCGGTTGATCGCGATGGCGCCCACGAGCTTGCCCTTGCGCCCGTAGAGCGCGACGAAGCGGCGCTCTTGGGTGGTTCCGTGCACGATCCGCACGTCGTCGTCGGGGCCAAAGCGGCCGGCGCTCTGGATCTTGCGGTCGTACTGATCCGACCAGACGAAGGGCACCGGTGCGAACGGCTCGTTGGACCCTTCGCCTTCGAGCATGCGCCGGACGGCGTGGTTCGCCTGCTCGACGGCGTTGGTCCAGTGCTCGACGCGCATTGCCTCGCCGAAGAGCGGGTTGTGCCAGCGGGCCACGTCGCCCGCCGCCACCACGCCCGGGGCCTCGGTTGCGCAGGTGGCGTCGCACACGACACCATCGTCGAGTGCGAGGCCGGAGGACTCGAGCCAGTCCGTGCGGGGAGTGACTCCGATCCCGACGACCACCACGTCGGCCGCCGCGGCGGATCCGTCGGAGAGCCGGACACTCGACACACGTCCGTCGCCTTCGAAGCCCTCGACCCCGACGCCGAGCCGCAGGTCCACGCCGTGGTCGCGGTGGATCGCGGCGATCACGTCGCCCACCTCCGGGCCGATGGCGTTGGCGAGCGGGTGCGGCAGTGCCTCGAGCACGCTGACGTCGAGCCCGCGGGCGCGGCAACTCGCCGCCACCTCTGCTCCGATGAAGCCGGCGCCGACCACGGCGACGCGCGGGCTCGCTTCGAGATCTGTGCGCAACGCCAGGCAGTCGTCGAGCGTGCGCAGCACGTGGATACCCGCGAGCGGAGGTGTGCCCCGAAGCCGCCGCGGCGCTGCCCCGGTGGCGAGGAGCAGGCCGTCATAGGGGAGCGCCTCGCCGTCGTCGAGGGTGACCGTGCGCGCCGCCGGATCGAGGCCGGTGGCGCGACGACCGAGTCGGAGTTCGAGTTCCAGGGCGTCGAAGGCCTCGGGCTTGGTCAGGACGATCTGCTCGGGCTCGCGCTCGGCGCGCAGCACCTCCTTCGAGAGCGGCGGCCGGTCGTAGGGCCGGTGGACTTCCTCGCCCACCAGTACGAGCCGTCCCTCGAAGCCCAGGCGGCGGAGGGCTTCGGCGCCGCGGATCCCGGCCAGGGACGCGCCGACCACGACCACGTTCTTCGGGGGGGGCAACGCTTCTCCTCGCGGGCGGGCGCCAACCATACCGGGCCGATCGCCGAGATACCCGCGGGTGCAGCCTTCCGGCTGCACCTGCATGCCGCCCACTGCGGCGGCGGGCGCTGCCTGGATCTCGTAAGTAGTTGAAATTCCTCAGTTTACGATTCGGGCACGGACCTTGCGAAAGCAGGGCCCCGTGCGCTGTGTAGGATGGCAGATGCGCCCGACGACGGGATGGACCGAGTCGCTCTCGGGGGGACCTGCGATGCGCGACCACTGGGACGAGGACGAGCCGCGGCCGCCGCGCCGCGCTCGGGAGCTCACTCCGAAGGAGCGCGTCTACAGCGACGCCCGGAACCGGGCGAACGCAAAGCTCGGCTTCTACTCGCACGCCATCGCCTTTGGCAGCGTCTTCGTGCTCGTGCTCTTCACGGCCGGCTTCCGCCCGGCCTTCATCATGGCCCTCGCCTGGGGCACCGCGCTGATTCTCCACTACTTCAGCGCGCTCAAGGCGCCGGACATGCGCCGCCGGATGATCGAGCGCGAGGTCGACCGCGAGGTGGCCCATACCGTGCCCCGTGAACGGCGCAGCATCGAGGGCAAGCACGCGCGCTCCATCGAGGACCTCTCGGCCTCCATCGCCCACGAGATCCGCAACCCGATTACCGCTGCGAAGAGCCTGGTGCAGCAGATGGGCGAGGACCCCGCCTCGGGTGGGAACGTCGACTACGCGAAGGTGGCGCTCGACGAACTCGACCGGGTCGAGCGCTCGATCTCCCACCTGCTGCGCTTCGCGCGCGAGGAAGAGATCGAGGTTCAGGACCTGCGCATGGCGGACGTCCTCGAGTCGGCGCTCGAGACCTTCAACGACCGGGTCGGGCGACTCGGCGTGCGCATCGAGCGCGAGATCGACACCGCGGGAAGCATGCGGGGCGATCCGGAGAAGCTGCGCCGCATCCTCATCAACCTGGTCGGCAACGCGCTCGACGCGCTCGAGCAATCGGGCACGAAGGACCCCACGATCCGGGTGCTCGCCGGCGAGAATCTCGCGGGAACCGAGCTCTGGGTGCGCGTCAAGGACAACGGGCCGGGCATGGATCCGGACACGCTCGACCGGATCTTCAGCCCCTTCTACACCTCGAAGGAGAGCGGGACGGGCCTGGGTCTCGCGATTTCCAAGAAGCTGGTCGATGCCCACGGCGGCTCGATCGAGGCGACCTCGGCGCCGGGAGAGGGTACGGAGTTCGTGCTCACCTTTCCCCGGCGGCCCGGGAGCGGAGGGTCTAGCGCGTGAGTGGAACGGTCGCGGATCGGGATCATACTCGTACCGACGGGTGGGGAGTGTGGGGCCTGGGCGGAGGATTGAAGTTGGACGACGACTGGACCGACGGCGGCCGCCCCGGTAAGCGTCGCGGCAAGCGCTCACGGCGTCGCCGCAAGCAGCGCGAGGCGGAGGCGCGTCGGCGCGTCGATCTCGAGGAGGAGGTGACGCTCCCGCCGGAGGAGCGCGCGTACCGACGCGCCCGGCGCATTGCCGAGGAGAAGACGAAACTTGCCTCCGAGGCGTTGCCCATTCTGCTGATCGGACTCGTGCTGCTCTTCTGGATGCCGTTTATCGGCATGATCGTGCTGCTCGGCTACGGCTGGAGGCCCGCGAAGCGCGCCTACAAGCTCTTCGTCGAGCCCGAGATCCGCGAGCGCCTGGTCGAGAACGAGGTGGAGCGCCAGGTGCACGCCACGCTGAGCGAGGAACGACGCCACCTCGAGAGCGCGCACTCGCGCTCCATGCAGCAGCTCTCGGCCTCCATCGCCCACGAGATCCGCAACCCGATTACCGCTGCGAAGAGCCTGGTGCAGCAGATGGAAGAGGCCCCGACCTCGCGGGAGAACGTGGAGTACGCGCGCGTGGCCCTCGAGGAACTCCAGCGCGTCGAGCGCTCCGTCTCGCACCTGCTGCGCTTCGCGCGGGACGAGGAGCTCGGTGTGACCGAGGTCTCGATGGCCGAGGTCATCGACTCGGCTCTCGAGACTTTTCGAGACCGCTTCGAGCGCAACGGCATCGCCCTCGAGCGCCGGCTCGACACCGACGGCGTCATGCGGGGAGATCCGGAGAAGCTGCGCCGCGTGGTGATCAACCTGATCGGGAACGCCGCCGACGCACTCGAGGAGAGCGGGCGTGCCGAGCCGCGACTCGAGGTCTCGCTGGGCGAGAACCTGGCCGGCACCGAGATCTGGGTTCGGGTGAGCGACAACGGTCCTGGCATCGAGCCGGAGATGCTGGAGCGGCTCTTCAGTCCGTTCTTCACCTCGAAGGCGAACGGAACGGGTCTCGGGCTGCCGATCTGCCGCAAGCTCGTGGACGCGCACGGCGGGAGCATCGAGGTGATGTCGGAGCCCGGCGGGGGCGCGGAGTTCCTGCTGACCTTCCCGAAGCTCCGGGCGGAGGGGGCTTCGCAATGAACGCGCGCATTCTGCTGGTGGAGGACGAGAAGGCGATCCAGCTGGCGCTCTCCGGACTACTCCGGCGCCAGGGATACGCGGTGGAGGTTGCCGGCACGGGCGAGGACGCGTTCGACCAACTCGAAGCCGCTGCCTTCGATCTGGTGCTGACCGATCTCGCCCTCGGGCGCGGAGCCTCGGGAATGGACGTGCTGCGGCGCACCAAGGAGCTGCGTCCCGAGACCGTCGTCGTGATGATCACGGCCCACGGCTCCGAGCGCGTGGCGGTCGAGGCCATGAAGGCCGGCGCGGACGACTACGTCCCCAAGCCCTTCGACAACGACGAGATTCGCCTCGTGGTGCAGCGCGCGCTCGAGCGCACACGGCTCCAGCGTGAGAACCGGCTGCTCCTCGAGCAGGTGCGGCGCCAATACGGCTTCGAGAACCTGATTGGCACGGGGCCTGCCATGCGCGGCGTCTTCGAGACGCTCCAGAAGGTGGCGGAGACGGACCTCACCGTCCTCGTGCGCGGCGAGAGCGGCACCGGGAAGGAGCTCGTGGCCCAGGCGCTCCACAACCGGAGTCCGCGGTGCAATCGCCCCTTCGTGGCGGTCAACTGCGCCGCGATCAGCGCCGAGCTGGTCGAGAGCGAACTCTTCGGCCACGAGAAGGGTGCCTTCACGGGTGCCGACGCCCGGCGCCAGGGTCGCTTCGAGGCCGCGGACGGCGGCACCATCTTTCTCGACGAGATCGGCGACATGGCGCCCGAGACCCAGGCCAAGGTGCTGCGGGTCCTCCAGGAGCGCTGCTTCGAGCGCGTGGGCGGGACGAGTCCGATCGAGGTCGACGTGCGTGTCGTCGCCGCCACGCATCGCAACCTGGAAGAGGGCGTCAGCGGCGGAAGCTTCCGAAAGGATCTCTACTACCGGCTCAAGGTGGTGGAGATCGACCTGCCGCCGCTGCGCGAGCGCCGCGAGGACGTGCCCGCTCTCGCCCAGCGCTTCCTCGAGGCGGTGACCGAGCGCCTGGGCCGCGACAAGAAGCGCATCGAAGAGGCTGCGATGGCGCGGCTGGTGCGCCACGACTGGCCCGGCAACGTGCGTGAGCTTCAGAACGCGATCGAGCAGGCGGTGGTGCTCGCCCCCGGACCCGAGATCGGGGAGTCCGACCTGAACCTGACAGAGACGCCCGGTGTCGCGGGACGCGACGGTGCCGACGTGGCGGGCCTGGGCTTCGGCGACGCCAAGAAGCG
>Ga0310342_100001154_pt1 | contig 16093 bp, 8 predicted proteins | sample S15DNA20500_MG_FD_206155 | JGI IMG/M metagenome (GOLD analysis project Ga0310342, IMG submission 206155) | Marine microbial communities from station ALOHA, North Pacific Subtropical Gyre - S1503-DNA-20-500_MG | ecosystem: Environmental > Aquatic > Marine > Oceanic | place: Pacific Ocean: North... | reverse complement strand
CGAACCATCGATAACAACGTCGGGCGAAAGCCCGCTGAGAAATCTCGGTTGGAGCAATAGACATGAACCATGACACTTTCCTGTTTGAGAAATCAAGACAACTTTCAACTCTCAGGATGGTTGCACTGGCGTTTCTTATGATTTCAACGTCCCACAGGTGTGGGGCTGAGGAACACCCAGCGGGCACGCAACCATCCAACGAACCACTGTTATACTGGCGGGCAACCCAACCAAAACTTGTCCACGTCGCTCAGGGCGAAGGAGCCGTTCCCAGTATCATTCGCCTCCGTGACGGTACCCTGCTGGCATCCGTAGAATGCAAAGCGGTGGAAAATGCGACCACGGTTCTTTTCATCGAGTCATCCAACGGCGGTGCAACCTGGACTGAACCGTTTGCGTCAAAGGTGCCCATCCCAAAACTATCCCCGAATGACGTGGCCATGGGCCGGATGAACGATGGACGGATTTTCATAGTTGGAACCGAGAGCCGCGGTGAAAATCTGGGAAGCAAATTGAAGGACAAAGAACAGCCTCTTCCCAAGCTGAAGAAATTCACACGAAAGCTACCCGACGGCCGGGAGCTCCAAGTCTACGAGAATTATCGTATCCGTACCGCTCTGTGGATCACGTACAGTTCGGATAGGGGCAGGAAATGGTCAACTCGTCAGCAGGTCGGTTATGTGCCTCTACTTGGCGCATGGAACTGGACCGGTGGCAGACCCGTCCAATTGAAGGACGGAACAATCGTTGTTCCGGTGAGCGGCTATCTATCGATGGAGGATATGGATGGCATTTGGTTGTCGAGTGGTGTGCTCCGCAGCTGTGATTTGGGCGAAACATGGAAATATCACAATGCCGCGCAAGCCGATAAAGAGAAAGGTCTTATGTTTTCGGAACCGACAATGGCTCGACTTAAGGATGGTCGCCTCGTGATGATGATCCGAACCAAGAGCAGAATACTTAACGAAACTGTCAAATCGGGTTACCGCAAGGGAGCCGGAATCTATCACACTATCAGTAGCGACGGTGGAATGACATGGTCTCCACCAGCCAAGGTGTTGCCAGGAACGCACGGTTCGATTGTGCAACTCGACGACGGACAGCTCCTTTGTGGCTGGCACCGGCCGGCACAATTCGCTCTCAGTTCAGATGCGGGCAAGAGCTGGTCCCAGCCGGAGCTGTGGTTTCTCGGAAAGGACAGCCATCGGGGTGTCTACACAAATGTCGAGAAAGTCGATGGTGAAACTGTCATGGCAATGGTTCAAGATGAATCCAATAGAAAGAGAATCTGGGCTTGTCGATTACATTTGGTACAACAGCCAACCTCTCAATAGACGTGGGTGCGGGTGTCAGCGGCCAATCCAATTCGCCATGAGTTCGGCTGTTGAATCTTCTTCACACATTAAGGCTGCCGGTGAAGCAGGCAGGCTCGAATGATATTCGGAGCCGGCGTTTCCTTCACCAGCACGACCGCAGTGGTTTGGTCCACCATTTCAACCGAAATGTACCACCCCCAGTTCGCTCGCGGGTTTTCCGTATTCCAAAGCATGTTCGCATACCAAGCCTTGCCTTCATTTGAGCTCAAGGCAAGTCGCGGGGGCCGGTGATATCCACAGAGCAGGATCCCACCGGGAAGCCGGGTCAGCGAACAGTGTGATCCATCCAGGGTCTTTACCGGTCGTGACCACATCTGGCCACCATCCACGCTGCTGGATCGGTGGAGACCGCCCCGGCCGCCCCGGCGATCACCGGGAGAACTCTTTTTTACGCGATCTTCGGTGCGCATCAGCGTCACCAGTGTCCCATCGTCCAGCTCAGCGACCGCCGGTTCGCTAAAAATGATCCAGTCGTCAGGATTGCCTCGTCCGACAATCGAGAAACGCCAGGTGACCCCATCATCATGACTCTGCAGCACACCCGCACTCAGCCAGATGCCGTCCATGTCCTGATCAGAGAGGTAGCCGGCCACCGGGACCAGGAGTGTGCCGTCATGCAGCTCCAATATCCGCCCGCCGGTCCAAGTCCAGGCCGCAACCATGGGAGAGATATCAATATTTGTCTCGACCGTCCACGTCTTCCCCTGATCGCTGCTGTAACCCAGCTGTAAATCGCCACCGTAGCGATAGCCCTCGAAGGCAAGACACTGCCGGCCATCTGCCAGATTCACCATCTGTTTCTTGACCGCGGACGTCCCGAGATTCTCATGGGCCTTGCTAAAGACCCCCATCAGCCGACCATCGCGACGCACTCCCAGGGCATTGACTCCGCCCACCTTGTCTGGTGACACACCTGTGTAGGGCTCCGACCAGCTTGTCCCGCCGTCGGTGGAACGGATAAAAACCGGGTTCTTTCCCGGTTCCACCAAGGCAACAAGAGTTCCGTCTCGCATGCGCACGATACAGGGGATCACGCGATATCTCTCTTCGTGGGTCGCCGGTTGTCCCACGTAGACCACACGAGGTTCGCTTGGCTTCCACATCGCCTCTTGAACCGTCGAATCAACGTGGCGCAGAAACAGTTCGTGCTCGCCGCCAACCTCTGCGCACGACGACAGATTTGCGCTAACAACAGTGAAGCCACACACGACAAGCCCAATCAACACTCTCATGGTCAATTCCAATCCATCCATTTCAATGTGCCGGTCACACGAACTCTCATGTCATTGTGACCAAGGTCCGCGCATCCAGCAAGCTACCGAGATCAGAAAGGTTGATATACAAATGCATCGTACAATGACGGTGGCACCGAAGTCACCCTGCTGAAGAACGATCGCTTTCATGCTCAATTGTATCTAAAAATGCAGGTTGATATCCGTCGTGAAGATTTCCGAGATGGAAGGTGGATCGAGTTGGTAGATCAATGATTGGGCGATGAGCAATTCGTGAACACATTCCATCTGGTGGTCATGACTTTGGTGAAGATCCAAGTGCAGATCACCAGGATGACAACCTGACAACCGACCGTTCAACCGTACTGGGAAAAACCCATTCCCACCGGACTTATGAGCCAGGGTTCCCACTCCACGTGTCCATCTGCTGCGGTGCCCAAAGCATGACCGGGCCCGTGATGCCACCACATCCCAATCCGTTGTGGGCCTGATTGACGACCTTGACGACGATGATGTTGGAACCACCCACCACAACGGCGTCACTGGCGTCAAATTCCCAGGCTTTACCAATGGGTGGTAATCCTTCGGCCAGCAGTGGGAGTTCTTGTCCATTGATCCAGGCCTGCGCCCGTTCGTCCACGCCGCCAATCCAGAGTCGGATAACTCGACATGCGAAGCGAGTATGCACTTCGACGTTGGCGCGATACCAGCTTTCGCCTTTGTAATACCTCAGCCCCTGGTTGCTCCATGAGGTACTCTTGGTCTTGATAGGCGTCCAGTTGTTCACTCCCATGCGGGGTCGGTAAAAGCCCAAATCCTCTCCGGCATTCAACGGGTCGAGTTGGAACAGCCATTGATCGGGCAAACGAGCAACGATTTCGTTACCTCCCGTCCCTCGTTCGTATCCCTCCTCAACCGTGGTTGCCCAGAAACGATTCACAAATCCTTCTGCATAACGCACATTCAGGAGAGGCGGATCGTGGTTCATCGCGCGCGGGATAATGTCGTTTCGTATGCCATCCAGTTGACTCTTGGCTTCAATAAATTCGAAATCATTAACGGCAGCCATCATGTGTAAATTCGCCACACCAAAGGCATAGCCGATACGGACCATATTCACCCGGCGCTTGATGACAGGATCACCGTGGGCCGCTCGTTCAGCTTTACGCAACGTGGCATCCAGCTGCCCCATCACCCCTGGCGTGAGAAACTTCGGGATATCAAACACGTTGCCCGTATGGTAATCGCCACTCGCATAAGCATCCTCGAGGAGTTGGAAGTGCTTTTGCATCGGCTCCGCCGCAGGTCCGTAAAATCTGCTGAAGTAATCTTCCAGTAACACATCCACATCCAGACCAGGATTCCACATGATCTTCGCGGCCAGATAGAGGGACGGCCCATGATAAGACCAGGCCGGCTTGCACTCCACGCGGCAGGCAAGCATTCCCTGTTCGTGATAGTAGGGATATTCGCTGCGGATCTGCCGAATCATGGAAAAAGGCATACCCTGATCCCCGAGATTGAACAGGTAACCACGGTACATCATGCGAACCCCCAACGCCTTCCATCCATCGACAATTTTTTTGATGTAGGCGCGCTCGGGACAGATCGGATTATCGATTGAGTGAAAACTGCAAACGTCGATGGGAGCCAGCACAGGAAGGATTTTCGGATTTGGCTGCTCCCTGACCGGCGGTCGCATATGCTGAGAATAGCAATAAAATGCGATGCCGACATCAGAATGGGTTCTCTGTAGCTCTTCGAGTACTAGATTGAAGAACTTTACATAGCGATCGGAGACGGACACTTTGCCGTGTAGAGGATCCATATCACCGGCATCCCAGGGATCTTTACCAAAACCGTGACCATCGGCCGGTCCTATCGACAAGTATTCGAGATCAGGTCTTTTCTTCAACCGCGCACGACTCGCCTCAATGGCACGCCGTAACACTTCCGGGTGACTGACTTTGATTTTAATCTTGCCTGTCCATTCGATCGCCTTGTCTACGAACAATTTGGGCTCGGTCTCGGAATCGGCTTTGATACCGAGACCATGTCCGCCAGCATTGAACCCACCCATGCGCATGCGTCGAAACCACATCCTGCCGCTTTCTCTTTGCGCATCGGTCGGCAGCTTGGAATCCGAGAGGTCGGTGAGATGCCGGCCGGCAAATCCTGGGTGTTGGATCGTCTGCTGGTGACCCACGGCCACGGTCCGTCGGCTTGGAATCACAGTTCCTATTTCGCCCGGGTTGAACCACCGTACGCCCAGCTGTTCGAGTAGCTCGTACACGGCATGAAGCGTGCCCTGGGGTGACAGTCCAGCCAAACTGATTTGATCGTGCTCCACGGAGATCTGAAATGAGGCTGGATCGTCCCCGGACTCTTGAATTCTCGTTTCCGCCTCAGGTGATAGCGACAACCCAATCCGAATCGGTTTCAGCCCTTCGGGCGCCCTGCCGCGAAAAGTAGCAAGTTGTGCACCGGACATCCTTCTGACGTGAGCTTGAAATTCCTGGGCGGCTAGTTCCTCGTCAGGGTCCGCTTGCTTGGGAAGGACAAGCGCGGCAAGGGGCTCGCCGTTGCGGACCAGAGTGGTCGTATCGTTGGCATTAACTCGTGCGCAAAACGAGATCAAACACACTCCTCCAACTACCATGATCTGTTGGCCGTACACCTGTCCACACTGCTTTCTTGCTCGCGAGATCTGTTAGTAAGCGGGAGCGCCTAGCTGCCAAGGATCAGAAGCTTAAAGATTTTCGAATCCCATATTCACCATGCGTCTTTCCATTTGTATGCAGGCAGCTGCCACGGTACCATACTTGTGCGGCTTTCCGGGTCATTTTGCTACTGAATTTAGATCCTTGTCAAGATGATCGATCGCCAACGGTGGTCTTTGCCAGAATCGAAGGACCTCTCATCGACGAATTCAACGCCAACACTATAAAATAACAATCTGAGATCAAACATGGCCACCAAAATCCCCATCCTCACTTATCATCGAGTCCATTTGGATCATGATATCACGCTGCCCGATGACCGCGGACGGGTGAATCTCTCTCAATTCCAACGGCAGATGGATTACCTCGCGGCATCGGGTGTCCACGTCGTGACCCATCAAAATATTGCGGCTTGGATTTGCGACGGCGAAACGCTTCCTGATCGCTCAGTCGCGCTGGACTTCGATGACAACCGGCTCAATGTTCTCGAGAACGCTTTTCCCGTCATGCGCGAGCGTGACTTTCGCGGAACGGTGTTCACCGTGACGTACCTGGCCGACGGAAAACCGCCACCCCACATGAAAGGATATCCCGCGATGGGTTGGCCAGATCTGATGCAACTTCGCGATGCAGGCTGGTGCGTCGCACCACACACGATGCGTCATCTCACACTGGCCGGTCCGAATCGAAAAATCAAGGATCTGGAGGAAGTACGGGAGGAGATGGCCGGTTCGCTTGAACGAATACGCGAAGTCACCTGCATGGACACGCCCTATTTCGCATATCCGGAGGGCTGCTGGGATGAGGAAGTCGAAGCCATCGCCAAGACGCTGTTCAAGACGGCCCGCCACTGGCAAACTGAGGAGACGGATCCCTTTCCGGTCGCCACCAGGGAAACGGACCCTTTCCGACTCGTAGGCATCAACGTCGCATTCGATATGACGATGGAGCGATTCCAGCAGATCATCGATACGGCGTGCTGATGCTTACTCTTTCTGTGGCCCCCACTTGATCGCATCGAGTTCCACCTGGTCCCATCCTTGTTGGTACAGGCAAAGTCGTTCGGAAAGACAGCAAGATAGAATGCGTTTAGAAATCCGCCAAGCGGTTCTCCGCATCACCAAAGGAGTCCAACTGCATACCCATGCGATCCATGATCGATAGGTACAGGCTGCACAAGCGGCGATTCTCGTCACCCCGGTCCAGATAATCCAACACCCGCCCGGTCTGCACGGTCCCGCCAAGACTGCCAACCGTAACCACCGGTACCTTGGTGCTGTCGTGTCCCTTACCCGACCACATGTTATTGACGAAATACAACAAGGAATTGTCCAGAACCGTACTCTCACCCTCCGGCATGGACTGCAACTTCTCCGCAAGGTAGGCCAGTTGCTGACAGTAGTACGCTGAAATCCGCTCGTAATCCACTCCGGTGTCGTTATGCGACGCATTATGATGAGAAATTCGCACGTTCAAAAATGGATACACCAACCCCGATATATCGCGGCACATCAACAAGGTGGCGATTCGGGTTTTATCGGTCTGAAATGCCATCGCGATGATGTCACACATTAACTTCACGTGCTCGCGGATGTCTTCCGGCATACCATTTTCCGGCCGGTCCATGGTAAACAGAGGCTGTCCTTTGGATCGGGCACGTTCCTCGCCACGCCCCTGCAAGGCGCGCATCCGCTCGACACGCTTTTCCACGTCACGAACACTGCTGAGATATTCCTCGATCTTTAAGCGGTCGGCGTCACTCACCTGGCGATTGAGATAGTTCGCATGTTCCTTGACACGGTCCAGAATGCTCTGGGTTCGCCGACTTCCCTGATTGTCGAAAAGACTGTCGAACGCCAACGAGGGATACACCTCCATCGGTACCGGCGCCGTCACATTTCGCCAGGAAATGTGCGAACTGTAGGCCATCGAAAAATTCGTCTCGTGATAACCTGTTACAGGTTGTTCACACCCCAAGACGATACTCGACTGCACGGTTTCCTTTTCGAGGTGCTTTGCCAGCAGCTGGTCGATGGAGATGCCACCCTGCAGCACGGCGCCCTTCTGCAGCGACACACCCGAGAGGATATTGCCCGTTTGCCCAGGGTGGATACCAACATCGGTGGCGTTCTTGTTGAACAACCCGGAAATCACATTAACCTTTTCCTTTAACGGTTCCAGGGACTTCAGACAGGTGCCGAATTGCATCTCCTTACCGGTACCCTTGGCATACCATTCCTTTTGATGCACACCGTTGCCCATGAACAAGGCCGCGAACCGCTGAGGCGGTTCGGCCACGGTTTCACGCCCCCAGACGGGCAACGATTCCAACCAGGGCAGACACATGGCAACGCCGGTGCCTTTCAGGAAGATACGACGACTTTCCGTGGATTTCGAATTCGTCATGCTACGTCCCTTAAGTGGATTGCGATGTGGAGGTTTCCACTTTCAATTGATACAACCTGGTAATTCAATGATACCCGATGAGGGCGATCTAGGCTGCCTCATTTCGTCGTTTTTTCAATCGCTGCACGCGGCCGTTTGTTGAGGAATTGCGAACTCATTACGATCACATCAATGAGACTGCTGAAACGACCCTCTTTTTCCACCAGGGCTTGCTTCATCTGCTGGATCACGGACTCGTCGGACAGCAACAGGCTGCGCCCCAATCCATAAGCCAACAGCTTACGGCAGTAGTTGTCATCGAACTGCTCCTGCCGCCGATTCAACAAATATTGCTGCAGCCCGACAAGCCCCCTGCCAGTCGTGCCATCGGGAAACACCGTGCTGTCGTCCACCAGCTTGCCTCCCAGATCGTGCGAACGGCGCTGGCCGATCGGGTCGTAACCCTCAAATACCAACCCGGCAAAATCGAACTTGTCATGACAGACCGCACAGCTGCGGAGCTCCCGATGTTTCTCCAACACTTCACGCAACGTAAGATCCCCCAAGTCGGCTTCGTTTTCAGGCAATTCGGGAACATCCGTCGGTGGAGCAGCGATTTGCTCTCCCAGTACCTGCTTGACGATCCAGTAACCCCGTTTCACCGGACTGGTCCGCAGCCCGGGTGAATGCTTCGTCAGAAAGACAGACATCCCCAGCAGACCTCCGCGGCCATAGTCCTGCGCATTATCGATCCGCAACCAGCCGTCGGTATCGACCGTGTACGGAATCTGGTAGTGCTCGGCAAGATTTTTGTCGACGTACGTATGACTGGCTTCCAGAAGTTCCCGGACAGAACCATCTCGTCGAATCCAATCGCTGATGAAGTAGACCGGTTCCTGAAACATGGATTCGCGCAATTCATCGGTGAACTGTGTGAACTTCGAACGATCGACTCCGACGTGGTTGCGGAACTGACGAAAGCCCAACCAATTCCCCGCAAATTCAATTGCCAGAGCTCGGGCACGATCATGTTTCAGCATCCGTTGTACCTGACCCAGCAGCACCTCGGTGCGCTGCAAGTTTCCCGCCTGGGCGAGTGCGTTCAGTTCCTCGTCCGGCATGCTGGACCAGAGGAAATAACTGAGCCGGTTTGCCAGAGCAAAATTCGTCAACCGTGGGTCGCTGCTGTCCGACGATTCCGCCAAATCCACCCGGTAACAGAAAAACGGTGACACCAGGACGCTGACAACGACATCACGGATCGCCTCTTCATGCCCCAGTCCACCTTGCTCACATAACTCCCGGTAGAATTCCAGCAACCGCGAACTTTCCTCCTGAGTCAAGGGTCGACGCCACGCTTTGGCGGCGAACTCCAGCAGCGTTTGCAAGTGAATCGGTTGCGCATCCAGCAATGTCTGCTGATGGATGAGAATCCGCTTCGACAGGTCGACAAAATAATGCGCAATTTCTGCCACGGCATTCTCTTCGACTTCACGTGTTTTCACCGCGTCCACGTACAGCCGAGCAAATTTTTCCATTGATTCCTGTGATGCAACAGAGCGATCCTCGCCTCTGGCAAAATCAAACTCCGCCTCGGTAATGATGTTTCCACCTTCAGCCCGCTCGAAGTAGACGTAATCCTGGAACTGTCTGACAAGTACGTCTGTCACAAAATACAGGTCTCGCCACATTTCATCGAGTCGCGTTTGCTGCTCACCATCCAGCAGCATGTCGTACAGTGGCGCATCGTCCCGGTAATATCCGACTTGCAGGTGAAAACCAGCACCTAGCAAGCGTCCCTTGGCCTGCTCCTCAAACGGCAGGTTCATTCTGCCACGTTCGGTCAGCATGAAGTGGTCTGGAAACACGTTGCAAAAGCGTTCGATGGCCTGCTTGAGATCTTCGTTTTGCTTTTCCTCGTCGGTCAGCGTCCCTTTGCGACGATGGTCCTTGATCAATCGGTTCTTCCAGAGAACTCCTGGTTGTGTCGTTGGGTTCAGTTGTGGAATCATCACCAGCGGAAAGGTAAACTGGCGTTTTTTTCGTTCCGTGACAATCCAATCCCGCAGCTCCCGACAGAGAGCCATCGGCAACTCAGCAGACTTGTCCGCGGGCACAGGCAACGCATTCCACTGTTCTCGCAATTGGGCAATCGGCCCATGGTGGTTCTTGCCGTCGTTGAGAATTTCCCAGAGCGCGGCCAGGTATTTCCGACTGACCCCACGCGAGTCGGCCGCATCGGCAAGTGTCAACTGGGTAACCCCCAGCGTCTGACGATGTTGGATTTGCCAGGCTGCCAAAAGAAATTCGGCATAGTCCGTGTTCTGTGCCAGGTAGAAGTCGACAATGCGTTGAACTGCAAACTTGTCCCGATCCGAATAGGTGAGCGACACATGGGGAGCAAAGTTAAATCCCTTCGGCACCAGAACCAGGTGGTTGGTCACATGGCGTGCAGCGGCCAGGTACTTGTTGAACCGTGCTGGTGACATGTTCAACGATTCACCCGAGTTCGCAAAGCCGGCCACGTTTGCCGGATCCACTGGAAACTCACGCGTGGGACGAATATCCACGCCCGTCAAATCACGAATCGTGTAATCGTATTCGGGGTTATTCAACCGTCGAGCCAGAACCGGACCGGGGTCGCCCGCATTCTTAATGGCCAGGTAGGTCCTCAGATCCTGAATCCACTGGACAATCCCTAGTCGCTGTTCGCGGGAAGGAAGTTGTGGCGCATCCGCGGGCGGCATTTCCCCCGCCTTGAGTCGCATGAGGACCAGTTCCCAATGCCCGAGATCCGCTTGTACACTGGAAATATTCGTAAATGGACTTAAATCGAATTTCGCCTCCTGCTTGACCTTTCCATGACAGCCAAAACAGTAGGTCTCCACAAACGGGCGCACCGTTCGTTCGAAATCGCGCGTCAGTGTATCGAGCTCTGGCGGTTTGGCCAACGCGGCTGACGTGAAACCGATGAGGATCAACACTGTCGTTGTGAAATACATGCCTTGTACCCGTACTGCGAACCGTCGTCATCATAGCATACCCGCCAACTACTTGCCCACTGAAGCAACTACGACAACACGAGCAAAAAGGGATAATGTCCAGCACACCGTCAACAATCGTTCAAAAACCATTTTTCCGCTCGTTCGCCAGCGCATTGCTGACCGGGTTGGCAGGCACCCTCGGCGCCGGCCAGCCCCGGACAACGGATCTGCCAACCTTGTCCACTTCTCAATTCATTGACCGTTCATAATCGGTGTGCCCATCGGCCTGAGAATTAGAAGCTGGCAGATTTTCGAGTCCCAAATTCTTCAGAGGTCTTCCCGTTTGTGTGCCAGCAATCGCCGTGGTACCATGTTTTGTCGCTGCTTGGTTTGTACGGCCTCTGGGGTCATTTTATTGCTGGGTTTGGAAGCTTGTCAAAATGACCGATCATCAACGGCGATCTCTGCCAGAATCGAAGGACATCTCATGGACGTGCGTCACCTCCGGCTATTGATCGGCATGGTAATCGTGTCGGTTATCGCAGGCTGTACTCGAACCCCATCGGCCAACCTACCTCACGAGCTGGATAACTTCTGGACCGAAGTACTGGAACTGAACGCCAGCCGTCAAATCCGTGGTGGAAATGAAGAAAACCTGGTTGACGCAATCCGACGTGGGGCTGATCTCCGCATTCTCACGGAGTTCATTCACGGAGAGCATATCGACCCCTCAGCCGACAGCGGCGAATTGATTCGTGAGGTCTGTGATTTTCAGACCACCTATCTCGTGGACGATCGCTGGGTAGCGGGCATCATGCAATTTCGGCAGCCCATCGAGTTGCCAAAAAGATTCGGAGCGCGCCCATCGATGTCGTTCTTCCTCTACAACCAGGACGGCGAACAAGCCATCGCGCGGCCGTTTCTCGATGGCCGCGCAGACACCGGACGACTCGGGACAGCACCCGTCCCCGACCATCCTGATATGCTCAAGTACCATCAGCACGATAACTGGGATGCAGGCACCAATGCGCCCAGTCACAATTTCGTGTACGATTTCGAGGTGTTCCGGTATTTCGTCCGAAATGACTGGCGGCAAGTTCTCCAACACGATGCCGATGGCACGGTCGTGTCCGGCTCCGTCGATGCGCTGGCCGCCGCATTCACCAACGGTCGACAGATCAAGCTTGCTGTGCGTGGCCTGTGCACTGACCTTTCATCCCATCCGGACAGCGCGCTGGATCACGAAGTCTTCATCCACACCGCATCGAACTACTACTACACCAATCAGAAACTTTTTATAGCGGGCACCAATCCGTTCGTACGGGTCCGCCCGGCAATCCCTCTCCAATACGCCAGTCAGGCCTGGGACATGACCTGGCTCATGGCCCGCACCGACGGCGTGGCCGTACATCGCCGTCTCAATCCTTACACACTCAAGTTCAGCGAGCACAAAGAACGCTACGCCATGCGATGGTTCGTCAGGTAGCTGCCGTCCGTTATGAACTGAGAGCAAGACGATGGGCGCCTGGGCACACACGATCCATGCGAGCACAAGAAACGTAAACGGTCATGCTCTGTTTTGTATCCCAGGATTCCCAGCTGATTGGTTCAACGCAGACACCGTAAACAACAAACTGAGATCTGAGATCGAACATGGCCACCAAGATCCCCATCCTCACTTATCATCGCGTCCACCTTGGATCATGAAATCACGCTGCCCGATGACCGCGGACGGGTGAAACTCTCCCAGTTCCAACGGCAGATGGATTACCTCGTGGCGGCCTGTGTCCACGTCACGTTCGAAATGACGGTGGAGCGGTTCCAGAGGATCATCGATACTGCGTGCTGATGCTCACCCTTTCAGCGCCTCCAACTTGACCACGTCGAGTTCCACCTGGTCCCATCCTCGTCTGTACCAGTCGAAGTCATTCGGAAAGATAGGAATTTTGCGTTTCGTGTCCACCCCGCGCACGTTTCCATTACTTAGAATGGGCCGTCATCAGGGCCTGATCTCGATCTCCAGTTCGTCCAGCAGGGGGGTCAGATTCGAGTCAGGCTGGCGGATCAGACGCACACCAAGTTGGTTCTCGCCTTTGAATGGCGGGCACACGGCGAGCGGAAACTCGCACCAGTACCCACTCTTGTCGACGTACTTAGTTGGCGTCCGAGAAATTCGGTCGTTTGGAATAGAAACGCCATTCACATCGACGACCAGAGCGAGATCGCGCGGAGCATCGAGCAGTCGAAAGCGTATTTTTCCTTGCTGCTTTGCACCGTTGGGACCGTTGTCCATAAGAAACGGATACACCTGCCTCTGATTGATTCCGGTTAATTGCAGCAGTGGCGATTGCACCTCCTCACTGCCGCCAGCCTGGCCTTTCCGTTCCCTGACCTCGCATACGAAACGGGCGTCAACTTCATCACGTGGCCACGCTCCGGCATGGCGGAGAATCACCTCGACCGCGTTCCGTGCGGGCTGAGACTCGACCGACGGCGCAGGGATCGGACGCGTCACGCGAAAGTTTGCCACCGAGCCGCTGAACAGCGCGTATTGGTCCTCATCGTCGCCCGTCCGACCGGGACCCAGGTTGTCTTTTGCATAAATCTGAGCATAGCCGAATTGTTCGTATGCCCCAGCGACTGCGACGGGCTTTCCGTCCTTTGGCGACGATGGACCCGGTCGATAGACGTTGCCCACGAAGTTGGTCCGCGACGGAAAGCCGGTATGCCCGGCCTGGCTACCGTAGTTGTAAAAGAGGTTGTTGCGAATGTCGAAGTGGCCGAAGACCCGCACGCCGTTTTCGTCGAGGCCGGTCTCGAGGTCCGCCGGCGGGGATGCGCCACCCCACGGCATACCGTAATTGCCTTTCCAATAGGGATTGCGATGCACATTGCTCACAAACAGTGAGTGGTGCAGAGTTACGCGGTGCGCGCGGTGGACGATGATCCCGCAGCTGTGGTCACCTTCAATATGCCCGCTTCGCCGAAGCCCTTCAGCGCTGATACACCACTGGAACGTGACATCCTCAACGCGGAAGGCGCCGAAGTTCTCATCGGCGGACCAGGCCCCCGAGCAGTGGTCGAGCAGAACTCGTTTGCATTGCAATAAACCGAAGCAACCGCCGTCCCCGCCCATACCAAATTTTGCGCGCCGCTGTCGGATGTTGGTGACGATGACGTCCGCGCACTTCACCAAGTCCAATCCATAGTTGCGAAGTGTGATTCCCCCGTAGGGCAGAGCGGACCGGCCGTCGATCGTGACGCGCCCGTTGTTTACTACAAAGAGCGGGCTGGCCAGGCGAATCTCTCCGCCGACCTCGAATTGGATAATCCGCGGCCCCGTTGAGGAGAGCGCCTCCCGTAGCGTACCCTTACCGCTATCAGCCAGGTTGGTCACCTGGATCACCCTGCCGCCTTGACCGCCGATCGATGTCGCACCGAAGCCCTCCGCTCGGAACCGACCGAGTCCTCTGGGCGGATCGGCACGTGTCGCTGCGTGCAGAGAAAGAATGGACCAGGTGATCAAAGGGATCGCGTAACGAATCATCATGTTGATTATAAGGGACTACTTGATTATAAGGGACTACTCGATTACAAGGGGCTACTCGATTATAAGGGACTACATTGTATACTTCACAGGGCACGAACCTGAGACTCCCGGCGACGGACACCGGGGAGCGTACTTCCATAAGCGTTCGAACCATGAATATCGGTTGTGCTCGGTACTCTCGTCTGAAGCAACGCGTCGTCGTCTTTGCGACCTTTGTTTGCGTCTGCCAAGGATTGAACGCGACCGACAAGGGATTGAACGCGGCCGACAAGGGATTGAACCAACCTGCAGTCTCCGGCCGTTACTACGAGGTGGTGGTCCCCGACACGCTTGATTTGGCGGAACGGGCCAAGATGGGCCTGCAGTATTTCATCGACATCATTCGCGAAGACTACAACTACGAGATGCCGCTGATTATCGCGTTCGACCCAGGGCACAAGGGACCCGCGATGAAGATGCATGGCAATTCGCTGGGGGCTTGTCAATGCAAGGCCGCGGAAACCATGGCCTATCTGCGGCTGATGACTGGCAGCAAAGTGGGTCTCGAACGAGAGGAGAAGATGCTCGACATGATGGTTTCCATGTTCGGGGAGGATGGCCTGCACTGGGTCGCGGGTTCGCCGGACAAGCCATGGCTCAACATTCCCGAGCCTTTCGTAATGGTCCACGGTCAGGGCCGCATGCTTCGGGCCATGATCGCCTGGTATCAGTACACGGAGAATTCGGTCTGGCTCGAAAAAACCGACGGATTGATCCAAGGCATTGACAAGATCGTGGAGCACAAAGACGACTACGCTTACTTTCCGGTTTTTGGTCGCTACAAGGGAGATTATCTTCGGTCTTGCTACGTCAAGGCCGGTTGGGGCGACACGGTGGAACCGACTCACGAAAAGTTCGGCGAAGAGGGATCATTGTTCAATCATCAGGGCCACGTGCCCGGAGCCATCGCAACGTCCTTTCTGTTGAGCCGGAATGACAAGGCCCTGCGTCTCTCCCGCGAGCTAACGCACTTTCTTACCAAACCGAAATTCTGGGCCGATTGGAAGAACGGCGAATATCCCGAAATCGTTGGAGCGGAACACGCGCATTGGAACGGACACTGGTATGGACATATTAACACGCTGCGCGCGATCCTGGATTACGCCGTCGCCACCAACGACACGCGCCTTATGTTGTTCGCCCGCGAAGGGTACGAGTGGGCGCGGCGGAAAAGACTTGCGCGAATCGGCTATTTTGGCAGCCAAGGATGCGCTGGCGGTCGGATCATCGGTCTGGCGGTGAAGCTCAGCTATCACGGAATTGGAGATTATTGGGAGGACGTCGACCAATACATTCGCAACCATGGTGTCGAAATGCAAATTGTTCCAGACGATTTCGACCACATGTGTCGATTGGCGGCAGAAAACCTGAACGACGAGACGAAGAAGCTGTTGGCCAGGAACTTTGGCGGATATGCCGGGAGACTCAACAAGAACTGCACTTGGCTGTGTTGCGCTCCGCACGGCAACATGGGCCTCTTCTACGCGTGGGACGCGGCCCTGCGTTACGACCACGGCACCGTACGGGTCAATCTGCTGCTGAATCGAGCCTCGCCGTGGCTGGACGTTGACAGCTACTTACCCTACGAGGGTAAAATCGTGCTCAAAAACAAGCAGGCGAAAGAAGCTTTCGTACGCATCCCACTCTGGGTGGATGCCTCGCTGGTACAGGCGAAGATCGGTAACCGTCAAGTGCAGAATGCCTGGTTCGACCGTTACCTTCGTTTCGAGGGCCTGGGTCCCGACGACATCGTCACCATCGAATTCCCGCTGGTCGAGAAGACGGAAACTTGGCGAGTCAAGGACCA
>Ga0310342_100001153_pt1 | contig 16100 bp, 11 predicted proteins | sample S15DNA20500_MG_FD_206155 | JGI IMG/M metagenome (GOLD analysis project Ga0310342, IMG submission 206155) | Marine microbial communities from station ALOHA, North Pacific Subtropical Gyre - S1503-DNA-20-500_MG | ecosystem: Environmental > Aquatic > Marine > Oceanic | place: Pacific Ocean: North... | reverse complement strand
AAGCCCAGTTTGTGCAGGGCGGCCTCGGCCTGTTCGATCTGGGCCAGTTTTTCCGGGGTGACCTCGGAGCCGTAGGGAACCCGGGAAGAGAGGCAGGCATTAGCGGGGAGGTTCCAGTTGGAAAGTCCCAGTTCACGGGCCCAAGTCCGGATTTCCTCTTTCCCGATCCCGGCTTCCTGGAGAGGGCTGCGCACGCCGTGTTCACGAGCGGCCTGCAGGCCGGGCCGGTGGTCCCCGGTATCGTCAGCATTGGTGCCGTCGAGGATCCAGGGGAAGCCCTCCCGGCCCGCGAAGTCGATGAGGGATTGATAGACGTTGGTCTTGCAGAAGTAGCAGCGCTGCGGATCGTTGCGTTGGTAGCGGGAATCCTCGGTTTCGCCACTCTTGATCAGTTCGTGGGTGGCCCCGATCTCGCGCGCGATGTCCTGGGATGCTTCCAGATCGCGGCGGGCCAGGCTGGGCGAGACCGCGGTGACGGCCACTGCGTTGGCCCCGAGTTCCTGGCAGGCAAGTCGCAGAACGAGGGTGCTGTCGATTCCGCCTGAGAAGGCCACCAGCACGCGTTCGAACCCCCTGATGAGGTCCGAAGCACGGCGACGGGCGGGATCGTTCATGAGCAAAACGCGGGCGCGGGCCTTACGCAACGGCATGTCGGGCCGTTCGGCAAGGCGACAGGTGATGAAAGCGGGAGTTTTCCCACCCTTCTGCTGGAAATCCTGGAGCCTGATTTCCCCGGGATGGGGTGGGAGGGAGTAACCCTTTTCCCTCGACAGGGGGGCCCGGCCCGTGCGAGTTGTCCGGTCGATGAGCAATTGGACCACGGCACCTACCCTTCCCGTGCTGCGACTCGGACGCTAGTCCGGGTTCATATGTGTATTGGTCCAACTTCTGTTTCCCGGTTTTTGGGGCGAACTGCGTCCAATGCGCTTGCCAAGGCTCTGACAAAAGATCAACACCAACGAACTGAACCATGAACACCCAGAACATCCGAAAGTACCGGCTCTTCCCCGAGGTCGGCCTTACGGATCGGCAATGGCCGGACCGTGCGATTACCGAGGCGCCCATCTGGTGTTCGGTCGATCTCCGAGACGGCAACCAGTCCCTGCCCGTCCCCATGAGCGTGGAAGAGAAGCTGGAGATGTTCGAACTCCTCGTGGGAGTGGGGTTCAGGCAGATCGAGGTCGGGTTTCCCTCAGCCTCCGATACCGAGTTCAATTTCCTGCGCCGCCTGGTGGAGGATAAACGGATTCCGGATGAGGTTCAGGTGCAGGTCCTGGTGCAGGCTCGTGAGCACCTGATCCGCCGCACCTTCGAGGCGCTCGATGGCGTGAAGAATGCCATCGTACATATGTACAACTCCACTTCGCCGCTGCAGCGCCGGGTGACTTTCAGCGATGCCAGTCGCGGGGATATCAGGAAGATCGCGGTGGATGGAGCCAGAATGGTGAAGGAACTGATCCCCACCGTCCCGGGGACCAACATTGACCTCGAGTATTCGCCGGAGTCGTTCTCCGACACCGAGCTTGAGTTTGCGCTGGAGGTTTGCGAGGCGGTCATGGATGTGTGGGAACCCACCCCGGAGAAGCCGGTCATCCTGAACCTGCCCGCGACCGTGGAGTGGACCACCCCCAATATTCACGCCGACCAGATCGAGTGGTTCTGCCGCAACGTGAAGAACCGGGAGAGCGTACATATTTCATTGCACACCCACAACGACCGGGGCACCGGGATTGCGGCCACCGAACTGGGCCTGCTGGCCGGCGCCGACCGGGTGGAGGGCACTCTTTTCGGCAACGGGGAACGGACCGGGAACCTGGACATCGTGATTGCGGCGCTGAACATGAACAGCCACGGGATTGAAACCGGTCTCGATTTCACCGACCTGCCGCGCATCCGGGAGGTTTACGAGCGGACCACGCGGATGGAGGTTCCCGACCGCCAGCCCTACGCCGGGGAGCTGGTGTTTACCGCCTTCTCGGGCAGCCACCAGGATGCCATCAAGAAGGGGTTTGACCGGCGTCGTAAGGAGGCGGCCGGGGAGGAAGGGGAAGTGGTCAAGTGGGGCGTGCCCTACCTGACTATCGACCCGGAGGACATCGGCCGCAGCTATGAAGCGATCATCCGGATCAACTCACAGTCCGGGAAAGGCGGGGTGGCCTATATCCTCGACCGCGAATACGGGTTCGATCTCCCCAAGACCATGCACCCCCAGGTCGGCAAACAGGTCTACGATCTCGCCGATCAACTGGGACGTGAACTTAATCCCGGCGAGGTGAAGGACGCCTTCTTCAGGTATTTCGCCAACGTGGGGGAGCCGCTGCACGTGATCGACTACGAGCTCGATCAGCAGACGGGTGAACGGGGGACGGTGCGTTGCCGGGCGGAGGTTCTTCTCAACGGAGAAAAGCGTCACATCGTGGGTCTGGGTAACGGACCCATCAATGCCTTTGTGCACGCGCTGGAGGAGGAAGGGCACAAGGATTTCGTTCTCACCGACTACCGGTCCCATGCCCTGCGGGACGGATCCAGCTCCGATGCCGCCGCCTATGTGCAACTCAAGCACGATGACGGGCGGCTGGTCTGGGGCGCAGGAATCGATTCCTCCATCGAGATGGCAGGTCTCAAGGCGCTGGTAAGTGCCTGGAACCTTCTACGGTAGGGAAGCAATTGGGTTCATAGCGCAGGGAGACTTTCGAGTCATCATGGTCCGGGCAGGGAACACCAGGCCAGTTCGTGGGGGCTGGGAAGGCTGTCCTATTTCAGGTCTTTCGGGATCGAATGATACCATGGAAGCTGCACCATCGGCTGGCGGAGCCAGTTGGTGGCGGGCTCAAAGGTGAAGAACTGTGCAATATAGAGCTCAAGGGCGAAAAGGAGCAAAAGAAGAAGGGTCGCGGCACGCAGGAAGAGGCGACCAATAAAGGAGAATGCGGTGAGGCCGGTTCGCATCAACCCAGGAGGAGCTGGAGGTTTTTCTGCAACTCGTGCGTGTTCGAAGATCTTTTGCTCGCGGTCCGTCACCTCATCTTTTTGCCAGCGGGAAGCAACAATTGCGTCATAGGATGCATCCGCGTAAATGCGACCTGCGATAAGCTTCAATAGAAGAAACCCAGGCACGATAAAGAAGGCGGCCCAGAAGAAGTAGTAAGCGTTGAGGAAGGAAACAATCTCGGCGCTGGACTTCCCTTCGAACGAATCGCCGTTTCCGACAACCGTGAGGGCGCTTACCGCGACCATGAAGATTGCGCCAAGGAAGGTGTAGCTGCCACTGAGGACGAGGCAGGTCATCGGTCGGGCCCGGATGACGTCGCGGACTTTACGGTAGGACCAAAATGCCCTGGTGGATCCGGTTATCGCCTGACGGGCTTGCGCGATGGGAATGTAGGTCATTGCGACCATGAACAGGAAGATCCCGATGAGTCCCCAGAGAGGTCCGATTTCCGCCTGTTCGTAGCCCTTCTTGAAGGAGTTGTCCCAACCCGAGTACCAGGAGAACATCATGATCATTCCGCCGGGCAGGGTGACCAGGAAGGAATTGAGCGTAATGAGGGAACCGGTTCTCCAGTTCGCCCCGAGTGAGCCGAGCAAGGCACGAAGGATTCCGGCGATCCGGGAGTGGAAGGCGGTCCCCTCCGTGCCAGAGAGAATATTTCCGGAGCGCTCGGACAGGAACCACCGTGGCAGGGTTCTCCGGTTGTCGGGGTCCTTGCCGAGGCGGATGGCCCAGAGCTTGTGGGCCCTGTGTTGCACCAGGCGGTAGGTCCAGCCCGCGAAGAGGATTGCGAGGGGAATACTCATGCAGGCGAGCGTCGCGAAGATCCACGACTTGAAGATCCGACCTGTAGCAACCAGAAAACGGAGGGGAGCCGGGAGCACCCTGGGCGCTGGGACCGGCGGAGGCATTTCCTGTGCCTTTGCTTCCGTCGGGGATGAGAAAGGAGACGAACCCATGGAGGGTATTCAGGATTGCGAGCTTCGGGGGTTGCGGCTCTTTTCCGCCTGCGGTTGGAAGGAAGGACTGTTGACTGCGTGTGCGCGGGCGATCATTCCGGGATCTTCTACGCGATGGCTTCCGCGAGGGGAGGCCCTTCTGCAAACCGGGTGGGCATGTTCATGTAATGGCCGACGGTTGCAGCGACTGAGATCTGGTCCACCGGGTGGTCGACTACCTTGTTTCGGGGAACGCCGGGCCCAAGGATGAGCGCCCAGATCTGGTGTGAAGATTTCGAGTTGAAGTGATGCTGGTAGGGGACTGCTACGAGGCGATTGTTGTCGCGGCCGCAGTCCGGGACGATAACGCAGACCGTGTTGTCCCGATAGAATGGATCCGCCTCGATGCCGTTGACGAGCTGCTTCAATCCTTGGTCAATGATGGAGATGCCTCGTGTGTAGTGGTTCTTGTTTCCCCAGTGGACGTAGTCGGGATCATTGTAGTTTATCATCAGGAGCCGTGGTTGCAGGTGCCTCATGCTCCACAGGCAAAGCTCCGTCAGGAGTCGGTCGCCACGCGGATTGATGAATCCGTCGCTGCCGTAGTGCTGCTTCCAGCGGGTCCAGAAGTTGTGAAGTTTCCCGTGTTGCTTGGTGCGGCCTCTGATCCTGTAGTCAAGCGAGCGCATTTTGTTGAGTTCGGCCTTCTTCTTCTCGAGTTGCGGGCCATTCCAGCGGCCTTCCCGGATCTGCTGGTCGAGGAGCCACACCTTGTAACGGTAGAGCGAGAGGGTTTCGGATTTGAAGTTTGCACCGAAGAGATGGTGATTACTGAACGAGTAGAACTCCTCGGAGGTGCGATCCTCCCCGTTGATGATGAGCGTCTCATGTTCAGCTACGGCGTAGGTCTTGCGCAGATACTCAAAAACGGTGGGAACCTTGGCCTCGAAGCGTTCTCCGAGGAAGGTATCGTTGACGTCTCTGAAGTTGTCGTACTTCCCGGTGAGGATATGAAGGGTTCCTTCTCCGTGGCTCGTGTTGATATTGCGGAATCGGTCGATCGACATGTCCTTGAAAAGCGTGCCGCGCCGGGTGAGTTCCTTGCAGAGAAAGGGCGAGTAGGTGTGCTGCGGGTCGATGGTTTCCCGCCGTCTTACGCCCCCGCCGAACCTTATGATTATGACGTTGGGCCCCGTATAAACCGGTCGAGTGTCGGGTGCGGCCGCGGGGGAAAGACCCGATTCAAGTCCCAGGCAGGTTGCAGTGCCCAGGGCGGTACGGAGGATGTCACGTCGGGAAGTTGCGCTCGTGATCATTGGGTGATTATGTCGCACTCATCAGCAATGTCTGCTTCATTCAGGATGCGAAGGGTTCCGAAGCTTCCCGGTCATCCTGGCAGGCCCCACTGGTGGGTGCCGGGCGAGGCAGACTGGGGAGGCGATTCTGATATGGTTACCAGACCCCGAGCTCTTCCAATTGCCTGGTGGCGGTTCCAGCCCAGTCTCTGTTGGCGGCGGGCGAGGCGGGACTGGGGTGGAGGATTCTGCCGATGGTGGCCCCGGACTCGAGATCCGCCGCCGTACCTGCCAGCTGCTTTTCGGCGTAGGTGCCAACCCCGATGAGATACTGCGGGTCGAGGAGCTGGACGAGGGTGCGGAGATGGGCGAGGCAGGCCTCATCGACGGGCTTCATGGATTCGGCCGGAATCTTGTCCGGGGTCAGGTTGGCCCCGGTGTCCTTCATCCAGACCAGGGGGCAGTAGTTGGCCACGAAGTGATCGGCAAAGAAGTCATTCGGGTCGGGAAAACGCTCGGCGAAGAGTCCCCAGAGACGTCGGCCACTCACTTCCGAGCGTTCGCAGTCAAACCCGGTGATAGGGCGCCTGGGGTGTTCGGGATCCGGTGTTCCTACTGGGCCTGAGATCCCCATCCAGTCGCGGACGGAGGAGATTTCGCCAAAGGGAACACCGGTCTGAGCCATCCCGAAGGGCCCCGGGTTCATCCCCAGCAAGAGGACGCGTTTCGTCCCCGTCCCGAAGCGCCCGAGGTAATCGCAATGCCGCTCCCACGCGTAGTCGAGCGGGTTGTAGGTGTGGGAGACGGGATCGGGAAAAGTCAGCGGGCGGAGTTTCTTCCGCAGTTCATCCGCGGCGTCGATGAGGGTCGGCACGGGGGGGACGGTGCGACTGCCCGAGCCTCAAGTCGAGACTGGCCGGGAAACTGCTAGGAATTTCCTTTTTCAGGCCTGTTTTTCAAGCCCGATCTGAGCCGACTGCTAGGAAATTGCTTTTTCAGCCCTGTTTTTCCAGCCCGATCTGAGCCGGGGTAGGTGGGGGTGCAACCTGGAGTGGGAGATGACGGGAGGCGAAGTGTGGAGCTTTGGGGAGCTGCCCGAGATTGCGGATTCGGTGTATCCGGGCCTGGTCGATGAAGGGGAGACGGTGGGGATGCGGGCTTTCCTGGAGAAGGACGAAGCGGCTGAGAGTCACCGAGCAGGGTGCGTGCGGCTGTTTATGTTGGACCAGTCAGAGCAGGCGGCCTTCGTCCGCAAGCAGTTGCCGCTCGGGCCGAGCGCCAGGCTCTACGCGCCGATCTTGAGCGCCAACGGGGAGTTGCCGGAGGACCTCTTGCGGTGCGCGGCGGAAGGCGCGATGGGTTCTCTGCCGCGGACCGAAGAGGAGTTCTCCCGGGTGTCGCGGGAAGGAAAGAGCAGGTTGTACGAGTGTGCGCAGGCACTGGCGGAGGGATTGGAACAAGCGGTGGAGAGCTATCGCCGCATCTCGGAGTGGATGGAGCGCCATCGCGCCGACCCTCACCTCGGGGAGGTGGCGCGTGATCTCGATGAGGAACTGGCCTGGTTGTGGCGAGCGGGCTTTGCGTGGAAAGCCGGCTATGGCCGCATGAGACGCTACCAGAGGTTCTTTTATGGAATCGAAGAGCGTCTCCAGCGACTCGACAGCCAGCCGCTGGTGCGCGATGAGGAAAAACAGGCGAGGATCCAGCCCCTGTGGGAGGAGTGGATCGCCCAGTGGACGGCCCACCCCGAAGCGGTGCGATTTTGGGAGCCGGGGTGGATGCTGGAAGAATTGCGGCTCTTGCTCTTTGCGCCCGGGCAGCCGCGGGAAATGAGGGTCAGTGAGAAGAAGATCGGCAAGATCCTGGAGGAGTTGAGGTAGAGACCGACTCCCGACGGGCCACTTTGACGCGATTTCGGGAGTTGACGGAAAGAGTGTGACGGGAAGAATCGTTCCAATCAGGGAGACGGAAGGATTTCCAATTCGGATCACTGATCTAATTCTCAAGATCGCTCTCATGCGCGGCCGTCCTATATTGATCCTGGGCCTGGCGATGGCATTCGGAACGGTGGAGGCCGAGGAGGAGCCGCAAGGTGATTCCTTCGCGGTCACCAACGATCGCCGGGCGGGATACGACTGGTGGTCCCTGCAGGCGGTGAAGGCCCCGGCAGTGCCCGCGGTTAAGTCGGTGGGATCGGCCCGCAACGAGATCGATCGCTTCGTCCTGAGCCGGCTGGAGGCCGCCGGCTTGCAGATCAATCCCCCGGCCGACCGGGCCACTTACATCCGGCGCCTGAGCTACGACCTGACCGGTCTGCTGCCTACCCCGGAGGAAGTGCAGACCTTCGTCGAGGACCGGAGCCCGGACGCCTACGAGACGCTGGTCGACCGCTTGCTGGAGAGTCCGCACTACGGGGAACGGTGGGGACGGCACTGGCTGGACGTGGTGCGATTTGCGGAGAGCAACGGCTTCGAGCGCGATGGCATCAGACGCAATTTCTGGCCCTACCGCGATTACGTGATTCGCTCCTTCAACGAGGACAAGCCCTACGACCAATTCGTGATCGAGCAGTTGGCGGGGGATGCCCTGGCGGAAGACGATCCTGCCCATCGCGTCGCGACCGGGTTCCTGGCGGCCGGGCCCAAGAACGACGTTAGCACGGTCAGCGAAATCGAGCGATTGCTGACCCGCCAGGATGAACTGGACGAGTTTGTCTCGGCAACCGGGACGACCTTTCTGGGGATGACGATCGGGTGTGCACGCTGCCACCACCACAAGTTCGACCCGATCCCGACCGAAGACTACTATGCCTTGACGGCCGTCTTTGCCGGTTGCAATCACGACGCGGGCGTCATCATGGCCTCCCCGGAAGAGAGGCGCCGCCACGCCGAACTGCTCGCCGGGTACCAGAAGCCGGTCGCAGCGAAGAAAGGGGAGCGGGCGGATATCCTGGACGCGGCTCGCCAGCGTCTCGCCGCTCACCGGGCCGAGGAAGCCAGGCGAAACGGCAAGAAATCGCACGATCTTCCGGCCCCGAATCACCGTCGCAACGAAGACACCTTCGCCGCAGTCATGGCGAAGTTTGTGCGCTTCACGGTGACGGGAACCGCCGTGACGGGAACCTCAAGCAGGGAGCCGTGCCTCGACGAACTGGAGGTGTACGGTGCAGAGAAGGCCAACCTGGCCCTGTCCTCGGCCGGCGCGAAGGCCTCCGCTTCCTCCCTCCTGCCGGGACATCCGATTCACCAGATCGACCACCTGAATGACGGGAAACACGGCAACAAACACAGTTGGATCAGCGACGAGGAGGGGGGCGGCTGGGCGCAGATCGAGTTGGCCGCCGCGGCGGAGATCAACCGGGTGGTGTGGGGGCGCGATCGAACCGGCAAGGCCAAGGACCGCCTCGCGATCTCCTACCGGATCGAAGTCTCGCTCGACGGGAAGAGCTGGAAGGCAGTGAGCGATTCCTCCCGGCGGCCGCAGCAGGCCATCGTGATCGCCGAGAAGGAGGTGATCGATTCGCTCCCCGCTCCGCAGCGGGAGGCCTTCGACAAGCTGGTGGCGGACATCAAGACCCTCGACGAGAAGATCAAGGGGCTGAAGTCGCCGCCCACCACCTACGCAATTCGCGACGGGGGAGGCCAGGCGTCGGTGCCGGTGCTGAAGCGGGGCGATGTGCGCTCCCGGGGGGAAGCGGTTCCGGCCGCAACCATCTCCGCGGTGAAGAATCTTCCAAGCGAGTTGAGCGCCTCGTCGGGCCCGGAACGGCGCTTGAAACTGGCCCGCTGGATCACCCACCCGGAAAACCCGCTCGCCTCGCGGGTTCTGGTGAACCGGGTCTGGCACTACCATTTCGGTCGCGGGATCGTCGACACTCCCAGCGACTTCGGTTTCAAGGGCGGAAAACCGTCGCACCCCGCATTGCTGGACTGGCTGGCAGCCGACTTTGTGAAGCACGGCTGGAAGATCAAGCGCCTGCACCGGCAGATCGTGCTCTCCGCCACCTATCGTCAAAGCGGCGACCACCGCGAGGAGGCGGCCCGCCAAGACGCCGGGAATCGTCTCCTCTGGCGCTATGCGCCCCGGCGCCTCGAGGGCGAGGCGATGCGCGACATCATCCTGCAGGTCAGCGGCAAGCTGGACCGCACCCCGGGGGGACCGAGCTTCGAGCTCTTCACATACCGGGACGGAAACGTGCCGGACTACGTGCTGCTCGAGAAGCCCGGACCGCAAACCTGGCGGCGCAGTGTCTATCGATACAACATCCGCACCTTCAGTTCGCCCCTGATGTCGGCCTTCGATTGTCCCGACCCCTCGATCTCGACGCCCAGCCGCTCCCGGTCGACCACCCCGCTGCAGTCTCTCTCGCTCTTGAACAATCACTTCGTGGTCGAGCAGGCCGGATTCCTGGCCGAGCGGGTGCGGAATGGCGCGGGGGACGATCCCCTGGCGCAGGTGGACGCGGCCTACCGGTTGGTTCTGCTGCGCGGCCCTGCCGGTGCGGAGCGTGATCGGGCGGGCGCCTTCGTGCGGGATCACGGACTGGCGGCGTTCTGCCGCGTCCTCCTCAACAGCAACGAGTTTCTCTATGTTTTCTGAACGGACAGAACGATCCGGCTGCACCGGGTACCATCGCTTTCTCAGCCGCCGTCGTTTCCTGGAGACGATGGGCGGGGGCCTCGGGGCGATCGCGCTGGCGGATCTCCTGCGGGCCGACGGGCAACTCTCGCAGTCCCACGTCGCTCCGCGGGCCAAGCGGGTCCTGTTGCTCTTCATGTCGGCGGGGGTCAGCCACGTTGACAGCTTCGACTACAAGCCGGACCTGAAGAAACACGCCGGCAAAACCCTGGACGCCGCGCTGGACACCGACGCCAAGAGCATCCGCGACGTCTTCTTTCGCACGCCGGGGGTGCTGATGCCGAGTCCGTTCAAGTTTCAGCAATTCGGCCAATCGGGCCGCCGGGTCTCGACCTTGTTTCCACGGATGGCGCAGCACGTCGACAAGATGACGATGGTGCACTCGATGGTGGCGAAGGAGAACAGCCATGGTCCCGCCATGTATCACATGAGCACCGGCTTCAGCCGCAACGGGTCACCGTCGATCGGATCGTGGATCACCTACGGACTGGGAAGCGAGACCCGGAATCTTCCCGCCTTCGTGGTTCTGATGGATCGCGGGATGCCTCCCTCCGGGAGTGCCAACTGGGGCAACGGCTACCTGCCGGCCCGCCACCAGGGCGTCGTCTTCCGCAGCGAGGGCGACCCGATCCTCGATCTGGCGCCTCCGGGCGGCCTCAATGCCGAACAGCAAAGGGCCTCCCGCGAACTGTTGGCGAAAATGAACGCCGAGCACCTGGCGCGCCATCCGCGCGAAGGGGAACTCTCGGCCCGCATCGCGGCCTACGAACTGGCGGCCCGCATGCAACTCAGCGCCCCGGAAGTGGCCGACCTATCGCGGGAGACTCCAGCCACCCACCGGCTCTACGGGACCGACCGCAAGGACGAAGGTCACGCCCGCTTTAGCGGAATGTGCCTGATGGCGCGACGCCTCCTGGAAAACGGAGTGCGCTTCGTGACGGTCTTCAGCGGCGGATCCAACAACGTGCAGAACAACTGGGACGCGCATGGCGACCTGGTGGACAATCATACCAAGAACGCGCTCTCGGTCGATCAACCCATCGCGGCGTTGTTGGGCGACCTCGCCCGGCGCGGGATGCTGGAGGACACCCTCGTGATCTGGACCGGGGAGTTCGGACGCACTCCCACCAGCGAGGGGAGCAAGGGACGCGACCACAATATCAGCGGGTTCACCTCCTGGATGGCGGGGGGAGGGATGAAGCCCGGGTTCGCATACGGGTCGACCGACGAGTTGGGATTTCGTGCCGTCGAGGGCCGGGTCGAGATTCCCGACTTTCACGCCACCATCCTGCACGCCCTCGGACTCGATCACGAGGATCTGAGTTATTATTACGACGGGGTGGAGCGACGGTTGACCGGGGTGGCGCCGGCGAAGGTGGTCCACCAGATTTTCGCCTAGTGTGGCGCGTGCCACGCCGGAGGCGTGGCAGCATGTAGCCGGTGGTTGAGGAGCATCGCGACGACACCACCGGGATTCGAACGAAATTTTCGATCGCATCCCGGCGGGATGCCAGCAAGCGTTGTCCGTGCCTTCGACTTCCCTCAGCCTGCGTTATCACATTGTCTTTTCGACCAAGGACCGGTTTCCCTTCATCGACGCCGAATGGCGCTCTCGTCTTCACGAGTACCTTGGTGGAACGGTAAATGGGCTCGAGGCGAAATCGGAAGGGGTGGGTGGAACCGCAGATCACCTTCACCTTCTGGTCAGCCTGAAGTCGACTCACCGCCTCGCCGATTTTTTGAGAGATTTGAAAAAATCGGGATCCTCGTGGGTGCGGAAGGAGATCGGTGTGTCGAAATTCGAGTGGCAGGAGGGATACGGAGCATTCACGGTGAGCCCGACCGCGTGCGAGGCGGTGAAGAGTTACATCCGAAATCAGGAAGAGCATCACCGCACAAAGACGTTTCGAGAAGAACTCGTGGAGTTTCTTGAACAGGCGGGGGTGAAATATGATCGACGGTATTTGGATTGACGGGCCGAGATGGCTGCGACGCCTCCGGCGTCGGGTTGGGTGGCGTGATGGGTCCGGTGGTGTTGCTCGTTCCTCGCTCAACCACCGGCTATGTGGCTGCGACCCCTTCGGCGTCGGGTTGGGCGGCGTGATGGGTCCGGTGGTGTCGCTCGTTCCTCGCTCAACCACCGGCTATGTGGCTGCGACGCCTCCGGCGTCGGTTTGGTGGCGTGATGGGTCCGGTGGTGTCGCTCGTTCCTCGCTCAACCACCGGCTACGTGGCTGCGACGCCTCCGGCGTCGGGTTGGGCGGGGTGACGGGTCCGGTGGTGTCGCTCGTTCCTCGCTCAACCACCGGCTACGTGGCTGTGACGCCTCCGGCGTCGGGTTGAGCGGCGTGACGGGTCCGGTGGTGTCGCTCGTTCCTCGCTCAACCACCGGCTATGTGGCTGCGACGCCTCCGGCGTCGGGTTGGTCGGCGTGACGGGTCCGGTGGTGTCGCTCACTGCTAGGAAATTGCTTTTTCAGCCCTGTTTTTCCAGCCCGATCTGAGCCGGGGTAGGTGGGGGTGCAGAAGGGATTTATCCGCGCCGAGATTATCGACTATGACGATTTCATTGAGGCAGGCGGCGAAACCCTCGCCAAGCGCGCCGACAAGCAGCGGCTCGAACGGAAGGACTACGTCATACAGGACTACGACCTGACGAATTTCCGCTTCAACAAGTAGGGGCGGTAGCGGGTGGGCTTCCCCTTCCGCCAGACTCCTCGTTGGGGGATGATCCGCGGCCCAAACCCGAGGGCCCTCTCGGAAGGCGAAGGCCTTCCGCTACGGGATGCTGTTTGAGGTTGGCTCTGCTTCGGGATCTGGTTAGCTTCGCGGCAATCGTACTGCCCGAATTGCCATGAACACATCCCGATCCCTGGTGTGCAGCGCCTGCGCCGCACTTTGTTCTTTCGCTCTCCTCGCCCCTGCCGCCCTCGCCGCGAGCCCGGAGGTCGAATCTGCTCTCGAAAAAATCGGAAGCAAGCGCGGCGTGATCTGCCTGGCGGGCGTTCCGGGCAAGAATGCGGTCTTTGTCACCGATCTCGCCAGGGCCAGCGAATTGGTGGTGTTTGTGCAGGCCCCCACACTGGAAACGGCCGACGCCGTCCGCCGTCTTGCGGAGAAGGAAAACCTGCTCGGCACACGCGTGTTTGTTGCCACCGGAATGGAGCGCATTCATCTCGCGGACAATGTCGCGGACGGTGTGCTGGTGGCCGACGGTTCGAAAATCAGCGAAGCCGAATTCCTGAGGGTTCTCCGTCCGCGGGCGGCCGCCTTTATCGGAAATCAAACGATCGTCAAGCCTGTCCCCGAGGGCTTCGACGACTGGAGCCATCCGTTTCACAGAGCGGATAACAACCCGCAGTCAAAGGACCAGTTCGTGCGCGGGCGGTTCCGCACCCAGTTCATCGCCACACCCAAATTCTCGCCCATGCCGGAGCAGACCGTGATCGCGGGCGGGCGGATGTACAAAGCGATGGGGCATATCTCGCACAAGGAGAACCAGAACATGAACCTGAACACGCTGCTCTGCATCAATGCCTACAACGGCACGATCCTGTGGAAGCGACCGCTGCCGGAGGGATTCATGATTCACCGCAACACGATGATCGCCACCGATGACGCGCTCTACCTCGGCGACCACGAGTCCTGCAAGGTGATCGACGGCAAGACCGGCGCGGTGCGTCACGAGATTACCATTCCCGCCAAGCTGACCGATGGACCGGCCTGGAAGTGGATGGGGATCCGCGACGGCATTCTTTACGCCTTGGTGGGAAATTCGGAAGTCAAGGTCGAGACCCAGAAGTCGAACCGGCGCGGGATGGGGCACTGGCCCTGGGGAATGTGGAAAGGCCACGAATACGGCGATCCCGAAACCTCCTTCGGTTATGGTCGCACCCTGGTCGCGATCGATCTGAAAACGAATGAAATGCTCTGGCATTTCCGGCAGGAGGAATTTTTCGATGCGCGCGCAGTGGTCATGAACAGCGACAAGATACTCTGCTATGTGCCGGAGAAATTTCTCGCCGCCTTGAATCCGAAGACCGGAAAGTTGCTTTGGAAGAATTCGAGCGCGGATTTGCTGGCGGCGATCGGTCCCAACGGAAGAGCGCAGCATTACATCACCGGCTACGCCACCACCAGTTACATGAAGTGCACCGACGACTACGTCTTCTTCGCGGGGCCGCAGCGGAAGATGATGGTGGTGGCATCGGCAAAGAACGGAGACCTGGCCTGGACCCATCCGGTCGGGAACCTGCAACTCGTTCTTCGCGACGACGCGGTCTATGCCGCTGGTCAGCAGGGCACGAGGGGCGTGAAACTCGCCTATGAAACCGGAAGCGTGTTGACCGAGTTTCCAGCCCGGCGTGCCTGTACGCGGGCAACCGGGAGCATCGACAGCATTTTCTACCGCGCGAACGGGGGCACGGTTCGGGTGATGACAGAGACCAATACGGCCTTGCACATCGCCCCCATGCGGCCGCCCTGCCAGGATGGCGTTCTCATTTCGAACGGTCATCTCTACTGGGGGCCCTGGATGTGCGGTTGTCAGTTGTCGCTCTACGGCAACATCGGCCTCGCCCCGCAGGCGAGCGGCACGGAACCGTCGGTTACTCCCGCTCCGGAGAAATTCTACAAGGAGGCCCTGGTCAAATTCGGAGAGGACATTGAGACCGTCAAATCTCTCGGCGCCGATCCCAAGGACTGGACCCGCTACCGGGGCGACGATGCACGATCGGACACCACCGCCGTGAAATTGCCGAGGGCGGTGAACACCGCGTGGAAATCGCGCATCACCTCCGGGAATCTGCCCACCGCCCCGGTGACAGCCGGCGGAATGGTCTTTGTCGCCGATCGCGCGGGGGTCGTTCACGCGCTCAATGCCGCCAGCGGAAAGCCGGTCTGGAAGAGTTACACTGCGGGGCCAGTCTACTACCCGCCCGCCATCAGCCATGACCGGCTCTTCGTCGGATCCGGGGATGGCAAGGTCTACGCCTTCGAGGCGAAAACAGGACGACTGCTCTGGACCTTCCGGGTCGGGCCGCGCGATCAATTGATTCCGGTCTTCGGCAAGCTCGTGTCCTCCTGGCCGGTGGCCGGAGGGATCGCCATCAAGGGGGACACTGTCTTCGCCGCCGCCGGGATCACGCATTACGACGGAACCTATGTGGTGGCGCTCGATGTCGTTTCCGGCAAACTCAAGGCGCACAACACCACCTCCGGAGTTCTCTCCAAGGAGGTCGACGATGGCATCTCGCTCCAGGGCAACCTCAAGATTGTCGGCAACGAGTTGCAGTTCCTCGGCGGAGGAGTCTACGAGAGGGCCCGTTACAATCTTGAGACCCTGGCTTGCCTGAACACAGCGAAGAACCAGGTGACCTCGCAATTCCGCACTGCATTCTATCCCTACTATCCGGAGTACAACAAGTACGTCAGCCTGGAACACACCCTCGATGACGGCCGGGTGTTGAGCCATGACGCCAATTACGAGGGGCTCTACTTCATGAACCTGGCCCTCCGGAAACCTGCCGCCCCGGGGGCCAAGAAGATTTTCAAGGACGCCGCCGGCGAGTTCATCCGCAGGGAGAACCGCAAGCGCGGAGTGGGCTCCAAGGCGAGAGACATCTGGGAGGACAAGGACAATCGCCGCTTCAACAGCTTCATCGTATCAGGCAAGGGATTGATCGCAACCGGGCAACCCGATCAAAAGCCGGGGGAGTCCTTTCTCGCCTCCATCAACATCGAGGACGGCTCCGATCGCTGGCTCAAGAAACTCCCCGCACCCGCAGTCAAAGGCGGCAGTGCGATCGATGCCGCCGGCCGAATCCTTGTGGTGCTGGAGAACGGGGAGATGATCTGTTTTTCTCCCTGATCAATCCGCCAGGTGCCGAACTGTCGGCGGGGATTCGGATTCGGCAGGACGCCCCGCTGCATCATGAGAATCAATTTGAGCCAGTCATGAAACCGGGCGCTCTCACCACAATTCTTTGTCTGATTACCATGGCGTTCGCGGAAGGAGCTCCCAAGGTCAAGATGCAGACCTTTACCTACAAGAAGGTGAGTGATCTCGAGATCAAGGCGGACGTGCATCACTGCTAGGAAATTGCTTTTTCAGCCCTGTTTTTCCAGCCCGATCTGAGCCGGGGTAGGTGGGGGTGCAGGTTGGATACTTGGCGGCTACGTCCAGAAAGTTCGAGAAGCCGCTGGGCGTCATCATCCAATCGACCAGCGCGGCCGGGAA
>Ga0310342_100001152_pt1 | contig 16108 bp, 13 predicted proteins | sample S15DNA20500_MG_FD_206155 | JGI IMG/M metagenome (GOLD analysis project Ga0310342, IMG submission 206155) | Marine microbial communities from station ALOHA, North Pacific Subtropical Gyre - S1503-DNA-20-500_MG | ecosystem: Environmental > Aquatic > Marine > Oceanic | place: Pacific Ocean: North... | reverse complement strand
GGCCTACTGGGCGTGCGATAACATTCGCGTTAATTGCCTCAGCCCGGGACCGTTTCCCAACCCGGAGAGTGCTCCACAGGCCATGGTCGACCGGCTTTGCGAAAAACTGCCGATGAAGCGGATGGGCATCAACCATGAACTGAAAGGGGCGATCGTTTTCCTTGCAAGCGATGCCAGCAGTTACATGACTGGACAAAACATGATCATCGATGGCGGCTGGACCGCCTGGTAAAGAACCCATGGAGGGGTTGGATGCACATTCCGGCAGGTTATCGATTGGAATCGGCACGACCACTCACCAGCCTGGTGTTCATCACACCGATGCTCGTGGCTTATGAAGCGGGAATCTTCGTGTTTGGCACCCAGGCCCTTCGCAACGGAGCCGACAAGTGGCTGCGCGATTTGCTGGATCTGCTCGGACTGGAGCAATACTTCCTGCTTCCTATCCTGGCCGCTGCCGCCTTGCTGGCCTGGCATTACACCAGCCGGGCGCGATGGACCATCAACAGCCGCATCGTGCTTGGAATGTGGGTTGAATCCCTGGTCCTGGGTGTCATGTTGCTCCTGGCCGCCCGCCTGCTGGCACTTCTTTTCTTCTGGACAAAAGTCCCCTTCCAGGCGTCACTCTCGATGGGAAACCTGCCCACGATCTGCGGTTACTTCGGAGCCGGGATTTACGAGGAGCTTCTTTTCCGACTGATGCTGTTACCGGCAATCATCGGACTGCTCACCTGGTGGGGGTGCCGCAAGCGAACTGCCGCGGGCTGGGCTGTGATCTGCAGCAGCCTTCTCTTTTCCCTCGCCCACTACAATATCTTCACCGGTGTTGGCGATGATTTTCATCTCTACAGCTTTATCTTCCGAACGCTCGCCGGGATCTTCTTCGCCATCCTTTTCCTCAAGAGGGGGTTTGGTATTGCCGCCGGAACGCATGCGATGTACGACATCTGTGCGCTCATGTGGTCCGCCCTGGCTGGTAACTGATCTTTGTTTCGTTCACGGGCCACGTTTATAATGCGTCCCACCAGGGACCCTGGTCGTTATACCCGGGCCAGAATTGACTTTGCCTGCAGAGGAAAATATCACCGTGTTATCTGTCAGGCCCAAGGTGGCGGAACTGGTTTTTCAGCTCTACGGACGTGTCCTGCACCCCGAGTTGTTCCAGGTCTTCAAGACCCAGGAGGTAGAGCGCGGTGACTACATGGCAAAAGTGCAAATTACCAGTGCCGGCCACGTGGTGACCTGGCGGTACCAGGGGATCACCCTCTCGGAAGTGGCGACCTCCGCACAGCACCCGCTGCCCCAGCGCCGCCGACTGCTCTCCCATCCACTCAAGGGCGACCGCAGTGACGAGCTGGAATGCCGTGGGGGAGTGAGTTACGAGACAACATTCCAGCTGGAGCAGGTACCGGCCGACGTCTTCTGGACTTTCCAGCAGGAACTCACGGCAGACGGGCAGAAAAAGGGCATGCTTTACACGTTCAACTCCAGTGGCCGGATGGCCATGGGGGCACTGAGTTATATCCACGTGGAGACCCGTGCCCGCAGCATGCTGCTGCAGGCCTTTCACACCTTCCCGGATGACCAGGCGATCGTCAAAAGCCAGTCGTTATTCAAGCTGCCATGACCCGGATCGATAGCGGCCTTTCACTCCACCACCAGGCCTGTTCGTGCTGAATCAAACAGCGGACGGTCATCATTGACGAAATCCCCTCTTCCACCAACAATGCACTGTCTCGCTCGTGACAGAGGACTGTCCGATACCACTTCACAAAGACAACTCCATGAATTCCATTCAGCAGAATGACCCCCCCGTATGGGCCGCGATCCAGGCAGAGATCGACCGCCAGCGAGACGGGCTCGAGATGATTGCCAGCGAGAACTATACCAGCCCTGCGATCATGGAAGCGGCCGGCAGCGTGCTCACCAACAAGTATGCCGAGGGTTACCCCGGGCGGCGATATTACGGCGGTTGTGAACATGTCGACGTCGTCGAGGATCTGGCACGGGATCGAGCCAGGCAGCTCTTCGGTGCCGACTTTGCAAATGTCCAGCCCCATTCCGGTTCCCAGGCCAACATGGCTGTCTACCTCTCCGTCCTCGAGCCAGGGGACACGGTACTCGGGCTGGACCTGGCCCACGGTGGCCACCTGACTCATGGCATGAAACTGAATATTTCTGGCCAGCTCTACAATTTTGTCAGCTACGGAGTGACGCCGGACACTCACCGGATTGACTTCGATCAGGTTGCCAGCCTGGCCCGGGAACACAAGCCAAAGCTGATTGTGGCCGGGGCAAGTGCCTATCCACGGGAAATTCCCCACGACCGCTTTGCCGAAATTGCCGAGGACGTTGGAGCCCGCCTGTTCGTTGACATGGCACACTATGCCGGGCTGGTTGCGGCCGGGCTGCACCATAACCCGGTCCCGGTTGCCGACTTCGTTACCACCACGACACACAAGACGCTGCGTGGCCCACGCTCCGGACTGGTCCTTTGCCGGGAAGAATATGCCAAGGACATCAACCGGTCTGTTTTCCCCGGGCTGCAGGGCGGGCCCCTGATGCATATTGTCGCGGCCAAGGCGATCTGCTTTGGTGAAGCACTGAAGGACGAGTTCCGTGACTACGCCCAGTCTGTCCTGGATAATGCCCAGGCACTGGCGGAAACGCTTGCAGAGGGCAACCTCACGCTGGTGAGTGGAGGAACGGACAACCACCTGTTGCTGGTCGATGTCACACCGCTCGATATCGGAGGGAAACTGGCAGAGGAAGTCCTGGGACGATGTACTATTACCGTCAACAAGAACATGATCCCGTTCGACGAGCGCAAGCCCATGGATCCGTCCGGGATCCGGGTGGGCACACCGGCGCTGACCACACGAGGCATGGGAACCGACGAGATGCACCAGATCGGCAGATGGATGCTCCAGGCACTCCAGTCCCCGGATGACCTCATGGTGCACGACACCATCGCCCGCTCAGTATCCGGCATGTGCGAGGATTTTCCTGTCCCGGCAGATGCTGCCAGGTCACTCCAGACAGGGTGAGAACCATCATGGCTGAGAATAATCGAATCCTGATCGCCGATGACAATCCGGCCAACTGTGAGTTGCTTCAAGCCTACCTGGCGGAGGTCGATTGCGAGATCGAACTAGCCGTCGACGGGCAGGAGACACTTGACAAGGTGGCGTCCTACCGGCCCGACCTGATCCTGCTGGACGTGATGATGCCGCGTCTGAATGGCTTTGAAGTCTGTAAGCAACTCAAGGAAGATCCCGAAAACCGCAGGATCATGATCCTGATGGTAACGGCGCTGAATGAAATAGGTGATATTGAACGAGCGGTGGCTGCCGGCACCGACGATTTCCTTTCCAAGCCGGTCAACCAGGTGGAACTGATCAAACGAGTGGAGAACATGCTCAAGCTCAAGGATGTGACCGACGAGGTTGAGCGACTACGACAGTACATCGAGCAGATGGAAGAATAGCCTCGCGGGGCTTCGCGCTTGCTGGCGGCCAAAAGAGTGAGGTATTCTGTAGACACGAATCGTGTACCACGGAAGTCATCCATGACACCCACGAGAACCCCCGGCTCACTTCTTGCCAACTGCTCTGTGTGGTTGTTCCTGCTTGTTCTTGCCCAGGCCAGTCTTGCCCAGCAGAAAGCGGCTGACAAAGACCAGCCGCTGGAGCAGCGAATCGCCTCCCTGATCGAGCAGCTGGGGGATGATAACTTCAACCGGCGAGAATTTGCCCAGCGCCAGCTCAGGCTGCTGGGACTGCAAGCCTACGACGCGGTCCACCGGGCCCAGCAGCATGATGATATCGAGATTGCCAAGCGAGCTCATTACCTGGTTCGCAGCATGCGTATCCAGTGGAGCCACCTCGATGACCCGGCGCCCGTTCGCCGCATCCTGGTCGGCTATGGCAAGAAGAGCCCGGAAGAACGACGCAATCGGATGGAACAATTGGTCAAGCTGGAGCAGGGCCAGCTGATTCTCTGCCGCATGGTGCGTTACGAAACCAGTGCGCCCCTTTCCAAGTACGCGGCCCTGTTGATCATGCGGCAGGGGTCGACAAGTGACGACCCCCAGACCGCCATCTTGGCAGCATCCTTGCGGGATGCGGTTCACCAGAGTGCCCGGGTCGCCGCCAGCTGGATAAGGGCTCACGCGAAAACATTGGAAGATCCCGAATCTGCACTTGGCGGATGGCAGCAGATTTGCCACCAGGAAGAAACGACGTTGACCCAGTTTCCCCAGCAGACAACTCGCGAGATTACCCGCGACCTGCTGCGACATCATGCCCAGCTGCTCCATGACATTGACCATCGAGAAGAATCGATGGCAGTTTTGCGCCGTACCATTAACTTGCTGGACGGGACGCGAGGACAGTTGCTGGAGATGGTGGCCTGGCTTGGTGAAAACAAGTTCTGGTCACTCATCCAGGATGTTGCAGATCGTTTTCCTGGCGAGTTTTCCAAGTATGCAGATCTTGCCTACTTCCTGGCCGAATCCCACCTGGAAGAGGGGAATAAGGAGCAGGCGGACCAGGCGGCAGCCCGCGCCCGGGCCATTGACCCGGACAACACCCGGGTTCATACGCTGATGGCCCTTCAGCTCCAGCGGCGAAACCTGATTCCCTGGGCGATCGAGGAATACCGACTGGTCCTGGAAAAAGCCGACTTGAAATCCCAGGACAGCCTTTATGCGCGATTCCTGCTGAGCGAAGTGCTACATGACCTGGGCAGCGAGGTGGAAGCGGCCGCGGTGCTTGACGGAGCCGTGGAAGCTGTCAGTGATGAACGAATAGAGCGGCAGGTCGAACAGATTTTTGGCCGCACACGAGCGGGCATCAGGTCGCGGCAATTGTACTTCCTGGCCCAGGCCAAGCTCCAGGAGCAGATGCTCGACGAACAAAAGAACTTGCTTGAGCAGGCGATTGAATCTGATCCCAGCGATGGGGATGTATTGATTGCCATGTACCGTTTCAAGAATGCTGACGAAGCTTACAAGAAACGAACCCGAAAGTTCATCGAGGCAACGGTTGAGCATCACCGGGTGGAAATCGAGCTCTATGACAATACGTTCCACAACAGTGGCGATCCTACCGAACAGGAAACGGCACGAAGGAAGCTCGCCGGAGCAAACAACCAGCTCGCCTGGCTGGTCTGTAATACGGTTGGTGATTACAAGGAGGCCCTGCGATGTAGCCTTCGCTCACTGGAATTACGGCCCGGGTCTTCCAGCTATCTCGATACGCTCGGGCATTGCTATTACGCCGTGGGAGACTATGAAAAAGCGGTAGAGTCGCAACAGCAGGCAGTCGATGGTGACCCCAGTTCCCAGCAAATGTTGCGGATGCTCAAGGTCTTCAAGGATGCCCTGGAAACGTCGCACAAGGAAAAATAAGCCCGCTTGCCTGCAATCCCCGGCTAGGGGGCGGCGAGAGTGATTCTCACGGAAAGCTGGCCCTTGTTGTCTGCCAGTTGCGACGGAGCGTCGTTGATTCTCAGGTAGAGTATCCCTTCCTCTGGACAGTCAAGCGTTGCTGATGCGCCTACCGCGTGCGGCCTGGCCAGGCGCGTCCCTCCCTGCTCTCCCGGCTGGGCGACAGCCGCAAGCAGCTTGCCCAGCGGCTGTCCACGGTAATAGACCACCGTGACACCCTCTGCCTCACTGATCCAGGGAACCGGGTCCGTACCAAGCTGGAACTGGCCACTGGCGACCAGTTGCAAGCGGCTTCCGGCAGGGATCTTGAAACCTGTTGACTGCCAGCCCCGGTCTGCCTGCAGCACAAGTGTGCCCCCGCCTTCTGGAAACATGACAACCGGCCTGTCCTCAATTGCTTCACGGGGAAGATCGTATCCGTACTGGATATTGAAAAGAAAAAGCTGCCACTCTTGCTGGATCCGCGGCCATTCCTCTTGCAGGGAGCGGAGGAAATGCTCTGAAAAACCCCCGGAGGAATCGCGGCTATGACGGATCATCTTGCGGAAAGCAGGCTGGTACTCCGGATGAAAATCAAAGAAGGAAGAGGCGGCCCAGCACCATCCATACGGCTGAATTTTCAAATGGGCATCGGCGGAATAACCCATGATGGCCCGCAGCGGCATCCCGCGGCCCGCTGCCAGGTCGTCCTTGACAATCTTGATCCGCCCCCAGTAGGGCGTCTCGCTCTTGGCCTGGGGAAAATACCTCAGAACAAGCTTGTTCCCATCCCAGCGGTGCGTCCCCAGCAATTCTGCCATCCCTTCCATGTACCAGGGAGGACCCCCTCCCTGCAGGAAGTGCACCATGAAGGCATGGGTTCCCTCGTGCAGCACCAGGTGCCGGCGATAATAGTCGCTTGGCTGATCAAGCAACCAAATACGAAATTCCGCACTATATCCATGGGAAAACGCTGGCAGGCTCTCCGGCAACAGCCCCGCCTGTATGAAACGCTGCTTGTCCTTGATCACGCTCCCAATTACTTTCCAGTCGCCGGTCTTTTCTTTTTCCACGCCAAAATACTCGCTCCACTGGGCGATCGCGAGGTCAAAGACCCGCGGCAGTTCATCGATTGCCGGATCCGCCGGGATATCGGTATAGATCGTGATCTGCTTTCCTTCCAGGATCCGGAGTCCTGCTGCCTTGACGCGTTCCAGGTCGACCGTGGGTGGGCCGTCATGGTCCGGTCCGGCAATCTGGATCGGTAGCGGATTCCGTTCTTCTGGTGGCTCCACGACGACTGGAGGGACCTGGCCGGCTTCTTCGTTCCCCACGGCCGGGCGGGATGGCGACACTGGTTCGGGGCTCTTTCGAGGAAGCCCCGGGGCAGAAGAGCCACCGGGACGCTGGCCAGTACCGGCAGTTTCTTGTGGGGAGGGGGTGGACGCAGGGCCACAGCCTGAAGTCAGCCAGCAGATGGCCAGCATGATGGCAATCCACGGCATCCGGCGTGACATACTTATACCCCTCGACGATATCGTTTTGGCGGCCTTTTCATCAGCGAGGCCGGAGGTGCCTTCTTGTCTTTCCGATCTTCCAGCGGTTCTCGGGCGACGGTCTCAAAACCATCCATTTCGCCTCTTTCAAGCAACTGGTTGACCCGTATTTCTATCTGCGTCAACAACTTGCCTTCCTCTGTTGAGACGAAGGTATAAGCAACACCCTCTCGCCCCATCCGCCCGGTGCGCCCGATCCTGTGAACGTAATCATCGCAGTACTGTGGCGTGTCAAAATTAACAATGTGGGAGACACCTGTCACGTCGATCCCCCGGCCAATCACATCGGTGGCAACAAGGATCTTGACCTGGGCTTCCCGGAATTTCTTCATCACACGTGTACGTCGCGATTGTGGCATGTCCCCGTGGATACCCTCCACGCCTGAGAGTTTTTTCGACAAACGCAGCTGCAGACGATCTGTCCGTCGCCGGGTTCTGCAGAAAATGATCGCCTGGTCCGGTTCCTCCCGTTTCAGGAGCCGTTCAAGCAACTCGAATTTCCTCTCTTCTTCCACGGTGAAGTAATACTGGTCAATGGTATCGACCGTGATGTCCTCGGGTGAAAAGTCGAGCATCTCCGGCTCATACATGTACTTCTTCGCAAGTCGCTGGATCTCCACTGGAACCGTGGCGCTCATCAACAGTGTCTGTCGATTATCACAGGTGCACCTGCTCAGGATCCGCTCAATATCAGGCCGAAAACCGATATCCAGCATGCGATCAGCCTCGTCCAGCACCACACACCAGGTCTCGCGCAGGTCAAGAGTCCCTCGCTGGATATGGTCCAGCATCCGGCCTGGCGTTCCCACCACGATCTGGACACCTTGCTTGATCCGTGTGATCTGCCGGTGGATCGGATCACCGCCATAAACCGCCACCGTGTTGATCTGCTGGCCAAAAGAGAGTCGTTCGACCTCGTTGGTGACCTGCAGCGCCAGTTCGCGAGTCGGCACCACGACCAGCGCCTGGGGCTTACGAATCTCATCTGATGGGGCCAGTTGCTCGATGATCGGGATAGCGAAGGCGGCGGTTTTTCCCGTCCCGGTGCGCGCCTGTCCCATCACGTCATACCCATCGAGGGCCAGGGGAATAACCCCTTCCTGGACGGGTGAGGGGAACTCGTAGCCGACGTGATCAAGAGCCTTGAGCATCGACGGGGACAAGTCCATATCCTTGAAACGTAGTTCTTCTTCCTGTTCAGTAGACAATTCAGTTACCGTTTGCTTTCTGGGCGAGATCGGGCCGGGGAGTGCGGCAAGGTGGGGGCCGATAGGCTTCTCGACAGAGGACATGAACTCTTGGGATCATGCATCATCCCGTCGGGGATCGTCGCCAATTCAATACAACGTGACCTTTTTCTTCCTTTTTCTTATTCATGGAGTTTCCCCGTAAGTGCAGGGTCACGTCAAGGTGGGATCCCTCCCTCCCGGCCCAATCTGCTTTACGTTAGGCTCAAGAGATCATGAAAGAAATGCTCCAGCTTGTCATTGAGTCCATAGATGCAATGGCAGATGATGACCTCCGCACCCAGGCCCGGCAACTCCTGGCCAACTGGTTGCCCAAGGTCACCGAGACCGAGCTGAATGAAATCCTGGAAGGCTGCAACCGGCAGGCAGTCGACACCTCTGTTCCAGCACGAAGCCAGTTGCGATGCCTGCTTGGAGAACTTGCCACCTGGCTCAGGCCCCCGCTTGGTGGTGCCTTCAGTCCCGGCCAGTTGGCGCTGCTCAAGTCACTTTATCTTCAACTCGACACCGACTGGCAGACATCGCAGCATGTCCTGCTGCTCTTCTCCCTGCAGGCCGATGAGGTGGCGCTGGGAATCCTGGTGGAGTTACTGGTGGATTCCCCGCCGCCCGAGAGCACGGCCATTGCCATGGCACTGGCACCCCTGTTCGCATCTCCTCCTGCAAACCTGGGACTTCTCTTTCCACGTCTGCTGGAAGCACTTGCCCACCCCCCCATCGCTGCCGCCATCCTGGACATGGCAAACTATCTGACTCGAAAAGGGCTGCTTGAAACTCACCCGGCTCGGGACCGGATCGGCCAGCTCGAGGCACTGCTGCATGGACTCAATCGCCATCTTGAAGATCTCCAGGAACTGGAGGAGGAGCCGGAGGAGTCCCTTCAGCAATTGCAATCCAGGGTTGCCGACAGCATCGCCCTGGCGATCTCGCTTTGCGATGCCATGGCACTGATTGGGAGTGATACGTCCGCCGCCGTCCTTCGCATCACCTGCCAGCGACCCCACAGGCGACTCCGGACCGAGGCCGCGGCCGCCCTCGCCCGGCTCGGTGATGAAGAGGGATGCTCGACCCTGCTTGCCATGGCCGCCGAACCGGTCGTACGGCTGAGGGTCATCCAGTACGCCGAGGAACTGGGCATCGATGACCAGCTGGAACCTGCCCTGGTGATGCCGGCAGCCAAGAAAGAAAGCGAGATGGCCCTCTGGCTCAGCCAGCCGGAAAACGTCGGCATACCACCCTCCAGCATGCGGCTGGTGGACCAGCGAACCCAGTACTGGCCGGGTTTTGATGAACCGGTCGACTGCTTCCTTTTCCAGTTCTGCTACCAGTTCGCCAATGGGGAATACCAGAACACGGGGATCGCCTCCCCACTAACGGCGGCGGTACACGCGAACCTGGAGAAAATGGCAATCGACGACATTTATGCACTCTTTGCTGGTGGAGATGTGGAGCACGAGGAGATTCACCACTGGGAGGTCGCCGACCTGGGGAAACAGCATCAGGCCGAAAGAAAGCGACTGCAGCAGTTCATCGAGGAAAATGAGTTCGAGGATATCCAGCCCGAGCTGTTCATGCAGTTTTTCGGCGACGGCGTTCTGGTCGCCCAGGCGAGCCAGGATCAGAAGAAAGGTCTTGTCGTGTCAGATTTTATAGATTGCCTCTGGTTTCCGGAAAAAGACCCCTCAAGACCACTTGCGGCCATCGACGCGCTCAACATCTATACCGGAAAAAAACTCCTGGAGACGTTTAACGCCTAGCGTCCCAATAGGTTTCCTTCGATACTGTTAGGTAGTCATGTGACAAGAGTTGTCTTTTTTATTTTTCTGGATTAGGAGCTGACAAAGTGAAACGTTTTAGCTGGATTCTTCTTCTCGCCGCGGCACTGCTCAGTGGCTGTTCCAAGCCCGGGGATACCGATGGTGGCAACCAGACCGGGGCATCGATGGATGGTCCCAGCAAGACGGCCAATGCTGTCGAATTTGAACAAGCGATCAACGCTGGCAAGCCAGTGCTGGTCGATTTTTTCGCCACCTGGTGAGGCCCCTGCAAGACACTCGCACCGCGGATCGATGAAATCGCGGGTGAGTACGATGGCCGGGCGGTCATCATGAAAATCGACGTGGACGAGCACGGGGATCTGGCACGGAAGTACGACGTTTCCGTGATTCCCACGGTGGTCCTCTTCAAGAACGGTAGCGTGCAGGGTGAACCCATCGTCGGGGCCATGGACAAGCAGGCATACACCAGCCGCCTGGATGCCCTGCTCCAGCAGCATCCTCTCCCGTTCCTGACTGATTTACTTGTCAGCCAATCCGGTTTCGATCAGCTTGATGATCGCCGGGTCGTCGGGCTTGGTGCGCGGTCCAAAACGGCCCACCACGTTTCCCTTGCGGTCGATCACGAACTTCTCGAAATTCCAGGTCACCTTACCGGCACCCTTGGGCTTGGCATCGAGGCCTGTCAGGTGCTTGTAGAACGGCGTAGCGTTCTCCCCGTTGACCTCAATCTTGGCGAACATGTCAAAAGTGACTTTGTACGTGTCCGTACAGAAAGTCCGGATCTCCTTGGCCGAGCCGGGTTCCTGGTTGTTGAACTGGTTACAGGGAAAAGCGGCGACGGCGAGGCCCTGCTTGGAGTACTTGTCGTGTAATGCCTGCAACTGCAGGTACTGGACGGTGAGGCCTCACCTGCTGGCGACATTCACGACCAGGATCATCTTCCCCTGGTACTTGGAGAGTGCCACTTCCTTCCCTTCCAGGGATTTCATCTTGAAATCCAGGGCCTTAGAAATTTTTTCCTCCCCGCCCACCAGCGGCGTAACCATAGCGGCGAGTAAACAGCCAAGAGCAGCAAACCTCATCGAATTCACCTCGTGAAAATCCTGGGAAAGGGGTCCCTGGAGAGCCAGCCGGCTTCCAGCCACGTGCTGCTGATTATGACCGAGTGGTGCCGGATATTCAACGCAATCGCGATCACTCAAGGCAGTCATTTATCCGGAGAGTTTTTGCTTTCGGATGCCAGATCGTATTAAATGGCGTTGATCTCCAAATCGACAGTTCTTGAATACGAGGTTTTCCCGATGACCCCACCAGTGAAGCGAAATCGTCGACAGTTTCTCTCACGGTTGTCCACCGGTGTTGCGGCGGGCTTCTTTATCAATCCCGCGCGGACAGTCTTCTCCGATTCGCCAAACGAGCGGCTGAACATCGCTGCGGTCGGATGCACCAACCGTGCCGGGGCCAATATTCGTGGTGTGGAAAGCCAGAATATTGTCGCCATATCGGACATTGACTCCAACCTGCTGGCCCAGGGGGCGGAGCGGTATCCGGCAGCACGCACGTACCGGGACTATCGCGAGATGCTGGACAAGGAAGCAGAACATATCGATGCCGTGGTGGTCGGTACTCCCGACCACAGCCATGCCCCGGCAGCGGCCATGGCCCTGCGACTGAAGAAACACGTCTACTGCGAGAAACCCCTGACGCATACCGTGCTGGAAGCTCGCACGCTGGCGGAGCTTGCCAAGAAGAACAAGCTGGTCACACAACTGGGAACACAGATCCATGCCGGGGACAATTATCGCCGCGTGGTCGAACTGGTCCAGGGGAATGCAATTGGTCCCATTCGCGAGGCCCATGTCTGGTCCGGCGCGGTCTACACGGGAGGGACTTTCAAGTCCGCACCCCAGCCGGCCAACGTGGACTGGGATCTCTGGCTGGGTCCCGCTCCCAAGCGGTCCTACAGCGAGGGGATTCACCCATTTCACTGGCGGAAATTCTGGGATTACGGCACGGGCTCACTGGGAGATTTCGGCTGTCATTACATGGACCTGACTCACTGGGCTTTGAAGCTCCGAAACCCGGTTCGCGTGGCTGCCCAGGGGCCGGAATACGAACCGGTCAGCACTCCCGCCTGGCTGACCGTGGAGTATGATTTCCCGGCCCGCGGAAAACTCCCACCCGTCAAACTCACCTGGTATGACAGTGGCCGGCGGCCCGAGATCCTCAAGACGCTCAAGGACAAGAACGGCAACGTGCTCGACTGGGGCAGCGGGCAGCTGTTCATCGGCAGCGAGGGGATGATCCTCTCGGACTACTCCCGGCACATTCTCCTTCCCGAGGAAAAGTTCGCCGACTTCACCAGGCCCGAGCAGTCCATCCCGGCGTCCATCGGTCATCATGCGGAGTGGCTGCAGGCGATCAAGGAGGGGGGCACGACCACCTGTAATTTCGACTACTCCGGATCGCTCACCGAAACGGTCCTGCTGGGAACAGTCGCCTTCCGCGGCGGGGAAGCGATCGAGTGGGACTCCGGCAAGCTGAGGGTTACCAATTCCGAGCGGGCCCAGCAGTTCGTGCACAAGGAATACCGCAAGGGCTGGACACTCTAGACCGGGTCAGGCCAGGATGTCGGTGATCACCCGCGCGGGCTTGACCCCGGTAAGACGTTCACGGAGCCCGTTGCGGAGGTAATACAACTCCTCGTGGTGCAGACCCAGTTGGTGCAGGATGGTGGCATGAAAATCGGGAACCCCAACCCGTTTTTCCGCGGCCGCAAAACCGAGCGGGTCTGTTTCACCATAGCTGATACCTCCCTGGATGCCCCCGCCGGCCATCCAGGAGACCATGGAATTCTTGTTATGGTCTCGACCTGCCTTCTCTACATTCTTATCGCCGGGTAACTGGGCAATCGGGAGGCGTCCAAACTCACCCCCCCAGACCACCAGCGTTTCATTGAGCAGTCCACGCTGCGTGAGATCGCTGAGCAGCCCGGCGATCGGTTTGTCAGTGCGGTCACAAGCAGACTTCAGCCCGCTCTTCAGGTCCGTGTGGTTATCCCAGATCTGGGCGTCAATAAACAGCTGGACAAACCGCACTCCCCGCTCGACAAGTCGCCGGGCATAGAGGCAGCGACGACCATAGGAATCGGTCGGCTCCTTGCCGATCCCGTACATGTCAAGGGTTCCCTGGTCTTCGTCCTTCAGATCCAGCGCGTCGGATGCTTCCAGTTGCATGCGTGCGGCCAGTTCATAGCTGGCGATGCGGGCATCCAGGTTCGGCTGTCTACTCCGCTGCTTGCGGTGAATACGGTCCAGCCCACCAAGCAGCTGTCGCTCCACCTCGGTCACCCGGTCCGGTTCATCGAACTCCCGGGACAGGTTCAGCACCGGTGATCCTGTACTTCGAAAACGTGTCCCCTGGTAAAGCGGCGGCAGGAAACCGGACTGCCAGTTCTGGGTGCGGTTGATGGGAAGTCCCTTGGGATCGTCCAGTACCACGTAAGCCGGCAGGTTCTGGTTTTCACTTCCCAGGCCATAGGTCACCCAGGCACCCATCGACGGAAGCCCCGGAACCATTCCACCACCGTGGATAATGAAGAGTGCCGGTTCGTGGGTCAGGTTGACCGTGTACATCGATCTGAGAATGGCGATCTGATCCACGCAGGTGGCCAGGTGGGGCATGACATCCGAGACCCAGGTTCCCGATTCCCCATGCTGGGAAAACTTGAACGGACATCGCATCAACGCTCCCGCCGCCCCCGGGTTTTCTACCTCCCCGGCGATCTTCTCGAAATAAGACTCGCCATGCCGCTTGTCGAGTTCCGGTTTGGGATCAAACAGGTCCATCTGGCTAGGTCCGCCATTCATGAACAGGTGAATCACCGATTTGGCCTTCGGTTCAAAATGTGGCTGGCGGGGCTTGAGGTCAAAGCGGCGGCGAATGGAGTCGCCGGACGCCGGCTCGGCGGCGATCGCGGTGGGAGAATTGAACAGGTCGCGACCAAGCAGCCATGTGAGGGCGGCCGCGTGAAGTCCCTTCCCCGCGCTCTGGAACCATGCGCGGCGGTCGGGAGACCGGGGACAACCGGTGGCCAGGTCCAGGCCTGTTAGGTGAGTTTGAGGCATCTTTCCATCAATCAATATAAATGAATGCGGCCAGGTTCATCACGGCATGACAGTAATTCTCCAGCGCTCGCTGGTGAGCTTCTTCTTTCTTGTCCGGTTGCTCCTTGAGCCACTCTGCCACAAGTTCCTTCATGTATTGTGCCGAGATGTCCTGCTCCTCGGTGGTCGGAGATCGTCCGAGTGCCAGCATGAAAACGTGCTGCAACTGGGCCTGCTGGTCCATCCCCGCTTCCTCCCGGACACGTCCGGCAAAGGAGACCGCCAGGTCATGAACCATCTTGTTGTTGAGCAGGTGCAGGGCCTGGGGAGCAACATTTGAATTGCTTCGCTGGACACAGTTAGGGTTCATCTGTGGGCGATCAAAGTTCCCCAGGATGGTCACCGGCTGGGTCCGCCGCTGGATCACGTAGATGCTCCGTCGCCAGGTTCCCTCGCTGGGCGTGGATACCACCAGCCCATCCTCGCGTGCCTCCACCGGATCAGCCGGGCCGTAGGGCTCCATCCGCAGGCGCCCGGCAACTGCCAGTAGCGAGTCACGTAGCACCTCGGCATCCATCCGCCGCAGCGGCATGCGGGAAAGCCAGATGTTGTCGGGATCCTTTGCCAGCTGCTCCTCCGTCACGCTGCTTGTCTGCCGGTAGACGGCGGACAACATGATCAAGCGGTGCAGGTGCTTGATACTCCATCCCGATTCCACCAGTTCCACCGCCAGCCAGTCGAGCAGTTCCGGATGCGTGGGCCGTGCTCCGGCATGCCCCAGGTTATCGAGCGTGGCGACAATGCCGTGTTCAAAATGCTGCTGCCAGATCCTGTTCACGATCACTCGTGCCGTGAGGGGATGGTCGGCCTGCGTGAGCCAGCGGGCCAGCGCCAGTCGTCGACCTGTCCCCAGTGAGTCTTCGCGTGCTTTCTGGATTACCAGCGGGGCACCAGGAACATCAAGAACCGAGGGAATTCCCGGGTCCACCTGCTTTCCCGGGGTCAGGTAGTTGCCGCGCCGCAGGATATAGGTAGGAGAGGGCTCCCCTCGATCCCAGAGGGCTCGAATCAGTGGTTCCTGTTTCGCCTCTTCACGGACATCCTTGATCGCCTGCTGGACCTGGTCATGGAGTTTCTTGAACTCGACATGGTTCTTGAGAAGTTCCTCCCGGCTCACTTTCAGTTGGCTGCCAAACTTCCCGGCAAGGTACTTGAGCACCTCCGACTGCTCGGCAGGTGGCGTGACCAGTGTCCGTGCCACGTCTTCTTGAATCGAGACCGGCAGTTTCTCGATCCGCCGCTGCCTCTCCGCGGCAACCAGTTCCTGTTCCATCTCTGCAATCTTCTGCTCCAGCTGCTTCACTTCCTGCTCAATCCGCTCCTGGTCGGCTTCCCATGCCTTCCGTTCCGCTGTCGAGATCGATGCCATGTAACGATCAAGCTCCCCGGGCTTGCCCGATTGCCGGGTCGGCTTGAGCCAGTCATTTTCATCGATCGCCCCCTTGAAGAGGGCGGCCAGCCGATAGTAGTCGCGCTGAGGGATCGGATCGAACTTGTGGCTGTGACAGCGTGCACATTTCACCGTCAGCCCCATGACGGAGGAGCTGATGACCTCGAGCACGTCATCGATGATATCGAGGCGATCGGGAACAAAGTTCGTGATGCCGAAGTAGGTCGCGTCCGGGACGAGCCGGAGGAACCCGGTGGCTACCAGGTTGTCATGAATCTCAGGGCTGATCTCTTCCGGATCCGTGTAATCCGCCAGTTCATCTCCTGCCAGCTGTTCCATGAGGAAGCGGGAGTAGGGCTTGTCGGCATTCCAGGAACGGATCACATAGTCCCTGTACCGGTACGCAAATGGCCGAACCGAGTCGCTATGCTGGATGCCCTCGCTGTCCGCATAGCCGGCCACGTCCAGCCAGAGTCCTCCCCAGCGTTCCCCGTAACGAGGGGAAGCGAGCAGGCGATCGAGCAGGCGATCGTAGGCTCCCGG
>Ga0310342_100001151_pt1 | contig 16113 bp, 11 predicted proteins | sample S15DNA20500_MG_FD_206155 | JGI IMG/M metagenome (GOLD analysis project Ga0310342, IMG submission 206155) | Marine microbial communities from station ALOHA, North Pacific Subtropical Gyre - S1503-DNA-20-500_MG | ecosystem: Environmental > Aquatic > Marine > Oceanic | place: Pacific Ocean: North... | reverse complement strand
CCGCACAGCTAGAATGTCGCTTGAAAGAGAACCCGCGACTCGGGCGGCCCCCCCACACAGACCCACCACCATGAACGCCACAGAGCCGGCTATCGACCCACACCGACCCGCTGTTGGCCTCCGCACGACGTGGCAGACCGCAGGTCGCACCTGGCCCCAAAAAACAATCGCCAGCCAGTTCGATCCACGAACCGCGGAAAATGCCGATAAATGGTTGAGGAGAAATTTCCGCCGGTCCAATTTTCCGAGGCCCCATCCACCGACACGGAGGCCCGGGGGTAGGTTTCACATGACGGCACGAACCCTCTCTCCTTGGGGCGCAAGGCCCGCATGAAAGGCACAGCCAGCACAACGCGCACCGGCACACCGATCGGCCTGAAAACAACCATCGGCCGACTCGTTCATATGCTCCGTCCGTACATGGTGGCATTGGGCGGCGCGATGTTGCTGCTGCTTGCCCTTGCCGTGGTGAACATGGCCATTCCCGCCTGCATCGGACTCCTGTTCAATTACGTTTTCCCCGACAAGCTCTGGTGGGTACTCTGGTCGATTCTCCCCTTCATTCTCCTGGTCTACATCCTTCGCAACGTGCTCTACCTAGGCACCAAGTACATCGCGTTGCACGTCGGCGAACAGGTCAGTTTCCAGTTGCGGCGAAAACTTTTTCAATCCCTCCAAGCCCGTGACCTCCAGTTCTTCCAGAATCAAAACGCCGGGAAATTGTCCAGCCGTGTCATGGACGACACCTTCTCGGTACAAACGTTCGTGCAGGAGGACTTGCCAAAGCTGATGCAGTCGGCATGCCTCTTCACCGCGCTGATGCTGGTCGTTTACGTGCTGAACTGGCAGTTGGCGCTGGTCACGACGCTGGTGTTGCCGCTTCATCTGATTGTGTTTCGCCTATTCAAGTCGCCGATCAGCACCGCCGGTGGCGAGGCGCAGCAGCAACTGTCGAACACCCATGGCAACCTCGTCGAAAAGTTTCTCGGCATGGAGGTCGTGCAGGGTTTCGGCGCCGAGCAGCGTGAGAACGAATCCTTCGTCGATGCCATCGACGCCACGCGACGTTCGCAACTGGCCAGCAAGCGTCTGCACGTCGGCCAGAAAATTGCGGCCGACATCCTGATCGGTCTGGGCACGGTGGCCCTGTTGGGATTCGGCGGTTACCAGGTGATGCGGGACCACGGCGCCGCCATGGCTCCGGGCACGTTCATCGCCTACTTCGGTTTCGTCGGAATGCTCTATCCGACGGTGTCGGAATTGATGGGATCCATGGCCAAGATGGTGCGAGCTGGCGCCAGCATGGATCGCATCCAGGCAATTCTCTTGTCAAGTCACCAAGCACACCCGGGCACGGCGTGGCAAGGCCCCATCGAGGGAACTTTCGGCTTCTACTGGGTCTCCGCCCGCCGCAGCGGCGGCAAGCCGATTCTCAAGGACGTGACACTGGATATTCCCGCTGGCGTCTTTTGCATGGTTACCGGCCCGTCGGGCAGCGGAAAGAGCACGCTGGTCAGCTTGCTTCCGCGTTTTGTCGAGCCCAGCCACGGTCGTATTCTGCTGGACCGGCTGGACCTGTCCAGCACCGACACCGACCGATTGCGTCAGGCGATCGGGTACGTCTTCCAGGAACCCTTCTTCTTCAACGCGACGGTGGCGGACAACCTGCGCTACGCGCTGCCCGACGCCTCCCCGGAACAGATCGACCGCGCGGCCGAAGCCACCACGGCCGACGCGTTGATTCGTCGCCTTCCCGACGGCCTCGAAACCATGCTGGGCGAAAGCGGTTGGGAGTTGTCACGCGGCGAGAAGCAGATTCTCGCTGTCACGCGAGCCCTGGTGAAGGATCCACGCATCCTCATCATGGACGAGGCGACCTCTTCGCTGGGCGTCGGGACCGAGCAGGTCATCGTCAGCCGTGTCAAGCAATTCATGACGGGGCGTACGACGCTGATGGTCACCCACCGGCCTGACCTATTTCATTACGCCGACATGATCGTGGTCCTCGATCGCGGCCGGATCGCCTTCCACGGTCCTCCCGACGAACTGCCTCCCGACACGCGGGAAGATTTGGGCATGGATGCGCCGATCACGGCGCCTCCACAACCCACGGGATCGACTTTGTGATTTTTGTTTGGCGATGATCCCAAGGCAAAAATCTGAAATCTTCAATGCCCTTTCCTCCACTTCACCATCCTGATCTGATTCCCCTTGTCGTTGAAGCTGACTTCGTCCATGAACGACCGGATCAAAATGAGGCCGCGGCCCGGCGATTCCTCGAGACCGCGAGGATCGCTGGGATCGGGCAATCCTGACGAATCAAACCCTTCGCCCTCGTCTTCCACGATGCAGACCAGCGAGGCAGCGTCCTGCTCGGCCCGCACCAGCACCGTGCGTTCGGCGTAAGGGGACTCGGCCCGCCGGCGTTTCAACAAGGTCGCCAACGTCAACTCGTCTACACCGCATATCGACTCGGTCAGCCCCAAGTTGCCGTGACGCACGGCGTTGCGAAAGGCCTCGTCCAGCGCCACACTGATGCGTGTCATTTCGGCGGCATCAAATCCGCCGCCCGCTTCGACCTGCTCACGTAGGAATCCGACCAGCGGGGCGATGCGCTGTTCATCGCTGGCCACGCGGAAGGTAAAGGCGCTGCCGATCATCTCCTCAAGAACCTGCCGGTGTTCCAGGTTTTTCCCCACCAGGTCGAGGACGCGCTGCACGGTGTACACCAGATCGGTGGAAAGACGGCTCTTGGGAACGTAGCTGGCCGCCCCCAGCTTCAGCGCTTGGGCCGCAAGATCCTCGCTGCCGTGTGCCGTCATCAGCACCACTGGCACCGATGGGTAATCGCGTCGCATCGCTTCGACCAGTTGCAGGCCATCCATTTCAGGCATCTGCATGTCGGTCAACACGACGTCGGGCACCTCGGAGGACATCTGTGCCAGCGCCTTTTTCCCGTGGCCCGCGTACCGCACGGTCAGATCGGTGCGGTCTTCCAGCAGCGACCCGGCAAGGCGTTGATCGATCTTCAGATCATCCACGACGAGCGCGGTGGGCATGGGGACATCCTCACTGGTAGTTGCGCCTTGTTCATCCGATCCTGTTGCATGCCGGCACGTTCAGTGCTTGCCGACAGGTGGGCCGGGGACGAGAAACTCGGAACCGACGGCTTCGACCGCATGACCAAGCAATCGCCCGGATGTCGAACACCGCCGAGCCCACGGTCTCCGCCCCCCCCCCTTTACGACGCCAACTCCGTCAGTGCCGGCATGAGGCGTTTGATTTGTCGTTCCATGGACTGCCACGCCGCGGCCGCCTCATCCATGTCACCGTCACGGCCGATCGATTCGAGTCGCCATGCCGCTTCGCGAGCTGATTCAGCCCCGAAAACGGCCACCGATCCTTTCAACGTGTGCGCTGCACGGCGAAGCAGAGGCTTGTCGCGATCGGCAATCGCCGTACGGATCTGGTTCATCAGGGTCGGGCACTCCTCAAAGAACAACGCCACCAGTTCCTGCAACACCTCCACGTTCCCCCCGGTGCGCTGTAGTGCTTCGGCCCGGTCCACTGGCGCAGAATCCACTCCCACGTCCGGCACGGCTGCCGTGGTTACCGTTTCGGTCATCTCCTCGACCACCCGGAAGAACGACTTGGCGCGAATGGGCTTGGAAATGTAGCCGTCCATGCCCGCTTCCAGGCACCGTTCCCGATCACCCTTCATCGCGTTGGCGGTCATGGCCACGATCGGCACGTGTCCCCCCTTCTCGGCCTCGCGCCGGCGAATGGCGCCCGTGGCCTGGAAACCGTCCATCATCGGCATCTGCACGTCCATGAGTACCACGTCGAATGTCCTGTCCGGTAGCGACTCAAACATGTCCACCGCTTCCCGTCCGTTGTTCGCCACTGCCACGCTGTGCCCCCGCTGCTCGAGCAACCGCACGACGACCCGCTGGTTGACGGTGCTGTCCTCCGCGAGAAGCACGTGAAGGGGCCGGCTGAAAGTGGAAGCAGATTCTCCGACTTCGTCCTGCACCGGATCCGAGGCGGGTACAACCCGAAGGGTCGCCACCCCCTTGGCCTCGAGCGTGGCCACGATCGCGTCAAGCAGGTCGGACTGCTTCACCGGCTTGGTCAGGCAGCGTGCCACGCCCAGTTCGCTCGCCCTCGCTTCGTCGAGTTGCCCGGCCGAGGAGAGAATGATCAGTTCCGTGGAGTGCAGCGCCGGCTCATTCTTGATGCGGGAAGCAAGGTCGAACCCGTCCATGGCCGGCATCATTTTATCCAGCAGGGTGACGGGATAGGAAGGCCCTTCCGTAACCGCCCGCCACAACTCGGCCAGCGCCGCCGGGCCGCTGTCGGCACTGGTCGGCACCATCCCCCAGTTGGCCACCACCTCTTCGAGGATGCGCCGGTTCGTCCGGTTGTCGTCGACGATGAGCACCGGCATGCCGTGCAGCGATTCCGGCTCCAGCGGCACGCGGTCGTCTCCCTTCTGCAAACCCACGACAACGGTAAATCGAAACGTACTGCCCTGCTCCTCCGTGCTTTCGAGCCAGATACGGCCACGCATCATCGCCACCAATTGGGCGGTGATGGCCAGGCCGAGACCGGTCCCGCCGAACTTTCGCGACGTGGAACTGTCCGCCTGGCTGAAGGCGTCGAAGATGTGGGCCTGGTTCTGTTCGGAGATGCCGATCCCCGTGTCGCTGACGGCGAACTGCAGCCCGACCTCGTGCTCGGTCTTCGATGCGATGTCGACCGAGACGACGACCTCGCCCTTTCCCGTGAACTTGATCGCGTTGCCCACCAGGTTCACGAGGATCTGGCGAATACGACCTTCGTCCCCGATCAGGAAATCGGGCACGTTCGGCGGGATGTGCGTCGCCAGTTCGAGTTCTTTTTCCGCAGCGCGAACGGCGAGCGCCTGGACCGTCTCGCCGATCATGTCACGCAGTTTGAATTCCGCAATGGACAACTCAAGCTTGCCCGCCTCGATCTTCGAGAAATCGAGGATATCGTTCAGCAGGCGCAATAGCGAATCGGCCGACTGCTGCACGATGGTGAGATACTCGCGTTGATCCCCGCTCAACTCCGTGTTCAAAAGCAGTTCCGTCATCCCGATGATGCCGTTCATCGGGGTGCGGATCTCGTGGCTCATGTTGGCGAGAAACTCGCTCTTGACACGATTCGCCCGCTCGGCCTCGGCCGCCCGCTCGGCCAGCGCCTCGCTCAGCGCCTTCTCGGCACGTCGGCGCTCGGCCCGCTCGATGGCGTAGCGAAGGGTACGGGTCAACGCCTCGGAGTTGACTCGCCCCTTGACGAGAAACTCTTCCGCCCCGCTCTGGATCGCCTCCAGCCCAAGCGACTTGTCCTCGGCCCCGGTCAGGACGACGATGGGGACCGTCGCAGCCCGTTCGTGCGCCGCGCGAATCGTGTCCAACCCCTCGCTGTCCGGAAGCATCAGATCCAGAAGCACGACATCTGCCGGTGCCTGTTCGAGACGGGCAAGACCCTCCTCCAGCGACGCGGCACGCTCCAGTTGCACCCGCAACTGCGTATCGGCCTCACTGAGGTACAACTCGATCAGCCGGGCGTCGGCCGGATTGTCTTCGATCAACAGGACGCGCATTGATTTGCCTACCACCCCGTCTCTCTCTCTCTCTCTCGCCCATCGCGCTGTGATCGGCTCCGGAAAGCTCGCCGCCGAAGTTGCGCCGGTGCCTCATGATAGACGACCTAACGCAATCGCGAATCCGGTTTCAATGGCCCTGAAGAGCGTGCACCGTAGCGGCCAGGCGGCCCAGCTCGTCAATCAAAGGCAAAACGTCGCTGAGGGGCAACATCGTAGCACCGTCGGACATCGCCACGGCGGGATCGGGGTGGGTTTCAATGAACACCGCGTGCACGCCCGCCGCGACCGCAGCGCGGGCCAGCAACGGCGCCCGCTCCGGCCGACCCCCGCTGACCCTCGGCACCTCGTCGCCGCTGGCACCCGGCAGTTGCGTGGAATGCGTGGCGTCGAAGCAGATCGGACATCCCAAGTCCAACAAATCGCCCAGCCCGATGAAATCATTCACCAGACGGTGGTAGCCGAAAAACGTTCCTCGCTCGGTGAGCATCAGCCGTTCGCCAGCGCCTGCCTGGTGCATCTTGTCTCGCACGGCGGCCATCTCGGCCGGGGCCATGAATTGGCCCTTCTTGACGTTGACCGGCCGCCCGGTCTCCGCGGCCGCCTGTAACAGGTCGCTTTGCCGGCAAAGGAACGCCGGGATCTGCAGCAGATCAACCTCCGCTGCGGCCCGAGCCGCCTGCGCCGGGTCATGCACATCAGTGGTGACGGGCACCCCCAGCGTCTCCCGCACTTCGGCCAACATGTCCAAACCCACGTCGATGCCCGGGCCGCGTGAGCTACCCGCCGACGTGCGGTTGGCCTTGTCGTAGCTGGCCTTGAAGACGTAGCCGAGTCCGCCCGTTGAACAGCACTGGCTCAACGCACGACCGACCTGGAGGCACAGGTCTGTGGACTCGGCCGCACAGGGCCCCCCAATGATGGTTAACGGTATCCCTTCGCCGATACGAAGGTTTCCGACCTGGATCGTTTTTTTCATCAGTCACCCCGAACAATAGCAATGCCCGACGAGACGCCGAGGCGATCGGCGCCAGCGGCGATCATGCGGTCCGCATCGGCCCGGCGGCGGATGCCGCCCGACGCTTTCACCTGCATCCGGCCTGCATGGGCTTTCATCATCCGCACCGCCTCGACGGTGGCACCGCCCGCCGCGTGAAACCCGGTCGACGTCTTGACGAAGTCGCAGCCGCTGCGGGCCGCCGCGCGGCAGGCGGCTTGAATCCGCGAGGCCCCCACCGCTTCGGAAACGCCTTGCATGAGCAGTGCCGACTCGATGATGACCTTCACGCAGACCTCCGGGTCGACGGCGCGGACCGCCTTCACCACCACGCTCCATTCATCGTATGCCGCCTGCTCATGGCCATGCAGCAGGAAGGGCAGATGCGCCACAAAATCAATCTCCTCGGCGCCGCGGCGCACGGCGGTCGCCGCTTCTTCTGCCTTCATCGCCACTTCGCACGCCCCCAAGGGAAATCCGGCGACGGCGCATGTCTTCACCGGCTTGCCGTGAAGCATCTTCGCAACGTCGGCGACGAAAGCACCGTTGACACAGACGGAAGCGAATCCGTGCTCGATGGCCTCGGCGACGAACCGGTGGACCTCTGGGCGGCCTGCTTCCGGCTTCAACAGCGTGTGGTCGATCTTGCCTGCCAGGCTCATGGGTGGAGGCCGGAGAAGAATTCCTTTAACACGGCACGATATCGCCCGGCATCGTACTCCGCCAGATTGCTGTGGCCACCGCCCGGAAAGACGATCAATTGCGCCGCGAAATGGCGTGCCGCCACGTCCTGTGCCGACGCCACAGCAGCAACCGGATCGGCGTCGCCGTGTATCACCAACAGCGGACAGGCCAGATCTGCCGCAGCGGTCGTGGCACGCAGCCGCACCGCGTTCACGTCCCAGGCGGCGAGGATGCCCATCGCCAGCGGCGTCAGGAGCCACCCGGGTAGCCGCATCCAACGGAGACGTCCAGACACTGCCTGGGCAAAATTGGCAATCACCCCGTCCACGACAACGGCATCCACGCGATGCCGGTCCGCCTGGGCTCCCGCTGCCAACGTCACCATCGCACCCAGAGAATGGCCCCAGAGCACCAGCGGCCGCCGCGTCGAAGGGGGCGCTTGGCCATCGAGATCAAGTTGCTCGATGACCGCCAGCAGGTCGTCGACCTCGCGGGCCCCAAGGCGGCTGCACCGGACGGGCGAATCGCCGTGACCGCGCAGATCGTAGACCACGATCCGCGACGTAAATGCCGCCATCTGCCCTGCCCAGGTCAGCCCGCCGTACCGGCTGTCGCTCCAACCATGGGTAAAGACTACGACGGGTCCATCCGGGTCACCGCCTCGCATGTCGAACCCATCGGTCCATTGGTCGCCCGACAGCGCAAAACGACACGGCTCACCCCGCAGACCGGCCGCCTGGGGATCGGTGGGTTGACCCCGGGCCAAAGCCACGGCGAAGGTCTTACGCGGCGGGTGGACCAGCCGGTACGCGGTGGCCCCGCTGATGAGGACAACCACCAGCAGCAGCGCCATAGCGAAGAGAATCAGCATGGGCAGTCCAACCGGGCGAGGTATCTCGCGACATCCACGGCGAGGAGCCAACCGGGCCCAACACCGCGTCGCTACGTTCTCCAAGGCAACTCGCGTCGCCGTCGCGCATCACCGTCACACGGCCCGCCGTTCGATCACGCGATCAAAGGAGGCCAGTGCTGCCCCGACATCGATGGTCGCGCCGGCCGTGGCCAGCTCCGCTCCGATGGCCTCCAGGCCGCGACGGGTCTGGACTAGATCAACATGGCCCATATGGCTTATACGAAAGATACGGCCGGCAAAGTCCCCCAAGCGCCCCGACTGTCCACCGGCGATATGAATGCCGTGTCGGTCACGTAGCGCCCCGCGAAACGCGCCATCATCCACGTCGCCAGCGGCCGCTGGCGGATAGAAGGCGCCGGTGACCGAATCGCTCGGCGCCGTGCTGATCAGTGTCAGCCCCATCGCCCTCAGCGCGGCGCGGGTGGCGGTAGCCCGAATCGCCGTGTCGGCCCAGACGTTGGTCAGCCCATGTGCCAGGATGCGGGCCACCGCGGTCCGCTGGCCACGGATGAGGTTCACCGGCGGCGTGTAGGGGACATCCCCACGTTCGTAGGCGTCGAGCCAGCGACGCAGGTCGAGATGAAACGATGGCAACCCTTGCTCCGACTTCAAACGCTTCCGGGCACGAGGGCCCAGGGCCACGAAGCCGAGTCCGGGAGGCAGCATCAAGGCCTTTTGCGATCCACACACCACGCAATCGACGCCCCAGGCGTCCATCGTCATGGGCAGGGATGCCACCGAGGTGACGCCGTCGACGATAAGCAACGCGTCATGCCGCCGCGTCACCGCCGCGATGGCCTTGATATCGGTCACGGTCGCGGTGGAGGTTTCGCTGTGCACCAGGGTCACGACCGCGGCAGAGGTCTTCGCCAGCGCCGCGGCCACGTCATCGGGTTCGATCGGTCGTCCCCAGGGCACATCAACCCGCACCTGATCGATGCCGTATGCGGCGTAAAGATCCTGCCACCGTTCCGCGAATTTCCCGTTGGCACAGGTCACAGCGCATTGGCCCGGGCTGATCAGGGACACGGCCGCAGCCTCGAAGGCCGTCGTTCCCGACCCGGCAAGGGTCAGCACCGGATGCTCGGTGCAAAAGATCTTCTGCAGGCCCACGCTCAGTTCAGCAAAAATCGCGCGGAAGGCCGCGGTGCGATGGTGCATCACCGGCGCCGCCAGCGCGTGAAGCACCTCTTCCGGGACCTGCGTCGGACCGGGGGTCAGAAGAATCGGCGATGTCGAAGGGTCGCTCACGGTGTCAGACCGTCAAGGGCCGACTCGGGATCGGTCACGATCCGGTAGGAGCCCCGATGCTTCGGATTGGCAAACCGGTGTTCGAAAACGTGGTCGAACAATTGCAGCAGTGGATCATAGTATCCCGCCACGTTGATGATCACGACCGGCTTGTCGTGCATGGCCAGTTGCCGCAACGCCAGGATCTCCAGCAATTCCTCAAGCGTCCCGAACCCGCCCGGCAATACCAGGAACGCGTCGCTGCGCCGCTCCATGATCTGTTTGCGCTGGCGCATCGTCTGCGTGACGACCAATTCATCGGCCTCGGTGTAGGCGATCTCCTGTCGCACCATGCTCTCCGGGATCACGCCAATCACACGGCCCCCGGCATGGTGGACCTGGCGTGCCACGATCCCCATCAAGCCGATCGCGCCCCCGCCGTAGACCAGCGTGTCACCTCGTGCACCGAGAAGGTCCCCAAGTCGCTGCGCCGCCGCCTGGTGCACGGGGTCGACATCGCGTGCGGAACAGAAGACGCAGATCGACCGGGCGGCGTTTGTCATGGTGCAGTCCATACCCGCGAACACGCGGCGAAGGTGAGGTCGACCCGCACGGGAATTGCCCTTTGCGAACATCCTCCACGACGGGCCGAATGTCAATCGGCGCAAGGGGGGAAAGGGGGGCAACCCGCGAGGCGGCATCCGGACCGGACAACCTCACAGATTTGGGGGAATTTAGCAAAAAATCACGGAGAAACCCTTGCCCGCCGATGGAGCAAGCATAGACTAGCACTCCAGCAAAGAGGATCCCCTCGGGCTGGGTAGCCCGCCCCCGCCGGAAGCCATTCCCCGTGTCCATTAAAAGCCAGGGCCCCCTTCGGGGTCACCGCGCCGACGACGAAGCAGACGTTTCAAATTGGCAACTGCTACGCCGCCTCATGGGGCTGAGTTGGCAATACCGTCGCAGTACCTTGACCATCCTCGGACTCCAGAGCCTGATGCTGGCGATGACGCTGTCGGGGCTCAGTCTGACCGGCGTTGGCATCGACACGATCCGGCAACTCGGCGACCCCAGCGGGACGATTCCCCGTTGGCCGCTGGGAATCTCGGTTCCCGCGGACACGTCGTTCATGACGGTGATGTGCGTGCTGGCGGCCGGCATCTTGGCAGTCAGCCTGATGCGGGCAATGCTGCAGAACCGGTACACCCGGGCCCTCAGCAAGTTGGTGCAGGGCAACGTCGTGGTCACGTTGCGTCGCCAGGTCTATGACAAACTGCAACGACTCAGTTTCCGCTTCTTCGACGACCACGCGTCGGGATCGATCATCAACCGCGTCACCAGCGATGTACAGAACGTGGCGATGTTCCTGAACGGAGTGCTGTTCAACCTGATCAATCTGACAATCGCGCTGGCCATCTTTCTCACGTGGATGTTTTCCATTCACGTCGGACTGACGCTGGCCTGCCTTGCGACCATGCCGGTGCTCTGGACCTGCGCGTACGTCTACGCCAAGCTCATTCGCAAGGATTTTCGCACCAACCGGAAAATGCGGGACGATCTGGTCCTTCGTATCTCGGAAAGCGTTCAGGGCATCCACGTCGTCAAGGGTTTCGCACGGCAAGACGTGGAAATCGAAAAATTCAAACAGTCGAACGATCGCGTCACCGCGATTCTCAAGCGCATCTTTCTCAAGGACAGCATCTACATGCCCGGAACCGAGATGATCATGCATGTCAACACGATCATTTTACTGGGCTACGGTGGTGTCTTGGTCATCCGTGGCGAACTGGCCTTGGGCGGCGGCCTGTGGGTCTTCGCAGGGTTGCTCAACGAGTTTTCTGCACAGGTTCAATTGATCGCCCGCGTGGGCAATCGCGTCCAGGACTGCCTCACCAGCGCAGAACGGGTCTTTGAGATCCTCGACACCCCCTTGGAGATCGCCAGCCCCGCGGACGCCAGGACCGTGGACCACGCCAACGGCGACATACGCTTCGAGCACGTCGATTTCGGCTATCGCCTCGGTGAAACCGTACTGCATGACGTCGAACTTCACGCACACCCTGGGCAGTGCGTGGCGATCGTGGGTTCTACGGCGGCAGGCAAGAGCACGCTGCTGTCGCTGATCCCTCGCTTCTACGATCCCTCGGCGGGCCGCGTGCTCCTGGATGGGGTGGACATGAGGCAACTGGACGTCGAGTCACTGCGTCGTCAGATTGGCATCGTTTTCCAGGAAAATTTTCTCTTCAGCAACACGGTGGCCTCCAACATTGCCTTCGGTCACCCGGATGCCACCGAGTCGCAGATTCGCCGCGCCGCCGAGATCGCCTACGCGCACAAGTTCATCGCCAAGATGCCCGAGGGCTACCAAACCGTCATCGGCGAACGCGGTATCGATCTGTCCGGCGGCCAGCGCCAACGCTTGGCCCTGGCCCGGGCAATCCTGCTGGAACCGAGCATCCTGCTACTGGACGACCCCACCACTGCCATCGATCCCGAGACAGAGCACGAGATTCTCGAGGCGATTGACAACGTGATGTGTGGGCGCACGACCTTCATCGTGGCCCATCGCCTCAGCACCCTGCGCCGCGCCGACCAAGTCGTGGTACTGGACCGGGGCCGCATCGTACAGACCGGCAGTCACGAGCAGTTGATGCAAGCCCAAGGGCACTACCGCCAGACGGCCGAACTGCAGGTGGCCGACAAGGAGAGCAAACGCCTGCTCGGCGTCACCTGACGCCGCCATGACCTTACATGACTGCAACCGCCACCCAATCCACGCTCACCGTCATCGATCGCAGGGCTGATCACAAGGCTGTCGTGCGTCCCCTGAGCCTCAAGCTCATCGCCCGCCTCTGGGGGTACACCCGACCCTACGCCCGACAGCGCAACTGGATTCTCTTTCTCGTGGCCACACGGGCGGCGCTGCTCCCCGCCCTGGCCTGGCTGGTGGCGTACGTGCTGTACGGGCCGATCATGCAACGCAACCTGTCCGGACTGGTCTGGGGCGCCATCGGTTTTGGCACGCTGGCCATGTTCACCTGCGTTCACTGGTTCTTTCGCCTACGCCTTGCCCAGGACATGGGTGAATCGGTCGTCCACGATCTGCGCAATCGGATGTTTGAACACCTCCAACGTATGCCCATGACTTTTTTCGACCGGACGAAGACCGGCGCCATCATCAGCCGCTTCAACAGCGACCTGGAAAATGTGCGATCAGGCGTCCAAGACGTGCTCTTCGTCTCCCTGGTGAATCTCGGCCAGATGATCATCGCCGCCACGATCATGCTCTACACCGACGCCGTGCTGTTCGGCGTGATCCTGCTCCTGGTACCAGTGCTCTGGACGACGAATCGATTCTTCCGCAATCGCCTCAGCCACGCAAACCGTGCGGCGCAGGAAAGTTTCAGTCGCATGACCGCCACCCTGGCTGAATCGGTCAACGGGGTGCGTGTCACGCAAGGCTTCGCCCGGCAGGACGTCAACGCGTCGATGTTCGGCGACCTGGTCATGGACCACGCCTCGTACCGCCTCGAGATGGCGAAACTGCACGCGATGTTCGTGCCGCTGCTGGAACTCAATGCCCAGTTCTTCATCGCGATTCTCTTCATCCTCGGCGGCTGGCGACTCATGGACGGCGGGGCCGAGGCCAGCACGATCATCACCTTTCTCATGATGGCCGAGGTCTTCTTCCGCCCGATCCGAATCCTCGGAACGCAGTACACCACCGCAATGATGGCCATGGCAGGCGCCGAGCGCGTCTTTATGCTGTTGGACACCCCGCCGCAGTGGACCGACGCCCCGGATGCCAAGGCGCTTCGAAGCGTGTACGGCCACGTCGCATTCGAGAACGTGACGTTCGGCTACGATCCGGCCACGCCGGTACTGCACGACATCGACTTCGTGGCCAATCCGGGTCAGACCATTGCGCTGGTAGGACACACCGGCAGCGGCAAGAGTTCCATTATCAACCTGATCGCAAAATTCTACCTTCCCACAAACGGCCGGATACTGATCGACGGGCACGACATCACGACGATACAGAGCCGGTCCCTGCAGCGGCGCATGGGCATTGTCCTCCAACAGAATTTTCTCTTCTCGGGCAGCGTGCTGGACAACATCCGCGTCGGCCGACCGCAGGCATCCGACGCTGAAGTCGTCGATGCCGCCCGGCGTATCGATTGCCTCGATATGATCAACGCCCTGCCAGAAGGCATGCAGACGATGGTGGGAGAGAGGGGCGGCCAATTGTCATTGGGACAGCGGCAACTGGTCTGTTTCGCCCGCGCCATGCTCGCCGATCCCCACATCCTGATCTTGGACGAAGCCACCAGCAGCGTCGACACGATGACCGAGGTCCGCATCCAGAGCGCCTTGGAACTGCTGCTGGAGGACCGAACCAGTTTTGTCGTGGCCCACCGCCTCAGCACGATCCGGCACGCCGATCTGGTACTCGTACTCCACGAGGGCCAGATCGTTGAGCGTGGCAAGCACGTCGACTTGCTCGGACACGACGGCACCTACGCGAACCTCTACCGCCAATTCATTCGCGCCAGCGAGGGCTGACCACCCTTGCCCCATGGAGTTTCCCCTTGCCCATCGCTTGGACCGATCTTTGTTCCGTCGAGGATCTCGAACCGGAACGCAGCCTCTACATCGAGAAGGCGAACCGTGATCTGGCCGTGGTCCTGACAAAGGAGGAGACGGTCCACGTGCTGGACAATCGCTGCCCCCATGCCGGCGGGTCGTTGTCGGCCGGATCGGTCCGTGATGGCTGCATTGTTTGTCCCTGGCACATGTGGGCGTTCGACCTGACATCAGGCGCCTGCCCACCGGTACCGTCGATTCGCGTCAACACCTACGCATGTCGCTGCCGCGACGGCCGGGTCGAAGCCGATCTCGGTTGAACGTCATCCGCCACCGGCGCACCGAGCGAACACCGCTTGCCTCCGCGTGGCTCATCTCAGCTGCCATCGCCGCCGCCTGGCAACGCCAATCCCTGGAACCGCTCCGCGGCGGCGCCACTTATCATCCATGACACCAATCACATGGCCATCAAGGCAATGTTGATTGCATGTTTCACCGGCCCGGCCCTTTCACAGTCCCTTGGCCAAGTGACCGCGTGCCACCACCCGAATCAGCCATTCGACACGATGCGGCGCGTGTCGGACCACGATGGCGCGGCATGGGGACATTCCCGCGAGGAACATTGTATATTGGCCCGACTGCGACCATTGCCAAGGGAAATCGAATGGCACTTCCAGATCACGGTTCGGCCACCAAGACAATCGAGACGCCGCTGGGATCGCGGATCATCCATCCACTTCCAGGCATGGGCGATGTCACCCATCTTCCCGTCTCCATCAAGGTGCTTCTGGAAGCCGCCCTGCGACACCTGGACGGCTTCGTCGTGACGGACGAGATCGTCAAGGTCATCGCCAACTACGCGGAAGCCGATATCGGGCAGACCGAGATCCCGTTCATGCCCGGACGCGTCGTTCTCCAGGATTTTACCGGCGTCCCCGCGGTCGTCGACCTGGCCGCGATGCGTTCGGCCATACAGCGCATGGGCGGGAATCCCCAGCACGTCAATCCCCTCGTGCCCTGCGACTTGGTCGTGGATCATTCGGTCCAGGTCGATGCCTTCAATGGCTCCGATGCGCTGGCCATCAACGGCAAGTTCGAATTCGAACGAAATGCCGAGCGGTACCAGTTTCTCAAGTGGGGCCAACAGGCTTTCGACAACTTCCGCGTGGTGCCGCCAGCCACAGGGATCGTGCACCAGGTCAACCTGGAATACCTGGCCAAGGTCGTATGGGACGACGGCGAACGGCTCTATCCCGATTCCCTGGTCGGCACCGATTCGCACACGACAATGATCAACGGCCTCGGCGTGACGGGATGGGGTGTCGGCGGCATCGAAGCCGAAGCCGTCATGCTGGGACAACCGATTTACATGCTGCTTCCGCAAGTTGTCGGAGTCAAGTTCGCCGGCGCACTGCCGGACGGTGTCACCGCCACCGATCTGGTTCTGCGGGTGACCGAAATGCTGCGGGCCCACGGCGTGGTCGGAAAATTCGTCGAGTTCTTCGGCCCCGGCCTGGAACAGATGCCTCTCGCCAACCGCGCCACCATCGCGAACATGGCTCCGGAGTATGGCGCGACCATGGGTTTCTTTCCCGTGGATAACCGGACCATCGACTACCTGAAGTTGTCGGGGCGCCACGACGCCCTGATCGAAACCGTGGAACTGTACTGCCGTGCCCAGGGACTGTGGCGCGACGATCGGCAGGTGGCCGCATACGACGAAGTCCTCGAACTGGACATGTCGAGTATCGAACCCGCGCTGGCGGGCCCCAAGCGTCCGCAGGACCGCATCGTCCTGGGGGCGATGAAATCACAGTGGCGGCGAGACCTCGTCGAAACCTTTCAGCGTCCATCGGGCCAGGAAGCGGAAGTTGCCGTGGAGATCGACGGCGACCCCTGCACCATTCGCGACGGCGCGGTCTGCATCGCCGCCATCACCAGTTGCACCAACACGAGCAACCCGGAGGTCATGGTCGCCGCAGGCCTCGTAGCCCGCAAAGCTCGCGAACGCGGTCTGACGCGACGCCCGTGGGTGAAGACCTCGCTGGCTCCTGGCTCCCGGGACGTGACAGACAA
>Ga0310342_100001149_pt1 | contig 16121 bp, 14 predicted proteins | sample S15DNA20500_MG_FD_206155 | JGI IMG/M metagenome (GOLD analysis project Ga0310342, IMG submission 206155) | Marine microbial communities from station ALOHA, North Pacific Subtropical Gyre - S1503-DNA-20-500_MG | ecosystem: Environmental > Aquatic > Marine > Oceanic | place: Pacific Ocean: North... | reverse complement strand
GACGAAACGCCGGAAGTCGATGGTGGAGAGGATGTCACCGTTCACCATCACGAAGGGCTCGTCCAGGCTGTCGCGGAGCAGCGAGAGCGGTCCGCAGGTGCCGAGGGGCTCCCGTTCGCGGCTGTAGGCAATCGACACACCGTGCTTGGCGCCATCTCCGATGAAGCTCTCGATGTACTCGGACTTGTAATTCGTGGCGATGAAGATTTCGGTGAAGCCGTTGCTCACCAGGTTCGCGATCTGGATCTCGAGCAGCGACTGCTCGCCGATCGGGAGCAGCGGCTTCGGAATCGCCTGTGTAAAGGGCCGCAGGCGAATGCCCAGGCCCCCCGCAAGAATCACTGCCTTCAACTTCGCGCACCTCGCATCAGGTGTTCGAGTATATCGGCGCGCGGGGATCGGAGATGACTCCGCTCTGAACCAGTTCGCGCACCTCGCGCACGCCGTCCGGCATGCGGCGAGTGATCCGGAAGCCCAGTACGTCGCGGATCTTCGAGAAATCGACCCGGTAGTCGCGGGGATCCTCGCCCCGCTGCACCCGGCGGATGCGCGCGTCCGGAACCTGCCGGCGAATCTCCTCGGCGATCGCTCGCTTCTGGTAGTTCTCGTCCGTGTCGCCCACGCCGAAGACCTCGCTCCGCACCCGATCCTCGCGGGCATCGATCACCGAGCCGCAGGCGCGCGCCAAGTCCTCGACGTGGCAGTAGGGCCGCCAGGACTGGTCGTCGAACACCTGGAGTTCCTCGCCCAGCGCAACCTCCCGCGTGAAATCGTTCACCGTCAGGTCGAAGCGCATCCGGGGCGAGACCCCGTAGACCGTCGCGAAGCGCAAGATCGTGGTCGCCGCTCCGGCGTCCGGCGCCGCCAGCATCGCGCGTTCCACCTCGACCTTCGTCTCGGCGTAGAGCGACAGGGGCCGCAGCGGAGAGGATTCGTGCATCACCTCGTCGCCGTCGTCCGAACGCCCGTAGTTGCTGCACGTCGAGGCGAAGACGAAGCGCTCCATGCCGGGACGGGCCAGCGCCGCCCCGTGCAGCGCCAACGTCGCGTCGAGGTTCACGGCCCGGGCGAGTTCCGGATCCGCGCGGCAAGCGGGGTCGCCCACGATCGCGGCCAGGTGGATCACGCCGGCGCAGCCCTCGAGCGCGCGATCCACCGCCGCCGCATCGCGCACGTCGCCGCGGACGAAACGGAACTCCGGGTGCACGAAGACGCTCAGCAGGCCCTCTCCCCCGAACGAGAGGTTGTCGAGCCCCGTCACCGCGTGCCCGGCGGTCAGCAGTTGGCGCACCAGGACCGAGCCGATGTAGCCGGCGGCACCCGTTACCAGAACGCGCATTCGAACCTGCCGACCTAACGCTGCGGCCCGGCCGGCGCGCCGGTGACGGTGGCCTCGGGCTCCACGTCGCGCGTCACCACCGCCCCAGCGCCGACCACCGCCCGCACCCCGATGCACACACCGGGGAGCACGACCGCGCTGCTGCCGATGAAGACGTCCTCATCGCAGCGAACCGTGCCGGCGAGGACCGCGCCGGGACCCACGTGGACCCCGTCTGCAATTCGGGCGTCGTGGTCGATGCTCGCACAGGTATTCACGACGACGAAATCTCCGAGGACGCTGCCCGTGTTCACCACGCTGCCTGCGAAGAGTACCGTCCCGACTCCCACCCGCACGTCGGGCGCCACGGTGGCCGCCGGGTGGCACACGCTCGCCAGCTCCGCGCCGCGGGCCTGCAGGGCGAGGGATCGATCGCGCCGCGCGGCGTTGTCACCGATTCCGACGACGAAAACATGCGCGGCCACGAACTCCGGATCGTCGAGGGTCCCGGCCGGGCCGAGCACGGTCCAGTCACCGCGCTTCTCTCCCGGCTCGTACGCGTCATCCAGGAAGCCCGCGATCTCGATCGCCGCGGCCCGCGCCGCATCGGCCACGACCCGCCCCTGTCCGCCCGCACCCAGGATCACCAGCGGCCTCACGCCGTCTCTCTCGTACCGGCGCTTTCGACCACGCGCATGCGTTCGAGCACATCGGGGCGCCGCAACGCCGCGAAGCGCGCCACGACCGCTCCGGCACCGGCCAACCCGGCGAGAGCCAGGGGCCAGGCGCCGGCTGCGAAGAGCGCGACCAGCGCGACGGCCGCGAGCCCCGTGGTAAAAAACAATCGCCGCGTCGTCATCGCTGCAAGAATACCATCGACCGACAGACCCAGCAGGCGCAGCGGGCCATACTTGCTGAGGTCGAGGGTGCGTTCGTGGGAGTCGATCGGAACGAAGCGGACGGCGCCCGCCTCGGTCGGCAACGGAAAGCGTACGTAACGCCAGTACCGCGGCGTCTCCAGGAAAGAATCGATCACGCTGCGGTCCATCAGGCGGTAGTAGACGTTCTGAGACTCCAGCTCCACGCCGGTGACGACACGCACCGTCGCGTGGAACGCCCGGGCGCCGAGCGCACGCCACACCGCCCGGCCACTGAGGCTCCGCCGCACGCACTGCACGACGCGGGCGCCCTCCTCGTAGGCACGCACCAGCTCGGGAATCGCTTCCGGGGGATGGCTTCCATCGACATCCATCAAGATGGCGGCGTCCGCGGTCGAGCGCGCCAGACCGAAGGAGAGCGCCAAGCCCTGGCCGAAGCCACGCTCGAGCATCCAGAAGCCGACGTCCGGGCGCTCCTCGGCGAGCCTTCGCAGCAAGGACCGCGTGCCGTCGCGACTCGAGTCCTCGACGAAGCGCAGCGAGAGCCTGGTGCCCGGCGGCAGCTCGAGCGCGTCGATGCGCGCCACGAAAGCGACGAGGCTCGTCTCCTCGTCCCGCACCGCCACGACGACGTCGATTCGCTTCACCGGGCCAGGCAATCGAGCAGGGCCTCGATCACGGTCTCCTGATCCTCCGGTGCCAGGCCCGCCGAGCACGGAAGCGTCAGGATCTCGGACCAGATCGCCTCGCTGACCGGCAGCGGCGCCCGGGGAGCCTCCCGGTACGGCGGTTGGAGGTGGATCGGCTTCCAGAAAGGGCGCGCACCGATGCCGCGCTCGCCGAGCCGCTCGACCAACTCGGGCACGCCGCTCACACGGACACCGCTCATCCAGCAGGCGCTCTGCGCCCACGGCGCGCGCGGGAAGAGCGAAACGCCGGGCGCGTCGCCCAGCGCCTCGTCGTAGCGCTGCGCGATGCGCCGCTTTGCGGCGACGAGTGCATCGAGCTGCTCGAGTTGGGCGCAACCCACCGCGGCCTGGAGGTTCGTCATCCGCGAGTTGAAGGCCACGACGTCGTGGGTGTAGTCGTCGTCGCTGCGCCCGGTGGTCGTCAGGTGTCGCGCCCGGTCGCAGAGCGACGCATCCGCCCCGACGATGGCCCCTCCCCCGCCGGCGGTCACGGTCTTGTTCCCGTTGAAGGAAAAGACTGAGAGATCCGCGCCGAGCGCGCCCGGCGGCTCGCCTCGGTAGAGCGAACCCAGCGCCGCCGCCGCGTCGGCCACCACCGGCACGCCGTGAGCGCGCGCGAGCGCCAGGATCGGGTCCATGTCGGCGGGGGCGCCGAGCACGTGCACCGGGAGCACGGCCGCCACCCGCCGTCCGCTCGCCGCGTGCACCAGGCTCTCGCCGTCGCGCCGCGTTTCCCGCTCGAAGGCCCCGGCGAGTTGTTCGGGATCGAGGGTCCATTCCGCCTCACTCACGTCGACCAACCACGGAAGGGCTCCGCAGTGGGACACGGCGTTGGCGCTCGCGACGAACGTGAAGGCCGGCACCACGACCAGGTCGTCGCGCGACACGCCGGCGGCCAGGAGCGCGGCGTGAAGCCCGGCCGTGCCGGAGCTCACCGCTACGGCGTGGGCGGCGCCGGAGCGCTCCGCCACGAGGCTCTCGAAGCGGTCGACGAAGGGCCCCACCGACGAGACGAAGTTCGTGTCGACGCACTCCTGGAGGTAGCGCGCCTCGTTTCCGGCCAGATGGGGTACGGCGAGCGGTATCACGGCCCAGTCACTTTACAACGCCGTGGCAAGCGGCAGCACGGCGGCCCCTTCCGCCGCCGCCACGCTCCACACGGGGGGGCGTCGTTTGAAGCGGTGGGCAAAGCCCTCGACCAGCGCCTCGGCCGCCGCATCGGCCCGGGCCGCGGCTACCAGATGGATCGTGCAGCCACCGAAGCCCGCGCCCGTGAGCCGCGAGCCGAAGACACCGTCCGCGGCATCGCCCAGCTCGCAGAGGGCGTCGAGTTCCGGCGCGCTCACCTCGAAGTCTTCGCGCAAGCTGCGCTGGCCTTCGCGCAGCAGGGCGCCCGCGGCCTCGAGATCGCCGGCGGAGAGCGCCGCGCACATGGCATCGACCCGGGCGTTCTCGGTCACCACATGGCGCACCCGTCGCAGCGGATCGGGCAGGAGCACCGCCTCGAGCGCCGGCAGATCCCCGGGCGCCAGCTCGCGCAGCCGTGCGACCGGGCGGCGGAGCGCCGCGGCGGCGGCCCCGCGCGCCGCTCGGCATTCCGCCACGCGCTCGGCGTAGGCACTCTCGGCCACCGAGCGGCGTACCCCGGAGTGGGCCACCAGCACCCGAACCCGCGCGGCCGGAAGCGGCACGTAACGCGTCGCCCCACTGGCGCAGTCGAGGCGCAGCGCGTGGCCGCGACGACCCAGCGCGCTGGCGAAGGGATCGAGAATGCCGCACGCGACGCCCACGAAGCCGCGCTCGGCAGCGTGCGCCACCCGCGCCCGCGCCACCGGGTCGAGCCCGCCGTCGAAGGCCGCGTCGAGCGCGGTGGCAACGGCGATTTGAAGCGCGGCCGAACTGGAGAGCCCGGCACCGGGCGGCACGTCGCTCGCAATCGCGAGGTCGAAGCCTCCGACGCGGACGCCGCACTCAGCGAGGGCTGCCACGACGCCCTGCACGTAGTCCGACCAATCGCCCCGGCGACGCGGCAACGCCGTGTCGAAGACGGCCTCGCCGGCCTCCTGGCACGAGACCACCCGCGCGCGCCGGTCGTCTCGGCGCGCCAGCGCGACCCGAACCTCGCGATCGATCGCGAAGGGCAGCGCGAGTCCTCCCTCGTAGTCGGTGTGCTCGCCAATCAGGTTCACGCGTCCGGGAGCCCGCGCGACCACGTCGGGCGAGCGGCCGAGCCGATTCGCGAGCGCTCCGGTGGCCGATCCCGTCACCACTCCGAGGCATCCCTCTCGCGCGCTACGCTTTCGGCATGGGAATCCCGCACGCCCCCACCCCTCTGATTGGACCGCTGCGGGTCGGCGCGGCGCTGGTCGCCGTGATGCTGATCGGCGCGGCGCTGGCAGCGCCGGTGTCGGCCGACGATCCCTTCCTGCGCCATACGGTCACCGTGCGCGCGGTAAGCGCCGTGGGACCCGCGGTCATCAACATCACCACCGAGCGCGTGGTGCGACACAGCCCCTTCGGGCGCTTCGGCAGCGACCCGTTTTTCGATCGCTTCTTCCACGACTTCTTCGAACCGCGCCTCCCCCAGAAAGCGCAGAGCCTCGGCTCCGGCGTCGTCATCGATGAGGCTGGACACATCCTCACCAACGAGCACGTGGTCGCACGCGCCAGTCGCATCCACATCGCCCTGGCGGACGGCCGGGAATTCGAAGCCGAGCTGATCGGCGCAGATGCGAACAACGACATCGCGGTGTTGCGCGCCCGCACCAAGGAAAAGCTTCCCTGGGTCGCCATGGGAACCTCGGGCGACCTGATGGTCGGCGAGCCGGTGATCGCGATCGGCAACCCCTTCGGGCTCTCGAATACCGTCACTACCGGGGTGATCTCGGCGCTCGACCGCTCGATCCGCACCGAGCAGAACACCTACCACGGCTTCCTCCAGACCGACGCTTCGATCAACCCGGGTAACTCCGGCGGGCCGCTGCTCAACGCCCACGGCCACCTGGTGGCGATCAACACCGCCGTCTACCAGAGCGGGCAGGGTATCGGCTTCGCCATCCCCATCGACACCGCCGCCCGGATCGTGAACGAACTCATCGAGGACGGAGAGGTCTCGCCCGTCTGGCTCGGCATCGACTTCCAGGACCTCACGCCCGCCCTGGTGGCCGCTCTGGGCCTGCCGCCGGACCTCCGGGGCGCGCTGGTCAACCAGGTACGCGGGAAAAGCCCCGCCAACCGGGCCGGGATCCGCCGCGGCGACATCGTCAAGGAAATCGACGGCCGGCCCATCACTTCCGCGCGCGACTTCTTCGAGCGCCTCGACTCGGTGGTCGAGGACCAGGAGCTCGAGGTCCTGGTCACGCGGGACGGCGATGACCGGACGCTCGCAATCGTGGCCGAGGAGGTCCCGGCGCCCATCGTCGAGGCCCTGGTGCGCGAACGCCTCGGGCTCGAGCTCGAGGCCCGGGAAGGGGGCGGATTCACCATCCAGTCCGTGCGAGCCGGGAGCGGTGCTGCAAGGATCGGACTGCAGGTCGGCGACATCCTTCTGGCCATGAACGGCCAGCCCCTGCAGGACGCAAGCGCGCTGCGGCGCTCCGCACTCGACCTCCGGGGACGCTCTCGCGCCCTGATCGTGGTTCAGCGCGGGTCGGGCAGGTACCATGTGACGATCCCGATGGCCTGACCCGGCTCGGGAACACCCGCGGCGCCCGCGGGTTCGAATCTCATTGCCAGACCATCCGTCAAAGAGAGAAATTGATGAAGATCCGCCGTCTAGGCTCACTGGTCCTTTTCGCATCGCTCCTGGTCGCAGCCCTGGCCTTTTCGGGGGCGCTGGACATACGCTTCGCGTGGAACGAGCACGAGGCCCGCGCGCTCGACCTCTTCGGCTCCGGCGACTCCGACGACTCGGACGAAGAGGACACCCAGCCCTTCTGGGCAGAGGGTTCGGACCAGCCGGCCGTGAATCCTCGCGGCGTTCCCCGGAGCTTCGCCGACCTGGCCGAGCAGGTTTCGCCCGGCGTGGTGAACATCCAGACTTCGAAGACGCTCCGCGGCGGCCAGGTGCCCCGCGGCCTCGAGGAGTTCTTCTTCGGCGGCCCCTTCGGGCAACCGCAGCGCGAGCGCAAGGTGCCGAGCCTGGGGTCGGGCTTCGTGATCTCGGAGGACGGGTACATCGTCACGAACAACCACGTCATCGAGGACGTGGACAGCATCAAGGTGCTCCTCCGGGACGAGCGCGAGGTCGAGGCCGAGGTGATCGGGCGCGACCCGAAGACCGACCTGGCGCTGATCCGCATCGAGACGGACGAGAAGCTCTTCGCGCTGCCCCTCGGAGATTCCGAGAGCGTCCGGCCCGGCGAGTGGGTCGTGGCCATCGGCAATCCCTACGGGCTCGAGCACACGGTGACGGCCGGAATCGTCTCGGCCAAGCACCGCGTCATCGGCCAGGGGAGCTACGACGACTTCATCCAGACCGACGCCGCCATCAACCCCGGCAACTCGGGTGGCCCGCTCATCAACCTGAAAGGCGAGGTGATCGGGATCAACACCGCAATCAACCCCCGGGCCAATACGATCGGCTTCGCCGTTCCCATCAACATGGCCAAGGACGTCCTGCCGCAGCTGCGGACGGACGGTCACGTGACGCGGGGCTGGCTCGGCGTAGTGATCCAGCGCATCACGCCCGAGATCGCCACGCACCTGGAACTCGACAAAGAGCGCGGGGCGCTCGTCTCGCGCGTGATGCCCGACGGCCCGGCGGACGAGGCCGGAATCGAGCGCTACGACGTAATCGTCGAGTTCGACGGCAAGCCGATCGACGAGATGAACGATCTGCCCCGGGCCGTCGCCGCCACGCGCGTCGGCCGCAAGGTCGACGTCGTCGTGCTGCGGGACGGAAAGCGCAAGGATCTGAGCGCCAAGGTCGCCAAGATGGAGGAGCCCCAGGAGACCCAGCTCGCATCGGCCGAGGGAGAGAGCGGCACCAGCGCCTTCGGGCTGCGCGTCCAGAACCTCACCCCCGACCTGGCCGCGCGACTCGGCATCGAGGACGACGATGGCGTCGTGGTGACCGGCGTCGCACCGGGCAGCTCGGCCGCCGAGGCAGGCCTGCGCCGGGAGGACGTGATCCTCGAGATCGACAAGACGCAGGTGGACGACGTCGGCACCCTGGACCAGCAGCTCGCGAACGCGGAAGACGGCGCCCTGCTCCTGATCCGCCGGGGAGACGCCACGGTCTTCGTCCCCCTCAAGTCCCCCGCGAGCTAGCGAGTCGCTTGCCCCTCCTCGGCCGGTGCTTAGATTCCCGGCCATGCGACACGACAAGCTCACCATCAAGAGCCAGGAGGCACTGGCCGAGGCGCAGTCCCACGCCAGCTCGCGGGGACACGCCGAGATCACGCCCACGCACCTCCTGCGGGCCCTGCTCGGACAGCCCGAGGGCAGCAGCGTCCCCGTCCTCCAGAAGCTCGGCGTCTCGATCGACGCGCTCCAGGGCCGGATCGCGGAGCTGCTCGAGACGCTGCCCAAGACCCAGGGCGGCGCCCAGCCCCACCTCTCCCGCGGCGCCAGCCAGGTCCTCGAGGCGGCCTTCGGCGAGGCCGACGCCCTCAAGGACGAGTACGTCTCCACCGAGCACCTGCTGCTCGCCCTCACCGCAGCCAAGTCCGACCCGGCCGGACTCCTGCTGCGCGAGACCGGCGCCAATCGCGAGTCGCTGCTCAAGGCGCTCCTGAGCGTGCGCGGCGGCGCGCGGGTCACCGACCCGGACCCCGAGTCGAAATACCAGGCGCTCGCGAAGTTCGGCCGCGACCTCACGGACGTGGCGCGCCAGGGCAAGATCGACCCGGTGGTGGGCCGCGACGAGGAGATCCGCCGCGTCGTACAGGTGCTCTCGCGGCGCACCAAGAACAACCCGGTGCTGATCGGCGAGCCCGGTGTGGGCAAGACCGCCATCGCCGAGGGCCTGGCCCAGCGCATCGTGGCCGGCGACGTGCCCGAGAGCCTGAAGAACCGGCGGCTCGTGGCCCTCGACATCAGCGCAATGATCGCCGGCAGCAAGTACCGCGGCGAATTCGAGGACCGCCTCAAGGCCGTGCTGCGCGAAGTGGCAGAGGCCAAGGGCGAGGTCATCGTCTTCATCGACGAGCTGCACACGATCGTGGGCGCCGGCGCCGCCGAGGGTGCGGCCGACGCCGCCAACATGCTGAAGCCCGCGCTCGCCCGGGGCGAGCTGCGCTGCATCGGCGCCACGACTCTCGACGAGTACCGCAAGCACGTCGAAAAAGATGCCGCGCTCGAACGGCGCTTCCAGCCGGTCCTCGTCCGCGAGCCTTCGGTGCAGGACACGATCTCGATCCTGCGCGGACTGAAGGAACGCTACGAAGTGCACCACGGTGTGCGCATCCAGGACGCCGCCCTCGTTTCGGCGGCCAGCCTCAGCAACCGCTACATCACCGAACGTTTCCTACCCGACAAAGCCATCGACCTGGTCGATGAGGCCGCGAGCCGCGTGCGCGTGCAGATCGACTCGATGCCCGAGGAACTCGACCAGCTCGAACGCAAGTGCATCCAGCTCGAGGTGGAGCGTGAAGCGCTCAAGAAGGAGAGCGATGCGGCCAGCCGCGAGCGCCTCGACGCCGTCGAGCGCGAGATCGCCAATCTGCGCGATCGGTCCTCGGCGATGAAGGCTCGCTGGGAGAACGAGAAGAGTGCGATCAGCAAATTGAGCGAGCTGAACGAGCGGCGCGAAACGCTCAACACCGAGCTCGAGCGCTGCGAGCGCCAGGCAACGAACCTCGAGCGCGCCGCCGAGATCCGTCACGGCGAACTGGTGCAGCTCGAAAAAGATGAGAAAAAGGAGCAGGAGCACCTCGCGGAGCTCCAGGACCAGGGCTCGCTGCTCAGCGAGGAGGTCACCTCCGATGAGATCGCCGAAATCGTCTCCAAGTGGACGGGCATCCCCGTCTCGAAGATGCTCGAGGGCGAGCAGGAAAAGCTGCTGCGGATGGAGGACCAGCTCCGGCTGCGCGTGGTCGGGCAGGACGACGCACTGCGCGCGGTCTCCGCCGCGGTGCGTCGCGCCCGTGTGGGCCTACAGGACCCGGACCGGCCGATCGGCTCGTTCATCTTCCTGGGCCCGACCGGCGTCGGCAAGACCGAAACGGCCCGCGCCCTGGCCGAGTTCCTCTTCGACGACGAGCAGGCCATGAAGCGCATCGACATGAGCGAGTTCATGGAGAAGCACTCGGTGGCGCGGCTCATCGGCGCGCCCCCGGGCTACGTGGGCTACGAGGAGGGCGGCTACCTGACCGAGGCCGTGCGGCGCCGTCCCTACAGCGTGGTCCTCTTCGACGAGATCGAGAAGGCGCACCCCGACGTGTGGAGCGTGTTGCTCCAGATCCTCGACGACGGTCGCCTCACGGACGGCCAGGGCCGCACCGTCGACTTCCGCAACACGGTCCTGATCCTGACCTCGAACATCGGCAGTCAATACATCGCCGAGCTCGAGGACGCGGACGAGATCCAGCGCCGGGTCGGCGAGGCGCTCCGGGCGAGCTTCAAACCCGAGTTCCTGAACCGGATCGACGAGAGCATCGTCTTCCACCAACTCGCCCGCGAGCAGCTCGACCGCATCGTCGAGATCCAGCTCGAGCGGGTGCGGCGGCTGCTCGCCGAGCGGCGCATCGAGATCGAGGTCTCGCCGGCGGCCCGAGAGCTTCTCGCCGACAAGGGCTACGACCCGCACTTCGGCGCACGCCCGCTCAAGCGCGTGATACAGCGCCTGGTGCAGGACCCGCTGGCCCTGCGCATCCTCGAAGGCGAGTTCCCGGAAGGTTCGAAGGTCCAGGTCGACGCCCGGGAAGGCGAGCTCGCGTTCCAGTCCGCCTGAACGGGCCGCTAGGTGTCGGTCAGCTGGTAGAGCGACCCGTCGGTGAAGCCGAGGTTGCGGTACCAGGCCCGCGTGCCGACGGCGGAGATCACGGCCAGCCGGGCGTGGCCCGCCCGGCGGGCGATCGCCGCCGCGTGCTCGACGAGCCGGCGCCCGAGCCCCGCGTGCTGGGGCGACGCACCGCGGCCTCCGACCTCGAGGCTCGCGCCGTAGACGTGGACCTCGCGGATCAGCGCCGCCCTCTCGAGCTCCGCGTGCGGGGCGGCTGCGTCCGGCAGCGAGAGGCGCAGGAAGCCCACGAGCCGGTCCTCCGCCGTCTCGAAGGCGAGGAAGCGCTCCTCGCCGGTCGACGTCGCGTAGGCGCGCTCGCGCAGCACGAGCCGCACAGCGTCGACGGCCTCGCCGCGGATCTCGCGCGCGCGGATGTCCCGCGCCGAGACGCCGCGCTCGGCGAGGCGACGCGCGGCCACCTCGCGCAGGTTCGCGGTGCGCGTGCCCGCCACGATGTCGTGGGAGCTGAAGTCGCGGATCACGCGGCTGAGTCGCACGGTCTCCGGAGCGCTCGCGAGGCACGCGCTGACGACCTCGAGGAGCTTCTCGTCGGTATAGGGACGCCACGCGCCGCTCTCGAAGTGGCGCACGAGTTCGGCGCTCTCGACGAGCAGCGTGGGATAGAGCTTGAGCTCGTCCGGGCGGAAGTCCGGGTCTCCGACGAGCGCGCGGAAGCCCGCCACGTCGCCCTCGGGCGTGGCGCCGAGCAGGTTCAGCATGTAGTGGGCCTGGATCTTGAAGCCGAAGCGCCGCAGCAGCGCGAAGGCGCGCCGTGCGGCCGCCACGTCGTGGCCCCGCCGGTTCGCGGCGAGCACGGCGTCATCGAGGCTCTGCACGCCGAGCTGGACCTTCGTGGCGCCGAGCCGCCGCATGCGGAGCACCTCGGCTGCGTCGACCTCGTCGGGCCGCGTTTCGAGCGAGAGACCGACGCAGCGCGCACCGGCCCTCTCGTTGCGGCGCTGCGCCGCTTCGAGCTCGTCCCAGCTGCACGCCTCGCTCACATGCAACAGCCCGCCCGCGATCGCGCGCAGCTCGCGTCCGACGATGCGATTGTAAACGGACTCCCCGTCGAGCGAGCGCCCCTCGACCCGCGTCGCCAGCTCGTTCCACCGCGCGGGCGCCTTGCCCGCCGCGGGGCATGCGTCCACCCCCGCGCCGAAGTCGTTCAGCGCGTCGAAGCAGCGCTTCACGAACCAGCGCTGGTAGGACTCTGGGTAGTGGCTCCACGTTCCGCCCAGCACGATGAGCTCGACCTTCGACGTCGGGTGACCCATCTCGTGGTAGGCGCGCAGCCGGTTCCATGTCTGGAGGTAGGGATCGAAGCGGTTGTCCTCGGCGCGCTGCGCCCCCGGCTCGTCGGAGAGGTAGCTCTTCGGCATGCGCACGTCGTTCGGGCAGAAGACGCAGCGCCCCGGACACGGGTAGGGCTTCGTCAGCACGGTGACGGGCGTGACGCCCGAGAGCGTGCGCACCGGACGCGGCCGCATGCGTGCCACGAAGTCGCGCTCGCTGGCGCCGAAGCGCGCCGCGCCACCCAGCGCGCGATAGCCCGCGATGATTTCGCTCTTGCGGAAGAGACCTCGGCCGCGCTTCGGGTAGCGCCGCACCATGCGGTCGAGCGCGCGTGCGTCGCTCGGCGGATCGGCGGCGATCTCCGCCACGAGCGGCGCGAGTTCGCGGGCGTGAGCGTCCGGGTCGAACCAAAGCTGGCGTCGCGTCGCGCCCACACGTACCTCCGCGAAGGGGGGCTACTGTAACGCCCGTTGGATCGAGCCACCGCCCGCGCCCTGTCCGCCATCAATCAGCGCTTCTACACCGAGCGCGCGGCCGAGTTCAGTGCCACCCGCAAGGGACCGTGGGCCGGCTGGACGCGACTGTCCGAGGTACTGGAAGCTGCGGGGCTGCCCCCCGCGGCCCGGGTCCTCGACGTCGGCTGCGGCAACGCGCGTCTCGGCCGCTTCCTGGCCCGGACGCGGCCGGCGCTTCGGTACACGGGCCTCGACGGCAGCGAAGCGCTGCTGGCGATCGCACGCAAAGCCGAGGGATTGGGGCCGGCACCCGATTTCGTCCGCGTGGACCTGGTCGAAGACGATCTCGCCACTGCCCTCGGTGACCGCCGCTTCGACCTGGCGGCCTGTTTCGGACTGCTCCACCACGTGCCGGGCCGCGCCCAGCGCCGCGCCCTGCTCGAGACGCTCCTCGCCCAGCTCGCGCCCGGTGGACTGCTCGCCCTGACCTGCTGGCGCCTGGCCCGATTCGCGCGCTTCCGCGACCGGATCGTCGCCTGGGAGCGCTGGAACGAAGCCGCGGCCGAACCCATCGATCCGGCACGCCTCGAGCCCGGCGACCACCTGCTCCCCTTCGGCGCGGACCCGGGCCTGCGCTACGTGCACTTCGCTCACCAGGACGAGACCGCCGACCTGCTCGCGGAGCTTGCCTGCGAGACGCTCGCAACCTGGACGGCCGATGGAAAAGGGGACGGGCAAAACCGCTACTTCGTGGTCCGCCCCGTCTCGGATTGAAGCCACGGCGACAATGGGACACCTTCCGGTGCGTGGATGGGGGACGTCGCAAGATCGCGGGCAGCGCCGCCATCGCCGAGGCACTGGTTCGGGGCGACCCGCTTCGGCTCATCGTGGTGGACGGAGAGCGCGCCGAGCCGGAAGCCCGGGCGCTCGAGGCACCTGCCCGAGAAGCCGGCGTGCCGCTCCAGACCGTGGGCACGCGCCACTTCGAGCGCCTGCGCCCGCCGGGCGGCCCGGGTGGCGCCGTAGCGCTCGTCGGTCCCCGCGCACCCCGCGATGCCGCCGACGTGCTGGCGCGCACAGGCCCGGTCTGGCTGCTCCACGGCATCGTCTACCCCGGCAACGCCGGCATGGCGATCCGCTCAGCGGAGGTGAGCGGCGCGGCCGGAATCTTCATCGACGCGGACTTCGACCACGCGAAGCGCCGCGAGGCCCTGCGCGCCTCGATGCGAGCCGACCGCTTCCTGCCCGTGCTCTGGTCCGCGGCCGAAGGCGTCCTGTCCGCCGCCGGCGAAGCCGGGCGGCGCATCGTCGGACTGGAAGACGTGGGCGACGCGGCGCCCTGGGAAGTGGACCTCACCGGACCGGTCCTGTTCGTGGTGGGCGGCGAGCACTCCGGGGTCCCGCCGGAAGTGCTGGCGCGCTGCGACGCCGTGGTGCAGATCCCGATGCAGGGCTTCATCCGCTCGTACAACCTGCAGGCCGCCGTCGCGATCGTGGCGGCCGAGCGCATGCGACAACAGGCGCACGCGGTAGACGAGGCATGAGCCGCGAAGCGAGCCTGCTCCCGCCCTTCATCTCGCCCCGCAACACGGCGCGCTGGCCGCTCCGCCTGCTGGTCCTCACGATCGCCGTCGCCTGGGTGGCGGTCGGGGTCGACCTCCACGACGTGTGGCTCCTCGTGAATGCGCTGCGCGGCGTGGAAGTCGACACCGCCCTGCGTCAGGGGCAGTTCGAAACCACCGGCTGGATGTTCTGGATCCAGGGCATCCTGTGCCTGGCGACGGGCATGGCCTTCGTGACTTGGCTCTACCAGGCGCGCGTCAACATCCGCGCGCTCGGAATGCGCCGCATGCGCTACGGCCGCGACTGGTGCATCTGGGGTTTCCTCACGCCGGTGCTGAACGTCTTCCGGCCCTACCAGGTCGTGCGCGAAATCTGGAAGGCCAGCGACCCGACGTCGCTCGACCCCTTTCAGTGGAAGAGCCTGCCGACGCCGTGGCTCGTCTTGTTGTGGTGGGGCACCGTCTTGGCCGCCGCCGGCCTGCGCCTGCTGGCCGTGCTCACGAGCCTGGGCGCCGACGTGAACCTGCAGAAGCTCGTGCTCTCGGGCTCGCTCACGCTGTTCGCCGACGCGGCGCTGGGCTTGGCCGCGGCCACCTCCATCTTCGTCGTGACCCGCCTGAGCGACGCCCAGGAGACCAAGTGGGCCCTCCAGCCCAACCCACAGACCTGATGGTCCCGGGTCGGCGGGTGCGGTATAAAACGCTCATGGGCTTCGTGCGATGGTTTTTTGCGTTCGGGTTTACCCGGTATCGAACCGGGGCTGGAGGGAGTGCGTAAGCGCACAGCGAGCCAAATGCTTTCCCGAAGGCCCCGAGAGAGATCTTGGGGCCTTCGCTTTTCTGGAGACACGACGTGCAAGGCGATAAAACCGACCGCATCGAAGACCGCAACCTCACCGGCCTGCGCCCGCTGCTGCCGCCGCGCGCCCTGAAGCAGCGGCTCCCGAACTCCGAACGGGCCGCGTCCACCGTGGTGGCGGGGCGCCAGGGCATCCGCGACCTGATCCACGGGCGCGACGCCCAACGGCTCCTGGTGATCGTGGGTCCCTGCTCGATCCACGACGCGGAGGCCGCGCTCGAGTACGCCGGGCGTCTGCGGCGCGCGGCCGAGCCGCTGGCCGACCGACTCCACGTGGTGATGCGCACCTACTTCGAAAAGCCGCGCACCACCGTGGGCTGGAAGGGCCTGATCAACGATCCGCACCTGGATGGCACCTGCGACGTGCCCGCCGGAATCGAGCGAGCGCGCCGCCTGCTGCTGGACATCAACGAGCTGGGGCTTCCCTGCGCGAGCGAGTTGCTCGACCCCTTCACGCCGCAGTACGTGGCCGACCTGCTCGCATGGGCGAGCATCGGAGCGCGAACCACCGAGAGCCAGACGCACCGCGAGCTGGCGAGCGGTCTGTCCATGCCGGTCGGGTTCAAGAACGGCACAGACGGCGGCCTGGCCGTGGCCCACCACGCCATGATCGCCGCGCGTCACGCCCACAGCTTCCTCGGCATCACCGCCGATGGACGGACGGCCGTGGTGAGCAGCAGCGGAAATCCCGACCGGCATCTGGTGCTACGCGGCGGAACCACCCGGCCGAATCACGACGCCGAGAGCGTGGACCAGGCCGCGGCGCTGGTGGCCGAAGAAGGGCTCGCCCGCCCGGTGATGATCGACTGTTCGCACGGCAACTCGCGCAAGGACCCGGCGCAGCAGCCCGTCGTGTGCCGTGACGTCCTCGCGCAGGTGCGCCGCGGAAAACCGGAGATCCTGGGCGTCATGCTCGAGAGCAACCTCGAAGCCGGGAACCAGGGCTGGAGTCCGGGACAGACCCTGCACAGTGGGATCTCGATCACGGACGCCTGTCTCGGCTGGGACGAGACGGCCGACCTGCTGAACGAGATAGCGGCGGCGGTGAAGATCGCGGCCTGAACTCCACCGCGGGCGGAACGCTGCCGCCCTACTGGACTCAATCGAAACCTGTTCAGAGCC